>Ga0105239_10000779_pt1 | contig 45211 bp, 39 predicted proteins | sample KBSC44metaG_FD_92761 | JGI IMG/M metagenome (GOLD analysis project Ga0105239, IMG submission 92761) | Corn rhizosphere microbial communities from Kellogg Biological Station, Michigan, USA - KBS C4-4 metaG | ecosystem: Host-associated > Plants > Roots > Rhizosphere > Soil | place: Michigan, USA...
CCCCCTGGCCTGCATATTATCCAGCAACACTTTCAAAGCATCCTTTCCAAAGATATTGTCGTCCGAAGTCCAGGTAAAATATTCTCCCTTTGCCAGAGAGAAGCCTCTATTCAATGATGAAGGTAATTTCATGTTGACCTCATTGTGGATCGCTTTGACCCGGCTATCCAATCCCGAATAATATTCAATTATAGAGGCAGTTTCATCCATAGAGCAGTCATCGACCAGGATCAGCTCAATATTTTTATAAGATTGGGCCAAACAGCTTTCTATTGACTTTCTTAAGTACCGGGAGCCATTGTAGGTGGGTAATATGATTGAAATTAAAGGTTGCATTTTTGTTTCCTAAAAATGGCGATTTAATAATTGGCGAGTACATTTTCTTCAATGATGGCATTCCATTTTGAATCCCATTGATCTTTTTTGAATGCATCGGCAGTTAATAGAGCATTAGAAGCAAATGTTCTTAGCAGCTTTCGGTCGGAGATACACCGTTCCACCGCATTTATCAGGCTTCTGGCTTCAGGATTAATAAGCATACCATTAAAATTATCCATGATCAAATTAGGCAACCCGCCTATATTGGTTGCAATAATCCCGTTGTTGGTTGCCATGGCTTCCAGGCAGGACAGCGATGTCCCTTCGGCAAAAACAGTTGGGATCACTGCAATATGGCTTTGATGATAAGCCTGGGCCATCTTACCCATATCCAGCTCATACCAGGATATTTGGGATTTGAACTTATTAATAAAATTATGTGTAGCTACAATATCGTCTCCGACTGCCTGCCCGACAAAATGCAAATTCAGATCAGGGTATTTGGACAGAAGATACGTGAATGCTTCGATAGTAATATAAAGACCTCGCGCTTCATACAGGCGTCTTGGGTATATAACAGTCAGCTTGCCATCAAAATCTTTTTCAACAGCCGGAAATTGCTTCCTGTCTACATAATTTGGAACGTATTGACATTTTAAAGTTAATTCCCAATCATAAGTCCTGAGCCAATTAATAAAATTTGTATCGACGCAAACAGATCTTGAACAGTTTTTTAGGGATTTAAATATCCTCTTATAATTATCGATGTCGTAATTGTTAACTCTGGTAGATTTATCGTCCCAATATATTCCATGATTAATGCCAATGCTATTGGAAGAATAGTGCAGGTTGCACGCAAGATCAAGCGGAGACGCAATGATCAAGTCGGACTCCTTGCAATAGGAACTGTATTTTTCAGAGATCTTTTCCATGTCATAGCCGGTCTTGAACGGCAGCCCAACGACTGGAATATTATTGAAATCCTTTAGGAAGAAGGAATTGGCATTTTGAAGGATCCTGACATTCATACCTTTTGCCTCGCATATTTTTGCCAGGTCGTACACATAACGTTCGGCGCCTCCTTTATAGAGAACCTCGCCGTCCCAATCAAAGAAGTTCACATTGATGATGTCGACGGTTCTTTTTTTTGTTACGACCGGAGCTTTTTGCTGGGTATTGATCCGATGATCAAGTTTTGAAATTAAAGGAGCAACGAGTGTTTCCCATCTATTGTTAAATGAGATATGTTCATATTTTGGTTCATCAATTAACGGGGCCGGCGGATTAGCGAAAAACCGGATAAATTCGTCTTTGTCGCGTATATTTATTGAATTCTTATATTTCAAAAGCGTTTTTGTCGGCGTGGCAACAACAGGTTTTTTGCAGGCGAAATATTCAAACAGCTTCAACGGGCTTACCGCATCAGTCGCTTCATTGACAATAAAAGGAATAATACAAAAATCAAATTGATGCAAATAATACTTAAGATCTTTGTATGGAACAAACCCCAACAGGTGAAAATTCCTGTATTTTTTCAACTTGTTGACGGTGGACTTTAGTTCTGCCTCTCTGGATGGGGAGAAGGTGGCGATGGGTCCGATCATGAAAATGTCTGCGTTATCCAGTTTCAGGATCTCTTCAATAATATTGAAATCAAGGAGCTCGCTGATGGCGCCATGGTAACCGATAGCGAAACCTCCAGGCCGGTGCCTTTTCAGCTGAAATTGCGCAGAAATATCATCGCGGGAAATTTCGAAATCCTGTAACCATACGCCATTTTCAATCAGCAGGGTATTTCCGGCAGCTGCATCCCGATGGTCGTATAATGCCTGAGAAGAGTAAAGGATCAGATCGGAATATTTAAGAAGAAAATCATTATCCTCTTCCATGGCTTCGCAATAGTTGGAAAATATTTTCAAATTGTCCAGGACATCATAAATAAAAAAGGCGTTCTCAAAATATTTGATCAAATATTTATAAAAAGGGTAAGATATGTAGACGATCGGATTCTTGTCCTGAAAATAGGTGAGACATTCTTCAAACAGGTCTACTACATACAGGCGGGGGGAGATCTTTTGGATCCTGGATCTTTCATGTGATTCGGCTATTTGCATCATGAGGCATAAATAACCGTTTTGGGAGAGGGCTTTTAATAAATGCTCTGGGCGTTGCTTTATGGATATATCATAGCTTAAGGGGTAAAGAACTATAGCCTTAAAGCCTTTTTCTTTTTTCAGGATATTCAGCAGATCCAGCATTCTGATCTCTACCGGCTCTTTTTTATATTTTGTATAATAACTGTCTTGCGAGCGGGTGTCTCTGAGATACGCATTTTCCGGCCGTCGGTGACCATTTTTTACAGGGATCAAAGGTTTCTGGCCTTTGTGTGAAATGAGGAATTTGCCGTCAATTGGCTTGAACATTTGTTTGAGGGTATACCTGAACCCATTGATCTGCCAGCAATTGACAAATCTTTTAGCCGTACCGACCAACCCTCTTTCTTTCAGGTGATATTTAAATTTATGTAACATGGTTCCAGGTTTAATACTTATTATCAATGATATCTGATAAAGAGAGCCCCAGGCTGGCAAGTTCGGAATACGTTGAATAGATCAATAATATTTGGCGCCCGTTCCAATAGCTGGAGGCATACGCGGCAGCATCAATAATAGAAAAGTGGGTCAAATAATGTGAAGCCCGTATTGTTGAGGGAATATTGGTGGTCTCAAACGTATAAAAGTGTTCAAAGTGCCGGTCATGTTCCTGGAACGGAATTAAAATGACGATGAATTTTTTTGCAAAGCGGCTCAGTTTTCCTAAAATTTCCCAGGGGTTATTAAAATGTTCCAATGTATTGGAAGAGAATATTATGTCAAACTGAGGAAAATCCTCATCCTTCAAAATATCGGCAGCGGTAAACCTAATGGCGGGATAGCTCGATCGGGCCTGTTCTATGGCGACTCTAGAAAAATCGATTCCAGTTATATTTTTCAATGATAATAGCTCACGTAAAACATTTGTACCATTTCCCAGCGCACAACCCCAATCACAAAAAGAAGGCTGGTGTTGTTCAATATAGGTAATAAACCATGGGGGAAGATTATCTACGGCAATTCTGGAAAAAAACTGGGACTGCTCGATACCGTTGTTCTCTTTCCAGTCAGCAATAAAGCGTTGATCCCAATATTGGGTGGAGTTTATTTTTTGCATATGGCAAACAGATAGATTCGGACCATGCGTAGGGGTAAAGCACTAGTACGCAGATGATCTTGACAATCCATCTGCAATTTCTATACCCCGATCATCACTTCTCTGTAATAACTACCCGCCGGCTATTATAGTTGGCGGCCGGGTCGCCGCTTTGCACCGGATCGCTTTCAATAGCAGCGCTTATGTTCATTCTGCTGCGGGGAATGCCTTTGCCTTGTAAGTAGCGTGCAACGGCTTTAGCGCGGGCTTCTCCTACTTTTCTATTTTCCGTCTCCGTTATGCTGTTACAGTAATGGCCTACAATTGATAGACGAATGTTGGAATATCTCTTCAGAAGGTTTGCCACTTCGTCCAAATGGGATTTTTGGGATTCAGGAATAGAAGTTTCGCCCAAAATACCAAATACGACGGGTTCATTTACGATCGCAGCCTCGTCGGATGTAAGTGCAGTCGTTGCCGGCGCTGCCACCGGCGGAGCGCTTTCATTTTTTTGGGGCTCTGGGACCTTTTGGGTTTGTGAGACTGTGTCGGACCGGACGGCTATTTGGGGTTGAGCCGTTTTTTGAGTTTGGCCGGCTGTGCCGGGTCGGGCGACAGGTTTTTCCCGGCTATGCCCGAAGCTTAGTCTGATTTGCAGACCAAAAGAGAGCAGCGTAGCCCGGCCGGCGTTGTCCGTGTTCAATACACTGTTTGCCTGTGCTCCGTTCGTTGCATTGGAGCTGTATGTTACGAGCTGCGGTGTATCACTTTTGCTTTTTAGATTTGTCAGGCCGTAGTCGACAAACACGCCGGCATAGAGGGATCTTCCAGGCGAAAGACTGAAGATCATACCGGTGCCCGCACTTAACGCTGCCGCAGGCTTCAATGTTAATGTACTGGTAGATCTCCAATTATTGAGCGTGCCAAAGCCATGTTGCGGCAAATCTGACACCTCCACGTTAAAATCAGGATAATAGCCCGTAAGGCTCACCTGTTTTGCCGAGACCTGCGTACTGGCGTTGAAGGGAATAAATAGTTTTGCACCGCCATTTATGTACCATTGTTTGCCGGAGCCCCCCGTCTGGTATTGTAACAGTAACGGTATGCTTACTGCAAGAAAACGCTGTATTTCTTTATATCCGGTGAATTTCACCCTGGATTGGAATGCGGAGCCTACATCGTCTACCGCATCGTAAGTAATGATCTGGCCATCCTGCAGCGTGATCTGGGTGCGATACAACCCGCCAGTGATGCCGGTAAGGACCCCTAGCTGGCTGCTCAACCGAAATGTATAGTTCAGGCCCAAAGAACCAGCCGGCAGCAGTTTTGTTTGGCCGTTCTTTAATGGATAGTACATGCCCTGCAAGCCCCCGCTGAGCTCGACACCAAATTCCTGGGCATTGGTTTGAGCTATGATTGCTGCAAAACAGACAGTAATTCCTATTATTTTCCCGATCATTTTATCACTTTCTAAGGTTTATATTGTGGATCATCAATTCACCAGCGCGTTTGTACTTGCCTTTTGTCCATTGGCCAACAGCAGATTGATAATATAGATGCCAGGGTCGGAAGGCATTGTCACCTGCATCGACGGCTGGACAGATGTTATCTGCTGCCGCACCTTACCGTTGATATCTATCACCTGCAAGATCGCCCCCTGTAATATGGAGGCAGTGTAGCTGCTGGTCACAGTGACAGCTGCGCCTGCGTTAACAGGGTTGGGATAAATCCTTATCCCTGCGGACACTGCGGTATCGCCCGTGATGGTAAGCGTACAGCTTTGAATTTGCTGGCTGGCGGCATTTGTTGCTATTACATAGTATTGGCCATTCAGCGAGGGCGTTTCGCTATAATATGGACCGGTGGCGCCAGGAATGGCCTGACCATTCTTAAACCATTGCCATTGTACGAAGCCGCCGCTGCTGTTGTCAAAAATGATCACATCATTCCAGTGCTGCCTTATAAGCGAGGTCGACTGATAAAACACGGTGTCGGTAACGGGCTGGGCCGCAGCATGATTTACGTCCCCGGCTTGAAGGGCGGTAATGACCGTAGTACCCAGGTGCAGCAATGTCAATATATTCCCGGAGACAGTGGCTATGCTCGGGTCAGCTACTGAATAAGTCACCGGCAGGCCGCTGCTGGCGGTGGCGGTCAGCTGCAATTTCGTGGTACTATTACATCCTACCAACAGGCTTTGCGTCCATGTTATTTGCTGGGAAGCCGTGGTAATGGTCAAATTATTGCCAGTATAGCCGATCGTATAATTGGCGCCTGCGCTCAAGCTGCCCATTGTTATGGGATAGCTGCCTACATTCTCACCCGGGGTTCGGCTCAGGCCGCCGGTAAATATCCCTGTATTGTCCCCATTTACAAAACCGCTGGCTGTATAAATAAAAGCCGGGTCTGCAGCGCCGTATTCCTTTGTCTGTGCATTCGCTGTTACGGTAAGTGTAGCAGGATTGATATTGAGCGTTCCGGAGTTATAGACAAAACTGTAGTTCGGATCCACGGCTCCGGACACCGTAATGGGATAAGCGCCTATCGGGGAGGAAGGGGCAGCTGTCGTTGTTATAATGGGTGGAGTAGTAAGGAGGGAGTCATTGTCTCCGTTGACAAAACCGCTGTAGGATGCTGTCAGCGCCGGCATCGCACCTCCATAGGTGAAGGCGGCATTATTGGCAGTGATCGTCAAGGGAGCCTGGGCAACAACCAACTTGTAGTCCTGTGAGACTGAACGAGTATACTGGTTCGCGGCAGTGACGGTAAATGAATATGTCCCCGCAGCGGTGGGTGTACCGGATAAAGTTCCGCCGCCGGATAAGGACACACCCGGAGGAAGGCTGCCTCCGGAAACAGAGAAAGAATAAGCTCCTGTACCGCCGGTGACTTTCAGATTCTGGTCTTTATAGGCTGCCCCATAAAGCCCATCGGGCATTGTCTTTGGGGAAATGCTCAAACCAGGGGCTGCCATCAAAAAGCTTTGAGGAGCGGTTTCCCCATCAAAGATAAAAGACGGCGAAACATACATTGCCCGGCCAAATGGCAGGGCACCTATTAAATATGTCGCAACGATTAATTTTCTCCCTTGCATACAGCAAACAGGTAGATTTGGACCTGATAATCGCGATGCAATTATCATTCCACCCCCTGAATGCAAAAAGCTTGTGCCACTTTAAAGCGCCTCGATCGAAAAACGGGTATATTTTTCCTTCCGATTGTATTCCGCGACTACCATATGTCCCTCTTTGGCGGGATAGACATTGATCCTTATGTTGCCGTCCTTATGCGGAATGGTCCGCGCGATCTTTTTACTGTTGACATTGTAGATATAGATATTCTCCTCATCATCGATGATCATGTAGTTGGTCTTGGTATCCGGGTTCACTACTTTATAAAAATCCTTCTTGTCCTGTTCTGGGAGGATGCTTGCGGCGTTGAAAAACTTTGTTTCATCGCAGGGAATATTATTGTCCAGGGCTAAATTGCCGGACGCATCCTGCCGGATGAATACCCCATCCGTCAATTTATATTTGGCAGCTCCCACGATCCCCTTCCCTTCCAAAGCCGTTCCGGCAAAAATGGTATTGCCCTTAAAATCTCTGAATGCCGTGGCATATTTAACGTAAAAGTGCTTATTAGTGAAATACCCATCTTCTTCAATACCAGGCATTTTCTCATCAGACCAATAGCTGCAATTGGCGCGCATCTTCTTGTTCGGATTTCCCAGGTCGAGCGTGAATAAGCCCAGGTAGGGAATATAGGAATAATCATTGGCCGTGATGAAATACCTCTCCCGCTTGGGATTTATGATAACGCCGGATATAAATGCATCGCCGGTGGCAGGGTCATTATCAAAGGACAGGACCTTTAGCCAATTGTCATTCCTATCCCTGAGATCGAAATTGTTCTCGACAACGAGATCCTTTGCGGAATAGACATAGAGCTTGTATCCTCCTTCGGGAGTAGGACGGTCCTGCTTCGTCAGCAGATAAAGGTTCGCAGCCGAAGTATGCAGGTAAAAGTGATCGGCATATGTCGGAGCATCCTGCTCATGGATCAGCGTCCCCCTTGTATCAAATACCAGCAGCTCCCTCCTCAGATCGTCGCCATAAAAGAACGCGAACCCGCTATTGGCGATATTCCTTAATTGCATCCCATATTTCAGATGTCCTGCCACTTTTATCGATGCGGCCCAGGGATTCCTGGTGGGAAGCGGCTCCGCACTGAGGCTTACATCCTTATAATAGGTGTTGATGATCTTACCGTCGAGGCTGATAAATTGCAAGAGGAAATGGCTTGAACTTGCGGCATCCATCGCCTTTCTATAATCCCGCTGGCTTCGGATGGTTTTTACGCCTGTCAGCGAGCTTTGGATATATCCCAAACATAATACGTTCTGCTCGAAAGATACGGACTGAAGATCGAGTATCCCCTGGCGAAATTTTACGGTGCCAATGTCGTTGAGGTTTTCATCCATGATCGTCAACTTGTAGTTGAACGAGTCCGCGTCGGCTTTTTCCAGCCGGGTGAAAGCCAGATAGCCGACCAGGGTATTGTCCTGGGAAATGGCCTTTATCTGGGTCGATATGTCTTCGCCAACCTCTTTGAATATCTTTGTCTGGGCCTGCAGGAAATAGCCGGACAACAGGCTGATTACTAAAAAAGCTAATTTCTTCATGACAGGCCAAAATACACTTTTTTTTCTAATGCATGTAATTGAAGTAGTTAGCTCACCGGACGACTGATAATGTCACAAGCGTCTAAAAATAAATTTGGAAATGACCGATCGGTCATATTACCTTTGTATCATCAATCGGAAAAAATGAGCAAAGGTGAACAAACAAAACAAATGATCATCGAGCAGGCGGCGCCGATCTTTAACAAAAAGGGAATAGCGGCTACAGCAATGAGCGATATCATGGATGCTACAAAACTTTCCAAAGGCAGCCTTTACGTCCATTTCGACAACAAGGATGTCCTGGCCGAGGCAGTGGTCGATTATAGCATGGATTTCCTGAAACAAAATATCATGGCGTCGATCAATCGGGTGACTCATCCAAAAGAAAAGCTTTTCGCTTACCTCGATGCTTATTGTGATCCGTTGAATCCTGTGGTAGCAGGAGGCTGCCCGATGATGAATTTCGGAGTTGAAGCCGATGACCAGAATGAGGTGGTGAGGGAGAAAGTAGCCGAAAGGGTCAATAATAGCCAGCAATTGCTTATGGACATCATTGCCAAGGGTATCAGGCAAGGCGTTTTCAAGGCAGACTGGAACTACAAGGAATTTGCCACGATGATGTTCGCAATGATCGAAGGGGGTGTCCTTATCAGCAGGACGACCAAAAAGAGAGATAAAATGGCTATCATCAACCGTAACCTGAAAAAAATGATAGAGGCACAGCTGTGCTGATTTTTTTTGCCTTAAATATGACCGATCGGTCATATTCTAAAACAAGTCATTTCTTAACACTTAAATATGTTCATTATGAAGCATTTACTTACAGGCACGCTACTTATTGCAGCCTTCGTTATGACAACCTTTCACGTTTATGCCGGCGGAAAGAGTGATGCAAAGACAAAAACGACCGATGTAGATGATGCAAAGATCGTCTACCGGACCTATGGCAACAAAGGCGGAACTCCACTGGTCCTGTTATCGCCATTAGGATCGACAATGGATGATTGGGATCCCGCTATCATCAACGGCCTTGTCAAAACTTCGACAGTTATAGTTTTTGACAACAAGGGCGTAGGCGGCTCCACAGGAAAAACTCCCACTACTATTGCAGGAATGGCCCAGGATGCAACATCCTTTATCAAGTCCCTGGGATACTCCAGGGTAGACCTGCTCGGATTTTCAATGGGAGGTTTTGTTGCCCAACAGATCGTGGAAACCGAACCGCAGCTGGTGAATAAGCTTATCCTGGTCGGTACCGGTCCTCAGGGAGCAGAAGGTCTCTCTGAAATTACCCAGAAAATATCGGGTGCAGGCAAGCTAAGTCCCGAAGAGCTGTTCCTGACGTCCTTGTTTGCTCCTTCTGATAACAGCAGGCAATTAGGTAAAGAATCTTTCGCACGTATCCAGGCAAAAAAAGAAGGTCGCGACAAACCCATTTCAAATGAAGCTTTTGTCGCAGAGCTGACGGCTGTCATTGGTTGGGCACAACCTGATCCGGCAGGATTTGAAAAAGCTAAATCCGTTACCAACCAGGTGCTGATCGTCGGAGGACAGTATGACTTCTTCCTTCCTGTCGTCAATCCCCTGAAGCTGTATCAGACGATGCCAAACGCCCGGCTCTTGCTGCTGCCTGACGCCGGTCATGCTTCCTTTTTCCAATACCCAACCTTGTTTGTACAGGAAGCAAACTATTTCCTCAAAAATTAAATCACTTTAAAAATTAAAAAATGGAAACGACTATTTCCCAATCAAAGAAAGTAGTTTATACCGCCAAGACCCATACAACGGGCGGTCGTGAAAACGGAGTATCCCGTAGCTCAGATGGGATCCTCGATATCAAACTCTCCACGCCGGGGACAGGCGGCGCCGGTACCAATCCCGAACAATTGTTTGCCGCCGGCTGGTCAGCCTGCTTCGAAGGAGCTCTGGGCATAGCGGCCAGGAAATCGAGGGTCGAACTACCTGCCGATACAGCCATCGACGCTGAGGTTGACCTGGTTTTAAAAGACAGCGGATTTGTTCTCCAGGCCCGTCTCAATGTTAGTCTTCCCGGTCTCGATCGTGAACTGGCGCAATCTTTGGTAGACGCTGCCCAGGACATATGCCCCTATTCTAAGGCAGTAAAAGGGAACATAGATGTCGAGTATAATGTCATTTAATTTTTTTTACCCAATAAGTGACCGATCGGTCATATTTAAAAACATACAGTCATGAAAAGCAAAGTTTGGTTCATTACCGGAGCATCCAAGGGATTTGGGTTTGAAATTGCCAGAGCCCCGCTGGCCATCGGAGATCAGGTGGTCGCTACCGTAAGAAAGAATGCCGGAGAGCTGTCAGCCCGGCTGGGCGGTGGGGATCAGCTGCTGGTCGTCACGCTGGACGTGACCAACGAAAAAGAAGTGAAGGCAGGTGTCAAGGCTGCGATCGACCGGTTCAAACACATCGATGTGCTTGTAAACAATGCCGGGTACGGTTTGCTTGCGGCAACGGAAGAAGCATCCGCCGAGGAGGTCAGGAAACAGTATGATACGAATGTCTTTGGCCTGCTCAATGTGACGAGGGCGGTCCTGCCGCAGCTGCGCAAACAGGCTTCGGGTCATATCATCAATATCTCCTCCCTGTTTGGATACCTGAATAATGTACCAGGCTTTGGACTGTATGGCTCGACTAAATATGCCGTGGAAGGCATATCAGAAGGGTTGGCCACCGAACTAAGGCCCCTTGGTATCCAGGTGACAGCAGTTGCGCCAGGTCTATTCAGCACAGAATTCGCATCCACAGATTCCTACCAAACCTCAGCCGTCGTCCTGGATACTTATAAAGGAACAGTCGGAGGCGTCAGGGCAAACATAGGCCACCTCAACGGTAAACAGCCCGGTGATCCTTCAAAGCTCGCTGACGTGATCGTAAAGCTGGCGGCTAGTGAAAATCCCCCGTTGCATCTGCCCATCGGAAGCGATGCCATAAAAAAGTTCCGGGAGAAGACGGCACAGATCACCAGGGAAATAGAAGAATGGGAATCTATCTCGACAAGCACCGACCACCGGCCGGTGGCATAACAACATTATTCATTGCAAAAAAAGAAAAATGAAAACAATTATTTTTATCGCTATATCCATTATCAGCTTCGCCGCTGTGGCGCAAGACACATCGGTCCGGCATTTCCGGGTCAATGTACCCGAGCAGGCGCTTGTCGACCTGCGACACAGGATCGCCGCTACTAAGTGGCCAGGGGAAGAAACAGTACCGGATGCCACACAGGGCGTTCGTCTCAATACAATGCGTGTACTCGCGTACTATTGGCAAACAGATTACAACTGGCATAAATTCGAGACAAAACTGAATGCGTTACCCCAATTCGTAACGAACATCGACGGGGTTGACGTTCATTTCATCCACGTTCGCTCGAAGAGCCCAAATGCTTTGCCGGTCATTATCACGCACGGATGGCCCGGATCCATCGTCGAACAGATGAAGGTCATCGAGCCGCTGACCAATCCTACGGCACACGGCGGGAATGCGTCGGATGCTTTTGATGTGGTTATCCCGTCGCTGCCGGGCTATGGCTTTTCAGGAAAGCCGACCACTACCGGCTGGGATCCTGCCCATATCGCCCGTGCCTGGATCGTGCTTATGAAACGCCTTGGATACACCCGGTTTGTCGCGCAAGGCGGAGATTGGGGGAATGCAGTAACGGAACAGATGGCCCTGTTGGCGCCGCCGGAATTGCTCGGCATTCATACTAACATGGCAGCCACCGTTCCGGATGACGTTGCGAAGTCGCTCCAGTTCGGCACCCCTCCCCCATCCGGCCTTACCCCTGAAGAAAAGCACGCCTATGACCAGCTCGACTTTTTCTACAAGCACGGTCTTGGTTACGCCCAGGAGATGGCAAACCGTCCCCAGACACTATATGGGATCGAAGACTCACCTGTAGGCTTAGCTGCCTGGATACTCGACCACGATGCGGCCAGCCAGGCGCTCATCGCACGTGTCTTTGACGGCGGATCAGAAGGTCTTACACGCGACGACATCCTCGACAACATCACTTTTTACTGGTTGACGAATACGGCAGTCTCTTCGGCCCGCCTGTATTGGGAGAACAAGCTTAACTTTTTCGCCCCAAAACACGTCCTCATCCCCGTTGCAGTCAGCGTGTTCCCCGATGAGATCTATGCCGCACCGCGGAGCTGGACAGAGAAAGCCTATCCTAACCTCATCCATTACAACCGGCTTCCCAAAGGCGGCCACTTTGCCGCCTGGGAACAGCCTCAATTATTCACGGAAGAGCTTCGCGCATCATTCAGATCACTTCGTTCCACACCCCGGTAATAACCGGGGTTTTTCGTATCTTCCCTCGCACATATGAAGCAGGCCATCCTCACCAAGTCAGAAGCCAGAAAGATCATTCTCCATGCGGCCGGGCTATCTAAACCGGCACAGTTTGGAAAAGGCCGCGAAGCCGTCTACAAGCTCATCGACCATCTCGGATTTGTCCAGCTCGACACCAATTATGTCGTGGAGCGCGCACATCACCATACCATAGCAGCCCGCGTGCCCGACTACAAACAGGAATGGCTGGAAGAGCTGCAGGCGGATGGAAGGGTCTTTGAATTCTTCACTTCCGACTCGGGGTTTATTCCCATGCACAATTTCCGGTTCTCACTGCCCGTAAAGCAGGCCTTCTCATCCAATAGAAAGCCCGTGACACAGCCGGAGATCAACCTCATGAACAAGGTGCTGGACAGGATCTCACGGGAAGGACCATTGATGGTAAAGGATTTTGAGAACGATCGACTGGAAGCAAGCGCAGGCTGGTGGGATTGGCGGCCGTCCAAAGTGGCGCTCGAAAGGCTGTACCTGGCTGGAAAGCTGATGACCACACGAACAAGGGAATTCCTGAAAGTATATGACCTGCCGATAAATTTGATCCCTGACGATGTCGACACAACGATGCCAACACCGGAGGAGTTTGCAAGACATGTCATCCGGCGTGAATTGAAGGCCCTGGGTATCGCCTATGCCAAAGAGCTCGCATGGCGAGCACGCTATGTAAAGAACAACCTTGTAAAAAAGGAACTGGAGAAGCTGGTGGACGAAGGCGAAGTTTGCAAGGTGACGGTCGAAGGTCTCAAGACCGCCCCCCTTTACATGTTGCCCGGCTATAAGAACAAAAAGATCCAGCTGTCCGGTGATGCATTTATTCTTTCGCCATTCGACACAGTCAACGTCTTCCGGCATCGTTTAAGAGACTTTTTTGATTTCGACTATCAGATAGAATGCTTTGTCCCGGCGCCCAAGCGAAAATATGGCTATTTCTCATTACCGGTACTGGTTGGGGATACGTTCGTCGCCCGGATGGATTCAAAGGCCGATAGAAAGCAAAAGACATTGATCATTCACAACCTTCACTTCGAGCCAGTGAAGCTCAGCAAGCCAATGATCGATAAGCTCATCGATGCCATTGCAGCATTTGCGAGGTTCAATCAGTGCCGGAATATAGTTATTTCAAAGTCGAATAATAAGCAGTATCTGAAAGCTATAAAGGATGAGCTGAGAGGAATGGCGTAAATTGCGCCCAAATGAATATACACGTCCTCCAGCATGTTCCCTTTGAAGGGCCAGGCATCATCACTGACTGGTGTCTATCCCATGGCTATCATCTGGGCACCACGCCCTTGTATTCTCCCGACCACCGGCTGCCGTCGGCAGATGCCGTGGACATGCTCATTATGATGGGCGGTCCCATGGGAGTATACGACGAAGATATCTATCCATGGCTAACAGCCGAAAAAGCCTTTATACAGGCCTTCCTTCAGCAGAACAAGCCGGTGCTGGGTATCTGTCTGGGCGCTCAATTGCTGGCTGTATGCAGCGGAGCCATCGTCCGGCCCGCACCCCAAAAGGAAATAGGCTGGTTCCCTGTCAAACCAACCGCAGCCGCCAGGAACGAGCCATGGTTCTATTCACTATTTGAAAACACCCCTACCCTCTTTCACTGGCACGGTGACAGGTTCGAGATCCCGAAAGACGCCGTGAACCTGGCATTCACAGAAGCCAACGACAACCAGGCATTCCTCCTTAATAAAAAGGCGCTTGGACTGCAATTCCATGCAGAAGTAAAAGAGGACGGGCTGCAGCAGATGGTACAGGAGGAGCTGCACGAATTACAGGAAGGAGCCTATGTCCAGCCGGCTGAAGTCCTGTTGGCCAACCCTTCTTTTGAGGCTGCACATTCTATCATGAGGGCCGTATTGGACCATTTAATTACTTTTATCCCATGTCATTGAATTCAGCCACAATAAAGAAAATACTCGACCGGCTTGGTATCGAGGAATTGAACGAACTGCAATCCGCCGCATTGAATGGGATCAAACAGGACCAGGATCTGATCCTGCTGTCCGATACAGGATCCGGGAAAACCCTGGCATTCTTGCTGCCTGTACTGTCGATGATGGACGGGCAGACACCGGGTACCCAGGCGCTGGTCATCGTACCGTCCCGCGAGCTGGCCTTACAGATAGAACAGGTGTTCAAGACCATGTCCACCGGCTTTAAGGTCACCTGCTGCTATGGAGGCCATTTGAGGGAGACGGAGGAAAACAACCTGATCGAAGCGCCGGCTCTCATCGTGGGGACGCCCGGACGACTGGGGGATCATATCCGCAGGGGCAGTATCCATACGGACAGTATACAAACCCTTGTCCTGGATGAATTCGACAAGTCCCTGGAGCTGGGTTTCCAGGATGAGATGTCCTTTGTCATCACTTCCCTGCCCTCTTTGCAAAAAAGGATATTGACCTCGGCAACGGCAGCCACGGAGATACCAGCTTTTGTGGGGCTGCTGAACGCGGTAACGCTGGACTTCCTGTCCGGGGAAAAACCCGAACGCCTCCTGCTGCAGCAGGTATTGAGCCCTGATAAGGATAAGATAGAAACGCTGTTCCGGCTCCTCTGCCGGATAGGTTCCCGGAGTACCGTCGTATTCTGTAATCACCGGGAGGCGGTGGAGCGAGTCAGCGGCATGCTAAGGGATAAAGGCATCGTCAATGTATTCTATCATGGCGCCCTCGAGCAGCCTCAGCGGGACAGCGCCCTGGCCCGGTTCAGAAATGGCAGCTCTTCCATATTGGTTACTACAGACCTTGCAGCCAGGGGATTAGACGTACCTAATATTCGTTATATCGTCCATTATCACTTCCCTTCCACAGAAGAGGTATTTATACATCGCAATGGCAGGACGGCGCGGGTGGATGCCAGCGGCACCGCCATACTTATCCTCTCACCGCAGGAAACCCTCCCCGCTTATATCCAGGAACAGCCGGAAACCATCCAGCTGCCGGAGACAGTCACACTGCCGGACAAGCCCAAATGGGCCACCCTGTTTATTTCTGCCGGCAAGAAGGACAAGGTGAATAAAGTAGACATCGTAGGCTTCTTCAGCCATAAGGGACAGCTCAAAAAGGAAGACATCGGGCTCATAGAAGTAAAGGACTTCTCCTCCTTCGTAGCCATCCGCAAGTCAAAAGTGAGCCATACGCTGCACCTGATAAAGAACGAAAAGCTAAAGAACAAGAAGGTGGCAATCGATGTGGCCAAGACATGAGATTAATGCGGGATTAAAACCGACGGTTGAACAAAATTTTTGCCGATTCACGCGCGAATCGGTATTTTCACTACATGTCACCATTGAGCCAGACCTTCTGCTTATCCTTAATCCTGTATTTTCTATTCCCGGCTGGAGGCCGGGCCCAACTTCAATTTTCCCAAAACGATAGCCTGATCGAAACCACGGCCTATAACAATGCCGTCAGCCAGTATCACGCCTATTTAAAACCTGAGCCGGGATTATACCGGGGCAAGCGATATCGCGAATATTCCTACCAGCTGTCGGACGGTCATCCATTCTTTGGCGACGGGAAGATGCATAAAGGCACAGCTCTATATGATGGCGTTCTCTACAAGGATCTTATGGTCTTGTACGACATGGTAAAGGATCAGCTTGTACTGCCCAGTCCTTTTGGCGCCTATAAGGTATACCTGATCAGCACCCAGGTCGACAGCTTTACCATCGAAGACCATCGCTTTATCCGGCTAAAGGACAGTCTGAATCCCACGGCCCCCCGCAATGGCTTTTATGAGGAGCTTTACAAGGGACGGATCAGTCTTCTGAAAAAAGATAAAAAACTGGTGAGGGAAGATGTTCAATTGTCAGGCGTCAGGCAATACATCGACTCGATCCTTTCATATTATATAAAAAAAGGAGATACCTATTATACCGTCCGCAACAAAAAAGCCCTGTCTTATGCTCTCAAGGACAGGAGTAAAGAGCTTAATAAATTCATTCGGCAGAACAAGCTTAGCATACGCAAGGATCTGGAAAATACGCTGATAAAAGTTTCGGCCTGGTATGATGCCCAAACAACCCATCAATAATGCCCAGATGAATCGTAAGATATTTTACAGATCATTCATTATCGCCTGTCTGCTCTTCGCGCTCAACAGCGTGAATGCTCAAAATGTCCGACAGCCCCTTGTCACCGTTCATCTCAAGGATACGTCCATGGCGGAGATTTTAAAGGAGCTGGAACAGCAATCGGGTCTTCGGTTTTATTATGATACGACGGATCTTGACACTACGAAGCTGAGCATACAGGTGGATCAGCAGCCCCTGTCGAAAGTTTTGGGCGAGGTCTTTTCGGGCACAGATCTCACTTACTTTATCGACAGACAGCAGCATGTTTTCATCAGCAAGGGAGAACCTGTCCACGAGGGTCTGCCGGCGGATTTTTTTGAAAGAGCTGTTGTCAACCGTGACACGGCCCGAATGGGAGCGCCTGCAAGCGACGACCTGGAAGAAGCCAGCAAACCGCAGGTAGCTACATTGGAGAACAAACTGTATATCATTGGGGATAAATCCACCGCCAGTCTGCCGGGAGTGGTCAACGTGGCGGGGTTTGTGCGGGATGCCAAGACGGGAGAGCCTATCGTCGGCGCCTCCATTTATATAGAGAAGCCCAGGATCGGGGTTGCATCGGATCAATATGGCTACTACTCCATCTCCCTCCCGCGGGGACGTCATATCCTCAATATCCAAAGCATCGGTATGCGGGATACCCGAAGGCTGCTTCAGATATATGGCGACGGCAAAATGAACATCGACCTGCAGACACAGGTGCTCACCCTGAAAAAGGTCATTGTCTCGGCAGAAAAGGCAAGCAATATACGACGGATGGAAATGGGCGTGCAGAAGATAGACATCAAGACGATCAAACAGGTGCCCGTCGTATTTGGAGAGGCCGACGTGCTGCGGGTGGTTATGACGCTGCCTGGTGTAAAGACAGTGGGCGAAGCCAGCACGGGACTGAATGTACGGGGCGGCTCCGCGGATCAGAACCTGGTACTGTTCAACGATGCCACCATTTACAATACGGCACATTTCTTCGGTCTGTTCTCCGCCTTTAACCCGGAGGTGGTAAAGGATGTAGAGCTATATAAAAGCAGCATCCCTGCACGGTTTGGGGGGCGTCTGTCCTCTGTGCTGGATATCAGCAGCCGGGAAGGTAATAAAAGGAACATCACCGGATCGGCAGGCATCGGGCTGCTGACCAGCCGGCTGAATATTGAAGGGCCTCTTGTAAAGGACAAAACCTCTTTTATCCTGGGAGGAAGGACCACTTATGCCAACTGGCTGCTGGCCAATCTTCCCGATCAATACAAGCATAGCCGGGCCTCCTTCTATGATGTCAACCTCAACATCAGCCATGCCATGGGTAAGAAGGACAATCTTTATTTCACGGGCTATCTGAGCCAGGACCATTTCAACCTGAACAACGACACGACCTATGGATATGGCAACAGGAACATATCCCTGAAATGGAAACATATTTTTAACAACAAGATATATAGCGTCATCGCCGGAGGCTACGACAGGTACCAATACAATATCTCCAGCGCGGAAAACCCTGTGAACGCTTACCAGCTCGGCTTTGATATCAACCAGCTTTATTTCAAGGCGCACTTTAACTATTTCATCAACGCCAATCACACATTGGAATTTGGGCTGAGCACCTTGCGTTATAAGCTCCATCCCGGGTCCTATCAGCCGGAGGGCAAGTCTTCCCTTGTCGCGCCCGATGTGCTGCAACCCGAGCACGCATTGGAAAGCGCTCTATACCTCAGCGACCGGTATTCCATCACCAGTTCCCTGTCGGTGGAGGGTGGGATACGTTACTCCTTATACAATTATCTTGGTCCCAGCGTGGTGAACAATTATGCCGCAGGACAACCCTATTCTACCAGCACCCTTATCGACTCCACCCGGTATGGCTCGGGCGCAAATATCAAGACCTATGGCAAGCCGGAGTTCCGCCTGTCCGCACGGTATATACTAACAGAAAATCTTTCGATCAAGGCGGGCTATAATACGCAGCAGCAGTATATACACGCCCTGTCCAATACCACTGCCATGGCGCCCACGGATATCTGGAAGCTGAGCGATCCCCATATCAAACCTCAATCCGGGGACCAGGTTTCACTAGGCCTGTACAGAAATTATAAGAACAATACCATCGAGACCTCTTTGGAAGTATATTACAAAAGGATCAAAAATTTCCTGGACTATAGCAGCGGCGCCAAGCTGATCCTGAACCATCACATCGAGACAGATGTGCTTAATACGCAAGGCAAGGCGTATGGAGTAGAGCTCCTGATCAAAAAGCTCACCGGGAAATTCAACGGCTGGTTCAGCTATACCTATTCCCGTACCCTGCTCCGGCAAAATGATCCCAATGCAGGAGAGATCATCAATCGGGGAGAATATTATCCGGCCAATTACGATAAGCCGCATGACGTGACCTTTGTGGGCAACTACCGGTTCACCCACCGTTTTAGCATTTCATTGAATGCTACATACAGTACAGGCCGGCCCATCACCCTGCCCATCGGCGTCTTTTATTATGCCGGCTCCTACAGGACCCTGTATGCCGACAGGAATGCCTATCGCATACCTGATTATTTCCGGACAGACTTCTCCATGAATATAGATGGCAATCACAAAGTGCATCAGCTGACGCACAATTCCTGGACCATCGGGGTCTATAACCTCACCGGCAGAAAGAATCCTTATTCGGTGTATTATGTCTCAGAGGGAGGCGTCGTCAATGGATACAAACTCTCCATCTTTGGCAGCGCTATCCCCTATGTGAATTATAATATACGTTTTTAAACGAATGACATGACACGGATCATCAAAAACATATTGCTCTTTTCCTTCCTGACCGTCTTCTTATGGCGATGCAAGGACAAATATGACAGCCCGTATAAAAGTCCCGGCACGGGCTACCTGGTGGTAGAAGGCTATATCACAGGCAATGGACCCACCCAGTTCAGCTTGAGCCGTACGGTAGATCTATCCGGCAATCGTGCTGTCCCACCGGAAAAGAATGCGTCCGTACAGGTGGAAGGGGATGACAATTCTATCTTTCCGCTGACAGAGCAGGACAGCGGCATCTATGTGAGAAGTTCCATGACACTCAATGCCTCTACGAAATATCGTCTTCGTATCAAGACCAGTGATGGGAAAGTATACCTGTCCGACGCTGTACCGTATAAGCAAACCCCTGCCATCGACAGTGTCAGCTGGACCTACAACGCTGCAGATGGAGTCAAGCTCTATGTCAATACGCATGACCCTGCCAATGCCACCCATTACTATCAATGGCAGTATAATGAGACCTGGCAATACCATGCGGCGGAATACTCTTTGTACAAATATCTGAAAGATCAAAATAAGGTCGTGGACAGGCCTGCTTCAGAGCAGATATACTTCTGCTGGAAGAACGCTGCTTCCTCAAAACTGATCCTGGGTAATTCCACTAAGCTGGCGCAGGATGTGATCTATCTGCAGCTGCTGGATCAAATCCCCCCCAACACCCAGCCGATAGGGATACTTTTTAGCATAATGGTCAATCAGTACGCCCTGACAGAGGATGGATATAATTTTTTAACCCTCATGCAAAAAAATACCGAGTCGCTGGGATCCATCTTTGATGCACAGCCATCGGTCCTGAAAGGGAATATTCATTGTCTCTCCAATCCGAATGAGCAGGTCATCGGTTTTGTCTCGGCAGGAACGCTCGAGCAAAAGAGGTTGTTTATTTATCAAAGCCAGATACCGGACTGGCGGTATTACGTATCCTGCTCCCTGCCGGATACGATCGTAGGGCTCGACTCCGGATCGCTCATACAGTTTTTTGCCAACTCATCCTATATACCGATAGAGCAGCACTACCCCATGGGCGGTCCGCCTGATGGATGGGTTGCCAACGTCATCAGCTGTGCGGATTGCCGTGTACAGGGTGGTACGACAACAAAGCCCGATTTCTGGCCATTTTAAGGAATTTATGATAAAGACAAATTAGAATGACCCATACCAAACCAACCAGCGAGGCAAGGAAGATAGGCATCCTTTTGCTGACAGCGTTCCTGTCCCTCTCTTCCTTTGGGCAGGATGCCGCGCCCGGCTCTTTGGTGAAAGACCTTAACCAATACCGTGCACAGCGTCTGCAGGAGAAATTGTACGTTCATACGGATAAGACCTTTTATTTAGCAGGCGAGATCTGCTGGTTCAAATTATATTGTGTGGATGCCGGCACCCATCTTCCGCTGGATCTTAGCAAAGTGGCTTACCTGGAGTGGCTGGATAAAGAGAACAAACCTGTACTGCAGGCCAAGGTGGGTCTGGGCAAAGGACATGGGGACGGGTCGATGTATCTGCCGCTGACGCTCCGTTCGGGCAATTATAAGCTGAGAGCCTATACCAACTGGATGAAGAATTCCGGCGTAGACTGGTTCTTTGAGAAAAATATCACGGTGGTGAATACGCACAGATCGGCGGAAATGCCACCTGCAGATTCCTCCCAACAATATAATATCGCTTTCTTACCGGAAGGGGGCAACCTGGTAGAAGGTCTTACCAGCAAAGTAGCCTTCAGGACAACCGACCAGTATGGCCGTGGCATTGCCTGCACAGGAGTGATCACGGAGGATGACCAGGATACGGTGGTTCGTTTTCGACCCGAAAGGCTCGGCATCGGCAGCTTTATGCTGACGCCCCGTCCGGGCCACCATTACAGGAGTACGATCCGCCTTGCCGATGGTACGGCTATCAATACCTTGCTGCCCGGCGCCTATAAAGAGGGCGTCGTCATGAGCGCCACCAAAGAAGATAATGATCGTGTACGTGTCAATGTGGTTTCTACCGCCGCAGGGCAGGAAGTATATATTGTAGCGCATACACGTGGGTCGGTGAAGGTGGCGGAGGCCGGTGTGTTAAGGGATGGGAAAGCCAGCTTCCTGATAGACAAAACAAAATTAGGGGACGGCGTCTCTCAGCTCACTCTTTTCAATGCGGCCAGGCAGCCCGTCTGCGAAAGGCTGATCTTTAAATACCCTGCTCATCGCCTCCACATCGATGTCAGGACGGATAAGAATATGTATGCCACCCGCAAGAAGATAGATCTCGAGGTCACTACGGCCGGAGCAGATGATAAGCCGTCCATGGCTGACTGCTCCCTGTCAGTGTTCCGTGCAGATGGATTACAGGCAGCTTCTTCGGATCATATATTAGACTATCTTCTGCTGACCTCAGACCTGAAAGGGAAGGTCGAGTCACCGGATTATTATTTCGAACACCCGGAAGACGAGCAGGCCGTCGATCTGCTTATGATCACCCAGGGCTGGAGGAGATTCCGTTGGGAAGATGTGATCCACCATTCCAATCCTACCCTGGACTTTCCACCCGAATACAACGGAGCCATTATCACGGGCCGCATCATCAATACCCAGACGGGCGTCGGAGATGCTAATATACAGGGTTATCTGGCCGTGCCAGGTACACGAACACAGTTCACCTCCGCCTATGGCGACGAGAATGGAAAGATAAAATTCGAGCTGAAGGATTTTTATGGCGGGTCTGAGATCATCGTACAGACCAATCCGCTAATGGACAGCATATACCGGATAGATGTCGCCTCTCCTTTTGCAGATACCTATACCCGCCAGCCGCTGCCCCCTTTTATGCTCTCCCATAGCGATTCCGTTGTATTGGCGGATAAGAACTTCGATATGCAGGTCCTGAACAGGTATGCGGGCATACGATTAAAACAATTTCAATTCCCCGCCTTTGATACCAGCACTTTTTATGTGCATCCGGATTTCACTTACTTATTGGACAATTACACACGGTTTACCACTATGGAAGAAGTGATGCGGGAATATGTCGTTATGATGCTGGTAAAGAGAAGGAGCGATCAAACCCACCTGCCCCTGCTGGATATTGCCGAAACGGACAGGTTCTTCGAGAAAGACCCGCTGGTGCTCCTCGATGGAGTGCCTGTCTTCGATCTCAACAAGTTGATGGTCCTCGATCCTCTAAAGATCAGAAAGCTGGAGACGGTACATCAGAAGTTCTTTCTCGGGTCCACCGATTATGATGGCATCATGAACTGGGTCAGCTATAAGGGGGACCTGGCCGGCTATACGTTGGATGCCAACGCCACCGTCATCGATTATGAAGGATTGCAGCTGCAACGGGAATTTTATAGTCCTTCCTACGGGACGGAGCAGGCCGCAGCAAACCACCTGCCCGACTACAGAAATGTGCTATACTGGTCGCCCAGCCTACAGACGTCTCCGAAAAGTGCGCTTAGCTTCTATTCATCCGATGTTCCCGGGAAATATATCGTGGTGGTGGAAGGGCTTGCCGCAGATGGGACGGCGGGCAGCGGTATAGCCAGCTTTGAGGTAAAATGATCAGCCGAAATGGCCTTCCAGAAAATCCTTTAACACCAGCGCATGATTATGCTCTTCATCTTTTGCGGCATATAAAAGCGTGATATGCTTCTCATGACGGTGCGCCTCTACGAACTCATCCACTGAAGCATTCTTTTTCAGCTCCGCCTTATAACGTTTTTCAAAATCCGTCCATAAGGGTACGGAGTGATTGAACCATTTCCGAAGCTCTGTTGATGGAGCCAGTTCCTTTGCCCATACCGCCCTGGCATCTTCTTTTTTAATCCCACGTGGCCAGAGGCGGTCAACCAGTATCCGTACGCCATCCTTTGTCGATGGCTTTTCATACACACGCTTTACAGTAATAGATGGTTTCATATTACGTAGTTTACAAATTGTCGGCGCCTGCGGCAAGCAGCATTTTCTCGATCTCCTGATGATCCTTCTTTCTTGCCCATGCCAGAGGCGCCGACCATGCAGCGCCGGATTTGTTTGGGTCTGCGCCCTGGGCAAGTAAATATTCCACCATTTCACCATGTCCCCAACGGGCTGCCATTCCCAGAGGAGTGGACTGGTACTCGTCTTCGAGGGGATCGATATCAGCGCCGTGCTCTATCAGCAACCGGGCCTTTGAAACAAACCCCTTCTGAGCCATATCATGCAACAATCGTACTTCATGCCAGTTCATGACATTGGGGTTCATGCCATTGTTCATCAAAAACCCGGCAATCTCATAGTGTTTGAAATAATAGGCCTGTGTCCACTTCAGCAGATCAGGAACTTTGGCGCCATAGCGCAGCAGCAGCTCCAGCATAGGACGATCGCCCCGATTGGCAGGTACTGCCATGATCCCCTCACCCCAAAAATAGCCACGGTCCTGTACCAGATCCGGATGAGCTTTTAATATCCGCTCCGTCCCGGGCAGATCGCCCTTATCCACCGCCTCCTGGAACTCATTTTGATGGACCGTCCTTTCATAAAATATCTTCCCATTATCTCCGCTTAACTTATGACTCATCGGGTCATTAAGATATGCCTTCAAAAGCTCAACGATCTCGAAATGTCCCCTATCATCCGCTACAGTCATCAGGCTATCCAGAAAAGGATATGTTTTGTAGTCAGGCGCCAGCGCCCCATGCAGCAGCAGGTATTTTACCAAAGGTACATGCCCTTCTCTTACTGCGAAATGAATGGGCGGATCGTACGTATATTGAGCATAGATCAGTCCGGGCGTCTCTGCCGCCAGCTCCTTTACTTTTCCGAGGCTGCCATCCCGGCTGGCAGTGAGCATGCTCCAGACACGGGCAGTGGTAGAGATCGCTCCGCCATGCACCTCCATTGGAAGGTCCTTTTTAAATTCGTCCGGCTGTATCATACCTGATAAAATTAAGACATTCCCTACATATTAATGGAATGTGCTATCCGGAAGCATGCCAGTCCAATGATTGTTGGAGAAGACATCATCTGTTCCCCTTACTCCCATGATAAGACTATCGGTTGCGATAAATGCGTTGTGATAAAACCGGAAGCCGCTGTGCTCGGCTTCCATTGCGTAATGAATGACCGCGCCTTTTGTATTATAGACCGTGTTGTTATAAAAATTACAGTTGCGCAGCTGTCGTGGATCACGCGAGCTGTTATAAGGGCCTTCTACCGTAATCCCGGCATAGCCATTGTCCCTGTTCATTGTACGGAGTATCTGTATGTAGGACGAAGCGGCGCATATTAATAGCCGGGTGTATAAATGTAATAAATTCCATTTAAATGCGACATTGTAGAACCACATACACAAAACTGCTTACTTTTTTCCCCATTCCAGAAGATTGGGTCCGGTGATCTTAGGGGCCCCGGGTTTAGCACAGTACTTGTGTTGGACTCATTCACATCACTCAAACAATAACCAATGTCTACTACATCCCACCAACATCAGAACAAGATATTAGTCATCGAGGACGAAGGAGAAATGTGTTTGTTGTTAAACTTGATCCTGGGTGATCAGGGAATGTCGATCGACCATGTCAATTCGCTGTCCGCCGCCAAAGCTTTTTTAGAGAAGGAGGTCCCCTCATTGATATTGCTGGACAATCGTCTGCCGGATGGACTTGGGGTGGATTTTATCAGCTACCTCAAAAAGAGCCTGCCATCCGTAAAGATCATTATGATCTCGGGTGTCGATCCCGAAGCAGAGGATGCGGCATTGGAGATAGGCGCGGATTCCTTTTTGTGCAAACCTTTTACCAAGCAGCAGTTGCAGGAGTCGATCAAGAATTTATTGAATTAAAGATCCCCTTTGCAGGGGACCCTATTAAATTTAATTAGCCGGATACCAATCCCGCAACCTCACTTCGATGCCCTTATTTCCCGCATCTACAAGACTCTTGAATGCATTCACATCACTCAATCCGCCCTTCCCCCTGTAGTGATAAGGATATACGATCTTTGGTTTGAAAGCCAGTACCGCATCGGCTGCTTCTTTCACATCCATCGTATAGGGCAGATTCATACATACGAATGCCACATCGATGTCTTTTAAGGAACGCATTTCAGGGATACCCTGCGTGTCACCGGAAAGATAGATATTCTTTCCTCCAACGTTCAATACATATCCATTACCTCTCCCCTTTGTATGCATAGCTGTGGGGCTTTCGGGAAGATTATACATCGGGATGGCGCTGATGCTGATACCCTTCCGGCTGATATGTTCGCCATTCTTTATTACCACCACCTTGCTTTTGTCATAGGAGGCGGGCAGTTTGTCAGCGACGGCCTGAGGGACAACCAGTATGGTATTAGGAGCCATGACAACCGCAAGCGTGCTGGTGTCGAAATGATCCCCATGAATGTCTGTAATAAGGATCATGTCAGGCGCGGGCAGACCTTTGAATTTCGCAGGTCCGGACGGATCGGCATAAATGACCAGGTTCTTTAAGGAAAGCACCAGGCTTGCATGTGTAACGGGCTGAATGGTCAGCGGCCCCATGCCCGTGGGTATGATATCCGCTGCGGCACGTTGGGAAAAAGCATTAACTGCAAAGAGGCAAAATGCGAAAACGAGGATCCTGTATTTCATGGTGATTGGTTTGTTTTGCCGGCAAGTTACAGCCGAAGTATATTTGCCGGATGGATTATTTTAAGAACCTCGCTGATTTGCTGAAGATCGAGCAGGAGGAGGACAGACAGACTTACCGGGAACTGACCGAGCGATCTTCCGTAAATGAGCGGCGCGCAGCCGGGCTCTCCTGGTATCCCATCGTTATTAAGGATACGGAGATAGGCCGGGGGGATTATCTCACCGTGGAGCTGGAGCGTACCAGCAACCAGGACATCCTCCACCAGTTCCGTTTTGGCGCGGCGGCCGCCCTCTTCTCACAGCACGATCCTGCCAGCCGCCGGGTAGAAGGTACCGTTTCGTTCCAGGGCGGGGACAGAATGAAGATCGCCCTGCGCATCGATGAACTGCCAGATTGGGTCCGGGATGGGAAGCTGGGTGTAGACCTCCTCTTCGACGACAACAGCTATACGGAGATGTTCACCGCCCTCAAGCTGGCGCCCACGGTGGATGAGAAAAAGCCGGAGGGACGTCTGATCAGCATATTATTGGGTGAAAAGACCCCTGGCTTCCAGCCGCCGGGCCAGATGACAGCACAGACAAGTAAAGATCTCAATCCATCACAGCAGGCTGCCGTAGAGAAAATCCTTTCGGCAGACGAGCTGGCCATTGTACATGGCCCTCCCGGCACAGGCAAGACTACGACATTGGTACAGGCTATCAAAGCCCTCGTCGGACAGGAAGGAGGGCCTGTGCTTGCCGTAGCGCCCAGTAACACAGCCGTGGACCTGTTGAGCGAAAAGCTGTCGGAAGAAGGGCTGCAGGTATTGCGTATCGGCAATCCCGCCCGGGTCTCTGAAAGGCTGATGTCCCTGACCCTGGACAGCCGGATGGCTGAGCATGTTGCAACGAAAGAAATAAAGAAGATGAAAAAACAGGCTGCCGCCTTCCGGGATATGGCCCATAAATACAAACGGAATTTTGGGCAGGCGGAAAGAGAACAGCGCAAGGCCCTTTTCGACGAGGCGCGTAAGATCATGAAGGAGGTGGAGCGCACAGAGCAATACATCCTGGACGACCTGCTGACCAGGTCCCAGGTCATTACGGCGACCCTGGTAGGCTCAAATCATTACACCGTGCGCAACCTGTCCTATCACACCGTGGTGATCGATGAGGCGGGACAGGCTTTGGAACCAGCCTGCTGGATACCCATCCTCAAAGCGCAAAAGCTCGTGCTGGCGGGTGATCATTGTCAGCTGCCCCCAACCATCAAGTCGGAAGAAGCTGCCCGGAAAGGGCTGGCTGTCACGCTGCTGGAAAAATGTGCGGCCCTTCATCCCGAAGCGGTAGCGCTGCTGGAAGAGCAGTATCGTATGCACGAGCTGATCATGGGCTATTCTTCCGCCGTATTTTATGAGCAGCGATTAAAGGCGCACACTTCCGTAGCGGATCACCGGCTATTCCCAGCGGATAGACCGATGCTGTTCGTAGATACGGCCGGCTGCGGCTTTGAGGAAAAAACAGATGGTGTCAGCACCAGCAATCCTGAAGAGGCCGCTTTCCTCTTTAAACACCTGACACAGTTCACGCATGAGATCAAGGCACAGGACCCGGCCGGGGAGCTTCCCCGAGTGGCCGTTATATCTCCTTACCGGCAGCAGGTGGAGCTATTGAAAGAGCAGCTCCTGCATTCCCCGCTGCTGCAGCTGTATGGAGATAGATTATCCGTAAATACCATTGACAGCTTTCAGGGACAGGAAAGAGACATCGTCTACATCGGCATGACCCGCAGCAATCTGGAAAGTAAGATCGGCTTCCTATCGGACATTCGCCGGATGAATGTGGCCATGACAAGGGCCCGGAAAAAGCTGGTGATCGTTGGAGATAGCGCCACGCTGTCCCAATCCCCTTTCTATGCAGGGTTGATCCGTTACGCAGAGGAGCAGGGAGCTTATCAGAGCGCCTGGGAGCTGGCGGAAAGCTAATATAAGATGAGGAAATAGACCCAGGCAATAAAGAAAAATTGCAGAGGCACCCTGAACCAGAGATAACCTGGTCCCTTTCCACCCGTAGCGGCTTTTTCATAATCGATATGGTGAAGCGCGGCATGTATATTGGCCGGCAGCATCACCATAAAGAACAGGATCAGCAGCACGCCGGTGTTTGCGAACCAGTCATTGAGAAAAAGGCCGATAGCGGCTGCTACTTCCGCAACACCCGTGAGATAGACCAGCACTTTTCTAAAGGGAACAAAGGCCGGGAGCATCATTTCCATCCCCCTGGTAAAAACAAAATGAGCGATGGCCGTGAACAGCAGCATGACGCCCATGGCGATCCTTGCCGACAGCCGGTAGTCCCACCAGCCATTCGACCAGCGGATTATCAGAAAGCATATCAGGAAGCTGCCCAATAAAACAATTAGCGGTTTCATGACGCAAATTTCGGGGAATTTTCTAGCTTTGAGACATGCCAAAACTATTATCCATCATCTTCATCATTCTCGCATCCGCGAACGTCTTTGCGCAAGCCGACAGTACGAAACCATATACAATCAACAAGCCCGTAGATATTTCCCTTACGGCAGGGCTGGCGGGATTTACCCTCTACAATTTCGCGGAGATAGGCAAGAAGGACGGTACCAGCGAGGCCAAAGTATTGAGCCTTACAAAGGATGATGTCAATGGATTCGATCGCTGGGCTATACGCCCCTATAACAAGAGTGTGGACAAGGCGAGCTATATTCCCTTTTACCTGGCCATACCCTACCCCGTTGTCTTTCTGGGACTGGATAAGAAGATGCGAAAGGACTACCTGGAGCTGAGCTTCCTCTATTTGCAGGCCATGTGTATTACAGGTACGCTTTATTCTACGTCCGTGCATTACTTCAGCCGTCTGCGTCCCCTGGTATACGATCCGGGAAGTCCCATGGAAAAGCGTACTTCCAGCAATTCCCGGAATGCCTTTTTCGCGGGTCATGTGGCGTTAGTAGCTACGTCTACCTTTTTTATGGCGCAGGTCTTTGCAGACTACCATCCGGATTCAAAGCTGAAATGGGTGATGTATGGAGCCGCCAGTCTGGCGACAGGAGCTACAGCCTATATGCGTCACAAGGCGGGTGAACATTTTCCTTCCGACATACTTGTAGGGACGGCTGTAGGTACGCTCTCCGGGTTGCTCGTGCCCAAACTGCACCGGAGCAGGCTGATAAAGAATCACAAGATCAGTCTTATCCCCTACGCGGGACCGGCCTCAGGACTGGCATTTTTTTACAAGCTATAGCTATTCCGACTTGCGGAGGAAGATATCTCCGCTGATCGTTTCCAGGCTTATGGGCTTACCACCTCCATTGACCAGGTCCGAGATCTTTGTCCCCACGCTGCGGCTGCTTCTGGTGGCGTTGACGGCCAGGTCGGTATAGACCGTACCCGAAATGGTGTTCAGTCGCAGATCCGCCTTGCGCCCAGGGTCGACCGACAGGTCTATAAAGCCGCTGATGCTCTTCGCGCTAATGGCCGCCGTCCGGCCGGTGATGGTAATGTTGCCGTTGATGGATTCGACGGAGATATTGGCATTCTCCGGAATATAGACGTCGCAGTAGATATGCGATTCATAACAGCAGCAGTTATTATTGTAATTCCGCCGCTTGCCGGTCTCCTCATCCTTGAACTTTGCCAGAACTGCCACTGTGCTGCCAGTCTCATTAAAGGTCATCTGGTAAAGCTCATTATCCTTATTGTCATTGATATCTATGGAGGTTTTTACATAGACCTCGTTCTTATTCCAGGTGAGGATGCGGATGCTATCGGCGATCTGGATATTGAGGGATATAAGATCCTTACTGGAAAAGTCCATATGCTTTTCGATGATCTTTTGTGCGCCGGCCTGTGGGACGAACAGACGGCCCAGCAGGAGTGACAACAGTAGTCGTTTCATGATGAGTTAATGTTTTTTTAATGGTATCATGGCTCTCGCAAGTTCGGGTCATGATAATAAGTTTTATTTCTTTCTCAAATAGATATTACCGTTGATACTGTTTATTTTCAGGCTGACGCCGCCACCGTTGATCTTTGCATTGACTGCGCCACCACCGACACGTCTCATTTGTTTGTCATCTGCGGGGAGGTCGAAGTCAGTATACATTCCTCCCTGCATATTTCTCATTTCCAGGTTGACAGCGCTGTTAGCAGGCAGGGTGACATCTATCTCTCCGTTGATAGAAGCGATGGAGGTAGGTTTGTCTTTACTGATCTCGGTGAATACCACATCGACAGTCCCGTTGATGGTGTTCAGCACGAGCGGGCCAGTACAGTTCTTTACCGTGATGCCGGCGCAGGTATTTACGTCTATCTCATTTTTCATATTCGAGATCTCCACGGAATTCTGGTATTCGCATCCGCTGGATATCTTGAGCGCCAGGTTGTCGGGGACCTTGATCCGGTAATCGCCGTGTTTGTTAAAAGGCAGCAGGCAGGTGATAGTCACCTTATTGGTGGATTTTTCCACGGATATTCCAATGCCCGTATTGTCGGTACCGCCGCTATAGACGGGTTTCAGGCCTTTGGCCCTGTCCGGCAGGCTCAGATCGGGTCCGCCGGAAATGATGATCTCGTTGCCCGAATAGCCTTCTATGGGCAGGTCGCCGCCAAAATCCTTTATTACCAGCTGAGTTTCCTTGGAATTGGTAACCTGAGTCTTGTAGTCCTGGGCGGGAAGGGTTCGGGCTGTCAGCAGGGCAATAGAAAGCCCTATGCAATAGTTCATTGCTTTTGTCATGTCAATTGTTTTTATGATAGATGATGCCGGCCTTACATCGTGCGAAGGCCTTTTTCTGCGATGTTCTTTACTTCTTTTGGTGTCTTGTCATTCGAGATGATATCCTGTAAGGACCTTTTGGCCCTTGGCTCTTTCATTTCCGTAAGCAGATTGATCAGCACGATCTGGACGATGGGCTCTGTCTGCCGGGGCAGGGAATTGACCAGGGCCTCGCGTACATAAGGGTTGTCCGGGAACCTTGCCAGGGAATACAAACAAGCGAGGCGTACATTGGCATTCTTGTCATGATCCAGGGTATTGACCAGGGCGTTGATCACCTTTTGATCCGGAGAGGTCATCTCTTCGGCGTAGCTCACGGCCTTGATCCTTTCGCTGGCGGACTCTTCCTTCAAAAGGTTAAATAGAAGGGTGTCGGAGCTATTGCCGGATGGCCTGGTGACCAGGGAGTGGTCAGCTTTTTCTATCCGCCTGCCGGACAATGCCCAGCCGATGCCGATGCCGGCAGCCAGCAACACCGCGGCAGCAGCCATATTACGCCAGAAGACCAGGCGGCGCACAGGGCGGACAGCCACTTTTTGGGCCTCCTCTTCAGCGCGCAGCATCTGCAGGAACTGTTCTTCCATATCCGGGCCCGGGGCAGCCTCGGGCACCGCCCTGATCAATTGGTTTAGATGATCCAGCTCTGACCGTAGGGCAGCACATTGTTCGCAGCCTTCTATATGTTTTTCCAGGGCCTGCCGGACGGCGGAAGGTATCTCCTCCCTTTGCACGTCGATCAGTATACCTTTCACTTCTTCACAGGTCATATGCACTTATTGTTGTTTAAAATACAGTTTCCTCAATTGTAGTATTGCCCTATGCATCCGCACTTTTACGGCGGCCAGAGACAGTTCCTGCTGACGTGCGATCTCCTCATATTTGAGTCCCTGGTAGCGGCTCAGGACGATGAGCTCCCGCTGATCGGGGTCCAGTTGGCTCATGGCACGTTCCAGCTTTTCAAAATCATCTTCTCCATAGCCGTCATGTGGAACGGCGGGTGGATCGGACCGGATGGCTTCCTGCGAGGTCAGGGGATGGGTCCGCTGCTGCTTGCAGAAATCGAGATGCGTATTCCGGGCTATCCGGTACATCCAGGATCGGAAATTGCCTGCCGAAGCATCAAATGTATGCCGGTAGCGTATGATCCTATAGAACAGGTTTTGGGTCAGGTCCTCGCTTACCGCCGGGTCAAAGGTAAGATGGAGGAAAAAGTTGTATAATTTGACATTATACCGTCCGAATAATACCGACAGCTCGGACAAATGCCCGTCCTTGACCCGATGCATTATTTTCTCGTCTGTTGATTCAAGCACCCGAAACAGCTGTTTATTAGATTACTCGTAAAAGGGTAAATGGTTACAGCCCCAACCAACTTTTTTTGTAACTTTAAAGTTATGTCCTCCCTCAGAGCTGAGCAAAAGATTCATTACACCCTGCGTATTGCCATAGCTATGTGCTTCATCGGGCACGGGGCATTCGGTATTATCACAAAAGAGATATGGACTCACTATTTTGCCTTATTTGGCATCGGAAGGGCACAAGCCTACCGGTTCATGCCATTGGTCGGCACGGTGGATATCCTGCTAGGCATCCTTATGCTGATCCGCCCTATGCGGGCCATTGCCGGCTGGCTGGTGATCTGGGGACTCATAACAGCTGCCTTGCGGCCATTGTCGGGTGAGCCTTTTGCGGAACTGATCGAGCGGGGAGGCAACTTCGGGGCGCCCCTGGCTTTTCTTCTGCTGTCTAGTGGAATGGGATGGTGGAAAAAGGTCCGGCCGAGGGATTCGGGCCATCTGCCACAGGTTGCCATCTGTCTGCGGATAGCGGGCTTTTTGCTGCTGACGGGCCATGGCTGGCTCAACCTCGTCGGGAAAAAGGGACTCATCGATCAATATACGGGACTTGGATTTGCCCATCCGGAGAACGTGGCGTTATGGGTCGGTGTTTTTGAAGTGACCGCTGCTGTCAGCCTTCTCATCAAGCCATTGCGGTCGCTGCTCTTCGTGCTTATCCTATGGAAAATGGGCACAGAATTGTTCTACCCGCATTATGAAATTTTTGAATGGATAGAAAGAGGGGGCAGCTATGGTGTGCTGCTTGCCTTGTGGTTTATCACAAAAGAGCGTTCTATCCGGCCGGGCTATATCTCCCTGGCAACATAATCCCTTATTTCCTGTAAAACATTTTCCGGCAGGGACGGGTCCATATATCTTTCCGGCCGGTAAGGCCCTGCTTCGGGCGTCCGCTGCAAGTGCTTCAGATAGGCAAGGGCGTTGTTCCGGATGACATTGTATAAAAAAGCCCTGTTATTCACATCTCCGATCAGGTCTGTCCGTTTCAGCCACAGAATGGCAAGCGCCTCTATAGTCAGGTTCTGCGCGGAAACCTTATCATGCACCAGCGATTGGGAAAAAGAATAAAAAGAAGGGTAATATCGAAAAAACAGATCTTTGAATGCCTCGGGTGAGCCTTCCTGATCAGTCATGGTAAATGGATTAAATTAAGTGCGGGAATTGGTCTTCGTCCGAAAATAGCCCAATTCCCGCATAGAGCTAATGTCTGTCCCTCGGACGAACCGCCGCCGGCGGTTCCTGGTTGGGTCAATTTAATAAATGGCTATCCCAATTTCCGTCGGGCAGACCATCTTTCTGACTGTTGGACCAAGGTAAATAACGTGTAGAATAATATTGCTCTATGGCAGCGCCAATGGCTTCTGTCAATCCCGTGGATTCTCTTTCAATGTCCGACCAGATGTCTTTTTTATTATATACGAGCGCCATGGGCTCTTCATCTCCGTCGGGGAAATTTACAAGGAATATCACTATTGTATTGATGACTATCGGCTGGACAACTACCCAGTTCCACAGATCGTTGAACCGGTACTCCACTTCAAAGCTACTTTCGAAAGGCAGGGACTCCTGAATGGAAGAGGCATACGGAATATTCCTTAACCTGTTGAGTCTTAATCTAAAACCAGACATAGTAAAAATTTAAGTGATTACAATATTGGTCTAAAAACTACGGGTATCCTTGTGCGTCATGATTTTGGGAAAGCACTGGATATTAGAGGACACAGGTTGTTGGCTTAAGACACTTGATCTGTATAGATCGTTGATATGGATAGGCAAATATTAATAGCTTTAAGGTAATGAAAAGTAGAATTAATTCTACAAGCTGTTCTTTTTTATTACTGAATTTAGTACGAGCTTCTCCTTTACGGGGAAACCCTTATTCGGATATTTTTCAACCAAGATTATGCAACCACAAATATTATTGGCAGATGATCATAGTATGATCCGGAAGGGTTTAAAATTACTCCTGCAACTGCACTTTGGTTTCACGGATGTCAGCGAGGTGGTAAGCTGCAACGAGCTGATGAAGGAGCTGACCAAGAGAAGATACAGCCACCTTATACTGGATATTATTTTGTCGGATGGCAGCACATTGGAGATCCTGCCCAATATTCGCAAAGTGTATCCGGAGCTGCGGGTGATGGTGTTTTCCATGCAGCCGGCAGAAGTATATGGAAAAGCCCTCAAACAATACGGCATCGACCATTATCTCCCCAAGACAACACCGGAGGAGGAAACGATACGTCTCCTGCAGCGTTTCCTTCAGAACGAGCAACCCATCCGGGAGCATTCCGCCCAGCGATATCCCAACAATCCCTTTTCGGCCCTGGCGCCCCGCGAGCTGGAGATCCTGCACTATGTATTAAAAGGACTGGGAACAAAAGAGATCGCGGAAACCCTGAATGTAAGAATGAACACGGTCTCGACCGTAAAGAACCGGATATTTGAAAAGACACACACGGCCAATCTAAAAGAACTCATAGAATTAGCTACTTTATATAACGTAAATTATTAAGCCGTATATTGGGGGTATGTCACCGCGCAGCCTCCTATTATTCTTCCTCTTTTTGGGGAAATGCCTGACCGGAGTACCCCAGAAAAACTACCGGATCGAGCGTTTTACCACCGACAACGGGCTGGCCTCCAATGGCATTAAGGGATTGCAATGGGATGAGACCACCGGCTTCCTTTGGCTAGCCACCGAGGCAGGGGTCACCCGCTACAACGGGATGGATTTTTTTACCTTTTCCAAGACCAATACCCCCGAGATCATTTCCGAGCGGATGCTGTTCCTCTATAAGAACCAGGCCGGCCGGATCTATACCTCAGACGAGACGGGTAATATCTTTTTTGTCATGCAAAACCGTCTGCAATACCTGGGGCAGGTGAAGCTGGATGCCCGTCCTTCCGCCTTCAAGCTCGTAGGGCTTGCGGCATCGGGAAAGATGTTCCGGCAGTCGGCCGACCAGCCTCCATCCCATTTCGGGTTCAGCTTTCTGGAAGAGACGCTGATCCCTGTGAACGAAGACCGTATCATTCTTTACCATCAGGATACCATCTATGACTACAGAGTGGGCAGACTGGAACCCATCCCCATGACAGCCCTGGAACCCGGCTCAAGGGTCTTTTACCTGGATGATCATCTTTTTGTATTCACTCCGCAGCAAAATATCTATCAGCTGAGCATGGACTCCTTTACCCGGCAGCCGGTAAAATGGGGACTCAAGGGAGAAGGGCAGCTGTTCTGGAGCAGCAGCATGAAACACCCCATCCTGATAGCAGGACATAAAGCGTGGCTGCTGTCCTATGCCGGCGGACAGATGACAGGACGGCTTATCTGCGACGTGGTGCCAGAGGATGCTCTTCTGTCCTTTGCCGAATACGATGAAAAGAATGACATCCTCTTCCTTGGAACGAACTCCAAAGGGATCATCATAGTGCGGAGGGACAAAGTACGCCCGGTAAAAGTAAGCCACCCCTCCTCCGATGGGGTTACCTCCACCTATAGTCAGCTGGCCCTATCTGGTGAAAGCATCCTCACCAGCCATGGCGATATACTAGGGGGCGCCGCCCCCCTACCCGGCATGCTCCCCATACGGACTTCCTTCAACAATTTTATCTATAAGGACGGTGACAGTGTCCTGTGGTATAGCTACGGGGACAGCATTTTTTCCTATAACTACCACAGCCGGAAGACCCGTATGTTCCTTGCCGGCAAAGGCTCCATTACGGATGGTTTTATCCGTATAGACAGCAATATTTACACTGCCAATGCCGTCGGCATCGGCGTGATAGGCAAGGAAAGCGTCAACTACCTCCACCGGTGGCCTCAGGCTGATGTCAACAGCAATGTACCTTTTGCCATGGTAGAGCTTAATCCTGGCGTACTGGCCATCGGATGTTGCAACGGGCTCTTTTCTTTCGACCTCCGTAGCCGTCGTCTGGATACCTTGTTCTGTAGTCCTGGGACCTGTGTCCGCGCGCTGTGGCAGCACGAGGGCTATCTCTTTATCGGTACCCATGGGAAAGGCATTTATCTCTGGAAGGACGGGGTCCTGAAACCTATTCCCCTGGATAAAAGTAATTATCTTCAGTATGCACATTGCTTTTTCCCTGACAAGCTGGGATTCTGCTGGATCAGCTGCAATAAAGGATTATTCCGGGCAAGACCGTCAGAAATGATAAATGCCTTTGAAAAAGGCGATTCCATACTGTATTATCATTATTATGGAAAGAATGATGGGATGGATATTACCGAGCTCAATGGAGGGTGTACCCCCTGCGCGCTGATGCTGAATGACACCACCGTATCCTTTCCATCCATGGACGGCCTTATCTGGGTGGACCCCACCCGCCCCCTCACCCAGCTGCCGGAAGGGGCCATCTATATCGACGCATTTACGGTAGATGGGAAAAAGATGGACATCACATCCCTGCTAAGACCCAATCTGCCTTCCAATACAAGGGAGCTTAGCTTTTCGCTGTGTTTCCCCGCCTGGGTCAACAAGGAGAACATTTATATCGAATACAAGCTGGAGCCCTATCTGAAGGACTGGCAGTTATTGGATATACAACATACCCCCAGCCTGCGCTTTAGCAACCTTCCCCCCGGCGACTATGTGCTGCATGTAAGAAAGATCAATGGTTTTGGAAAGGACAATTATGCCGTGGCAGAGTCCTCATTTAGCATAGCCTCGCACTGGTACCAGCAGCCATGGGCATGGCTCCTGTGTCTCTGCTGCCTTACGGGTCTGATTGTCACGATCGTGCGCCTGCGTACCCGTCAGTTCAAGGTAAGACAGTACCGGCTGGAGCTGCAGATCACGGCCAAGACAAAGGAGCTGAAACAAAAGAATGAGGAACTGGAAAGAACAGACCTTATCAAAACCCGTCTGATCTCCATTATCAGTCACGACCTGGTAACGCCATTGAAATTCCTGCACCTGGCCGGTAAAAGCCTTATTGAGAAGAAAAGCGAGCTGCCGGAAGAGCTGCAGCGGGAAACCATTACCGAGATCATGAACACATCGAAGGAGCTGGAGCTTCTTTCCACCAATATCCTCAACTGGATCAAATACAGGAATGAGGACAGAAGACTGGTAAAGGAAAGCTTTAATCTTCATTTGCTGGTCCGCCAGCTGTTCGGTCTTTTTAATTCCATGGCCAAGCAAAAGCAGATACGCCTGATCAACCAGGTGGATGAACAGCTGTCGCTATACCAGTTCATCGAACCTGTAAAGATCGTATTGTACAATCTTGTGCTCAACGGGATCAACTTTACATCCGAGGGACACATTGTCGTCAGCAGCGAGCCTGCTCCTGAAGGGATAGCGCTGATCATCGAGGACACCGGGGTTGGTATGACGCAGGAGCAGATCAACAATATCATGGCCGACCATTTTATCATTTCTTCTGCCAATGTCGACAGACGCAAGGGTAATGGCCTGGGCTATCTTATCATCAAGGACCTGCTGAAGATCATTCGGGGAACGCTTGTTATCCGGAGCGAGAAGGGCAAAGGCACAAGGGTGAAGATCCTGCTCAGCGGCAGTACAGCTCTTCCAGATTTGACCCACCTGTTCGAGCCAGGGGTCTGAAGCCGGCAGCCCGGCAATATTGTTTTTCGGACGGGCGGAAGATATCCAGGGCCGTGATCACCCTCTTCACTTCCGGGAACTCCAGCAAACAATCAGTACAGCTCTGCCATATGGCAAATGCATATACATCGGACGGAGAGCCATCGATGACGGGCAGACGCTCCAGGCTGAACTTATGATCCCCCGGAAGGGCAGGATAAAGATGTCCCATAATATGCTGCTGCATGCGGTGGACAATGGCCAGGAATGCCGGCTGCCCATCGATCATCCCCAAAAAGGACTGTCCGAAGTCAGAAAGGGCCAGCATGGTCAATTCATCCTTTTTTGTTTTGAAAAGCGTTTCCGCCATTTCTGCTCTGTCAGGCAGCTCGAGGGCGGCCAGTCCGCGGAGCAGAGGCTCATCGGTGGGAAGGGATAAAGGCCTTAGGGAAATGGTTATACCCTCATTGGAAAAGCGTTTTTCCCAAAATACTTCATACACATCGACCGGGTCGAGGGGTTGACAAAGACTTCCCGAATAGCGTTTTTTACTATCGTGGGTCATAAGAAGGTTTACGTGTTGAAATTAATTTATATCAGTAATACACGAACGTAAATTCTTTTGAACCACTTATATGATATTAAAGGAATACTCTTACGAATAGAAGCTATGTCCTCAACAAAAGGACAACTAATCCCTTTTTAAGGGACAAGGACGGAGCAGGATTTCGTGGGTGGGCCAAAACCGACCACGGGTCGGTTGCCCGAACGGCCGAAAATAAAAAAGGCCGGTCTTTCGACCAGCCCTCGGGTTGTATTAGGGGGTAGGGGTTAATAACCATTGATAACGACAGATCCTTCCAAATATTCCTGTGTTGGATGATAAATAAAAAGACAGCTGCCATTCTTCACCGTACGGATGATCTTTGGACTGATACCGGTAGGCATAGCCGGACATCCCTGGCTGGTGCCGATGGCGCCGAAATCGGACATGTATTGCGGGTTGACATAGGCGGAGCCATGCAAGACAATGTTCCTTTTGGCTGCATTGTCGTTGTACCCCGTGTCCACCCCGCTGATGCGGAGCGAAAGGCCATTGCGTCCGACATAGGTCCTTTTAGTCACATAGAAACCCAGGCTGCTTTTATAAGAGTCGGGGTCATTGGAAAAAGAAGTAGCGAAATCTTCGCCGGAATTCTGTCCGTGCGCTACATAAGTGCGATACAGCAATTTTTTGTGACGAACATCGATGACATACATGCGCGCGCTGTAGGATGGCTGGCTAAAATCACAGATGGTAAGTACGCTCTTCTTACGGATAAGTCCTTTTTTCAGCAGGTTGTGATAGCCTCTCCACGCATATTCGAAAGCTTGTTCATTCAGGCCATCATTCTCCAGGTCCATATAGCTGTACATGAGAACGGCCTGATTGATCACCGCCTTTAGCTCGCGGGCCCTGGCGGCACCGGCAGCATTGGCACTGGCCTTTGCGGCAACGGTTACCGTAGTAGAAGCCACGCTTGTATGAGAGGCAGCAGACACCTCGGAGAGGTTGACGGAGGCAGCCACATGGATACGCCGGACATCGGCAAGCGGAGTGGTCTCACTGGATTCTGCATACAACGGGGAAGCAGTCAGCGAAGTATAGTTGACAAACTTTTTGATAACGGAAGATGAATAATAGGGCAGCATCAGATCTTTGCCCACTGGCTTTTCAGCGCCATCATCCTTACTGCTACCCGTTAGAGAGGGCGCGGTCAGGATCATGGAAGATAGGGTGACCTTGCAGACAAGGCTGGTCAGGATTCGCATGGAATATGGATTTTAGGTTGAATAGGATAATATATAACGGATAAATCCCGGAAATATGACTACACCGGGAATAAGAATAATTAAAAACAGAAAAGGCAAGAGACTTGTCTTTCCAGGATAATGGACCGAGCATAGGTTTCAGGGTTTTATACAAAAGAATAAAACATAATGCCTATCAGGCAGTGTCTTCTTTCACCTGCTTGATGGATACTACCGGAGAAGGCACGTCTTTCGTGTCCTTCATCTTTGATTGGAGCAGGCAGTATTCTTTCTGCACTTCGAGTATCTCGGCGCTGACCTCGGCTACCTCGGTCTCCAAAGATGCGATCTCCCTGTCCTTTTTGGCAAGCTGTCTACTGCGCAGAAGAAACCCTGCAAAGGCGGCAAGTCCAAGCGATACCAAAAAGGTAAGGACATTCATTGTTAAGTCGAATGATACGGGCATAACAAAAGATTTAGATGGAAAATGGCTTGAGAAAAACCGATTTATCCAATTCTTTACCAATTTACTGTGCAGGTAGACCAACCAACAGGAGAAGAATATCCGGCCAATGGCTGAAGCGTACCAGTGGTACGCTGGGAAGAGTAGATTTTACCCATAGGAGTACAGATTTTGTTTCCTATAAAATTACCCCCCCATCCTGCCCCACCTTACTCATTTTATTAAAAATACCCCCCTATAAGGACAAATGGACCCTTCTAAGTTTTTTTTCTACCCACTGGCGCTATATCGTTTTATTTCGACTACTTTTAACCCTTAACAGTCCTGTCCAAGACCGCAGGACTGAAATAAGGTTAAGGCATGATAAAAATGGCTTTCTTGTTTTCGGTCATTTCCATCCTGTTTTTATCTGTAATACCCTCTCTCGGACAACAGCCCGAAGTCTCCAACGGATATTTTGTCCAGCATTTTACCGATGAAAACGGGTTACCGCAAAACAGTATTAACGATCTTCTTTTTGACGATAACGGGTATTTATGGCTGGGATCACAGGTGGGGTTGATCTGCTGGAACGGGTATTCCTTCAAGCTGTTTTATCCGAACGACAAGCCTATTATGGAATCCAACGTCCAGCTGCTGGGCAAGAGCGGCAATGGACATATATATTTCCAGACCAACGACAAGAACCTGTACTGTTATGCTGGAAACAACAGCCACCGGCTGGATCCAGTGAACACGGCAGCCCAGCAAAGCCCCCGGCTCCTGAATACCCATAAGCAGCTGTTCAACTTTACCCGTTTTCTGAAGGATAGCGCTCAGGGAGCTTCTTCTGAAAGACGCAGGCTTATCTTCCAGGAACTTTTCGACCATAACGACAACTTCTACCCGCTGGACTCTATCAGCACTTACCTGGTCTATCATGACAGTTTATACTATTACAATGGGCATTCCTTACGGGAACTGTCCAGGACGGAGGGCAGCAGCTTTCTCTTGTCCGGCAGGAAGCTGTACCTGCTAAAAAAAGGAGAGGTGACGGACGTTTATGAAGACGATAAGAAGATAGCCGGAAAATCTCCCATCGAGGGCCCTTTGCTGAAAGATCTGTCCGGCGCTGGGCATATGTCTATCCGCATTTTTTCTTCAGGTAGCTTTCACCATCTATTGGTAGGCAATCGTTTATATCGTCTGCAGCCGGGCAGGGGCGGCACCCTGAAAAGCCAGTTCCTGGTGGACCTGGGGTTTATTACGGATATCTCCACGGTGGAATATAATGAGGCGCTGGACCTGCTGCTGGTTGCTACCGGCACGGAAGGATTCTATTATTTGCATAAGAGCCCGTTCCAGGCCGCCGGCTTTCCACCCGTATTGAGAAAGGAGCTGGAAGGGCATCCCTTCGGTCCTTTGGCGCTGTACAGGGACTCGGCGATACTTACCACCCATTTTGGATTTGATGCCGCCGGCAGGTCCTGGAAGATGAAGGACAACCTGGATATATGGCATAGATGCATCTATATCAGCCGGAAGGAAGAGGTATGGGGGGCTGCTTATAACTTCCCCCGTCTGCTGACACCGGAAATGAAGGTAGAAAGGATCTTTCCCGCCCTGGATGGTTCCATAATTGATTACAAGGAAGACGAACAGGGGCATTTGTATTGCCTGACAGAACATTCGATCTGGCGCCTGGAAAGAGATAGTTTTCGGCTTCTCTTCTCCGGTAGACAGCTGCCTTTAAAGGGAAGCAACGAGTCTTTCTGCCTGGTGGGCCCGCATCGGTTCTGGATAGGGAATGTCTCGGGGCTGATGGAGTACGATCCGGAAAAAGGGGTGGTGACGACCATTCCGGACATAGGCTCCGCGCACGTTCGGTGTATCCATCCCTGCAGGGACAGCTCCGTGCTGATCGGCACATATGGGCAGGGATATTTCTATTATCGGCGGGGGCGGTTTAAGCAGATGCCGATGGACAAAAATGAATTCCTTATAACAGCGCACTGCTTCCTGGAGGACAGGCAGGACAATATCTGGATACCTTGTAACAAAGGCCTGTTCAAAATTCCCAAGGCGGACATCGACGCCTGGTTCGACTCGACAAGCTCGCGGCTGTATTATTATTATTATGGACGCCGGGACGGATTGCTTACCAATGAATTTAACGGGGGCTTTAACGCATCGGGGGTGCTGACTACGACCGGGTTTGCCGCTCTTTTATCCATGAAAGGAATAGTTTGCTTTCATACGGACAGCCTGTCTTCGGACTTCCCCGGGAGCAGGGTGGATCTTGCTGCCATCGACATCGATGGACAGCCCTGGGGCAGGACCGACTCCATAAAGCTGACCGCGGGCTATAACAGCCTGCTGGTGACCCTGTCCTGTCCTTTTCTGGGGGAAAGGATCAACCTGTACCTGGAATACAACGTTAAGGGATTGGATGAACAATGGAAGGAAGTGCCGGATGATGGGATCCTGAACCTGAGCCGGCTGGGTCCGGGCCATTATACATTGAGGGTACGTAAAGTGAACGGATTTGGCAAGGATAATTATTCTTACCGCGAATGGCCGCTCATTGTGGCCCCGCATTTTTACCAGGCAGCCTGGTTCTGGCTGTTGACAGGTCTCACATTGCTGGTATTGATGGTGGCAGTGATCCAGCTGTCGTTGAAGCTGGGAGAAAAGCGTAAAGAGGTCAAGGCAAGGGAAGCTGAGTCCCAGCAGGCCCTGCTGCAGAGCGGCAACCTCCGGCAGAAGCTTATTTCACTGGTGATCCATGATCTGCGCAGCCCCCTTCGTTTTCTCACGATGCTGTCCAGCGATCTGCATGACAACTATGCCAACTACTCCGAGGCTGAGGTAAAAGAGCGTACGTACTGGATCAAGAAGGGAGCGCAGGATGTCTATAATTTTTCAGAGGATTTTCTCCTATGGGTCACCAGCCAGCGGGATAACTTCAGCATTAACCCACGACCAATCCAGCTAAGCCGCCTATTACAGGAAATATATGATTTCTTTTTGGAGCAGGTACAGCAGAAAGGGAACAGCCTCTCCTACGAGGCGGATGAGGACCTCCAGACATATTCCGATCCACATATACTTATCACCATTATCCGTAACCTGGTCGACAATGCCAATAAGTACACGGATGGAGGGAAGATCGTTCTACGCGCCTATGAAGAGAACGCCCATCTGCTGATCACTGTCAGCGACACCGGCAGAGGAATGAGCCCTAAGCAGATCGAATATTTCCAGATGGGAGTGGAAAATGTTAACAGCGGAAGCCAGTTGGGGCATAAGTTCGTTTTTGACCTCACTCACCGGCTGAATGGCACGGTATCTGTCCGGAGCAAAGAAGGCGTGGGAACGACATTTACATTGTCGTTCCCAAAAGAATAACAAAAAAGCCGGACCTTGAGGTCCGGCCAATGGGTCGACAGGAAGCCAAAGGTTTATGCGAGGTTGTCCATCTGCTTTTTATATTTCCCGGGTGTGATCCTGTAAATCTTCTTAAAGGCGAGAATGTAATTGCTGATGCTTGAATAGCCAATCTCATAAGCTATCTGGCTGATGGATTTGACGTTGTCAGCGATCATCTCCCTGGATCTCTCGATCCTTTTATTACGGATATATTCCGAGATGGTCATACCATGTATCGACTTGAACAGGAAGTTCAGTTTGTGATAGCTGGTATAGGTCTTTTTTAGGATAGAATCCACGGTAAAAGTATCCGAACAGTAGTACTCCGAGATATATGATTCCACTTCACGGATCAGGCTCAGGTCATCCTCGTTGTCGATGCCGGTGGAAGCATTTACTCCTGCAAGGTTCCGGTGACGGCTGCAGAAAAAGTGTTCCAGCAGACAAAGCGCATGGTTCTGTATCTCCAGCAGACTGCCGGCATCTGCCTCAGGCTGCCAGGTATGACTGGTTATAGCAGAAAAAAGGGTCAGCTGTCTACGCCCCAGGCGGCAGGTGATGATGCTCCCCTCCCCTTCCAGGGCCTGTTCGATCTTCAGAAAATTGGGGTTATGCTTCAGAAAAACACCTACCCAGTCCTCAGATATAAATAAGGTGACGGCTGCAAACTGGACGGGCGCCGTACTTCGGAGCAGGAGAGGCTGTGAAGCCAGGGACAAGAGACCGAGTCCGGGACTCACCTGGAAAAGTCCATCCTTTCCATCACCCGAGGCGACGTGAAGATCACCCTTGTAATTAATAAAGGTTAGCAGCAGACCATTTTCCCCAGCGGCGGGAATAGACAGGTTCAACTCATCCACCGTCTCCTTCCAGCAGGTGATCTGCAGTCCTACTGGTAATTTCTCGGTGAATCTGGGCGGGGGTTGGTTGGCTCGGTTAGTTATAAGGGTCATCAAAAAGGGTTTATTGGGTTTAATGCGGGTTGAGATAATGCCAGGGTGAAAAGCCATACTCCTTTTTAAAGGCCAATGTGAAATGGCTGGGGTTGGAGTATCCGATCTCCGTTGCGACGACTTTCACGGGTACTTTGTTATCGAGCAGTTTGCGGGCATGCTCCAGCTTATTTTTCTGGTAATATCCGAATAGGGTCTCTCCGTAATATTTCTTGAACTTTGTCTTGAGGCTGGTGGGACTCATCGCCGAAATGCGGGATAATTTCTCGATGCCCGGAAATTCCTGCTTGTAATTCGAACAAAGATGATGCTCTACCTTCGAAAGGTTGACCGTGTCCTGGGTGCTGAGATAGTTCCCATCTTTTGACAGCCGCTCCATGACAAAGAACTGCAGCAGGAGATATTCCACCAGGATAGACACATTCCTTATCGTGAACAGCTCGCGGAAAGGATGCTGAACGATGTCAGCCATAAAATCATTGAGCAGCAGCCGGTATTTGAACGTAATGGGCCAGCTGAGAGAAGTATTGTTATGGGATTGCAGTATGGATTGGATCGCCCCTGCATCAAAATCATCAATAAGATGCCCCATACTCGATTTCTGAACTCTTACGATCAGCGCACGGATCGTCTTCTCCTTGGGATAGCTTACCAATTTGCCATAACTGGCATCTGTGATCGATACAGAGGAATTATGCCTATCCCCCGGAACACCCGCATAGGTCAGCGGAAGATCAGTCTCCAGTTTGCCAGGCAGGCTGATATCATCAAAACAAAGAATGTAGGAGGAAGCGCTGCGGGAAGGTAAAAAACTAAATGTAAG
>Ga0105239_10000780_pt1 | contig 45174 bp, 42 predicted proteins | sample KBSC44metaG_FD_92761 | JGI IMG/M metagenome (GOLD analysis project Ga0105239, IMG submission 92761) | Corn rhizosphere microbial communities from Kellogg Biological Station, Michigan, USA - KBS C4-4 metaG | ecosystem: Host-associated > Plants > Roots > Rhizosphere > Soil | place: Michigan, USA...
AACAACATTGTGATGCACACAATTCTGGAACATGGTACTTTTCCACGATCGGAGAAGATCTACCACCAACGGAGGCCCTGCTCGTGTGGCTCTAATAGCGAATCGATGGCTAGGACAATTCCACGAGGCGGTAGACTCGTATGCTGCAAAATTGAGGCATCTTCCTTCGACCGTCGATTCGCTGCTATTTCCCTCTCAACGCCATGTAAAGTGGCAGTGAAGGACAGTCGGCCATATGCGATCTCGTGTTCTTCCCATCCCATCGACAGTACGGTGACTATCCAATACAGTCTACAGTCAAACTCCTTCCAGATGCCGAGTCCTTCTGAGGAGCAGAAAAGATCTGGGCCAAACTAGCAAAATGGTTCATTCGAATGATTTTGAACTATTTAACAAACCCCCGACGATTTCCTCGAAGTTCTCACTGTCTCTCAAAATTCTTCAAACTCGGATTTTGAACACGAAGAGAATATTAGTCTAGTGTAAAATTCTATGCCGCTTCTACAGCAACTGCATAGACAGCCTAAACCCAAATTGAACAGGATTTGTTGTAACCTGCGTGAAGAATTAGCATTGATCGCTCAACTAGAACTTCAAGCCAATAATGCGGGAGGTGGTGAGAGGATCAGAAGTCCATTGAGATCATCGAAGGAGTCACACTTGCGTGTAAATCCCTTCTGCAATCAAGAGGTACCAGAAATATAGTTTAAAAACGTTGTGTGTCATCATAAAGAAGTGGGTAGACGGGGAACTTGAAACCATTAGGATTGATGCGTGCGTACCTTTCTTTTTATTACCAGCCGTTCCTATTGCTGGCTATTCCCAGGGCCCTCAAGTTGCCACTCGAAATCATCATAGAGGAGATGTCCAGAAAAGCCTTGAGGCTGAGAGAACGTACCTATTTACCTTACTTGGGTAGGTAGGTATGTACTATCACGGAGTATCAAGAATAGGAGGAAGAAAGAAAAGTCCATGGGAAAAAAGTTTCGGGAGCTATTATCTCCAAGTCTCCATTGTCCACTCCAAAAACCTCCAACCAATCACATCACCGCCAAGATTTCCGGCTTGGCACACAATTCTGAAAGAGCCACAACTTCAGCAGTTCGCACCGCAACCTCACCAGAAGGCCTTCAGCACAACGACGTAGATTCGACAACACCAACAACCGTCATCATGGGTCGTCTTCACAGCAAAGGAAAGGGTATCAGCTCCTCGGCCATCCCATACTCGCGATCGGTGCCCACTTGGTTCAAGAGCACCCCCGAGACCGTCGTCGAGAACATTTGCAGACTCGCCCGAAAAGGTGCCACTCCTTCGCAAATCGGTGTTGTACTACGAGACAGCCATGGCGTCGCTCAAGTCAAGGTCGTGACTGGTAAGTTGGGAAACTTTCTGAAGAATATAGGGCAAAAGCCAATCATGGAGGAATCTCGCAAAAGCTGACCCGAAATGTGTACTACAGGTAACAAGATCCTGAGAATCCTCAAGTCCAACGGTATGCACCATCCTCAAATCGCACCAACTTGAAAGAGAGAAAGAAAGCCCTCTGGTCTCTTGTGCTCCACGCAAAAAGAAAAATGGAATGGAATTAGTCTTCCTTTCAACTTCGCATGCAAATGGGCCAAGAAAATACCCAACACTGCCTCTGGTATTGGTCCCACGAGACTGACAGAGTGATTTCCAATTTATAGGTCTCGCACCCGAAATCCCAGAAGACCTCTACATGTTGATCAAGAAGGTATGTGCTGCGCGCGAAGGACAACCACTCCCCAAATCGAGACAGTTGAAATTCCTAAACTCAAGAGCCCGTCCTCTTTTTTTTATGTTGTTTTAGTCCTATGACGCTAACAGTGATCCTCACTAAAACAGGCTGTTGCCGTGCGCAAGCATCTCGAGCGCAACCGCAAGGACAAGGACTCCAAGTTCCGTCTCATTCTGATCGAATCCCGAATCCACCGTCTCAGCAGATACTACAAGACCGTTGGTGTCCTCCAGCCCAACTGGAAGTACGAGAGCGCCACCGCCAGCACCCTGGTCGCATAAGCGTGTTTCGTTCTTTTGCTCATGAAATAGCGGCAAATTCGAAGAAAGCTTAGTCCCTGAGAACAAAATCAGGCGAACTATCTATCAGCCACCGTTTGACTTCCTTTTCGAAAGCAATTCAGGTTACAGCGGTAGTTGATACAGGTGGAGAGAGGATATAGAGACTATCACGACGACTATTTCGTGGATTGTCTACGAAAGTTGAACGGGAAGACTTGCCCTGGGAACAGGCTTGAGATCTTCATGATGCCATAGATGAACAGCTGGTAGGATGCTGTTTTCAGATCAAAATCAATCAAAGATATCCCACGCTTCAAAGTGTGAACCAACCCAGCATCTCATTAGTCATCATAGATCCATTCGCATTGCTTCTGCATCATTCACATCTAGGGACTAGCTATGCCATTTGGGAATGCATAATTCTCACGAGTCGCGCCAATACCAGCAAACAATACTAGTAATAGAGGCTCCAGAATGTCACCCATCATCTTCCTGTATGAGTCGTCCTCGCCTCGCCTTCGGAACGGATCACTCAGCTTGACTACCCTTCTCCTCATTGTGCATCTTTTCTAACATCTAGCACTTCTAAGTGCTAGTTGTCCTTGAGTTCTTGGAACCTGCATTCTCCACCCTCCCTGGGACCCTTTGCTACCACGAGATTTGTTCACGGCCTATTCATCTCCTGGAGTGTCGACGTTTGGAGAGACCTGCTTCCGCTGTTTCCTGTTCGAGCCAGGCTTCTGTCCTCTGCCTGTAACCGCTACGCGAGAATTGCCGCCCGAGTCAGAATTCTGCTCTGTGGTGACTTTCTTCACTCTTTGTGCTTCCTGTGTCGCTGCTTTCGCTGCCGCTGCCGCTCTCGTTGCCGATCTGGTCATCCTCTTGGCCGGAGGCGATGCAGGGGCCCTCTTCTTTTTCTTTTTCTGCTCCGGAACCTGCTTCAAGAGCAATTCGGGGGTTGTGGGCACGTCACTGGCCCATGTGACTGACTTGCGGATTTTCGTGGGTTTTATTGCTGCTGCCGTCGGTTCCACCTCCACGTCTTGCTGAGATGATCCTGGCTCGGTCATGATTGTCACCGAGAATTCTGGCTGAGAAGAAGCATGAGCTCTCTGTTGTTTTGATTTAGAAGCGTCGAGAGAAATGCGTGGGTGGATGATCACTGGCTTTAGGTTTGTCTTCTCCCGTTTTGCTTGGTGAACATTTTTCGTTCCCTCGTTTCCTTCGGCCTCGGCCTTCATATCGACTTGCATGGAATCGGACATTCTGGTCATATGGCGTATCGTTGGCGCTGGAAGTGTGGTCTCAAGGTCTTTGTCATCTGGACATAGAATGTTCCCCTCGCCACAATGGTTACGATTGCGCATCACAGATTGTGTCCATTGAATTAGTAAATCTCGGCCGTATGATAGTCTCATGGGAGAATATTTAATATTTGTCCAAGGGCCTATGAGTGCGATCTCGTACGTATCACACCAGTCACCCTTCACACACCTGCTAATCAGTGGAACTGGAAAGAGTAGCGCGCATGGAGTACACGTGAATGAAACGCAGGGCAAAGGTGACCGAAAGGTATCTCAAGGAAAAAGACTTCACATTGAAGAGCGATCAATTATTTGAAGAAGCGGTATTTCAATTGGTCTGAAGAAAGTATCAATTCGTTGGCAGGCAATATGAGGATTAAACCTTTGGGAGCAGCCTTTCAAGTGAGGCGTGGGTGAAAGTCTAACAGGGTCTGTGTGTCCCATTGTCAACAAAGCCTTTGACTGAAATGCCTTGAGCAATCGCATGGCAAGCTCAAGGCTCTCATTCAAATATGGCTGCATGCGGCCTTTGTTCTGCGGCCACAAAACATTGTTGCGAGGAAGGGCAGCTTTGTGGGGGTTGTCTGATGTGGGCAGCACAATGTAGATCACAGCCTTGCGGTCACTCCCAATAGTCCAGAATTGTGAACATTAGATTGCCATACAAAGATAGCAACCTGACTTCCAGCTTTTAGGACGCGCATGAGTCGATTTGGAAGTTCGGCCCCACTGGCAAAGGAGATGGTTGTGTGTGGTGATCAAGGCTGAGCACGACTCACATTCCTTTATCCCTTCCAATGACAAGCGCGTCGGTCTTTAAGTTTTACGCTAGTCCATATTGGTCAATTGTGCCATCCATCTCTCGGTCTTTTGGTCAACGCCAGCACTTTATACACCTTCTTATAACATGTCTCATATTTCTAAGATTTGTGGTTGACAATGAGTTTCAAAATGCAGCCCCATTTGGTTGCGAAGCGTGAGCAGGCAGCATTCAAAGAATGTTGTCATATGTCAAGAAAAGCCTTCTCGAGTCAACGTCTCGCTTCAACCTTTTTGTGACAACATTCTCGTTCCTTTGTATGCCCATTGATAGTATTGCTGTTACTCTACCAGAAATCCTCGGTGCCAAATGACGGGTCCGTCTAAAAAAGCGCCTCTTCATAGGCCTTGCAGCTCTACCATCAGTCTGCCTCAGTATTCCCCGCTACGTGAGGACAATGACCCGTTAACTAGCTCTAACTTCTCAGAGTCCTCGAGGAGGGAGTCTTCGGTCTTCCTGGATGATCCATTGGATAGGGTCCTGCCTGCTGAAGACAATGGGCGAGTTACCCTTGCTGTCGGAAAGGATGTAACCCAGATCTACAATCGTCTTATCAAGAATTTCCAAGAGATTGACCTTCCGAACGAGAGGCTGCCGGAAGCTTCTGGGCTAACACTTGAGACACCTCCCCCAGGCTTGAATATTGTGGTGCAAGTTGTGGGCTCTCGAGGCGACGTACAGCCTTTTCTGGCCTTGGCTAAAGGTCTGCAGAAGGCTGGGCATCGAATCCGACTTGCAACACATCCAGTCTTTCGCGAGCTGGTGGAAAGCTATGGGATTGAGTTTTTCAGTATTGGAGGCGACCCTACTGAGCTGATGGCTTATATGGTCAAGAATCCTGGACTTGTTCCAAGGTTTGCCGCCATAGCCCAGGGTGAAGTCTACAAAAGGAGGCGAGCAATCCGCACCATGTTGCGTGGTTGCTGGAGATCCTGCTTTGAACCAACTGATGGATATGTTCCAAATGCCGAGTCATCAACTGCGTTTACGAAAAAGGCCAAAAAGCCATCAAGACGTACTGTCGAGCCAAGACCTTTCGTCGCAGATGCTATCATCGCGAACCCTCCTTCCTTCGCCCACATCCATTGCGCCGAGAAACTCGGTATACCGGTCCATATTGTATTCACGTAAGTTCTATCTTTCTAATTTTCAATTTTTGATGCATTGACAGAGCGTTGTAGCATGCCGTGGTCACCCACGCGCGAATTTGCTCATCCACTTGCCGATATCAAATCTTCAGACACCGATGTTGCCCTGGTACACTACCTATCTTACTTTCTAGTCGACGCAATAATCTGGCAGGGCCTTGGAAGCGTCATCAATCGCTTTCGGTCCAAGGTTCTTGGCCTTGAGGTTGTTGACCCAACTCTAGCTCCCGGGATGGTACACCGTCTGCGAGTGCCTCATTCATACTGTTGGTAGGTCTACGACGATTATTCACATTGCATCTTGAATTTATACTTCCGGAGCTCACATGGTTCAGGTCCCCTCATTTATTTGCCAAACCACTCGATTGGGGTTCGCATATCAACGTTCCAGGCTATTTCCATCCCCCTCGCCATACCGATTATTCTCCACCAAAACTACTGTACGAGTTCATTTCCGCTGGCCCTCCTCCAATATTCGTGGGGTTTGGCTCCATTGTGATCGATGACCCAACAAGATTAACTTCGATTGTTCTAAGTGCCATAGAGCTGACCGGTACTCGTGCCATCATCTCAGGTGGCTGGGGTAGCCTGGATGTTAACGAGTTGAACGCCACTACAAATGCCCAAACTATCTTCTTCCTCCAGAGCGAGTGCCCTCACGACTATCTGTTCCAGTATGTGTCACTTGTCGTTCACCACGGCGGTGCAGGCACAACAGCTGCGGGTCTGGCCGCTGGACGGCCTACAGTGGTGGTTCCTTTCTTTGGCGATCAATTCTTCTGGGGTCACATGGTTCATCGAGCTGGGGTTGGGCCGGCTCCAATCCATAGCCAATCTCTTACTGCCGCAGATCTTGCATCGGCTATAAGATCAGCTCAGGAGCCGGCTGTGCAACGCCGTGCAGTGGAGTTCAGCAAGAAGATTCGATCTGAGAAAGGGGTTGACGCTACTATCAGTGCATTCCACACTCATTTACCGAGGGGGAACGTTATTCCTTGCGCTATTTTCCCCGACCGAGTGGCCACTTTTCTATTTACAGCCATAAGCAAAGCTGGAACCAAATCAAAGTCGGCGGGTGTGAAACACGTTTATCTTAGCCCGTTAGCCGCGACCTTCTTACGAAAGCACATTTTCATTTCATCTTCTGCGTTTGACAGCATGCAGATGCACCGCTACATCGAGTACAATATTGCGTCTGGGCCCTATGAACCCGTTTCAGGCGCGGCATGGGCTATTTTGGATCTACTTTATGACTCCTTCAAGGGGATGGGCGAAATCTTGACAGAAGTTGGCCACATCCCCTACTTAGGAGTCAAGGCGTATGAAAAGGGTAAAACAGCAATTACATCGCCTTCTTATCCACCTACCGGTGCACCTTCGGTTCAAACTACATCGCCGCCTTCTGATGACCATTCGCTTCCTGGAAGTTTCATGCTGAAAGGCGCCCTTCGAGTCAGCAAAGCCGCCGCCCGTGCGCCGGGTGCCTTCGCATCTGCTTTGGCTTCAGGTGCGCACAATCTGCCTCTTTTATACCACGACCCAACCGTCCGGCCAATACCAAGAATCACCGGTATCAGTTCTGGGTTTAAAGCAGGTGCTGCAGAACTTGGCCTTGGAGTCTATGACGGGATTGCGGGACTGTTCACACAGCCGATTATGGGTGCAATCAACCCTCACCAGGGACAAGATCGTCATAACGTCCAAGGGTCCAGAGGTCAAAATGGTGATGGAAGTCCAACTGGAATTCAATTAAAAGGGGCACAAGGACCACCAGAATGGACAATAGGAGCTAGTGCCGCCGGCTTTGCTAAGGGACTAGGAAGAGGCGCCCTTGGATTCCCAATCAAATTTTTTGCAGGTATGTACCGAATGCTTCCCTGCGTGCCACAATGCTGCGTTCACTACTCCTGAAATTCCTGAGGAACGAGCTCTAATATCTCTCACTCCTGTAGCAGCCAGTGGCATCGTAGGCTACCCGCTCAAAGGGATCGATGCCGAATTGAGTAAAGTATTGAAAGGTGACAGCATGAAAGAAGTGCGGAAGCAGAGGAACCTGCAGGGCGAGATGGAATTTTTCGAAGCAGGCTTCACAAACGAGCAAGTCGAAGAGATTGGCGCGAGGTGGGAAGAGATCATCGAAGGGTTTGGAAGATAATTGCTGATAGAGCGAATTGGCAACATGTACACTGGCTAGGTAGCTCCCTCAATATGTTGGACCTTTGAGCCTCATTGTTGCAATACTGACCTTTCATATCAATCTCAGATTCACCAGAGCTAGGCATGAATAAATAAAAATCCTTCCTTCCTCACCCCCAGTCGCTGGCTTCAACAATTGCATACTACTAATATTCAGATTCGCGGGCTCGCGACTTCTAATTGACAATTTACATGGTAAAATGGATATGCAGACTTAGGTTGTTTGTAAATCGGTAAACCTTTCAAGGTGCTTCATCTTGTCCCAAAAGAATAAATTATAGGTTCTAATAAGTGTTATGCTGTGCTCTCGAGGCTTACGATTCGGAATGTCACCCCATACTATGTCTTCCCCTCCCCCTCCCCCAAAGCACTTCGGAATACATACATGAGATGTGCGCAGATTTGCTCCTCGCCGTCCAACGAAGCTTCATTGACAAGGAAAATTCTCAAAGACTTTGCTATCAATTTTTCCAACAGCAGTTTTGAAGAAACGAGTCAAGACCTTGGTTCGCCGCTCTGCTCCCCAAAAATCATATCCGACAAGTATGTTGTCCTTATCAAGATAGGCAATAACGGAAATGGTGTTCGCGAACAGGAAATTCCACTAAGCATTCTTGGAGTCAGCGGTCGATAGCAGTAAATTTAATAAGGACTAATCCAAATACTCACAGTTTGTGTATATCCGACGATTGGATCGTCAACAACACCACCGAACAATGCACTGTTAGATTTCAAGATGTCTGCGGTGACGAGTGGGAAGCCAGCGTTCTCCACGTGGTCCACAAAACATGTTGGTGAGCTTCCGACACTTGGTCCAACGAGCCGCAGCTTGTTCATGACGCGTCCGTCGGTCGTCACATCTGTGTAGTCGAACAGAGACGAGGCGAATTCTCCCTCGTATGCTTCATCCACCCGGACTTTGCCTATTGATGCTGAGTTGTACCAGTACCCCGAGGTGATGTGTGACAGGTTGTTGTCCCTGATACAATCATGAAATCTCAGCCTTGAACTTGAGCCAGGATTTGCATTTGCTGTTCTTACCATTTGTGTTGAATGAAGTGTCCACGAAGTTCTGTGACGGCATCTGGAGTCGCTGGCTGTATGAAGCCGGCTGAAAACGCAGCGTATGAGGAAGGGAAGGGGCCGCTGTCTGATAGGGCTCCGTTGACCTCACTCAACGAACCAAGAGAAGAAAGAGCCAGTAAGACCTTCATTGCGAGCATCATGGTTCTCAATCGATATCTCAACTTTGTGGAATGAGGAAGAAACGGGCGTGGAGGAGGGTTGAGCTTGCCCCTTATATAGCAGTCGAACAGCGTCTTCTGCCCATGATGGCTTGCCTTCGTAATGTCCTTTCCCCAATGCAACCCATCCACAACCCGAATATCACAAAAATGGAGTTCAAGTTCGTGGTACTTGCATTGCGAGAAATACGAACTTGATGTGGGAGCAGACCAATCAGCCTGGTCAGCCTTGCGTCATCGTCTCATTTCGCCGCCCCTATTCTCGGTCTTTGAGTTCGAAACTCCCCGTATTCAGGCATCCGCCATTCAGAGGGTCTTACAACCGCCTATTGATGCTTCCGCTTTCCATTTGTATTTGCCTGAACGCCCGAGAATGCCTCGACTAAGCGTTCAGTATGCTGTTAAAATCGCCAGATGCAAATACTGCGCGGCCTAAACGCACAAGGTTCAATGTCGTGCAATCCAAGAACGGGTGCTATACCTGCAAGTATGCATGCCATTAGCTTTAGCGATCGTTCCTCCAGTCTAACAATCCTAGGGCCCGCCGTGTCAAGTGTGACGAGGCTAAACCCACTTGTGTTCGGTGCCAGCGTGCTGGTAAACATTGTGAAGGGTACAAGTCTTCGGGATTGCAACCCGTGCATCAATCTTCAAGCCTGGAAACGGCTCCGAGACATGATGCATCCTCGCCGAATGTAGTGGTTTGCACAAAGCTCATCCAGGACATATCGTTTGGAATTCAACGTGACGCTGGCTCGCTCCGCTATAGCCAACTTTGCCTGGATGTACTTCTTCGAGACAGGTACAGCACACTCTCGCTCAATGGAGGCACTACCTGGTTAGAACTCATATCCCAACTTTCGTCGACAAATCTCGCTGTGAGTACCGCACTGGCCAGCTTCGGGGCGGTGTATGAAGCCGTCATACTTCGGAGAACACGCTCAAATATATTACTGGCATCAACCCAGTACAGTATAGCCCTGTCTGCGTTGCAAGCAGAGATCGCTTTTCACTATCAGGGGCCTATTCCAAGCTTCCTTGCAAGCGTGGTCCTTGCTGCTGCTCAAGTTATTCAAAGACACTACGGCAACTCTCTAACGCATCTCCTAGGGGCTTTTACAGTCCTGACAAAAACGATATCGCGCCGCCTTGAGAACAATGAGCCACCAGATGATGTATCGCCATGCATGGGTCTCTCGAAGCAGAAGTCAAATTGTGCGGCTCATTTATATGACTTCGCACAATCAATCGATCTCCTGACTGCATCTTATGTCCTGGGCAATCCTCCCGTGCTTCCGTCGTCCTTTAATTTCGAAGAGTTGAACCAAGTCTCGAGTAGGATGCTTCTCGAGAGCGGAGCCCACTCACTACAGTCCTTGTTGCACCACTGCTACCACATCGCAAACGCGGTGTCGCATTATAAATATCTGCCTCGATATAGGATGCCAACAGACTTGGCGCTTGAACAAGGGCGATGCATTGCCCATCTATCAGAATGGCTCGCCAGATGTGATGATGAGTTTCAGAATCGGAACATCCGCGAGACTTACCTGATAAACCGAGCTCAATGCCTGAGTATACTGATATATCTGTCAGCGATGTCGAGTCCACTTGAGTTGACCTACGACATTTACGCTACCTACTTCGAGCAAATCATACAGCACGCCGAAGAGGTACTTACTGGCCCATCGACTTCCTCACCAATGCCCTTACGTGGGTTTCGAGTGCAGCCAGGGCTCGCCCAAGCACTTTACATCACAAGTGTGAAGTACCGAAATTCCACGCAGCGCCGGAAAGCGATAGATTTACTCTCAAAGGTGGGTATGGAAGGCCCGTGGGACAATGACCTTATGTGCAAAGTAGCTAGAAGGGCCGTCGAGATCGAAGAATCTAGATCACTATCCTCGATAATGTCGAAGCAAAGCCGATGCAAGTCAGAACCGTCCCTAGATATGGATTACATGGATTACAGTTCCCCTGTCAATGTGTATATTCCCGAGCAGCATCGAGTGCACGGGTGTGGCGTGGACTCTGAAGCCGGCGATCTTGAAGCCAACAAGCCAGCCTCGATAGAGTTCTCGTTGTGCAGGGATGTGGAACTCATGGTCAAATCTGAAAATCCTGAAAGTCCAGGACATTGGATCAAGTGGACGGAACCAATGATGGTCGGGGCAGGCCCGTTCTCATAAGCTTGATGGAAGCGCAAGACCCTGGTCGGAAATATGACTGCAACCAAAGACGTAGATTGCATTTAAAGAAATACCAACGACAGCAACCGCCACAGGATATGATTTGCGCTCCTGGTGTTGCACATGTACGCTACAATTGGCCGAATTGCAGATGTTCCAACGCCCTGGGTATCTCGATGCATGAAAAAAAATACCACCCTTGCCTTAGATGCCGCTAAAAAAAAAAGACAACATGCCAACGCGCCCTTATTCATCCAAGTCACAGGCTCACAGCTCAGCCTCCCTGACTGGTGCCTCCAGACTGTTGCAATGCGAAAACTTGCTTGCGCAGATCGAGCCAAAAGTCTTTGCCACTGGTCATTGCTCCCGCTACTGACCATCAATATTTTACCAGGATAATGTGGCTGATGGACTCACCTTTGACGCCCCAAGGACTCTCAGGTTTTGTGGTCTGTGGCTTAGGTTCGGGCTTGAACAGAGGGGCCTTTGATTCAAACCCTTGCTTGAGGGCAGCGTCGACTGCGTCTGGATTGAAGCCTGCGGGCGAAACGTGTTCGTCTTGGGATGCAAGCGCCAACTGTGTAGCAGGCCCGTTTTGAGTACCAGTGTCCGCCGACCTATTTATACCAGGGCCCGTCTTCCCACCTCTCTTGCTCTGGCCTGCGCCCGGCGTGCCATCTCGAGAGCCCGCAGTTGAACGGTTCTGGTTGGCACCTTTCGAGTCGTTGCCTCGACGTCCGTTACGTGCTCTGTTGACAGTCATGTGGTAAGCACGTGGATGGAAGGTGTAGATGGGATGAGATAGATGCAAAATAGAGAGCGCATGTGAAGGAAAATTGGATAGTAGAGGAATGATGTGATGGCGAAGGGCAAGAATGGCATGTCAAGTGGGTAGTGAATAAGAGGCAGGACTTACTCTTCACTGGAGGCGTTCATAGGGTGCAGTAGGCAAGAGGGAATGTCAGTGACTACAGGGCAGTGTGTGCTTGAACTACAACAAACTGCAGTCTGTATCAGTGACCTGTTTGCCTGGGCGAAGTTGTGATTGCGATGGCCATAGATGAGGCCGAATGCCAAGGCAATTATCCGAAAAAGCCAAAACTGGCGGATGAGGCAGTGGCGACTAATAATAATAATACAGTGGGAGTCTGAGTTGCTCACTAAAGTGGCGACGCCAGTGCACCTTCCCAGTCACGGCATCACTTGCGCTTTCCCCAATCGGGACCCCCTCTGCTCGTTGTTGCAACTACACACGAGTCACCCGCAGGCTCTCTACCAACATCTGCCCCCTACAAACCCTCTATTGATGTGATTTGATCGTATTTACCGACTTCTGTATGCCCCTCGACCTACCTCCTACCAGTCTGAATGGCATCTCTCGCCCATGACCCCGATCCCCGACCCGCATCCCCCCTCTAGCCAACTGATAAAGAATAAAAAGCGCGTCAGTCGCCGGCGAGGTCGTCAGAATGGGGCCTCTACGGAGTGCCCAAGCAAGAACCCGCCCCCGGCGAGACGTCTTTCAGCCTTCCAGCGTCTTCGACGACTCAGACCACGACGAGTACGCCGACTTCCAGGAAGCTGAGCCCCCTTCGAAACGCATCCGAACCCTTCGCAAGACCCAAGATTCGCCCAAATGGTCGCCAGGGGAGCGAGGGGGAGGATCGAGACACGCTGAGTCAGAACGTGCGCGCGCAAGTTTACGAACACCACGGAGAGGCGACGAATATAAAACCCCTCGCACTCGCCCCAGAACTGTCAATGATCGTAGAAACACCAGCCGAACCACATCTCGAGTGTCTGCCAGGAGCACAACTCGTGGAGGTGCTCGTCCCCGTTATAGCACTGCCGCTGCTGCATCGGCTGCCGCAGCCCATGGAGATGGCTACAAACCGCGAGAGGAGCGTGGCTGGGAAGAGTTTCATCCGGATCTGGATCTTGATGCGGATTTTGCCGTCTTGATCTCTGAAGAAGTCGATGGTATCGTCAAGAAGCCCACCACAAACGGTACTAGTACTCTGCCCGCCTCTGTGGCAGACGGGATTGGTGTTGCACCAGCGCCCTCGATATCTCCGCGCAAGAAAGCTGGAAGACCAGTCCGCAACCCCAATGCCATGGTGAACGCTCTTCTTACTCCCGAAGTTCCTAAATTCGTTCCGGCACCCGCACCTAATCCGCGAGAGCGACTTACCCTCATGAAACCCTCCTACCGAGAACTAGACCCTTTCTTATCGTATGAACAAAAAGATGTCGCGCAAGTTGATTTTGTGGATAAATCAATGGCCAACGTTGGATATCAAGAAAGCGAAATCTTTATACGTCCTGAGCGGACACATATAAGACAGACTGAAGGCTCTGCTGAAGAAGATCTTGATCTCAGCCCAGACCTAATCACTAATGGTGAGAACTCTGCTATTGGCAGCAGTGGTGTGGGCCGAGTCGAGTATGATATGGATGAGCAGGATGTCAAGTGGCTAGAAAACTTCAACAGAGGCCGCGTTAAAGATGGGGTTCAAACCATAAAACCGGCAATATTTGAAATCACAATGACCAAGATCGAAAAGGAATGGCACGCTCTAGAAAAGCGGATACCAAAACCCAACCCGAAGGCGCCCCAGACTCAACGGCCGCGGTCCAGTTCAGCAGCGGCTGTTAATGGTGAACCTGCGGGTGAGGAGACCGACAGTAAATGTGCCATCTGTGATGATGGTGATTGCGAGAATGCGAATGCAATTGTCTTCTGCGACGGATGTGACTTGGCTGTGCACCAGGAGTGCTACGGTGTTCCTTATATTCCCGAGGGTCAATGGCTCTGTCGGAAATGTCAACTGGTGGGAAACTCACGGCCAAGCTGTATTTTCTGTCCGAATGAGGGTGGTGCATTCAAACAAACCAACAACTCGAAGTGGGCACATTTATTCTGCGCAAATTGGATCCCTGAAGTCACTATTGGTAATCCATCATTGATGGAGCCGATTACCGACGTGGAAAAAGTACCTGCTAGCAGATGGAGGCTTACTTGTTACATCTGTAAGCAAGCTATGGGTGCTTCCATCCAATGTAGCGATGGCCGGTGTTATGAAGCTTTCCACCTGACTTGTGCCCGGCAAGGTGGTCTCTATCTCAGAATGAAGACTGGTGGTGGGCAAAACACATTGATGGAACAGTCCCAACTACGAGCCTATTGCCACAGACACACTCCTGGTGATTGGAAGGCTGAGCATCATACTGATCGTGCCTATGAGGAAGCCTCTAAATATTTTAAGGAGCATTTTAAAGGTCAAATCTGGGCTGACAGCCGAGCTTCAGCACTTGCCATCGACAGTATTCACGATACCCCTAGTACGGAGAAGGGTGTGCAAAGAGTCACTTTAACCAATAGGAAAGGTCAAAAACAGAAGACCATATGGCGCCTACCCTCTGGAGCTCCAGTGATACCAGAAGTCATTCTGAAATCCATTGAAGACTCTTTGGTCAGGTTCACTGTACAAAAGAAGAAGGAGTATGTTTCTGAGATCTGCAAGTACTGGACGCTCAAGCGTGAGGCACGCCGTGGGGCTGCTTTATTGAAACGACTTCAACTCCAGATGGATACCTTCAGCTCCTTTGAAGTGACTCGACGCGATTACAAGGCTCAAGGCGCAGCAGGACGCGCCAGGCTGGATAGACGCATTGAGTTTGCCGACGGATTGGTAAAGGACATGAAACAAATCGTGCAGTTGTGCGAGTTGATCAAGCAGCGCGAGGCAACTAAGCTTCAGGAAGCCATGTTATTGAAAGATGTCATCGACACTGTCTATTTTCCAATCCCACATCTCCTGGAGCCAATTATCGAGAAAGCACTCAAGTAAGTACTATCACCAACTGGGGCCGAAGCTGGCAATAGTTAACTGTCGTTCAGGCTTGACCGCGGGCTTTTCAGAAGCGCCTTGCTTGATCTCCAAGCTCGAGTTTTGAGAAGAGTGCATACATCAGTAGCCTCCTTCTCGAACGATGTGGTGCGGGTGATCAACTCACAATTTGAAAACAGCGCGTCCAACATCTCAGAACTAATCACCCTTGTTAGTGGGAGGGCAGAAGACATGAAACCGGATGAGAGAGATCGTCGTACATTGGCACGAAGAATCGTCAAAGCAATTGAACCGTTATTGGAATCTGCCACACGAAAAGAGGCAGAGTTGAATGGCCGGCCGTATGCCCAACAAATTCGAGAAATGGACGAGGCTTTACTCTCTCGCCGTGGATCAATGGCCGAATCTTTGGAAACGCCAGGCCTTGAACCTTTGGAAACCAAACCACTCGTCGGCCTTGCAACATTCGAGGATGGTGATATTGAAATGGAGAATACAGTTGATGTTGTCGACAAGGAGAGGCCTATTATTGAAGTCGCTACAAATAACAACTCTATGGTTGAGAAGCCGGAGCTCTTTAAACCAGAGAGCCTCCTTGCAGCAGAGCATATTGTTTCGGCAAGCACACCGCCAGCTTCGACCAACGGGTTCAAACACGACCAGCCTTCAACTGATGTTATGAACGATATTCCAAATCCCCCGCTAGAACCACCAACACCACCAATGAGCCTAGAAGGCCATGTCCAAACGCTGACCTGCCAAGGCGGCATCCCATGGTACGTGGCACAATTCGACCCGGAAGGCATGACCATTTACGAAGAGCGCTGGACCGGCCCAGAAGTCCTCCGCGAGATGAGCGAGGAACTTAGTGAGATGGACGAGGACGAGCTCCAAGGCCTAGGTGGCGCGGGGGGTGACGATGACCAGCCCAATGGCCTAGTCTCCGTCCACGATGATATCGACGGCCCAACTATCTCCGTCGAGTCTGCAGTGCTAAAGAAAAGGGCAACCGTGGGTCGCAGGACAACAAGGAAAGGCCGCTCAGATGAATGGGGTGCGAAGTCGTTCCGCCAGAGACGATGAGACGAGATGAGCGGGAGATAGAGATGCTGACGACGACGCGCACTAACTACCGCACGGTGCTTTGGCTCTGTCCACCGGCACGCTGGCTAGCTTGCTGGCTAGCATTGCCTGCTTGTTGTTATCATTAGCCATGCTTGCTGGCTTGCTGTGGAGTGAAGGGCTTGGAACATATATGTATGTATGTGAGTAGGACAGTAGCAGCCAGCCTTGTCTTTACTGCTGCGGCTCCTGCCTAACTTACTTCTTGAATTGACCTGTATGTGATACTTAATGCTTCTTCTTTCTCGATCTGTGATTCCCTGTCTTTCATTTCTCTCGACCGTAGTTGATGACAGACGATGCAGCACCCTCAGCTTCTCAGACTCCGTACTACTGTATTTTCAATCCCCTTTCCCTCTTTCCATCAGTATTTGCAAGCAGTATTCCATCTAATCCTCAATCATGCATGTCAGCGGTTATGCTATATTAGTTTACTGGTGGACGAGTACGCAATAAATAAATATTTCACTGCAACGACTGACGATCAGGTAAGTACCTACCTACCTACCGACCTATGTACCTAGACAGGCAGGCAGGCAGGGCGAGCAAGCGAACGTAGGGGTTCTGGTATCTACTTACAAGCTGGTTGGGCTAGGTCAACAATTGAATGCGAATAATTAATAATAATTAATAGTCATTTCCAGTTGGGAAGTAAGTGAGTCGCTTGGTCGGTGGACCCTCTGTAATAAAGCCTAATGGTCATCTTAGAGTAGACACGATAATATCGACTGGATCTGTAATTAATTAATTAATTAACTAATCACGGATCTATAGGTACATATATACTTAACAGTACAGCCATCCGACGGGTCTGGCTGATGGCGAGAATATTTCAGGGGGCTGCATAGATGATAAAATACAGATACAGGCAGGCGTGGGAAGCGTTCCGGGCACGGTAGATTCCGCAAATAAAAGATGTGGTACGGAGTACTTTGTTGATCCCTTCATTTTCCGTCCCCGCCTTTTTCTTCAATGCATTTAATACTATTTTCAACAGGTGCCTACCTGGGTAATTTATGGAAGAAAAGGCGTATGTTGTATGGTATGGTATGGGGTGGGGTGGGATGTATTTATTTGATAATGGACAACTCGAGAGGTCGCTGGCTATCTACCTATAGTAGCTGACTTATAAAAACACTTCCAACAACTCGCTAACCCCAGCCGGGGGGATTACTTGCGTCTAGGCCGTGGCCAAATAGAAAGAGAAAAAGGGGGGATGGGCGTAGAATTTTCATCGGGGGTGGAGGTTTCATCCAATTGTTGCACGTTCGATTGTGCAAATCTCCTGGAGTGCTATGACTCCGACTTTCACAATTCATCTGCAATAAGTACTCTGTGGTATTTCTGTCGTGGCTCTCATTTTCGTGCCCTTTGAGGGTCTCAGTATGCTCAACTCAACACATTCGTCGTCGCCATCGTCGTCGTTAGGAAAGGTTCTTCTGCACAACACTGGTAGGTATGCCAGTGATTGCTCGAGGTGTATTGTGCTCCTAGGCCTGGAGACAGGTGCATTGTAAGGACTTGCTGCAAAGGCAGCCTGCCATAGCTCAACAGAATCGCCAATCAAAGCGACACAATCATCCAACAGCTTTGCAACATAAAAGACTCTTAGAACTCAGCACCAGTGTCGTCTTCTGCCTCGAGACTATCGCTGGCAACCTCTTCATAATCTTTCTCCAAAGCAGCAAGATCTTCCCTTGCCTCGGAGAATTCACCTTCTTCCATTCCCTCACCGACGTACCAGTGAACAAAAGCACGCTTGGAATACATGAGGTCGAATTTATGATCAAGGCGGCTCCATGCCTCAGCAATTGCGGTTGTGTTGGAGAGCATACTAACTGAGCGGTCAACTCGTGCAAGCTCACCACCTGGAACCGGCATAGCTGTGAAGAAATGTCAGTATACTATGTTAGGACGTGGAGGGGCTGAACTCACGTGGTTGATAGTTGATACCAACTTTGAAACCAGTAGGGCACCAATCGACCAAGTGGAAGCTGGACTTGGCCTTGAGGGATGCAATGGCAGCGTTGGTGTCTCGGGGAACAACATCACCACGATACAGTAGGGCAACGGCCATATACTTGCCATTTCGGGGATCGCAAACCACCATCTGGTTGTCGGGTTCGAAGCACTGGAGAGTCAGATCGTGAACCTTGAAACTCTCGTACGATGATCTCTTCGTTGCAACGACTGGCGCATAGGAGATCAGAGGGTAGTGGATACGAGGATATGGAACCAAGTTAGTCTGGAACTCGTTCAAGTCGACGTTCAATGCACCATCAAAGCGCAAGCTTGAGGTGACAGAGGAGACGACTTGAGCAATGAGGCGGTTGAGGTGTTCGTAGTCAGGTCGAGGGATATCGAGACTGCGGCGGCAGATGTCGTAAACTGCTTCATTGTCGACGAGGAAGGTACAATCGGCATGCTCAATGGTGCTGTGAGTAGATAGAACTGCATTGTAAGGTTCGACAACCGATGAAGAGACTTGAGGGGCAGGATAGACGGCGAATTCGAGTTTGCACTTCTTGCCGTAATCGACGGAAAGTCTCTCGAGGAGGAGAGCGCCAAATCCAGAGCCGGTACCACCTCCGAAGGAATGGAAGATGAGGAAGCCTTGCAGGGAAGTGCAATTATCTATCGTCCGGGTCAGCAAGCGAGGTAGCGGAAGTGGTCTTGTTGTCTCTTACCAGCAACTCGGCGGACCTTGTCCAGCACATCATCAACTAGTTCCTTCCCAACAGTGTAGTGGCCTCGGGCATAATTGTTGGCAGCGTCTTCCTTGCCACTGACCAACAGCTCGGGGTGGAACAGGGACTTGTATTTTCCAGTTCGGATCTCGTCGATAGGAGAAGGATCAAGGTCGACGAAGATGGAGCGCGGGACGAATTTCTTGCCACTGGTCTCGTTGAAGAAGGTCTCGTAGGAGCCAGCATCACCAACATCGGCTTCGGGGTCAACGCGACCGTCAGCTTTCAGGCCATGTTCGAGGAGGTATCTTGCGGAAGAGGTTAGCCGTTAGGTAGAAATGGCGGTGGGCGGGCCTGCAACTCACAGTTCCCAAGCAGCATTACCCAGCTGGGTACCAGCCTGCCCGATGTGGATGTGACAGACCTGTGAGGCATTGTCAGTATAAGATCAAGATATCTCAGCTTGGTGTTTTGGATTGGCTAGAATCTCCTATACGAGATGCTTGGAAATTGTTGATCCGGCGGAGAAATGGTGGAGGGGCAACAAATCCCCCAAAACACAGGCGTCCAGTAAGATGTGGGAAAGGAGTCGGTGGGAGGAGGACTTACTTCGCCGCGCATCTTGAATGATAATGAACTGAACTGAACGACAAGAAGAGGATGCTTTGTTCAGACAAATTGACTTGCAGGCGGAGGAGGAGGAGATGCAGGAGTTCGTAGGAGAGGTTAATAAAAGTGGTACCTGGCGGTGTCGGGTGAAGCAGATGCAAATGGTAGTTCAAGGCCCATTGTGCGCGAACGATACTCGGAGTCAACCGCCAATTAGGTTATCGATTGGCGCGTCCCTGCCAAAACAACGCCAAGAAACAACAAATCAACGGTCACGAACCGGTGTCGGAAAAACAACAACCCGTAGTTTGAGGGGCGGCCTTAACACGGCGGAGCATAAGATTTTTGATGACATGAACTTCTCCTGTCTTACAGTTCCGATTGATTAAACGGACACTGTGCTGTATTACTATGCACTATGGAATTCAGAGTGAACCTAATATTGTACAGCAGCCATCGCTTCCAACGACCAAAGAAATATGAGATTTAATTGAAGAGATGCAAGAAAGACTAGAACATAACAAGGAATCTATTGTCTCGTCCATTTCTTTACAGTCAGGGACAAACCATCCTTTTTGACGAAGGAGCCTTGAACATGGCCAACTCTACTCTGGCCAAATTGGCTGTTCCAGCAGTTTCCCTGCTAATTGCTTTCTTATCTTACACTTCCCAATACTTCTTTCATGCCATCGAACCAGGCCCACTGGAACCTCGACAAACACAAATATTCAATACGCTCGTCGTCTGCCTCTGGGTTTCTTATGCTCGCGCTTGTACGACCAATCCAGGCTCAGTTCCGAAAGACTGGTTTCCTGACAACAAACCCGAAGAGAACACCTTATCCGATGGAAAGATCCAGACGAGACAGCGGTATTGCCGGAAGTGCAATGCCTTGAAGCCTCCGAGATCTCACCATTGCAAAGTATGCAAGAGGTATGTCGACTCAAGATTATCCTATAAGTGCAAGCCCTGATCTCACCGGTAAAGATGCATTCCCAAGATGGACCATCACTGTCCTTGGACATACAACTGTGTATCGCACTTTACCTTTCCCCATTTCGTGCGCTTTCTCTGGTATGCCGTATCGGCAATGACTTACCTTGAATACTTCCTCTTCCTTCGCGGCCAAGTCATATGGAAGAACCGACACTTACCAAGTTATCTTGGTCCATCTGTGACTCAGCTCATTTTTCTCTTCCTGCTTATTCTGACCAACTCTCTTACACTGTTTCTGGTTTCGGTCACCTTCTTTCGTACCGTGTGGGGTCTTGGAGGGAACGTCACAACCATCGAAAGCTGGGAGATTGAACGCCACGAACAGCTTCTTCGCCGAGCACGTGTTCTTGGTGGGTACCTCGATGGCCCAGATGGAATTCGTGTCCAGATTGTCCGGCAAGAGTTTCCCTACGATATCGGTATATGGAACAATATCGCTCAGGGGATGGGGTCCCATAACCCGCTGATATGGTTCTGGCCATTTTCATCTACTCCTAGGACGAATGGGTTGTTGTTCGAGGAGAATGGATTTGAGGAACCTGGAGTCTCTTGGCCTCCCCCTGATCCTGATAGAATGCCTCGGACGGAGCGAGCTTCGATTTCAGGTGAAGGCCCATTCACCAACCAAAACCAGGATTTAACGCCCGCTGAGGAAATCATGGAATTCAAAAGACGACAACAAGCGGATTTTGAGTCTCGAGCCGAACATTATGACGTAAAGAGACGGCGCCCTTTTCATGAGCGTTTCGAACAGGGTGTCTTGGTCGCTGGCGAAGATGACAACCAAGAAGCCGGTGACAGTGGGGAAGAGGGATGGCAGGATACTGGTGGAAACCGTCTCAAAGACTTTGGTGTGGATGAAGATGTCGAATTCTATGACGAAGATGACATCCCGATTGCTGAATTGTTAAGACGACGGAAAGCGAAACGGTGAAATATATCAGGTTGTTGTTTCACAGGTATATAGTGGCCCTGCACAACGGCCCTGCATCAAATCAGGGACAAACGATCATTGATTGGACGTTTGGATACGAAGCCTTGTGCAAACGCGTTCTCTTCCTTCGCTGTCTTCAGCAGGTTTTAGCGGTTATTCGCCGGTGGAAGTAACCCACCTTGCACACCTCATTACTCGGCCATGGATCTCAAATTGGTGCAACAATGCAGCTTCCCGCGATGAGCACGGCGAACCAAATCGGCAGTGTGTTGAATAAACCATTTTGGAGAGTCGGCTTGTTCTCCGTGAACAGCGGGCGTTTCAGAGGGAGTCCATCAGACAAGTTAACCCCCCAGCCCAGTTACGACGATGATCAGATTCCAGCTTGAAGCAGCATGTTCGCAAGGCACTAGATGGAATTTGACATTTTTGGAGTGCAACTTCAACCCCGCCCTGAACGGACTTCCCCATTGTACCGTGGGGGTGAAGTGTCAGGAGGGGGGCACGCTTCGTACCCCACGCAGCCACGGCTCCAACGAGGCCTAAAAACCTACCACATTGCAATGATTGGCAACAGCCACGCTACGATGTGAAAACCCAGACGGTTTGGTCGCCGGGAATGTGGCAGCCCTCGACTCTCCATTTGGTGAGCACGGGCTGCACCCTCACAAATTCATTCTCGCCACATGGCATCCCTACGAGGAAAGCCACGATAAAGTTCCGCCGGGGAACTTGACTAGGGTTCCCTTGGCTGTGCAACATGCCCAGTCACCGTACGAAAGCCGTGGGTGAACATCAGATTGGCGGCACCTAGACTCAGGCCTAACAAGTCACGAGAACTGCTGTTGGAGCACTATCATGTCAGGTTACGTACAGGTCGGGCAATCAATGGCGACCCAGGTCACGAAGGGATAGACTCGTCACTTGGGTCAACAAACACCTCGAGTTCCATGGAGATGATCGGCATCTATTGTCGTTGCGGCCAGGATCAAACGGAACTGAAGGGCGCAGGGCAACCCCGTCAGACGCCCGAGTCATATTGTCGCAAAGCCTAAAGGCCAACGTGAAGGGCGGTCCATTGCATGGCTGCGGCTATTGCTGCTCGCTTCATCTCCAACAAAGTCGACGTGCGACCACCGTCGTCACCCCACGCCTCCACATTTTGCGGGGCTCTGGTCAGGCACGGACAAGATTTCCTCTGGTTGTTGAAACAGAGACAAAGAGGATGCATGGATACTCGAATGAGGTCGTGACTCGCACGGTCGGCCCATTGCCCGGCGAATGTCACACGCCTCCCTTGGATGACCCTTATATACGGTGGTACTGGGGCGTTGGTTTTCAGTTTTCAGTTTTTGCAACTATTCTTAGGCCCCTTGCCTTCTCTCCATCCGCAATCCAGATTGTCAATCTATCCCTGCCTCCCTGGAGTATTACCTGCTTGTGCCTTGAAGCCATCCCCATTCTCTATTCTTCTCCTTACCACTTACCGCTAGCAAAGGTCGATAAGATGAATGGACATCATGCAATCCGGCTGTTGAAGCCGGGCATCAATGTCCCTATGGTGGCGTTCTTTCACCCAGAAACTGAAGACGTCGATGTCGAGGCAACTGCGAAACACGCCGTTAGGCTTGCCAAGGCTGGACTTACCTCGATCACCACTCAGGGTTCAAATGGAGAAGCTGTCCATCTGACCAAGGATGAGCGCATACTCGTTACCAGTACCGCTCGCAAGGCTTTGGACGACGCCGGATTCCCAAATATGCCCATCGTTGTTGGATGTGCCGCCCAGTCGGTAAGAGAAACCATTGAATTCTGCCGCGACGCATACAAAGCAGGAGGTGATTACGCTCTCGTGCTTCCTCCTTCCTACTACAAATCATCATATACCCAGCAGTCCTTCATCGACTATTTCCAAGATGTTGCAACTGGGTCACCAATTCCTATCCTCATCTACAACTACCCAGGAGCGGTTGCCGGTGTCGACCTGGACTCGGATAGCATTATCAGGTTGTCCAAACACCCCAACATTGCGGGCTGCAAGCTCACCTGTGGCAACACCGGCAAATTGAGTCGGATTGCGAACGTCGTCAATGCAGCAACCGCCACCGAGGCCAATTCAGGCTGGATGTGTATGGGTGGTTCTGCAGACTTTACGCTCCAGACCATGATCGCTGGAGGATCTGGCATCATCACCGGATTAGGAAACATTGTCCCTAAGGCCTGTGTCAAGGTGTTCGATCTCTATGCTCAAGGCAAGGTGGAAGAAGCAAAGAAGATCCAAGCAATTGTTGCTCGGGGCGACTGGGCAGTAATCAAAGGTGGTGTCACTGGAACCAAGGTCGGACTGGAATCATACTTTGGCTATGGAGGTTATGCCAGACGACCACTACCCAAGCCAACCCAGGAGGACATTGCTCAGACCGAGGCGCTACTGAAGGAAGTGATAGAACTGGAGAATTCTCTTTAGAACGGCGGTGGTCAACGATGTATACACACTTGAGCATTTCTAGCATTTAGATGTTTGAGCGAGTTTTGGGAGGCACTTCTGATTGATGACTTTTTGTGCCGACAACAATTGAAGGCAAGGTAATGAACAGGTCTGAAGACGGTGGCGTTCTCAGTCTGGGCTTAGCCCTGCAATAAAGCATCTTGGAAGAAATTACGTCGAGGTCCTTCATCAAACACCACTGTTCTATTTGCTCTACTTCAAGAGGAGTGCTAAGTAGGACACGCTTTGATGCATGTATTTACCTGTGCCTTGGCAAAGTCGACACATATTTAACCAAAGTACGGAGTACAGAGTAGAGGCAACCCGTACCCACCTCAACCAGGGTCCAAGCCAGACTTTTAACTATTTATCTGTACCTCATAGCAGGCGTCTAAGTAGATGGGGACGGAAGTTCGCAAGGCAAGGTGTGACAAGGCAGAGTTTCCCAACCTCCTCTCTACATCTGCCTCATGGTACGGAGTCCTACTGTAGATATCATCCTGATCTGGACTCTACACCGCATCCAGCACCCTGGCGCCGAGGTAGCTCCCAGCTCCCAGCTCCCAGCTCCCAAACCCTTGTCCCATTCCATACACGTCATTATGCATCAGCAATTGGCGGAGATTTTTCATCCTCGTAGACGCCGCTGGTACTCCCTACTTCCTGCAGGTAAATTGAACATTTTGGGACTGGGTTTATCTAGTTTCTCTTTGTTTTCATTTGTTCCCATTTCCCTGGTGTTTTAGCCGTGGCTTATCTCCCCGTTCCAAACTGTTCCTCCTGCTCCTTTTTTGGCCCAATATGTATCCACCCCCGTAGTCTTGCCTAGGCCGAGGGACCGGCAGATTGCAGACTTCAGAATTTCAGCTCATCTGCAGTGAGCCGCACGTACATCCACCCCATCCGTCATGGCGGCAAGCGATCATTGGATTTCCTTGTAGGTTTGATGCAACTCCCTCATCATCGCCTCGTTTGCCAACGCACTGCTACCTATCTACCTAGCCCCTTCCTACCACCGCCCGAGGCCCAGCTAGTAGCGCAGAGGGCGCGTTCTACCCGCCAATTCCCTGCTTCCAGTGCTTCCAGTTGCCTGGATCCACCGCAGTGGCTTTGGTGGTGATCTTCCACGCTCACTGCCAAACTTGCAGGCTCCCGACTCAATGGATTGGCTTTCAACAGAGCTCGTCTACCTGAACGACCAGCGCATTAGACACCTACATGAGCCACGTTGTCATGTGAGTTCATCAGTGGCTCCAGGTAATTTGCCTTGAGTTTCGGGTCTCGTAACGTGAGGCAATCATCATACGACAGCGAGCTTGGCCCCATTGACGAACACGGCGCACCTCACCGCCGTATTTGTGGCTTCTCGCTTCCACCCAGGGCCTATGTCCTTTTTTTTCTGGCTCTTACAGCTTCTGTCCTGTTAAGCACGTCAAGTTTTGCCTACGAATTTTCCTTTTGCTCTTCCCTGTTTTCAATCTTGCTTGTACCATCATTGCGCTTTCCTTTTCTCCAAAACCTCAAAGTACCACTGTCAATCGCTTCTTTTGAACATTCGCTAGTACAAACCTTCTATATCAGGCTTCGACTTGTCAATTTTGGTGGTTAGTTGAGCGTGAAACGTCCGTCATGAGCAGTGGGCCAAGGTAAAAGGACGAAGGTTAGCTTCAACGAAGGAGGCTGCAGCGATGACGGAAACATCAAGCTCAAATGGTATGCTCCGCATGTTCAGTGTTGATGGCATTTGGACGGCTAATGGCTTTGACCCTTGTAGGTCTCCCCCATGGGGATCATACACACGACTCAATCGAGTCTGTCACTGAGTGCATACTCGGACTTAGGAAAAAAGCAGATGACAAAGACCTCCCCGGCTTTGGTGGCTTGATAGACGACTGGTTTAATCCTGATGTTGATGTGGACGAGGAACAATTTGTCCGCCGTTTCTTACATGTCTTCAAGCAATCCGATAAAGATTTCACCTATGAGGATATCTTAAAGGGCTATGACGATGATGTTCAAAGTATCGTCAATCAATTTGTCGATGGTGAAATCAACGCCAAAGAAGCAGCCGAGAGATACTCTCCCTTTACGACCCTCAAGGTCCCCAAAAACATTGTTCAGAATCGTGGCCTCGCCAATATCATTCCTGGAGAGCGAAACATTCTGGAAGAACATACTGCTCTTTTGAGGGCTTTGCCAACGTCTATCCCGTCTCGAATTCGTGGCTTGGTTGCCAAGATCGCACCGTCCCTGAAGGACCCTAAAGAATACTTGTATATCCCAGTAAGTCCTGATAGTAGGCCCTTAATGACTTTGACTCAAAAGACTGAACAATGTCACATAGTCCTTCAAACACCTCGAGTTTCAAAACCATGGTCGAACGGTCCGATATACTCCTACAATCACATGTGTGCCAAACACAGCACAGGACGTCACGGAGATTATTAAATATGCCAAAAACAAGAACATGGGCGTTCGAGTATCAGGATTCCGTAAGCACTGATACCTACGGCACACGCATTTCGAACTAACCTTTGTTCTCTCTCAGGGCACTCATGGTCCCCCGTGTTCGGCAGTTCTCGCAGACAGAATGAAAACAAGAATGGCGATATCTTGATTTCCACCTTGGGACTTGTCGATGCATCTATCCTTCCAAATTTCACTTCTCTCCCTACCGACCTTTTCCAGCCAGAAGCGAAAGATCTCAACTCGATCATGTTTGTCACCCATGAATTTGTCAATGGTCCAGTTTTGTCCCACGGCAAGAGATACGTCAGACTTGGCACCTCCACTACTAACGAACAGTTGAGGAGGTGGTGCGTTGGCACGGGAAAAGTGACTCTTCCAATGCAAATCATTGAAGTGGAGATTACAATGGGTGGAAGTAATGCTACAATATGGTATGTTCCGTGACATATCATCCACCCTTGCAGCGTGTTTATTTTAATCATACTAATTCGGTATCGTCAGTCATGGAGCCGGTCTCAACAATGCTACTCTAAGTGATCTAGTCCGCTGCATTGAATACGTTGATGCCAATGGCGTTCTTCGCAAGGTCGACATGTCAACACCGGAAATTCTGAATGCTGCAGCAGGATGCTTCGGGCTTATTGGCGTTGTCACACACCTCGTGATGGAATTCGACCCAATGTCTTGTGCCCTGATGGAACCAAGGAAAGTTCCTGTGGTGGAAGCGATCCCTCCTCCCCCAGATATGAAGGACTCAGAGATACCCGCACCCTTACGACCAAAGCACCCATTAGGCGCTGAACGTAAGGCTGCGATCCAAGAGGATTTCGAAATGCGTGCACTCACGCATGACTATGCCGAATGGTTCTGGTTTCCCTACTCCAGCGAAGTATGGGTCAACACATGGAAGAAGACAGCCGACCTTACTGGCGCGGTAGACTATCCAACCAACGTGAAAACAGTCCTGCAAGTCTTCGGAACCATCATGGTGAACGTGGCCCAAAACGCATCCATCCTCCTAAATCTGACACAAGCTCTTCCTGAGGTCCAGACGAAACTTCTAACGTGGTTAACCATGAAGAACCTGGACGACATCGGAGCCCACGGTAAGAAAATCAAAACTTGGGTCCCTGACGCAATCCACTTCCAAAGGGGAGTACAGAACATCAGAGTACGAGATCTCGAAATCGAATTTCCACTACAGCCGAAAGCTCTTCCCGCCACACCAACGTCAGGGGACGATAAGGTTCAGCCTGACGAAGGCAACACGAACACGCCTGCAGAGCCCACCAATCCGGAAATCGACTTCAGAACCGTGCAACGCGCCTGGTGGGACGCCATCCTGACGTGCTACCAAGAAATAAAGACCTGCCCACAGAGGATGCCGCTCGAGATGCGGATCATGGCTGGTTCGGACGTGACACTGGCACCGCAGCGAGGCCACGCCCTAGGGACATGCTCGATCGAGATCCTGACCCTGCACAACGTGGCGGACATCTGGCCGGCGTACGCGCAGAAGGTGCTCGACAAGTGGGCCGGTTACACAGGCACGAACGGCAAGCCACTTCCTGTCCGCCCACACTGGGCCAAGGAGTGGTATGGGTACAAGATGAAGGGCCGGCCCTGGGAACAGGTATTGAAGACCGAGACCAGGCTGGACGGCGGATTTCGAGAAGAGTTTCGCGAATGGAGAGGTCTAGTGGCCCAGTTGGCACAAAGAGATGGCTGGCGTGTCGCAGATGCGAAGAAGCGATTCGGCAACGAGGCGTTGAATGCTATGGTTTGGGACGAGGCTCCCGCCAAGTCAACTGCTGCTATCCCTGCTTCGAATGGCGCTGTCATAGTCAACGGGGTCAACGGGAGCCCTGCGAAGACCAACGGCCACGCTGCCAATGGAAGTGCGAACGGGGCCGCCAAAGGACCTGGCAGCAAGAATGATCCTAAGAAGAAGAAGAAGGACAGGCTTCTCAAGCGCATTCTGGCCAAGTTGAAAGCTGCTTTCTAACCACCGGAATCGTCGAACAGGTTCATCTCGCTCTTTCCAGCCCGAACGAAGAACCGCGTCACCGCAACCCTCCTCCCAACACCTCTGGATAGCTCCTCATTCCCACAGATCGAAATCCAAACATCGAAACTATATTCCTCTCTGTTTATCCATTCCGTCTTCCTCCGTGCGGCAACGCTCCAAAGACACGAAGAGAGAACGATGTCCTCAAAAAAGACGAAGAAGCCTAACGACCAAAAAAATAAACCACCCAACGCCACCGTTCACATTAATCTAGATTTGATTTTCCCCCCCCCCCGACTCTGGTTTTAAGCGCGCTGCTGTTTATGATTCTATGTTTTGATATCTCGATTCTCGAAATGAAGCGAATGGCGAATGGCGAATGGCTAATAGGGGGATCTGGCATGATGCGCACTTCGCGAGATTTTTTTTGGCACCCTACTTGTTCATTGTACTTTTCGGGCTGTGCTGTGACCGAAAACTCACGAACCTATGACGACCTAAATTTAACGACATTTTCTTCCTCTACTAACGATGATGATCATGACAGCCTACGACGATGAGACTAATATGAATCGGATCGACAAATGCACGATCCGAATCGGCCGGGTGGGCATATTATGCTATGCCCTCCAATGTCAACGAATTTAGTATAAATTTATCGAAGTTTGTTAGCAAATTGATTTAGACAAAGGTTGCTTGCTCATCACTCTTCTTGTTTCGTATTTAGCCGTGCAATTTATATCAAATTCAAAACGCCTGTTGGGGATTCTCCTGCACCATACCATTCTTCATGAGAGAGAGAGAGCGTCGTTGGAGGTCGAGGCAGGAATTCTAGCGCGAGTGTTTCTAGTGGAATTAAATATAAATAACTTCGCCCGAATTGTCTTTCGTGCTAACCCCCTTCCACCCCCATCACCATCCTCATTGTCTAATAAGCAACCATTCGACCGGAGCGAGATGTTAGATATTTCATCATCTGTACACCCAGGTAGTTCCCACCTATCTAAGCCCTTGACCTCCTCCGCCTTTGCCATGCCATACCACCAACAACACACTGATCCAGCACGAACCAACCTCTACCAAGCATCTAATACCCCCTCTTCCGACGCACGAGATTAAACAGCTCCTTGCCCTCCTCATGCCTCTGCCAATTCGCAAGCCACAGATCAAACACGCGATCCAGGTACTCGACGCCCAGCGAACTGACGTGGGGCGTGATGATGACGTTCTTCGCGTCCCACAACGGATCGTCCTTGGGCAGGGGCTCGGGGTCGGTGACGTCGAGGGCGGCGCCGGACAGCGTGTCGTCGTTCAGCGCGGTGACCAGCGCGGCCTGGTCGATAATCGCGCCGCGCGCGATGTTGATGATGAACGCGCCCTTGGAGCCCTTCTTGCGGAGACTCGCCTCTGCGGAGCCTGGCGCCGGCGCGGCCAGGAGGCCAAACTCCTCGGCGCCGAACAGGTGCCGCGTCGAGGGCGTCAAGGGGAGCGCGATGAGCAGCGCGTCGAGCCCCGAGCGCAGGAACGTGTGCAACGATTCCTTGCTCGTCCCGCTGTACCATGCCGACGGGATGCTGCCGTCCGGGTCGCCGGTCCCGGGCACCCAGTAGCCGGCGTCCTTGCGCGACTCGGGCGTCGGGCGTGGACTCGCCGTGTAGGCGTGGATGGAGGCGCCGAGGGCTGAGAAGACTCGTGCGGCTGAGATTTTGGTTAGACCGCTTATTTACTTCAACTTTCTCTCTTGAGTCTTGTCGGGGTTCGGCCCACTCCCGCTCAGAAGAACCGAAAGTCCATGATACGACACGAGAAGTAATCTCGAAAAAGAAAAGTAACCGACTGACCTTGACGCCCGATACTCCCATAGCCAGCAATGCCGACCCGCTTGCCGACCCAGTCGGAGACGGAGCCCAGCTGGCGGCGCTCGACGCCCCAATGGTGATGGTTCTGCCACTCATGCTCGAGGTGGTAGCTCTTGCTGCTCACCAGCGTGGTCATGATGATCCATTCGGTGATGGGCGGGCCGTGGATGCCCGACGACGTCGTGATCGGTATATCGCTGTCCGTCACGATCGGGTGGTTCACCCAGTTGTCGATCCCCGCGGAGAACAGGTGGATCAGTTTCAGGCTGTGAAATAAATGATAATAATGGTGTGCGCTTTAGCAGAGGGAACTTTTCATTTCTAGCGAATTTTGGGGGGAGGGGGGCCGGGGGGGAGGATTGTTCGCGTTTGTTTGTTCTATGGACTCACTTTGGAGCGGCCTCCTTATTCGGCGGGAGAGCCGTGAGCGTTATCAAGAGCGTCGCAGACCTGAACAGCTCTTTTCACCCCCCGCCAGGGAAAAGCAAGTATCAGCCTCATGGTGGTCTTGAGAACGGCGACGGAATGAACAGATGATATCAGAAACCAAAACCCCTCCAACTCCAGGCGGACGGAGCCTTCAGCTTCAACTCTCATCTCAAGGTTTGGGAACTTGGGAAAAGGACCGAGGTACATCTCCTCCACTCACCTGGCGGGACATTATTCACCGCGTCTTTGAACGGCCTCGCGCCCAACGGCGGGAGCTGGAAATATGTGATGTCGATATAGGGAAAGCGTCGCTTGATCTCGCCGGTAAATGCCACGGGCTCGGGATCCCACAACGCGATGAGGAGGTGTTCCTTGTCTGGTCCGCCTCCCATGGCGTCGCAGGTGGAAACCGTCTGAAGTGATTCTGAATATAATAAGCGCCGAGACCCGAGGAGCTGCCCCGTATATAGTTGCTTTTATATTTTCAGGGCCCAAGGTCGCGGTTGAGGAATAAATACTGTAGAAATTAGCAGTGGAGGGAATTCCCCACGTGGATGGCCTGCCTGGCTCTTGTTAATATACAGTTTACCTAGGTACAATCAATTCAATCAAATCAATCGGGACGACTGTGGGGGTCCTAATATTAATATTGGTACTATCGCAGGTTAGTGTTGACATGTCGCTAAGATGATTCGTCACGGTCTTGGAGAGCTCTTCGTGGATAAGGATTTGCGGGAGGACCGCGATTCCTTTTTTGCCGTCCACGTCTTTTGTGGCTGATATTGCACCATGTGCGGAACTATCACAAACCCACCACGACAACGTCTATCATATCTCCTTGAAGTTCAAAAGAAAAGGTGTTCATGCCTGGTTTGTCATGCTCTCTGTCAACACTGGTAGACCTAACAATGCTCATCCGAAAAGTTCTGCTGCTGTAACTCATGTCCTGCTATGCTCTGCGTTCGCAAGAAACCACAAACATCAAGATCCGAAAAACGCCCATCAACACCAACGCTATCAGTCGAGGCTATCAAATGAAAGCAATCAATCTTTCGTCGATTTCAATTGACCATCTCCATCTCCACCGGGTCGCCCAACAGTCACCCATTGCAACTTGATCTTTGACTCTCTCATGCGTTCTTGTAGTCCACTCCATCCCAATCTTTCCTCTCCCATTCTACCCAAACCACCATGCTTGACCCAGCATCCAACCACGGCACGGATCCAAGATAGTTTTTCCTTGATTTCATTGGTCCTCAAAACTTCCGCCTCACTTCGTTTCAATCCATCACCCAGGATTTCCTCCAGTGGAATGCTCATCGTACCCCTTCGTTCCAAAGCCTCCCCACTCGCCATTCCAAGATTGGCCAAGTTCGTGGCGTCCGTGGACGCTAAATAGACAAAGTCCACCATATACTTTTCATCACCGTCCTCATCTCTCTGTTGGTAAACCGAAATCTTGGTATGATCTGGGAAGTTGAATTGCAGTCCCCCGTCGACAAACCTCCATACACCCACATTTCCGACTCGTTGATAGAAGTGAACCAATATCGTGTTCTGAATCTTTTTAAGGTTGGAAGAATCCAAGCTCCCGGACTGCCTATTCATGTACTTCCCAAACTTGTCCAAAAGGGCGATTTCCTTCATGCGCTCAGCTTTACTACCCTCTAGACCTGTCTGGGCAGTGTTCAGAGCGGCCATCTGATTTGGATGATTGTCCAGGTCTAGATAGAACTCACTCGAGGGCACATCTAGGCGCTTCATCTCCCTTTCATAGTCCGCTTGCTCATAGAACTCGATGTCCTGAGCTCTAGGCCCTTGAGGGACAAATTGATAGTCAAGACCCCTTGCTCTCCGTATCGTGTGATGGCTACCATTTCGCACCACCACACAAGTGCTTGCTCTGAGGTTGTCATCAGATGATCTTAAAATCATTCCAACACTGCCGTCACTCAGGATATACGCAATACCGTGCCGGGTTGAATAGTCCACCCACTTGTCCACCCTAGGGTACGTAGTGTTTGGCCGTGCTTTCCGACTTCCATAAGCAGATCGAGGTCTTCGCGGAGTGTCTTCGACCGTGCGATTGTCAAGGGCAGAGCTTAAAGCCCGAAGTGAGTTAAGTACATCTGCACTACCAGTCTTTCTGACAAATCGGTAAGGATCATCGAGTGTTATTAACCTGTCATGCGCTTTTGGTAGGGATTGATGAATCTCCCCACCAGCCTTGGAAGCAGCTCGCTGCCTGACAGTGGACTTCAGTGGCTTGTGGTCGGTATTATGCTCGTGAGACGGGATCTTCCGCTCGTTGCCAGTAGCTGGTTGCAAGACTCGGCTCAAAACACGTGTAGACGATGAAGGCATAGATTGAGTTGTTGTTTTTTCAACTGCCACAATCGATCGTACTGATTTTGTGGTTGATTCGTTGTTGATGACCTGGGTAGAAGATGCCATCGGTCTTCCTCGACGGGTTTCAAGCTCCTCGACATCTGCTTCAATTTCCTTCGCAAGTGCTTCTATTGCGTTTGATACCGTGTTTGACCGAGGTAAAGTCTTTGAGATTGAGGGTAATTGTTCCTTTGAGGCGGCGCTCCTGGTCGCTCGAATCGTGGCCGCTCTCAACGGCCGCTGATTAAGAAGGGCTGGCACAGGTGCCTCGGCCTCAACCCGTTCAGTCACTTTGGCACTTTCTTTCAGGCCCGTTTCCACTCTTCGTGGAATGGTGGTAGGGAGCGCCTGGAGCCTCTGCTGAGCGGCAAAGCTTTGGAACGGTCTAGTCGAGGTTGTTCCATGAATTGCGGCTTTAACACTTCCAACATCGACTTGTTCAACTTCGGATGTTGTGATGACGTTGGAACTCACCGTCCTACTAGACGATAAATTCTCAGACTTCTTGGTTCTTACTCGAGTGGGTAATAAAGGTTGCTTTTGATGGGCGACCCAATCTGCGTGTGCCTGCGAGAATTGTTTATAAAGGATCCCGGTGGGTAGTGGAATGGATGGAGCACATCCCTCCCTGTTTTCGGCTTCGATTTCGACCAGCGCAGAGATGTTGGCTCCGACACCGACACTTGCACGAGGCCGACCATCAGAGCCAGTCCCAACACCACATTCGCGACATATTCTTGAGTGGCTGATACCATGCCCGGGCTTTACTTTATCACCTCGGGGATCAGCATTCTCAAGCCAGTCAGGACTGCTTTTCAGGCAAGAAACATCCAATTGATCTGCGATTGAGCCCATGGTGAAGAAGTCGTGGTCCACAAGTTGATCCATTTCGGGTCTCTCAGCCGAATTCAAGTTCAAGCAAGAAGCAACGAAATTCTTTGCTTGTTGGGGAATGTAATTTTTGCTGTCGAGTTTCCACTCGTATTCCAAAGTCTTTAGCTTAGAATAGATTTCTTGCTGTGTCTTTGATTGGAAAGGTGGAGTGCCCATCAACATGGCATAGCAAATGACGCCAACCGCCCATGTATCGACTTTGTTGTCGTGACCGCGATTACCAGACTTGCTCAAGATCTCTGGCGCTATATAGTTGGGAGTCCCACACAAGGTGGTTCTCCGGTCTTGTTCATCAGCCATGACGGCAGCAAGACCAAAGTCGCCAATCTTGAGATTCATGGATGAGTCGATGAAGATGTTGCCCATTTTTAGATCTCTGTGAATGACAGATCTTTTGTGTAGGTATTTGACTCCACCACATATTTGTATCATATAGCGTCGAACCTCGGGCAGGCTGAGGCATGATCGAGCCTTGACCATCTCGGTTAAACTTCCGTTCGGACACATTTCAAGGACGACATAGGTATGATCGCCAATGGTGAACGCTCGTAGGAACTCGACAATATTGGGGTGGTGCATCTTTGCGTGTATTTGTAGTTCGGTACGGAACTTCTCCATCATCTTCTTCTGTTCGACTTTCGCTTTGACGACCTTGAGAGCAAGGACTGCTGATGTTCTCTTGCTTTTGCCTTCAAAACAGACCGCAAAACCGCCTTTGCCTAGCTTCTTGCCTATAACATAAGTCTCTGGGGATGCGCCTGGCTCGGTGATTGTGACGGGAGGTCGCCATTTGTCGTCAATGCGATCAGGATTGCTGGGTTTCTCTTGGGGTCTCGGATTTGTTGCTGCCTTTGGCTTCTTGACTGGTCTTGGTGGAGGTGCCATTGGCAGATTCCCAGATCGAGGAGATAGCACCTCCATTTACGACTGTGTTTTCACAGCAGTAGAGATACAGCTGTAATTTGGGTGGCTATTGTCGGGGAGAGAAGGAATTGAGGGATAGTGTATTCGGGGTGAGTGACATGGAAACCAGAGTCAAGATGAGGGTAGATGTTTTCAATTGCGCATACAATGGATGAACAAACACATAAGACGACAAGTGAAGGTGTGTCGAGAGGCAGTCAAGCCGGTTGAGGTGGGAGAGATGGTATCCGGAGCATGTGGATTGAAGTATTATCAACGAGTCCTAGTAGGGCAGGTAAACATACAACCAAAAAGGGATTAGCGTAACCGGGCCGAGCTGCTGGTGGGGAAGTTGCGCATGGCTACTCGGGGCTCCTTCTCACTTGTTGGACGCTGTACGGAGTACTCCGTACGTAAGCAGGTCTGTGCCCCTCCCTAGCAGCCTTTGTACGTCCCCAATCTTCAGGAACAACCAGGCCCGAGGCCCTGCGTTGCCGCCTAAAACGTTCAACGAAAGCTAAAGGGCCTCCCTAGCCACACTGTAGCCGGAGGAGCTAGGCGTGCGTCACAACGAGGCTGCATTTGGGAAAAGGCCGCTTCTCATACTTCTAATGTCCCTCAAGAGTCATTCTCAAATACTCCCGAAGTCCTGCAAGGACTCCCTGTGACAAACAACTCTTCTTGCAGGACTCGAACACCCTCCCCGAATGTGTGACGCATAACTCGGCACTCCTGAACATGTACCAGACAGATCGATAGCTGCTGCTTATCCTAATCCTCGGGATGTCTCTCGCCCTCAAATTCACCTCTCTCGCAATCCGCACCCTCTCCAAACCTATAGCTGTGATACAACCCACCCTGCGTTGTAGACAATTGTGACTAATCCGTGGTAGAATTTCATTAAACGTCAAGCACGCGAGCATGAAGGATTCCGCCGGACGTGTATCTCCTTTGCTCAGAGCCTGCACCGTATCGACATGAGATGGAGACTCGGGCTGTTACAAGATGCTGCAGCTGTGGAGCGACAAGCAGCCAAAGAAGCCGCCGCTGAGGCTGCCAAGAAACATAAACACAATATTCCTACTGTCAAGACAGAGGCCCAGATGAAACTGGAAGAGGAGGCTGCTGCCAAAGCTGCTAAAGATGCCTCTGAGCCACCAAAACCTCGGCCTCGTCCCAAGATCAGACCGCTCTCGGAAGCCAAAGCCATTGAGTCTGGTGCTACTTTCATCAGTGAAACATTCTTGTTCAGTGTGGCGGCAGGTCTTTTATTGTTCGAGGCCTGGCGTTCAAGGAGGAAGGACGCTAGCAGAAGAGACGATGTTGCGGAGAGATTGAATGAATTAGAAGAGTCAGAGCAAGCTGCTCGAAGGGCTCTGGTTGAGCTTGAACGCGAAGTATTACGTCTACGAGCGAAAGAAAGTAATAGCAAGACAAAAGGCGGGAGGATATTACCACCGGAAATTTATGAGGAGAGAGAGGAGGAAAAAGAGGAGCCTACGGGAATCTTTGCTCGTATTTCTGCGTGGGCAACTTCGCAGAAAGCAGACACTGAAGCGAAAGATGCTTTGGCTACAAACAAGCCAGGGCCTGCAGAGAAAATCTTGGTGGAGTCCGATAAAGTGTTGGTGGAAAAGCGAAAGCAGGCAGCAGAAGCGGTGGCGGCCGCCACTGAGCCTGTGCCCAAACGGTAACATGATAGACGTTTGGTGTTGGCCATTCAAAATCTACTTACCACGGTCTGGGCCACACTCAATTGTGAGTGCATGACTGCTCAGAGATCTCATCTCGATATTGTACAGTATAGCGCTTTGTTCCTTTCAAGATACCCGGCTCCCAATGTCATCAATTGGCAATATGATTCATGCAAAGTTTCCTACGTTGCTGAGGTCCCAGCCTCTGCTAATCAAGGAGACAAGCTCGACAGAATACGAGCTGGCCATTCCTCTCCACCTACAGTCTGATTGTCCAGTCTCGCATTGTTTTCTGATTTGGTCATCAACACACAATCCTGGCCTGGTTTGTAAGGAGCTGGCAGGAAGGCAGCAGCCCGGAGACAAGCCAGCAAAGAATCACCATCTCGTTCTGTTGGTCGGTGACATGACAGATGATGCGGGAATGAGCATGCGGCTCTTACACCAGTTCTCCCAGCTACAGGCTAGGTAGGCCTGCTTCTCTTGAAATGGCGCCGCTTGCCATCTTCTCACCAAGAGTGAAGCAAAGTATTGCGGCCATCGATGCCACCCATTATCATCGTGCGAGCCATCGAGAGTCTTTTATCTACTCTTGAGAAGTATATCACCGAACTGATCCATGACACCGACTTACCGCCCCATCCGATTCCTCCGCCATCACATTTTTTGAGGAACGCAACAGCAACAGCAACAGCAACAGCACCGGGGCAGCCGCTCTCGCAACAGAATACAACTGTTTTGACAGACATGGTATTCCCTTCCATCCGTGGCCTGGAAGGGAGATGATCCGGGATTACTTTGATCCGGGAACGGGGCAAGACTTGGTGGGCTTTTTGAGGGATGAATGGATTATATATATGAGAGACTTCTTGCAAGAAGTTTCGAGTATGACGCACTGACAGTCTGAGATGCCAGTCCGGAGTACAAGCACTGGTACCAAGAAGCGGGCTTTATCTGCATGGGGGGTGCCTGGCACCTAAGGACCGAGTACCTGGCGGATCATCCTTTAAGCTCTTGGGCGCCAGTCACTTGTGGGCGTTTGCCTGCTCGGAGTATTTGCTTGCGTGTCAACCAGCATCACAGCCACAGCCACAGGTGGCGGGCGGGGCTTTGGGCGTTGACGAGGAGCTACTCACTACGAGTCGCAGTGTTAGTCGCTAGGTACTGATGTTAGATTGTTAGTCAACCGCCGCATTCCGTCAAGGTCCTAAAATATGTCATATTCAGGCCCCAACTAATAATTATCAAATTGCCTGAACCTGAATAGACGCCTGGCGCAGCAGGGTAATACGTACTACGTAGCCACCACCGCTCATCACTTACTCGTACTCCGAACACTTGGTACTAACTACCAAACCACCGCTTGCAATCTGCTTTTGCTCGCAGACAATCAATTGTTCTTTCCTCTTGCGCAAAGTCTTCCACAACTCTTCTTTTCCTTATTGTCGACCTTCCCTCGCTAGTCCGTCTCTTCGCACGTATGTCCTAATCAACCGCACACAATTATGGTCAGTACCCCCCGCTTCCTCTCGCTCTTCCAAAACATGAAACATCCTGACTCTTGATTTCAAGGGTCAAACAAAACGCCGTGATGGCAAGTCCTCCCGTGCGCCCAAATCCTCCCTCTTTGGCGGTGGCAGGTCGGGCGGAGGTGATGGCGGTCAGCCTCAGATAAAGAAAGCGACCTTCGAGATCACCAAGAAGAAAGAGGTCGGCGTGTCGGATCTCACCCTCCTGAGCAAAGTCTCCAACGAAGCTATCAACGACAACCTGAAGAAACGTTTCGAGCATGGCGAAATCTACACCTACATCGGCCATGTGCTGGTCTCTGTCAATCCCTTCCGAGACTTGGGTATTTACACCGATCAAGTCTTGGACTCCTATCGGGGCAGAAATCGTCTCGAAGTCCCCCCTCATGTCTTCGCAGTCGCCGAGTCTGCCTACTACAACATGAAAGCATATAAGGATAACCAGTGTGTCATCATTTCTGGTGAATCCGGCGCAGGCAAAACAGAAGCCGCCAAACGCCTGATGCAGTATATTGCCAGTGTCTCTGGTGGAAGCGACTCGCGAATCCAAAGGACAAAGGACATGGTTCTCGCAACAAATCCTCTACTCGAGTCCTTCGGTAATGCGAAGACTCTTCGAAACAACAATTCCTCTCGCTTTGGTAAATATCTAGAATTGGAGTTCAATGAGACTGGTGAGCCGGTGGGGGCCAAGATCACAAATTACCTGCTAGAGAAATCCCGAGTCGTTGGTCAGATCACCAACGAGCGGAATTTCCACATCTTCTACCAATTCACTAAAGCCGCCCCTAAAGAATACCGGGACAATTTTGGTGTCCAGACCCCCCAGTCATACGTCTACACCAGCAAGTCCAAATGTTTCGACGTCCCAGGCATTGATGATGCCCGCGAATTCAATGATACTCTTGAGGCTATGCGGATTATTGGTCTAACCAAGCCCGAGCAAGATAACATCTTTCGAATGCTGGCGGCCATTCTCTGGGTTGGAAATATCACATTCAGAGAAAACGACCAGGGTGGTGTCGATATCGCTGACCAGTCGGTGGTTGACTTTATCGCATATCTGCTGGAAGTCGACTCCGCTCATGTTCACAAGGCCATGACAGTCAGAATTGTTGAAACTGCCCGCGGTGGCGGTCGACGAGGATCTATCTATGAGAGCCCTTTGAATCAAGTACAAGCAGTTGCCGTTCGAGACGCCCTGGCAAAAGCCATTTACTTCAATCTTTTCGATTGGATTGTGGCCCGTACCAACGTCTCATTACGGTCGCAAGGTGTGGTGAAAAACACCGTAGGAATTTTAGATATTTATGGGTTCGAGATTTTTGAGAAAAACTCTTTCGAGCAGCTCTGTATCAACTACGTCAATGAAAAGCTACAACAGATCTTCATTCAGCTAACCCTCAAGACCGAGCAAGAAGAATACGCCCGCGAAGAGATTCAATGGACTCCCATCAAATACTTCGATAACAAGGTTGTGTGCTCCTTGATCGAAGACAAGAGACCACCAGGCGTTTTTGCAGCCCTCAATGATGCTTGCGCGACGGCCCATGCGGATTCTGGGGCTGCGGATCAGACCTTCGTCGGGCGACTCAACTTTTTGTCCAATAATCCCAATTTTGAGAGCCGACAAGGACAATTTATCATCAAGCATTATGCTGGTGATGTGAATTATCAAATCGGAGGCATGACTGATAAAAACAAGGACCAGCTGCTCAAGGATCTACTCAACTTGGTTGGCGAAAGCTCGAACGGCTTCTTGCACGAACTCTTCCCCAACCAAGTTAATCAGGACGACAAGCGCCGTCCCCCAACTGCTGGTGACAAGATTAAACAATCAGCAAATGAACTTGTCGATACTCTGATGCAAGCACAACCATCCTACATCCGAACTATCAAGCCCAATGAGAACAAATCACCCAAAGAATACAACGAGCCAAACGTCATGCATCAAATCAAATACCTTGGTCTTCAAGAAAACGTTCGTATTCGAAGAGCCGGCTTCGCATATCGTCAAACCTTCGATAAGTTTGTGGAAAGATTCGCACTGTTGTCACCTAGACTTTCCTACGCTGGAGAATATACATATACAGGAGACGTGAAGACTGCTTCAAAGATCATCTTCAAAGATACTAGTATTCCAGAAGAAGAATACCAAATGGGTGTGACTAAAGCTTTCATTAAGACCCCTGAAACCTTGTTCGGCCTCGAACATATGCGCGATCGCTACTGGCACAACATGGCTGTCAGGATTCAAAGAGCCTGGAGGAATTACCTTAGATACCGAGCCGAAGCAGCAACTAGAATTCAAAGGTTCTGGCGCAAGTCCAAGGTGGGTGTCAAAGAAATCGAATTTCGAGATCAAGGTCACAGATTGCTAGGCGGTCGAAAAGAACGGCGCAGATATAGTTTGCTCGGATCAAGACGCTTTTTCGGGGACTATTTGGGTCTCAACATGCCTGGTGGGCAAGGTCGAGTTCTACGAGATTCGATCAATCTCAATCCCCAAGAAAGAGCTGTCTTCTCTTCTCGATGTGAGCTTCTGGTCACCAAGTTTGGGCGATCGTCGAAACCAATGCCTAGAATCCTGGTCCTTACCAACAAGTCGGTCTACATTGTGGTTCAGACTGTGGTGCAAAATCAGCTACACATCTCATCAGAGAGAACGATACCGATCGGTGCAGTCAAGTATATCTCAACTTCAAGTATGCGCGATGATTGGTTTGCTTTGGGCGTTGGGTCGCCTCAAGAACCCGATCCCCTAATCAGCTGCGTTTTCAAGACGGAATTCTTCCTTCAATTCAAGACCGTAGCTGTTGGTGGCATGAATTTGAAGATCGGACCGACTATCGAATTCAACAAGAAACCCGGAAAGCCAGCAACGATCAAAGTCCAGAAGGATCCCGCTATTCCACGCGACGATGTCTACAAGTCTGGTGTGATACACGTACCAAATGGCGAGTCACCGAACTCGGGGTCAAGACCAACGCCGCGAGGCAAAGCAATTGCCAAACCAATTACCAGTGGCAAGCTACTCCGTCCTGGTGGACCTGGTGGCCAGCCCTCAAAAACACAAAGTCGTCGCCCAATGCCAGCCTCTAGGCCAGCAGCGCAAACTCCTGCGGCAGCCGCTCGACCTACCCCCGCTGCCCGCCCCGTCCCTCAACCGATGAACGGAATTCCCTCTCACACTCGTGAACCATCAGCATCACGTGCAGGTCCACCCGCACCTCCTCCACCTCCTCCCCCCGCACCTGCACCTGCAGCAGTACCTTCTAAGCCTCAAGCAAAGGTCAAGTATGATTTCAACTCACCCAACGCAAACGAGTTGTCCATAAAAGCGGGACAAATTGTGGAGATCGTACAGAAAGAAAACAATGGTAAGTGAACACTTTTCCTTTTTTTTTTAGAACCCTAACACACCCCGCCTACGTTTGACTAATGCAATTTTGATCAGGGTGGTGGCTCTGCAAGAACCCCCAGACGAACGCACAAGGCTGGACACCATCCGCGTACGTGGAGGAAATTGAGCAGGCTCGTGCAGCACCTCCACCACCTCCTCCCCCACCAGCCGCGCCTCCCCGCGCTATCCCCACGCCCTCCGTTGTAGTCAATGGAAGCGCCAGTGCCGCTCCTGGAAGCAGAGCGAAACCCACTCCACCTGCACCACCGGCAAAACGACCCGTGCCAGCAGCCGGCCGCAAACCCGGTGTCTCGCCTGCCAGGGATAGTGGGATGAGTCTCGGTACCGGAAGTGGCAGGGATTCTGGGCGGTCCACCCCCAACAGCATTGGAGGGGGCAGCATCGCAGGTGGCCTTGCTGAGGCCTTGAGAGCGAGACAGAGCGCAATGAGTGGGAAGAACGCAAAAGAGGACGACGACGACTGGTAGTTGTTGAGTGGATGTGCGGGTGCGTAGGTAGGCCGGAAGGATGGAGGTATGTGTACAAGTGCTAGATGGAAACGAATGAACGACTGTTTTTGGTTTCTCGTATTTCAAACCCCTGTGATCGAGGGCTTGCCTGTGTTGCGCGTCGACATGTTTACGTGTGCGAGAGAAACGCGCGGGCGGGCGAACATGAGCACCTGTTCCGCTCACCTGATTCTTGGAAGCCATATGGTGGAATAGCTTTGGTTGCGCTTTTGGTCTGGAAAAGAAAAGCCTTACCCGGAAGGGATAGGTTATTGGGGGGACTGAGCGAGTTGAAACCCTGGAATGAGCGAATGAACGAATCCAAGAAAGAAAGAAGAATGGAAAAGAAAATCCTATCTGTCCAAACGCCCAGAGGAAAGAACTTCCTCTGCTCTGTCCTACCACGCTCTGTACCCGCCTGCCTGTCTCCCTTTCGTTTCATTTCAATTGTCGTTGACCTCGTCGTCCATCCTACTATGTTGTGCTACTGTTGCACGTTATAAGTCGTAGGATAGACTGATGATGAGAGGGGGGGTAAAGTAGTCGGCTAAGTTCCTACTTAGTGAATAAATATCTCCAGCACCCAGATCGGGGATACCACCTATTAATTAATACTTCAGCCATGACCGATGGGAATTGGTATTGGTAAAACCAGCCAAGACCTCCTGAGTCCTTACTCCTGATGCTATATACCCTCGGTACTCCTGTAACTACTATATGGTGAGTGGCATCGCATCGGAAAATAGGGGAAATAATTAGGTACCTAATGCAACCATGGTAATATTCCGTTCTTGAGGTTCCTCCTTGCACTGCCACTCGCCACCCAAGCACCAAGCCCGGTGGTCATCCCATGTATCTGGGCGGGCGATAACTATCATTAAGCCTACCTAGTGTACGATTACTTAGTCGTCCCAACTTCTTAGGGACATACGTACCTATGTACCAAGTAAACATATATATTATCCGTCGGGACTCGGAGCTCAACCAGTTCCTCGACTTGGTATAATTATCTGTATCTCTTGTCCGCGATTAGCCCATCTCGTCATCATAGGCTGATGAACCCGCAACATTCGCAATTTTGGGATATTATCTCGGCTAAATACACGGCACCGGCTTCCTATGATACGTAGATGCAGTAAACATCCGGGGGAGTGAATGGGGCTGTCGCGGCTGAATTCGAGAGTGCGGCTCGTTACTACTGGTAGTAAATACCAACAACCGGGGGTCAATGGGCGTGTACGAGGTGTGGATGTATTGACCCCTCACGCTGGGGCTTCCCCCAGAGAACGGGACCGAGGGGGGACACCCCAGAGAAACATTTTGATTCGGGAATCGGCTCTCGCTGCCTTGAGATAAATATGTACCATGGGTAGGAATGGGGGGGCATCCTATGGAAAATCTTTGCGACTGAGTAGTACTGGACGAATACAGAACGTGGAATGATTGATCAACAGGGAGAAACCACCATATTTTTGGAATTCTTATTTCTTCCCTCCGTTCCCCATTTTGCAATACCCCCTCTCCTTTTCTCTAGACCAGTCCAATTCGCTGTGGTGACGGATTTTGAGCTCAGGTCAGGTACTCCTTGCTCAGGGCTCATCGTTAGACGACGAGGCTAGCTTCTCCTATTCCATTCATCTTGGTCCAAGCTCGGTACATAGACATCTGCCTGCTCTGCTAGGTGGCCATCCGATTCGCTGCATCTATCAGCTTCCCTTCTCTCCTCTTCACGACCACTTCTAGCAGCACGTACTGGAAAAGCTCCCCAAACAACATGGCGACAACAACCTCCACCAGCACGAAGAAATATAAAGTCCTAACCGACGCGGACGTAGAGCACTTCCTGACACACGGCTTCGTGCGGATCCCAGACTGCTTCACGACCGAGGCGTCCGACGAATGGACCAAGGACGTGTGGCTGCGGCTGGGCATGTCGCCGACGGATAAGTCGACCTGGACGCGTGAACGCACCAACATGCCCGAACACCGGCGGCTGAAGGTGCCGGAGTTTGCGCCCAAGGCGTACGATGCGATTTGTGACCTTGTCGGTGGCGGCGATAAGATCACGGCGAAGTCGAAGACTTGGAGTGATTCGTTTATTGTCAATTTGGGGACGGAGGAGAACGAGGGCAAGACCCACGGTCCCAAGGAGTTGGAGCAGTGGCACGTTGATGGTGAGATATATCACTGCTCTTTCCTCTCTTTTTGCCATTGAGCTTGTTTCCGGCCTCTGCCATGTGGAGCCATATTGCTTGCGCTGCCGTCTCAACCCCTGGCTTTGGATAACTGGTGACATTATCGGCTGACGCTTACCATTTGACAGGCGATTTCTTCGTTCATTTCCTCGACTCGCCAGAGCAAGGCTTACTGGTGATTCCGCTGTACACCGACATTCATCCCAATGGTGGTGGTACATGGGTTTGCTCTGAAGGCATTACGAGAATCGGGAAATGGTTGGTGAGTGTTTATGGAATGGTACCCAAGATCCCCCAAGTGTCTCGATGTTTTGAAGTCAAGAGATGAGACGGTCCTCAGGCAGAGAACCTTGCACACCTCCTCTTCAACTCGGCCTTAGTGCCCTCAGTCACTTACCGAAATTGTATTTCCCCACGCTGACGACAGATTGATTAGTACGATCACCCTGCAGGCGTCGACCCACGGATGAACCCGACTGGCGCAACAGATGGAAAGGTATTCGAAGGTCTATCATTCTTCAACCAGGCAGCCCTAGACAGTGATCCCTCATCATTCCACGAGATGACTGGCAAAATCGGCGACGTGATCCTCCTGCACCCACTGATGCTTCACTCAGCATCGAAGAACGGGCTCCGGAACATTCGCATCATCACCAACCCACCGGTATCGCTGGTCGAGCCGTTCAATTTCGACCGCGGGCCGAATGAGGATGACTACAGCCTGGTTGAGTTGAAGACCATCCGAGACCTAGGTGGGATTGACATGTTGAAAGGGTGGAAGATCCAGGGCGAGAGGAAGGCGGTGATTCCTGAGCGGTTGAGACACCAGGCCAAGATGATGGAGGAGGAGAATAGGCGTTTGAAGGAGAGCGGAAAGGAATATAAGGAGAGGACTCAGACCGAGGAACAGATCAAGACGCAAGCTAGTCTGTTGCAGCCCATTGCCGCTGCGTAGGGTTGGGACATCAGGCTGAGGTGGAACAGGGGCATGGTCTTCTTGCAGTGAATAACTGACTACCTTAGGTAGCCTGACACTATAATAATAAAGCCCATCCACAAAATTTAGTAGGCAAAATAATAATGACCAAAAAAGACAAAAACTCCCAGAGGTGGGTTCCAAAACCCAACCTCTATAGGATAAAAACCCCCGGTGGGATTTTGTATTATCTCAAACCCCGAGTGTCGAATTGGTAAGAGACTCACACGCTCTAACAGTTGAGGCAAACTCGAGAGTTACCAGGATTTTCAGACGATTTTCGGGAC
>Ga0105239_10000781_pt1 | contig 45156 bp, 40 predicted proteins | sample KBSC44metaG_FD_92761 | JGI IMG/M metagenome (GOLD analysis project Ga0105239, IMG submission 92761) | Corn rhizosphere microbial communities from Kellogg Biological Station, Michigan, USA - KBS C4-4 metaG | ecosystem: Host-associated > Plants > Roots > Rhizosphere > Soil | place: Michigan, USA...
AGTTTGGCTGGACATCAATCAAAACTCATCTCGAAGCTCTCTCAAAGCAGCAGAAAAGTAGTATTCTGAAGCTGCACTGAAGCTCCTGGATCGCTGCCAATCTCAGCGATGGCGGTATAGGCACTCATGGATAAGCTCAGTGGCTAAGTACTTATTTCAGCGTTATGAGTAATAAAAGAGACGAGCCGAGCGAAATAAACAAGGAAAGCGCGACACAGAATCCAAACAATCTATGATGTCATCGACTATTTCACTGTACCCAGCCTTTATTAGAGCGTCAACTTCAATGTTTTTCATCGTACGAGGGAAGTCCAGTCCTTTGGTTCAGGGACGGCTCGTGTTCTCGAACCCTCAGCTTCAACCGGTACTTCGTCCCTATGTACTAGAATATGTTACAGTGATACAGGGCTCGTCAGATACATATTGCACGTGACTAGGATTCATCTCTTGGCATATTTGTCTTGTTTGCGAGCTTTCACTCAACCACCACTCTTATTCCATTCAATGTGAGCGGTCATATCATCATGCCATGTAATTAATTCACTTTCGGTTACTCTGCTGCCCAATCTCGGACCGCTCGAATTCTGACGTCTCAGGTCTCGTACTGTTATAGACTTTATTATACACTCCCAATAACAACGGGGCAAGGGTAACTCAAGCAGCAGTGCTACGTCACACGTGCAACCTTCCCACAGAGAAACCTAATCTGAGGATGGTTCCAGGTGGATTGTAGCGGTTTCCGAACTGGCTGCTCTGGCTGGCAATCCTAGTGATACAATGAACGGATGGTCTGGTCTAACAAATTCAGATCCAGAGTTTGTACACCGAAGTGAGGATTCGAGGCTCAGTTCTTAGTAAGGATGTCTTCAAGATCTCGGGGGATCATGTGGCCCCTGACCATCCAATGTCGATACACTTGGAGTTAAAACAAGAGCAAGGGCTCGGGCTTATCAAGAGCGGGCCTGTGCCGACTTAGATATAGAAGGCTGGAACGAACCTGCCGGGTTAGTATAACGCACTACCTGCCGATGACGAGGGCCATGAAGACGACAAAGGAAAGCCCAGGGCCGGTTATTGGCGAAGTCTCATCGAAAAATATGCTACTTAGTTGAATGAGGCGAAGGCGATGTTGCAACAGATTAAAAAAGCGAGGGAACAAAGATTCACGAATCTCGCCAATCCACTGGCCAGAGAGTCAACCTGGAGAGATACATCTCTTGACGAATCCTTGTCGTGGCCCAAGGCCTCGGTCACCTCCGATCCTCCGCCGAGTAAAGGGAGAATTGGTCATTGCGGGGTTTGTAAGAGATGTATCCGCTATGGCTGGCATGATGAGGAGTAAGAAAGGCGGCGACCCTGGCCGACAGCTCCTTCGAGAGGTGATACACCCCTTCCACTAGATCGGCAAGACTACAGCGTCCTTACACATGAGTAATTAGCTCGCTCCAAGCGCTGAATGATTGGCACCAGTTTCCGTTATTTAATCATATATCGCAGAATTTCCACCTGAGTATCTCTATGCTGCGGACATGATATCTGTATCACCTACCCAATGTACCTTGAAATGACGTAATTAATATGTGCCTCACCAGCTAGTGTAGCAGTTCTTCGATGTAGATTTACCTAAGAGGGTCGTTGGAATAAACCCCGTCTGGGAGTAAGCCCTGTTCGCCAGGCATCCTGTCGAAGGCTTGAGCAGTTTCGGTGGGAGAGATAAGAACGAGGTAAATTGTGCTCTCAGCTAACAGGGGCTTTGGTAGGGTCTAACGACGTGTTGAAGGATTACCCTATGCCGACTCCCGAGCCATGGTTCTTGCACAAGGCTAGTTTCTCATCAAATCCCCAAATGACTACTGCAGTACGTATCGAACACGTCGTGGGAGCATACAATTGTCATGGGCTTGAAGCATGTGGGCCGGGCGTATGTAGAAGGCGTCACCGGCCGCGCTGCCCATCTAATGTATTCATCCCTTCCTCCCTGAGGTCTAAAGTGAGGTCTTTTCTGTCGTCTCTATCTTTTCGGGGTATTTTAAACCGTGTTGCCTCCTGACCTCGTCCATGACCTCCATGATCAATACGGATTCATCCAAACTCTCGAAGCGTCCTTCCTTGCGGCCCTCGATGATCGCTCTTGCCGCTTCGTCTGCCTCCCAGAACATGCCGTGACCCTCGCCCTCCGCGTGTTTGGCGTCCAAGAAGCCGTTGTACCAACCGCTTCCTTCTCCCGGGCCAGGCTGAGGCCATTCCTTGACCTCGGTCGTGCCATCAGTGAGGACGAGCCTGGTTTTGGTTGGGCGGAAAACTGGTGGCCAGACTTGGATTTCGCCTTTCGAGCCCATTATCCGCACTGCAGGACCAGAGGTGCCCTTTCCATCTGTGTCGGTCGTGGTGCGGAAGCCCGTTGTTGCAATGCCGTGGGCGTCACCACCCTGGTCTTCAGGTCGGGGGAAGACAAGTAGAATGCTTGTTCGCTCATCAACACCAGTAGCAGGGTACTTCGTCATGGCCGAGACAACAGTGGGTGGTTTGGCGGTTGCGGCTGGCTGGGTCGTATACAATGTTTGAAACACCCAAGTAAGGCTGTAGATTCCTAGATCCAGGAGTGTCCCGCCAGCGAGATCTGGGTTAACCAGACGATGCTTATTACCGGCAAATGCGACTTCAGGATCATTTGGTTTGGAATTCTCTGCGAAAACACGACTGACGTGACCGATCTTGCCGCTAGTTATGACGTCTCGGACATAGATTGACAGTGGGAAATACCGAGTCCAGACAGCCTCCATCAGAAATAAGTTCTTCTCGCGGGCGATCCCAACGAGTTTCTTTGCTTGTGCAGCATTGACGGTGAAGGCTTTCTCACACAAAACATTTCTTCCAGCTTCCAGTGCAAGTAGGGCGTTCTGGAAATGATGCGAATGTGGAGTAGCTACGTAGACAATGTCGATGTTGGCATCTTGTACTAGTTCTTCATATGAGCCGTACGCTTTGGCAGATGATGGGGCAGAGACAGTTCGAAGAAAATCTTCAGCTCGGGATTTACTCGAACTGCTGGCAGCTGCGACGACAGTATGTCGAAGGTCATGCACCCCGCGCGTGTTCGGGTCAACCAGCAGATCTTTCGTAAATGTCTCTGCAATGCCACCAGTGGCTAGGATACCCCAGCGAATTGTCGTCGGAGACATCTTGAGAATCCCAGGAATTGAGGAATTGATAGCCTTAGTTCGGTGAGGTATATTTGGAAGGTTGTGGGGAAATGTATATATATATAAAATCTCGGTTGTATGCTGGCAAAGCAATGATGCAATGTTGAGGTCCAGGTGTGTTAGTGGTTTCGGAATTAGATGTCGCGAAAATCCGAAGTGCACACCCAGCGGATTGGCGTGTATCCGAAACCTCACTAATTTTCCCGTTGATTTATCTGGAAGAACCGGGAGTGGGCTCATGAACAGATCTGGCCACCTCTGGGATTTGCATAGGTTGTTCGGTCAACAAATATTGTTCTCAAGCCTCCTCATCTAATAGACGATTACTGATCGATGCATAAATGCAGGGGGCGTACACTTCCCCATTTATCAATGCTCCGGTTGAGAGCAGTCGTCGTCTGTGCATGTCCACAGCAGTTGGGGACGTGTTAGTAGAGGAAACCGAGTGCTCGATATACCAGGTTCCACAAGCTCTTGAAGACAGCAGATGCCAATCCTGACCTAGATTGCTGGAAAGGCTGTTGCCCTTTAAATAGCGATGGCGATAATTTCAGGTTGCCACTGATGGGCTTAAGATTTGGAGCATGCCCCTGGTCATGGATGCTTGTTGTGCGCGAGCGACCTCTTCCCAGACACGCTCACGGAGTTTTGTCACTTGATTTGCAAGCATCTCACTCTCTGCGAGATGCTTAGAGTACAGATCCATAATATTCATAGAAACCTCAACGCATAGAGAGACGAAGTTTGTGTCGGTTATGTTCCTCCAAACCCATAGGATAATAGGTTGGAGTTCGCCTTCAGTCCGGTCCTCTAACGCTGCTCTCAGGGCAGAACGATGCCGGAGTGTGTTGAGAACGGTCAAGATAGTCATCTTGTCTGCGCCCTTGAGCGCAATGTCAAGAGCCTGTCCGTACTGTCCTTTATGGAGTGCTGTGTCCCACGCGGCCTTCTTCTTCTGTTTTGGTCGTATATTGCCTTCGACAATGATATCTGCATCTTGACCAGTATAATCTCGACCTCTCAATTTCTTTTCTACTCCCCTTGGACGTTTTTTGGCTTGCTTCTTATCATACTCCTCGATTTTTCCGGCGATGAGTGCGTCCATTTGCTTCTGCCTCTCTCGTTCTTTAACCTTTTGTTCTCCAGAAAGTCTTGTTTTTATGCTCAATTGACCTGTTGACATCCCTACCACGATGTGCTTGTCCTCACGTGCAGGCCCAGAGGCTATAACTGCGAGGGAAAGAATAGGTGAGGGGTATTTGGACCCAGCAACGACATTCCAGCCGGCCGTCTCAAAGACCTTCATGTGTCCATCGAGACCGCCACTGACAACTCTTGAGCCGTCTGAGGCCAGTGCCAAGGAGGTGACAGTCTTTTGATGGTTCTTAATCATGTGTAGGGGTCGGCCAGCAATGATATCTAGAACTGCAATCTGATTGTCCGCTGCAGCCAAGATAGCAGTTCCAGACGGCATACATAGGACATCCTCAACGGAGGCGATGTGCTTGAATGTCATGACTGAGGTGGACGGGGTGCGAGGATCCCATAGCCGGACTGTTTGGTCATAGCTACCAGAAACAAGCAGATCACTCGATTGACCAGGGAGAAATGCACCAGTGCGGACATAATCTTGGTGCCCACGGAATATTTGGACACTGGTCTCACTTGGAAGGTCCCATAGCCGCACAGTTCTGTCATCACCACAGCTCATGAGCGCAGTGCTTTCGTTTGAACTCCAACTGACTGTGTGCACAGGCTGCTTTTGCTCTTTCCATGTTTTCAAAATAGCCCTTGAGTTGACGTCGAAAACTTGAATAGCACCAGTCTCGTCACCGGCTGCCAGAACTCGACCGTCATATCGTACGTCACCGCCGTAGGCAGTGTCGTCAAATCGGGTGATCGTCTTCACTAACTTTCTGGATTTGATTGAGTATAATTGCACCCTGCTTCCAGTCGTCACTGCGAACAGGTCGGATGAGGTCTGAGTCAAGGAATTCCGTTGTGGTTGGGAAATATGCACGACGCCATGCTTTGTCGGAGAAGCAATGCTCAATGGTGACTTGAACGTTCGCCAGTATGTCTGTTCCGGAGTGAGGGAGGATGGTTGGGCAGGTAGCTTGACCTGCGCAGTTGGCTGAACATCAGCAGCCATGGCTTAGCCAAACCAGCATTTACAAGTGAAACCTGTGAAGTCCGAGTGTGATTGAGTTAGTGCAGACACACGATGGTCGTGGATTTGCAAAGTAACAGAACTCCGCAGTTGTAATTTTTCTTGAGGATCTTATCTTATCTCCTTGACATCGGCTATAACCTGATTGGGCCTAGATCTTGGCTGTCTTGTCACGTGGTATGCCTTACTTCAACTCAGCAGAAGAGTGACCATTAAAAACCCTTCGATCACAACCTGTCTCAACTGTTCATTTGTTTCTCTAACCCGAATCCAGGAGGGGCAGATTTAATACAGACTTAATGATTATTCTCAGGGGAATTTATTGTGAAGCGCCTGCAAATGTTAGGTGGACACTCCTAGGACAAGATGCATGCCGGCAATGGGACCAGTTACCATCAGTGTCTGATTAGCGGGGGAGGGGAGGTGTCCGAGGACATGTTGACCAGAATAAATTAACCAGGGCGATTGGGGAACAAAGATCTCTCATGGACAAGTTGCAGCATGAGACATTACTGTCTTTACCCTTTGCCAGCGGTGGTAGATTGTTCTGAACCAAATAGGGCAAAAGGGCAAACGTTACAAAATCACGGGATTGCTGGTGGTACAGAATGAAGGCGCAAACAATTCGAAATGCTCGTATGAGTGTTTCAGACTCGTGGAGTCATCTGGGGATCCGTTTTATATTGAGTGAAGTGAATCTCACCGTGTTACCAGCTCTCTACCTGCCCAGGTACTCCCTAAGGGAATACTCACTTCACTCACTACAAATTCTAGCTCTCCATTTTCTTTGATCTCAGTATCCTATCACTCTATCCTACTTTTCCATCATTGCGTTCTTTGCTCATTCTTTCCCAGGTACCTACATGAGTGCAGAGGTAGCTACGTACCATCATTCAACGCGTCCTCCACGTCATCGTCATCGATACCGCAAGCACGATGTCGTTCATGTAAGTACCTTTCGCTTTCGCTTTCGCTCTTGCCAGTCTCGAGGAGACCTGGCATGGCACGTATGGGATCTGTTCGACTACTATGCTTGCTTTCTCCCCTCCTTTCTTAGCACCTCCTCTCACATTCTCGCCACTCGCTATCACCATATCTCTTTTTGGGTCTCGCAATAGCTCACACTCATTCAATACACAGTTTAACTATTCTTCTCCAGCTCCTCGTGCTCGCCAGTATGGGTCTCTCCCAGCTCATTCGTATCCCCGTCACTCGCCATGGTGCAGCTGCTGCCAACGGTACCAAGGCACTCGTGGGCTTGATGCACAAATACGGCATGGTCCCAACAATGGAAAGCCGATATGAACGAGACCACAACCGAGCCCTTGTAATTCGTCGAGATGATAGTTCTGTTGAACCAGTGTATGTACCAGCTCTGATATGAGCCCATAAACTCAGCTGACTAATGTCAAACAGTCCAGCCACGGACTTGAGCAACGATCTGTTCTACACATCCGAGGCCACCATCGGGACGCCAGGGCAGAAATTCAGTCTTGTATGTTGCTCAAAGAGAATGAAAGTTGCATGAGTTGACAACTCGTTTAGATCTTCGATTCTGGCTCTGCAGATCTCTGGGTGAGTATTGTGCCCTTTTCTACCGGCACAGAATTTAACAGGCTCTAGGTTTGGTCCACTCGTCTTCCGGAGTCAATCCAAGCCGAGGGTCGCAAGGCTGGCACTACCATCTTCGACCCTGCTCAGTCATCCACATACCAGGACCTCTTTGACTACAAGTGGAGAATTAGATACGGAGACTTATCTGCTGCTGGTGGAACTTGTGGCAGAGATAATCTCCAGATCGGAAATATCATGGTTGAGGGCCAGACCATTCAGCTCGCCGATCGAATGTCTGAATCGCTCGTCCATCAAGAAGGCTCTCATGGTCTTCTGGGTCTAGCATTTAGCTCACTCAACACCGTCACCCCACAGCCAGCCATGACTCCATTGGATAATATGATCAGCCAAAAAGACATTCCAGCTGCCCAGTCGCTGTTCACGGCATACCTTGGCTCATACAAGGATGTCAACGATCCGGACAAAGGTCAATCATTTTTCACGTTTGGTGGCATTGACCAGCAGGTGGTAGAGTCCACGGGACAACAAATTACTTACGTTCCAGTTGATGCTTATCGTGGCTTCTGGGAATTCAGCAGCCCATCCTTTGGAATAGATGGCAACATTGTCTCGCTCGCTGACAACACTGCAATTGCTGACACTGGTACAACCTTGCTGCTTGTCAGCGATTACGTATGCCAGGTAATCTACGCAAACATCCCTGGAGCAGTGTACTCAAAAGAGGCTTCCGGCTGGCTCATCCCGAATGGCATCGCCCTTGAACAGCTTCCTTCCATCTCCTTTGCACTTGGTGACAAGCAATTTGTTGTCGAGAAAGAGCACCTCCTTTATGCGGCGGCTGAGGCGGCTGATACACCCATTCCAGGAATGGCATATGGAGGGATTCAGTCTCGTGGCTCCCTTCCCTTCGATATCTGGGGTGATACCATCCTCAAGTGTATCTATGCCGTAAGTGGTTCCCACAAGCATTGCTCATACAATACTGACATGTTTAGATTTTTGATGCTGGCAATAAACAGTTTGGTGCGGTTCAGCGCATTGACCCCACACAGAACACAAACACATGAGCATTGCAATTTCATGATCCCTAGGCAAGGGTATTTCAACTCATGCAGACACACGGAAGGAAACAGGAGTTTTAGCTACCATGAACCACCCGAGCCGGTCACTGTCTGATTCTTGAGAACACGCATTGTCAGTGACAAGAACAAGCTGAGTGCCTTGAGGAAGACTCTTTCACCCAGGCAGTCCCTCATAGATCCTAGATCACATCGAAATGCCTAGGTACCTGGCTAGTCATTACATTCTTTGAAACCACCCATCTCTTCTCCTATCTTTTCTAAGAAATAATGCTTGATTTGGTGTAGAGTTGTAGCGGCACGGAGCTAAGTAGGGGTAGTGCTTGCCCACGCGAGTGATGGTTGTTACCAAAACACGTGCCTAAAAGCTCACTGCTGTCGCCGTCGCCTGCGCTGCGCTGTTGAGGTGGCAGCTTCCATTCTGTGCAGCCTTTTCGCTCCTTCCTTGAGACCATTGCGTGCATGCACCACTGGTGGTGTTGATCCATCAAGTGCTGCACGTCACTGAATTACAAATGATTTCTTTCAGTGCCCCATGACTTCTACAGTATTCTCTGAGCTGACTTTTTGAACCTCTCATCTTCTCTTGACTTACTATCGATGAAGAGAAGGACAATTTTCTGGAGTCGGGCATTTGCCCTGCTCGCTCTTTGCTGCTTCTTGGTCCTGCAACGAGTGTATCATGAGCCTTTGCTTACCAGTTTTGTTGCCATACAAGACACTCTGAGGACATCAAGCCATATCCCTGCAGCTCCCTCTATTCTTTCTTCTCAAACATCGACACTGTCACACTCTTTCACGACTCCGCCACCTACCCATCTAAATGACCCAGGTGTCCTCCCAGAACCTACAGAATCTGGACAATCAGTGACTGGCCTTGAGAGTCAAACATATCTTTCGTACCAGGATTGCAGCAACAAGCAGTGGAATAACGGCTTTGTCGAGAACGGGCATACTATTGTGCAGCATGTCATGAATCCTTCCAACGACTCGTCCCATGACTCCCATCTAAACTGCCCAGCGGTAAAATTGGACAGATATTCACTTCTGACACGGTCCGGAGCAGCCAGCGCCAAAATCAAATATTTCTTCGCACTTGACCTCTTTCAGTCAATTCAGATCCTTGAACAGCTGCTTAACTCCATCGTCGAAGCCATGAGGGTCCTTGGGCCGGAGAATTGTGCCCTGTCCATTGTTGAGGGGAGATCAACTGACGGGACATATGAAACTCTAAAAACCCTGCAAACAGAGATGGCTAAACTCGGGTTCCGATGTCACTTGCAGTGTGTCGATATCGATCCGACAAGCCCAGGTGGGGACCGAATTCTATCTTTGGCTCTGCTCCGAAATCATGCACTGCAGCCCTTGGTTTCAAACCCGAAAGTTTATGATTCTGAATCAAGAATCGTTTTCATCAATGACGTCGCTTTGTGCGCAGAAGATATCTTGGAATTGATATACCAGGGTATAGTACTCGACGCAGATATGACGTGTGCTATGGACTGGATTAGAGATTCTTTCTATGATGTCTGGATCGGCCGAACAATGGTTGGAGATCTCTTCTTTGAAATTCCGCAAAGCCAATCTTGGGAGTTTGCGCAAAATCTATTTTGGAACCATGAGCCAAGCCGTGCAAAGTATCTGGAAGGTCGACCTTTTCAAGTGTTCTCTTGTTGGAATGGCGCAGTAAGTATGGTTGCCAAGCCCTTCCTCGAGGGTAAAATCAAATTCAGATCAAGTCTAGAAGGGGAATGTCGTCTCGGAGAACCAGTTCACCTTTCCAAAGACCTCTGGAGCCTTGGACATGGAAAAATAGCCGTTGTACCAAGCGTAAATGTCGCATATGACCTGGATACCACTGTTCGGGTAAAGGAGCGGCATGGAACGGTAACAGCTTGGGTTGAAAAGGAGGAAGCTGAAGCCGACAAGATTAATTGGATTAAACGCCCCCCACCACAAATCAAGTGCTTTGTTGACTGGAGTCATCCCTCGTGGGAGCCATGGGATCAAGGGTTGGAGCACTATGTGCTATCAGATTAGGGCGGTGATGTGGATTTCATATGGGAGATACGTCTTTTCAGCAAGGAATTGATAATCGGTAGCTTTACTTGAACGAGTGAACTGCACAAATTTTGAGGGATATGGAGGCGCTATGGTAGTTAGTCCACATAGAAGATATCCACACAGAATTCTTAGGTAGTGCACGTCCAATGAGCATTTTCAGGTGTGTTCGTGATGGGTCGTTGCAGCCCCCAAAACTCAGGGAGAATCATAGGACAAAAATGTAAAACAAAAACTAATTCGAACACCCGACCTTCAAATATTACGAAAAGGTCTCTCCCATCAAAAAGAAAAGGAAAAGCAAAAAAGGTAAACATCCTCACAAGGGGAGTTTACTTATGTAGGTCCAAAGATTGATAAATGGAGTATTTTGGGCGTAGCCACGGCCATCTCTGGTAAAAGGCAAGAAATGGATTCTGCAATAGCTCGTCCCACTCCAACTAGCCTTGGCGTGGGAGTAATTATATATACCTGAATCTTATCCCTAGTCACGTGATTGTGCGGGGTTGCAAACTTGACTTCTAGTCAACTAAGTAGTTCCCCGCATTTGGCTGCGTTCATGCGGGTGAACACGCCGAAACCTTTACCCATTGACACGACATTGACGAAGCAACGGCGTAAACAAGTGGTGCTTTCAACGGCCTCGTTTTTCAGGTTCAAAGCTCGTATCAAAACCCACTATCTATCGAGCTTTCCTCTCACGCCGCGTTATTTCAATGGGCAAGATGGCAGCGTGCATCTTCTGCAAGATCGTCAAAGGTACGTCCCAGCCCAAGCTGCTCTCTATTGAGCATTGTTCACAGACAAGAGTTCCTCTGCCAGTTATGAGGAGACAAAGAAGGAGAGGGTGATCACATGGATACAATTGCTCATTCAGAAAGTGAAAGCTGACGTGGTGAACTACTACTACCCCCTACAGGCGACATCCCCTCCTTCAAGCTCTTTGAGTCCGACAAAGTCCTCGCGTTCCTCGACATCCAACCTCTGAGTAAAGGCCATGCAGTGCGTCTTCCCTTCCTCTTACCATACCTCCTCCCTCTCCCTCCCACGCACACACCATATCTAACATAACCAAATCCAGCTCGTGATCCCCAAGCACCACGGCGCAAAACTAACAGACATCCCGGACGACGCACTAATGGAGATCCTACCGGTGGTTAAGAAGCTTGCCGCCGTCAGCGGCGCTGAGGACTACAACGTGCTGCAAAACAACGGGCGCATCGCGCATCAGGTGGTCGACCACGTGCATTTCCACATGATCCCCAAGCCGAACGAGACGGAGGGGCTGGGCATTGGCTGGCCTGCGGGCGAGACGGATTTCGATGCGTTGAAGCGGTTGCATGCGGATTTGAAGGCGAAGTTTTGATGGGGATGGGGAATAGAGAAGGTAGGGGATTGGTTGCAGAGTGAGCACGAATGCGAACTTGAATGTGTGGATAGCACGTGTGTGTGTGTGAATATAAATGAAGGTATTCCAACAACTGGGTACGCTTAAAGGGACTATATATAGCATGAGGAAGCAGGAACCACCATTTATGTCAATGGACTGACCGATCTCCATGCCCGCTATGGCTGACAACCGAAATTACCTTCTCGCAGTCCCGATACCTACGGCCAAGCTGTACCCTATGCCGTGTGTCCTCTTTCGAACGATTGGTACGCTGTATTAAGGCGTTGTTTCTGCTGTCAGCGGAGGCTTCGACTCCCTCCTTTCACAGCATGGTAGTAACAAGTGTGGCATCCTCATCGAATCGGAGCGAGTCGTTGTCGAGGACACTTCTGTCTCGCCTTCGCGAAGGTGTGTTCACGTGAGCTGTGTACTTTGCCCTGGATCAAACTAGATCCGCGTCGTTGAATTGCTTTGGACTGGCGCGAACCTTTTGCCGGAGCCCTATGACCTTGCAAGATTCTCAACCTAGCCACTTACGTAGCTATGGAAGAGAAAGCGAAAGAGAGGGCTCATTTCCTCTTCTCCAACTCCTTTGGCCGTCGATCACCACCACTCCCACCACGCAAGCCTCTGCGTAGAGCGGACTTGAGACTCATAACGGTCGAGACACTAGCGAACGAAGATGCGTCATCTTCCAAAGCCTTGGCCTTCGCTTTCGCTCTGGCGGCCGCTAGTATTTCTTCTTCCTTCTGCTGTTCTTTCAGTCTTCGTTGTTCCTTTTCTTTCAGCATGGTGTTGTATGCATGTTCAATCGCTTTTGGGTCAGTTGCCATCAGGAGGCCGAGTGTGTGTGGGCAGGACATGGTTGTTATGGGGTGAAAAGATAGATCTGTGGGATGATGGGCAGCTGTTGTGGTTGTGATAGAAGGGGACGTTGGTGCCTTGTGGGTCTTGACTCAATCTGGATTCAGATCTATATATGGTCGGCTTAACGGATGTGGGAAGGGATGAGAACGATAGAATCAACATCGTACCCTGGCTTACTGTGCCAACGGTGTTCTTATATGCAACTCCCTGGCGCTTCCAACGCTGAGAATTTCCTCCTGCACGACGATCCCCAGCCCGTTGTGTGAATACGTGAATCTCGAATACGACGGATGATCATCATTAGCACGCTGGAGTTGCCTAGTCGACTTTTGTCAAGCGGCACGAATTCCCCAATGAAGCATTCCTGCAAGCGGCTTTCAGGGTCTCGCGGTCTCGAATCTTCCCTATGTAAGCAAGCGGCGGTATGAGCGGCCGCACGAGGATATCCACAGCTCAGCAGTGGGACTGGGACGATTATCCCTTATCCCTCGCTTTCAGGGAATATCATGAGATAGACGGGAGGCGAAGATAGCCTTTTGCGCGGAGTTTGACGACATTGTGACTCATTACGCGGAGACCAATGGCCGTTTATTCATAGCCATGTCTTGGGAAACTCTTGGTACTTGTTGTTGCCTGGAACAAAAGGGTAATCGCCGGATCTTTGTCAGCACCACAACATCGCTTGCCTTTTGGGCGTTCATCGTTTGTGAAGATAAGGATGAGTGCGACTTCTGTTGGTAAGTAGAGTGGTACAAGAGCCCACACTCTTGTGTATGTGAGAACCCCTCCTCATTATTTGCCGGCATATTGTAGCACTTGAGGATAGAACGCCCAGGAGGGAATCTTCTATGTCCTTCAAAGCCAGAACCCCTGGGGAGGTTGGATGCAACGTTGATACGAACATGACGTTTCGAATTGCTAATCAGAGATCTTGGGAAGGACATCAATCGTTTACTTGTCAGCGAGCAAGAGGTGTAGATCAGACTCGAGGGATCGATGAGACCAAAAGGATGTTGGCAGGAGCAAGCAGCGTCATCAACGATGGTTCGAGGCACAGTCACATCGCCGTCGCGATTCAATTCAACCTCACTGCGTCCTCGGCAGCCCTACACAAGCCCAGTTGCCCGGCTTTTGTCCATCACCCACCCTTTCCCGCGCGATGAATCCCTCTTCATATCAAACAACCCACGGACTCGAGTCCTACCTCTCCTACACCTTTCACTTTTGAACTAGCCTTCCAGATTTTCCTCGCAATATCGATCATGCTTTGTCCGTTTAAGGCATAAGGTATTGGGTGGCACAATGTACCGTGTCATGCCTCGGTGAGTAAGAATGAGGAAGAGAGGGGTGCAATACAGGGATAGGATAGCAACAGCGAGAAAGCCCATTTCATTTCTCCACAGTTTAACAATCTCTGTCCATCAAAAGAATGCCAGCACATGGAACAGAGCCTACTGCACAATAGTCAATATACGGAGTAATGCGATTTGGCCTACCTGATAAACAGAAAGAGGAAAAGCACACAGCCCCACTACTTATAGCACCATGACTACCCGGCACCCCTTTTCAATTTCCGAAGCAACCGTCTGCGTTTCTCCATCCACGTACATTCTCGTGATACAAGCCAGACAAAACCTCTCCGGCCTCAGGATCACTCTGTAGTTCAATGCTATGCATAGGGAAGCAGCGGCAAGTCTAGCCTGCCAATTTCCCTGGGCACGAATGATGCCAGCTTGTGAGGGTGGCTTGATGATTTCGGCAAAATTGTCGATGGACATGAAATTCACCTTGGCAGCACGTTGAGGAGTCTGATTCTGCACTGGTGTTGCGTTGGGCTCGTTGTTGCTATGACCACAGTCGGCAACCGTAAGAAGTTCAGTCGTCAGTCGGGAACTAGAAAACGTAGCCAGAACATCGAGCTCCCCAATATGACGTTCCTGATCATAGACTGACACGAGTGCCTCCAAGAGATACGCCTCGATGTCTCGCCCACCTGAGTATCCCACATCTACTTGCATTGAAGCTTCTGAAAAGGCCAGATGGAGGCTTGTACCGGAAAAAAAGTCATCCAAGGTCCCATCGAAGTCCTTACGATTGTATTCGTACCACTCCCCAATGCCATAATCTCTGATCATGGGCTCGAGTGGTGGTATGAGGAATGCAATGCCAGCTCTTCCAATGTTGCCTGTGTATCTTTGAATGGCAGTTTGTTTCGGGCTTGACGCTGGATCACGGAGAAGAGCCGAAGCGATGTACAGTGAGTCAGCTGCAGAGACAGCAAAAACCCTTGACAGTTGATTCGACTGAAGGTTGAACGTTCCCGTTTCGAACATGGTTATGCATGCAAAACAAGTTGCATGATTGACATCTTCGAGCTGCATTGACAGACGCGGTACATGACGTTTCGGAACGGATCCGTAGGCCTTCTCCTCGGCTTGTTCATGTCCACGGTGGTGGATGATTGTTGGCCTTTGATCCGATGATGACGCTGAAGTGCTTCTTCTTTTGGCGTTGGCGGCGGACGCCACCCAGTGGGCTTTTCTCAAGTTCAATTGGACTGTGCGTACGTCAACTGTTGCACCATCCAAGTTATTGTACAGGTTTGCAGCAAGGCATAGGCCCCATAAGTGGGCAACCTGATCGATGCTATGATCGAGATCTTCCGCAAGCTTCTCAAAGTTGACTTTTCGCGGCGTGAAATACTCCATAATTTTGTCGATAGACATCTTGTATCTATTTGATTTCTTCTGCTCCACGGTCACTCTTCCACCCTGATGAATTACAGCTGGCGACCGCCGGACTTGATCTCGCCTTCGACGAAACAAGGCAATGCCATCAGCAACGCCTTCGACCAGTTCGTAAACTATTTTCAAGTCAGGAGAGAGTTCTACGGTTATGCTAGGTTCATCTCTGGAACTCATTTCGAGCCTGTGCCGTTCAGATCGTTGTCGGTTTTCAGTGTGGTGCACCATCGTCTTTATGCCACTCTCTGCAGATATTTCCAAGCTCTTACCAGTGCGTGTACCCAAACGCCTTTGAAATACTGGGAATGGAGAACTTAAAGATGGAACAGCTGTGATAATTTCGCCAAAGTGAGACAATTCTCTTGCCCGTCGATCGACTGCTGGTATGCTCCCCTCTTGCGAGGCTGGCTTTCCTTCCAAAGCCAGTCGCTCTGAATCGGTGGGCGGATTCTCCTTTTGGTCGTACGTCAGGTTGTCAGAGTGAGGTCTTGTTTCTTGGAAGGATTTTTCGTCGTCAAACGATGATTTAAAAAACCACCGTCGATGAGATTTTGGACCTTGAAGCTTTCCAGTTCCAGTTATTTCGGTTTCAGGAAGTGCGGTTGCATATTCCACAGCAACGCGGTGTCCCGCATAGCCTGAGAATTTGAACTTATATTCGATAATAAACTCGTAGTCCTTGTTCGGAGAAGCATGACTCAAACTTTCTGCCATTTCTCGAAGAAGCTTGATCTTGTCTTCAATGTGGTAAGCAGCTCTGAAAAAGCTAAGTGGCCTGAAAATGTGCTGGAATGGCTCCCCGTTGAAAGTCTTGCAGTATTCCAAACCTAAGTTCCTGAGTTTCTGTACCTTCACTTCGTCAAGTCTGGACAGATAGTGCGCAGAGGTTTTCGCGAATAGTGATAGCCAAGATTGGATTGAGGGAGTATTGATTTCCGGCGGAGCTTGCTCATGGGATACTTGTGGTTTTGGCCATCTTGGGTTGTTTTGCGTTTGTAGGATTCCCTGCTCAAGCCAGGTTGCCACGTCACTGAAATACTGAATGACATTCTTCTTAGCAGTAGCTCCATTGTCCCAAGATCTCAGGTAGGCACTGGTCATCACCCACAAGAATTCATCCATTGTTAGTCGATCTCTTTCAGCCGTGCTGATGTTTCGGCAACGGGAGACAGGCAGCCCATAATATCGGAGATTGGCGAGAGGAAGGGACCAGTATATGGAGGTGTGTGCTTTGGTATCTCCTGCATCTACTGGGTCTAGCCCTAAAGTAACAATGCCACCACCTTGGAAGATGGGATCGTTCTGTTCAATGGTTTTGCTTTCCGATGAAAGATGGACCATGTCGGGATAGAGATGCCACGACGACATACCCAGGCAAATGTCTCCGCTCTGCAGTCGGAGCAAGGGCACGCCGTCCAGCAGCTTCTCCATCTGGACCATAGCGGATGTCCAAGCCTGTACAACATTGCCGTATGTTTTCTGCGAAGTATTGACGGGCAGCCGCAAATTGTCGAGGATTAATCGAAGCTGGATCTGCCGCTTTGCCATGGCGGAATCAGCAACCCGTAACCATGCACGTGCGCTCGCATCCCAGTCGGCGAGATCAGATCTGAGGAACACCTGAGCCGCAGCTGCGAGAAGCTCCTGCTCGACTTCTCCTTCTTCGACGAGTTTCCTCTCGACCTCTTCTTTCCTTGCCGCTATAATCTCGACCCAGATGGATGTTGCTTCTGGGGGATCCCACATTCTAGCAAGCATGCAAGCTAACAGGTGGCATGCTATAGCGGGCCTCCCTGATGTTGCCGCCGCCCTCAATGTAGTACCATCTGCCCCGATGTTGCTTGCGAAGACACCATGGGCCTGGCCATCACCCCGTGGATTGGACGCATTGCTCCGAGCGATTTCCGAAGCACGGGTTCCATACGCTTTGATGAGCTTTGGTGTGGATGGGATCAGGCTTTTGAAGAGAATCCCCAGTTTTCGCGCAATGGTATGGCGGTGGCCTTCTTGGGCTTCTTTGAGGCGAGTGGCAGACAAATGCTGACCTATCTCTTCAAACTCGCGCGGAGGAGCGATTCTGTGGGTAAACAAACTGAGCTCGAAATTGAAGTTCGCGACCGCAAAGGTCGCTTCGGATCGCGCCGTTACTGCCGAAGTGTTGAAATTTCCAAAAGATGTCATCCCGGCTGATCCTAATCTGATGTACCACCAGTACTAGGATTGGACGCACCTCGAATTATTATATGTGAAAAGGAAGAGAACCGCCCTAGCCCCACGGTCAGTATTCGGAGATAGTTGCGTCTAACGAGCCAAGATAATCGAGAGTTACGAAGCCAGGAAGTGGGGTGAATGCAAGGCGCAAGGCTAACATGAGGCTGAATCGCTCACATGCCCCAATTCTGCACTTGTTCATCCTGTAGCCTTGTCCAAGAACCTGGAGGTAACATCAGAAAAAACCAGAGCCTTCAACATAGATTGTGAAAATAAGTGGTCAGGAAGTTGCCACGAGCTCTACGCTCTCTGCCCCCTAGGAGAACACATCTCCTTGTCCCGTCGCGTGGTCTGGCCCGTTCAAGAGACCTGCATGCAGGCGTTGCTAGGATTAATCAGCCTCCTAAGAGGTTGACACGTGTTCTAATCTAATTTGAGTCAAAGGGCGCTTGCCTGCCTGACTCTCATCCTGGCAGCGCTACCAGCATCGCTCTTTCCTTTGCTATGGTAGATGAAGAATTGAATGGTAGTCAGGTTGCCATTCTTCTGAGAACTCCTTCGGATGGCCCACTGGGGCTTCTCGACACTCCTGCAAGACCAATATGTACAAAGGAAGTACTTATTCCACGCAAAAGGTCTAATTTCAGCTGCGGAATGTGAGTAGGCATCAACGAGACTTATCAAACACTCCCCATCTCTCCCTCCGCGGGGATTGAACAACGCGATTTTTCCAGTTGTGCGCCTCTCTTGTCCCAGCGTCGATTCCTTGAGCTTATTACGAAGATGAGCAAATCTTGATTCAGGCCCATTGGCGAAGCTCCTTCTGTGCGCAGAAACAATTGACATACTGACTGTGAGCGTGTTGCCACGATGGATTTCGACAAATTCGTCTCCTCTCTTTTTATATGAATCTGAACCCTCCAGATCTCTTGGATCAATCCCAAGACGACTCAGCGCACAAATTGCGTTTGGTGGCATATGAATGCAAAGTAAAAACGTCTGCTGACGGATTTAGACTGTTGATAGGACTTCAACATATCCGACGTCATATGCTCTTTCAGGGCAAAGAAACGCCATGAGCTCAACTTCGTCAAGATGGCCGTAAGTACATAGTAACAGTGATACCACGATCCACCTTTGTCACAGCCCCTGGCAGGCCGATTATTGAGACGAAGTAGATGTATCACTGATCAGCCATGCGGCACTTTGGGTCGCAGATGACGCACAGTATCACTGACAACAGAAAAATCACACTGTCTGCAGCGGCTGCCATTGGATACTTGTCATGGTTGCCAATCCGCAATGAGCTCTGGCTTGCGCTTGCCACGGCGTACTCTGGCCTGATCTGCGCTATATTTTCGCTGATCCTCGCCGCGCAACATGACGCTATCCTCGACTCGCAGGAGCAATTGCGACCCGCAGACTCCCTCACTAGTCACTCGGTGCATCGTTTCCTAAAGCTCATTGTCCAGGAACGAGTAATGGATAAGGAGAAGTCGCAACATCGATTTCCTCCAAATATCAATAAGCTTTACACCTACCAAGCACCCCCTCCTTATACTGATGGGTTGGTCGTGGATTCTTCTCCTCTTGAGCGTCACTCTTGGACTTGCTAGCGCCTTCGCCCCACCTCAGCCTCAAGATAACGACGTGAAGATTGGAATCTTATCCTTTTCAGCTCTGGTGGTGGTCGCTACAAAGTTCGCTTGGTGTTCCTTCTGGCTCTACCGAGCGGCGGTGTAGCAGCCTCATCGACCGTAGGAGGTTTTCTGCTGACAGCCATGCAAGAACGGCCCAACTCGAGAGTGTTGAGGCGTTATTTCAGAGTCACAGGCCTTGATGGTTGACAAGGGAATACGTCAAAGTGTGGTCGAAATGCGGAAGGGAGGTGGAGCGTCAGAAAGGGGTAAAGGGAACGTTCAGGAAAATCGGCGAGCCCAGACCCCTTGGTCTGCTGGACTTCGCATTGTTGCCAGTGAGGAAGGTATGTACTAGACATCGAAAACCTCGAGCGTATTGGGGATCTCAGTATCAAATGTTGATCGCCAAAATCTCCAATCCGCTCAAAAAGCAGAAAATTACTAGACATTCACTCTACCTGTGCAGGTTCGAACCAGCATAACTTACTCGAAAGTCTACAATGGGCTCATTATTCTTCCGCTCTTCTGTCCGCACCAGTGAAGGTGATTGCTTCAATTTCTAACACTCACAATGTTGTGATTGAAAGAAGACTTAGATTGTGATCAACAAAGTATTGGATTTTTCTGTTTAGTGAGGAGATGTCACTTTCAATCTCGCGGGGCTTCACCACAGCCTCGAATGAAGTCAGTTTACTAAGCGCAGCCTTGCCAAACGAAGCCGCTCTACCGACCAGGCCCATGAAGCCAGTGCGGGGGATAAAGTCTCTTCCGAGGGCACAAGGCTGAACCCCTCTAGCTTAGAAATCCTCGGCCCGACCGAGGATTCCTGGAACCTTGGGGCAATGTCCTGGTCACGAATATCATATCTTCATTTAGTACCTTGTGTTTTGTAAATAATGAGAGCAAAAGACTTCAAGTGTAAAGAATAGTGTTCTTCCATCCACTCTGTCACTGAATACACAAGGTGTCCGTTCCGAGGAATCATTTTTGGACGATCAGATAACCCACCAAGAGCTATTCGTTCCATTTGAGCGGAGACAGAAAATACGAGTTTGTTTAGAAGAGGCGAGATTATTTAACAACGACAAATATGGCACCTGTAAGGATCGGGCTGATTGGCGTGTCTGCTGGTGGAGGCTCCCAGGGCACTGGGTAAGCGATCGACTCATCCCTTAATCCCCTCAGATTGTCAATTGTCATACTGACTCCCTCGACAGGTCCTGGGCTTCGAAAAGCCACGTCCCACACCTCCTGCAATCGCCTCACTATGAGATCAAGGCAATACAGAACAGCAGCAAAGCCTCTGCCGAGAAGTCAGTCAAGGAACACAACATCCCCGGCGAGGTAGCTACCTACGGAGAGCCAGAGGCTCTCGCAGCAGACCCCAATTTCGACATGGCGCTTGTGTCCGTCAAAGTCCCTCTGCACGCGACATTGATCAAACCGCAACTGGAGGCCAAGAAAGACGTCTTCGTCGAATGGCCACTCGCTGCTAACCTCAAGGAGGCGGAGGAATTGACTGCCCTGGCGAAGGCTAATGGTGTCAAGACCTTGGTCGGCCTCCAAGCTCGTCAAGACCCGAGTGTGCGCAAGGCACGCGAGATCGTCCAGAGTGGCGAACTGGGCGATATACTCGGGACGACGATGCTCGGAGCTGCGGCATTCTGGTCTGGCGGTGTGGTCCCCCCTTTGGAGTACACGCTTCCGCTGGAGAACGGCGCGAATATGATCACTATCCCGGCGGGGCATGCCATGGATGCCCTGTGCTATGTGCTGGGGGAGTTTAAAGACCTGCAAGCCACGCTGGCGAACAGCCAACCCAAGGTTCCAATTACAGATACCCAAGGGAATGTCTTGAGAACAGCCCAAAAGACCAGCCATGACTGGATGAGCGTCAACGGTAATCTCGCGAGTGGAGGGGTGGCGACTATCGTCTACCACGGGGGATCGGCTCCCCGCGGTGTGAACTTCTACTGGGAGATCGTCGGCACCAAGGGCACGCTTGTCCTGGAGGGCCCCGTTGCACATGTGCAGATGTTCCACCCGACGTTGAAGCTACTGCGGAGTGGGGTGAAAGGGGCGACGCTGGAGGATCTGAAAGTCGACGGTCCAGTGAAGCCCGACCCCACATTCAATGTTGGCAAGGCTTGGGATGCGTTTGTTGGCCAGGGTGATGGGTGCATAACTTCCTTTGAGGATGCGGTGGTCAGGCACAGGATGATCGATGCCATCTATCGCAGTAATGAGAGCGGTAAGCGTGAGAGTTACTTGTGAAGGGATGATGCGTTTTCGAGCTGTAAATGGGTAGGGTCTTCGTTCTGGGGTACAGCCCGCTAGTAGTGAGGTGACGCTGTTGGTAGCTGAAGTCCACAAGCTACTTCTAGCTCGTAAGCAGGGGCCCCTATGAGGGTGGAATGAGAAGTCCTTTCCTTCTGCCCTTGCGGTTTTCGAACCTGTATAGCTTGATCGCAAAGGCGTGCCCGAAAGCCATTCCTTGGGCTATTTTGATGTGGAGGACTTGGTTACCCAACCATGGATGTTACTTGGTCGGCCTTGGTGGCTTTAGCCTCGTGATCCTCGCAGCGCAAAGTCGATCATTGTTCATCCCATTCATCACTGGCGAGGAGATAGCCTGGACAGATGCACTCGTACTTGAGGTTGAGCTTGCCGTGCTCGATCGTTGGGCTGTTTGTGATACGTCCTGCGACTTTGTCTCATCTATAGTGTTGGCGAAGTTTGATTTTGCTAGATGTTCCTGCAGGCTTTGGATAAATAGTAATGTTTCCTCCTGAGGAGTCATCTCCGCTGATTTGTATGTGCCTGCCATACTGGATGCTGCTTAGACCTAGACACTACTTCGATCAAACAAACAGTGATTTTGGGGATCAAGGGAATACTATTCAGGTGAGAAGGGATACAGAGAGAATAAAGTAAGCATGGCCACCTGACGAGATGGCACTTGTGGGTAATGACCGCGAAGGTCGAACCGAGCCTAAGATTCCAGAAGCGGTCGCTTACATAGGATGAGATAAGATGAGAAAATGTGGCACGGTCGGACCCACGCACTCTTGACTTCCCCGGCCCGGATCGCCAGCGAAGGGTTATCCACCCCCCACAGTAATTCGTAACCATTTATTGCTTGTCTGTGGGCAGAAAATAAGAACCGGGCTCCGCAGTCCTGAGCTCGGTAAAGGTCACCGCCAGGACAAAAGGATCGACACAAGGATGCCCTATTTTCGAGAGTATGGGTGGCCGTACACCGCTCCAGTTAGTGAATCATAACGGGGGGAACAAGGCCGTCGTTGTGCTTTGCTTGTGGGGGTGGTTACATTGCCAATTGAAGGGGGGCTTTGGAGATTCGATATAATAGTGCAGAGACGAGGCATGATGCATGACGACGTAAGTGTGCATTCTATTGCGGGCTGCAGATGAGGTGTGAGTAGGAAGGCGATGCTGTGGAAGGCAATTCAGCAATGTGGTCCCATTAGGAATCCGATGCTTCGCCTATCCGCAATATTTCCGATGTTCCAAGCCACAGACTGATTGGTGGTACGAGGGTCTGGACTGGTCCATGGAAGGATCGACACCAAACCTGCCGGAGAGCAACTTTATGCTTCGTGTGAGCTTAAAGGAAAAGCGAGCATGCCACCTTCCCTTGCTTCGCGAAGCTTGCCATTGATAAAACTGACCAGAAGTGGAGTATAGTATAGTGAGTAGTGTATGAGGAGGTAGGATCATTAGTCATGGTGAACTGATGCCCAAAACGAAGCTGCCTTTACGAATTTGCTTGTGGAATGAAGGAGATGAAATCAATCGAATGGAGACAACCTGTATTTTTTCCCCTTCTCGATCTGATCAAAAATCAAATGATAGGTCTACATCAAAATTGTGCAACCTTGGATATTTTGTCTCCCACTTAGTGTTGACGAGGAGGGGAACAAGGTTACACAACCCTCCTGGCCTCGAAGCACGACGATAGGGAAGAGGGAGTCTGCTCGTGTGGGCTACTGAGTGCTAGAATTACACCATCGCTGTGACGGGTGAATATTCATTCGTATCCGCATCCGCTCATGCATGGCGTTCAACCCATCATGGCATGCAGGCTGATGTTTCGAGCAAAATAATGAACGTAATATATGCATGCCAAACTCACTTGCTCTGCACCTGGGGAGAAAAGAAGCGAGATTCTGGTGGATCCTTCAAGGTCATTTCTGGCTTTGTATAATCAAAAGGCGATTAGTTCCGGCTTGGGAATCGAGGAAATGGGAGAAATCTCGACGGGTAAGTCCTCTCCCAATCAGGGGCTAGAGGTAGGGTGGTTTGAGGTAGTGGAAGTCTGTCTATCATCTAAACCAATAAAATGGGCCTTTAATCTACATCATCGGCACTTGACTCAACAGTTGTCACTGGTGGTGGTGCTGTTGCTGGGTGTACCTTTTCGTTGATGCCCTCGCCAGGAGGCGGTGGGTAGAAATTGATCTTTCCATCTGGGGCGATCATGTTTGTTCGATCATAGTACGTCCTTGCTCTGATATGCTTGTCCAACTTCCAGTAATTCTCGTTTAGTGATTTGGCGATGGAGTTCCGCTCTTCTTTGATTTGGTCTGCCTCGGGGCCGGTGCCCTTGGCGATCCAGTCGTATGTTCTCTTTTGGTAATTTTGCACCTGAACATGTCGTTCGTCCTCGAGTGCTTTTCGTGGGGCCTCTTCCTTCATTGCATCATTTTCGCCGTCTACTGGCTCTGCGTACTGATACTCCCAGTCCTCGGCGCCCCCTAACTCTTTAATGATTTGTGACTTTGGGATAAATTCTTCCAGATCCTCCACGCTGGATGTGAAGTGTACTTTACCAGCAACAACAGGGTCAAGCCAACCTCGAATTATCTTCCATATACCTTGGAAGATCCAGGGAGCTTTGTGGACCAGTACTGCGCCCAACGATTCAGGGTAGTTGGCCTCGAAAATTTTGATCATGAATTTGACAGGCGTATAATCCATGTTTGCCATGGTGAAATTAGACATGTCGAAAACTATGCACTACATGAACAGTCAGTAATTTGTGATATCTGGCGACGAGGTTGAGGGTGACTCACAGCAGTTTCGACGGGCGGTCTTAGTGCGAGCCGAGCAGTTTCAATGACATAAACTGTATAACGTTCCAAACTTCGCTCAGTTTGTTCTCCACCTCTGTGCAGGCGAACTCGTACAAAACATAGCGGCCGTCCTTCTTTGTCGGTACCGTGCAGAAAGCTTTTGCCCAACCTTAATTGGGTCAGGAAGTCCTCACCTTCCTTCTTGACTGCAGGATCGCTGGATTTCGAGTCTTCTAGCGCACCCCCCTCACCTTTAAGCACGACATCGTCGTCCACATGCTGTTCCTGACTCCGCCATCGCATAGTAGAGACCAACATGACCAAAGCTTTGTCCACGTCCCATTTCCGCGCTCTGAGAAATCGTAGCAAAAGGCCATCAGGATGATCTGCCTTGACCATGCTCCAAAAAGTGGCGCGCAACGACTCGGGGCTTGAGGTGGCTAGAATTTGTTGATACTCCTTGACTTGGCCGTACTTGTCATCGGCATCAGCGTGTGCACTTGGATCCTTTGTGGGAGTGACAGCCCCATTGCTAGCGTCTTTCTCGTCGTGTTTCCTAAACAGACCTAATCGCTTCTTCGGCTTCTTTTTGTCTTTAGCGTCTGCTTCGGACATGGAGTTTGCATCTTCAGTTAACGGTGTCTCTGTCCCACCAACGTGGTGGGGGTTTTCGACACCGAAGACTTTCAGAACCACCGTCCAGAATTCGCGCAGCTTAGCATCTTGTTCTGGCGATAGATTGCCTACATGCCCTGAAGGGATAGGCATATCTGTGTAGAAGGGGTCGGTCTTGTCCTTGACAAGCGGATCAAGGCTGCGGTAATCGTGGGAGGGGCTGTTGGTGTCGTGTGCCCCGTCTGGGTATTTGCGCACAAGATAATCAACGAGGAACGCACTGCCACATGCTACAGCGAAGAAGAAAAAGTATGAAGAAGTAGATGCTCGCAGATGGTGGAAGTTGGCGACTGAGTGGGCGGCGGAGTTAGTTGCAGTGCGAAGGTGATGATTCTTTTGGAGGATTTGGGTATGAGTGCTAGGTGGGTACTGGGGGCGGAGAGGTCGGTATGAGAGCAGTCTTGGAAACGGGAGCTTTGGTGAGTGCGTGGGAAGAGGCAGACGCTGACAAGCGCCGCGTCGCATGTATAACCCAATAGTGTCTTGGTAGGAATTATGAAATGAGAGTTAGCTAATTCGGAATGTACAAGTATGCGAGAAATGTTGGCAACGGGGCTGGACGAGCAGCCGAAGAAGCCGTGGATTAACTCAGCAAGCCGGAGATTGAGATTGGCACTGTGGAAATGTAACTAGATGTGGCTTATGCCTGTCCCCAGTCGCAGGAATAAGTATGTCATCATCATCATGGGGCAGGATATGATATAATAAATTTTGGGGGGTTGGTGTTTGGTGTTTGGTGGTGGCCTCACACGGACGGATGACTGAACACTTGGCGGGGCTGCGGATGCGGGTGAAGCCAGTTCCCGGGTGAATGAAATTCCCTTCCGGTATCTACATACCTATATCATATGTATCGAGTACGGTATTATGCGTATTGCCTCCTACCATCCATCATGTAAACAGAGAATCAATACAGAGGCACTAACAGAAACTCGTAGAACTGTATGTCTAATGGGGATGCACGGTAGTGACCGGCAATCCAAGGTAGATATATCCTCTTTGCCCTCTCGACGCCGTCGCTAAAATGCATTCAATACTCATATGGATCATCTTCAATTTCCCTTATCCACCACTTCCTTGAGAAAGTTGTTTGAGAAACGTGAGACTTGCTCATACACAATGTCGAAGCCATTGTTACCACCATAGTAGGGGTCAGCAACTTCCTCGGGCCTCTTACCCCCGCCATACTCACCAAAGAGCATGAGCTGAGCTCTACTCTTTTGCCCCTTGCTTTCAACCCGCCGCTGTAGTCGTTGTAGATCCCTTAAGTTGCTCTGATCCATGGCAAAAATATAGTCGAACTTATCAAAGTCGTCACCTTGAACTTGGCGTGCACCATGATCGTAGTCAGTGATTTTGTGCTTCCGCAGCGTGGCCATTGTTCGATCATCGGGTGGATCAAGAGTATGATATGCACCAGTGCCAGCCGAGTCGATGTCACCAATTCTCGGGTTGGATTTCGTCATGGCGCGAAAAACGCCTTCTGCCATTGTAGACCGACCTGCACGCATGATTAGTGGACGCGTGTTCGAAAACATGGATGCCAGTGGTGGTAAGTTCGCACAGATATTGCCTAGGCAGACGAAGAGCACGGATATTTTGGTGTTGGAATCTGCCATGGTGGTGTGGGGGAGGGGCGCAGTCGTCGGGTCGGAGAGCGGATTGCGTGGCTGAGAAAGTCAAGAGTACGAGGGCGCTAGGATTTCCGGTTTCTATGATATGCAAATCCAATCGATTGCGTAAGTTGTAGACTTGAAGGGGTGAAGGGTTTTACTCCTCTAAAGAATCATGGCAAGAAAGTGTTTCTGAATTGGAAGATTCTTGGGATCCAAAGACAATATTCTGATTGGGCGACTCGGCTCTTGAGGAGACAGTCCTCCGTATCGATAAGGCCAATGGGTATCTCGTATCTCGTATCTAGGATCTCTGGGGTCGGACACGGATTAATTGATGATCCGCGGGAGGGGGGACCTCGAAGCGAGTAACTACTAATTAGTAGACACAGCCAAAGATGAAACAGGGCGGCACCGCCACAGGGACTTGCATATGCAGTGCAGATTGCAAAGTGCACAATGTCAGATTATGGTGTGGCACAGAGGTGAACGAGAACGGAGCACTGCGTAGGTGAACCTACAGTGTATACCGTACTGAGGACTCCTCAAGTAGCTTCTGGTTGAGGAACGTGAATTCGGAGTTACCGAGCCCATGGACGACGAGAAGCACATCATAGGCGGATGCAGAGGCTCCCTCAGGTCGTATGATGCCCATTGAAGCTCCCGCCCTGCAGATCTGATGGCAAACCTGCGTTTCGAAAAATAGAACTGCTGCGCGTCAGGCGTACGGGTTCGTGCATCAAGGATTGGGGGGAGTGGCTAATGAGCACCAATAGCCACTGCAACGCCCGTGAGGCACGCCAAGGGACGCCCTGGGGGCCCATAATTTATAAAGACTTGGCCGGGCCACTGGTAAGCCTCATGGTGCGCTGTTAGGCGGTTGCGCCTTGTATTGCCGCAGTGACGCGCCCGAGCAAACTTCCTTACTAGTGGGACTCCGTAGTAACGAGTCTCCATCCAGAGGTGTAACCGCATCCAGACTTCACCAGGGGACCGAAACACAGTCTAGAGGCTAGAATACGGAGTATTCAGCTCCATCTCCCACGGCGGCGAGAAAGTTGTACTCGTAGAGTACGAGTGACTACTCCGTGCTCACTTCCATTATTCCAAGTTCCCTGTTCCATCTTCGCAGCATCTGCCGTCATCATTTGCTTGTCATCTATTCCCTATTCACGCTGTTGTATCCAAATATTGTCCTTCCCACGCCGTCATCCTCCTCCTCACCCCAAAATCTTACCCATCGCTCCACCTCCAAAAACGGGCGCAGGTAAACAGTTGCTCCACAACTGGTATCATCGATCATCGATCATCGTCCACCATCGTCTTCGTTGCGCGGCCTGAAAGTCTGATATCCATATCCCTCTTCCTAATTTTGTGCCAATCCTCGTCCTCATATTCATACCAGACACTCGGCCTACACATTCCACCCTTGCGCGAACGGACCACCTTTGAGGCTGGTCGCAAGCAGCCATGGCGTATGACCGACTCGGTATCTTCCCTCCATCCCTTCCTCCTTCCAGTAGTCCTTTACTGACTCTTCTGCTCAGGTAGTCCAAATCGGGACGCCCGCCCATACGATTCTAGGTCTCCTTCGCCTGGTCAACCACTCCAGCCCTATGCACACCCAGACGAGTCCTTCTCCAGACAACCCCTTCACTTGCAAATGCCGCAAGCTTCTAATGACCGGCTGGCCATGCAGCCCACCTACTCGGTTGAGAACATTCACAATTCTCATGGACATAATGCCGCCTATGAGCAGCAGGTGGGCGGCAGGAATGACTACATAGTCTCTCCTGAGGAACACCATGACAGCTACTACTCCCAGCCATACGACCCGCGCCCCCAAGGCGACTATGCGCTCGATCCATATCCCACACCCGACCAAGGTTATCGGAACGACAATGACCAAGTTCCTATCCTCCAGCCTGATAGTGCATACGGGCCTGATCCTCACTCCCAGCCTGGATTGGGCGAATACGATGGCTACCATGACGATCGCCCAACTCCCTCCCCCGCCCCGATTCGGCGGTGGAAGACGGTCAAGGAAGTCCAGCTGTTTGACGGAAACCTGGTTCTTGATTGCCCTGTTCCGCCCAACCTGTTGGCCAACGTCCCACATTCGAAACCACCGGGGAGAGATGAGTTCACGCATGTGAGATATTCCGCCGCCACTTGCGACCCCAAAAACTTCTATGACGAGCGCTTTACCTTGCGTCAACGTCTTTTTGCGAAGCCCAGACAGACCGAACTCTTCATTGTCGTTACCATGTATAACGAGGACGAGTTTCTCTTCGCTCGAACGATGATTGGCGTCTTCAAAAACATCGAGTACATGTGTAATCGACCAAACAGCAAGACCTGGGACAAAGAAGCCTGGAAGAAAATAGTCGTCTGCATCGTCAGCGATGGCCGTAGTAAGATCAATGAGAGAACCAAGGCCGTACTTGCTGGTCTCGGTGTCTACCAAGATGGTATCGCTAAGCAACAAGTCAATGACAAGGATGTCACTGCTCACATCTTCGAGTATACCACTCAGGTTGGCTTGGAGTTGAAGGGAACCCAAGTCTCACTGAAACCGAAAGGCGCTACTCCCGTGCAATTGCTCTTCTGTCTGAAAGAGAAGAACCAGAAGAAAATCAATTCCCACCGATGGTTCTTCCAGGCCTTTGGTCGTGTTCTAGACCCCAACATTTGTGTCTTACTCGATGCTGGAACAAAACCTGGCAAGGACTCTATCTACCAGCTTTGGAAGGCTTTTGATCTTGAACCAATGTGTGGTGGTGCTTGTGGTGAAATCAAGGTCATGTTAGATCATGGCAAAAAGCTTTACAACCCCCTGGTCGCTACTCAAAACTTTGAATACAAGATGTCAAATATTCTCGACAAACCCCTCGAATCTGCCTTTGGCTTCATCTCAGTGCTACCCGGTGCTTTCTCCGCCTACCGCTATATTGCCCTACAGAACGACAAGAATGGTGAAGGCCCGCTGGAAAAGTATTTCAAAGGCGAAACTATGCATGCCGATGCTGGCGTCTTCACAGCGAACATGTACCTTGCTGAAGATCGTATCCTCTGTTTCGAACTCGTCAGCAAGCGCAACTGTCGATGGATTCTGCAGTATGTCAAGTCCGCTACTGGAGAAACCGATGTGCCAGATGGCATCGCCGAGTTCGTCCTTCAACGAAGGCGTTGGCTCAACGGTTCCTTTTTTGCTGCTGTATACGCTATTGTCCACGTCTACCAACTATGGCGGAGTGACCACAGCGCCATTCGAAAATTCATGTTCCTGATTGAATTCGTTTATCAGACAATCAACATGCTTTTCGCCTGGTTTGCCATTGGAAACTTCTTCTTGGTCTTTCGTCTTTTGACTGGTTCACTTGGATCCCCAGGTCCCCTCGGTGCCGCGGGTACGGTTCTTGGTGTCGTCTTCGAATTTGTCTATCTCGGGACTCTGCTCTATTGCTTCATCCTGTCATTGGGTAATCGACCGCAAGGCTCTAAGAAATCCTACTTGATGATGGTGATTTTCTGGTCCATTCTGATGGTGTGGCTCACATTTGCCTCAATATTTCTGACCGTCCGATCCATCCAGACACAAGTCAACGAAAAAGACTTCTCGTTTTCCACCATCTTCAATAACAGTACATTCTTCGGTCTGATTGTCTCTCTGGCAAGTACATACGTCTTGTGGTTTGTCGCAAGCTTCTTATTCTTCGACCCATGGCATATGTTCACCTGCTTCATTCAATATATCGTCCTTACGCCGACTTATATCAACGTCTTGAACATCTACGCTTTTTGCAACACCCATGACATCACATGGGGAACCAAAGGAGATGACAAGGCAGAGAAACTCCAGAGTGTTAACGTCAAACCAGGCGGTATGGTTGACGTCTTGATCCCACAGGATGATGGCGATCTCAATGCACAATATCAGTCAGAGTTGAAGAAATTTGCGACGAAACCGCCAAAGGAGGTCAGAATTCAAACTGCAGCCGACAAACAAGAAGACTACTACAAGTCCTTCCGAAGCAATGTCGTGACCGTGTGGATGCTGACCAACTTTATTCTGGTTGCTGCCGTTTTGAATGTGGCAGGTTTCCAAAGAATCAACACCGACCAGACCACGCAGCAGAATTCGACCATCTACCTGGCTGTTATTTTATGGTCTGTTGCAGGATTGTCACTTTTCAGGTTCCTTGGAGCTTGTTGGTTTTTGATTGTGAGAATGGTAAGTGGCGAGATGTTTCGAACAGAATGTTGAATTGTTACTGACTTGACATAGTTCCGTGGTGTGTGATCGAAATAGCTTTTTCCAGATGTGTGACGATTGACGAGAGCTTTGACCATATAGCACGAGGGGTTGTATTCGTTTGGCGTTTTCCGGCGTTTGTGATTCAGCAATTCATGGTTGTGGAGAAAATTTGCACCTGCACCAGCTCGATTATGACTGGACCGATACCCCGGATTTTGATATTGCCAAAAAGGGTTGGTTGGAAAGTGTAGCCACTTGGACAGCGAACCTTGCGACTGGGGATCGTGGACGCGCTCCAAACAGAAAAATTCGGCCTGACTTGTATAGAAACAGAATAACAGTAATCAAGGCCTTTTCAGTAAATAAATCTCTTCTTTTAATTCTTCGCTCACTGGTTTACCTCCCCTTAGATACTCACCAGTGCTGATGCAGCAATATATTTCAAGCTTGAACCTCTCCTACGCCTTGGACACGAGTGCCAGCTAGCGGAGTTGAGGCACAATTCATCGAAAAGGCCCGGAACTCATCGCGTCATACCCCCGCCCGATGCGTCGGCTCATCATACATGAATGCTCACACAAGGTAGATCCAGTCGCTCAAAGCTTCGAGTAGACACAAAGCGCAATCCCGCCACAGACCAGCGTCATACCGATCCAGGTATCGCGGGTGATCAGCTTGCCTTCGGCAAACCACTCCCCCAATACTGTGAACAGAAACGCCAACGAATTCGTGATTGGCACTGTCAATGATAGTTCTGTAGTCATTCGCAAGAAGAAAACGGGCATTAGCAAGGCGCTGTTGATCAGGACACATCATATTCTTCGAGAAAACGTACCAGCCTGCCCAACGAGCAAGAAAAACCAAATACTGCCCGTCAGATTGAGCAGCAAAGGGACAGCATAGCCAGGGCTACGCAGCAGGCCGAGCACGGTGTAGAAGGCCTTCGCGATCTGGCGAGACAGCCACGAGCGTGACGGGTCAGTGATTGATGCGTGGCTCGGTGCCGTGTAGTTCACGGCGGCTTTGCGGATGAAGGGTGTCGTGAATCCCCAGCAGATTCCCACGAGCAGGAACGACAGGACGTAGTTGAATGGGGACGGCGTTGGTGGTGGTGGTGTTGGCACCGACTCTCGTGGTGGTAAAGGGTAGGGTGTGACTGTCATTTTTGCTTTTCCCCTCTGGTGAGTAGATACTCCTTTCCTGGGCGTCTAGTTGCTGAGATGGATGGTGAGAGATCTCTCTTATGATTAGTCCGCTGGAGGTCCGGTTCCTGGATAATTAATTGTACGAGTTCGGAGTATCGACGCGTAAGTTGACTTGGGAGAGAGAGGTTGAAATTTCAGGGGAAGGAAGCTGGGGGCCTGGGCGATAGTTGTTCCGGCTTTCATGCTGCGCAAGGCTCTGATCGCAAGGCTGAGTGCTGAGTCATCACGTGACTGGCAGTTACTGTGGTCCTGCAGAAGGCTAGCTACGATTAACAACTCATATGTTTTCTGTAAAGAGATTTGAAATATACTTCCTAGGTGCTTCTCGGCCGATTTTTTTATTGGCTTAGGAGTACTTCGTAGTTTGTGTTGTCTATGCCATGATCTAATTGCTGACTTCAGACATGCATTTCTGCTTATAGTACTCGGTACTGGCGATCTACACTGGCTAAGGTAGGCAAGCACTGCCCTTGACGGCTTTCCAAGTCAGCGACAAGGTACTTTTAATTAGTCGCTTGCTCACGGGTTGCAAGATAGGAAAAGGAACTCTGTCGCAATTGAAGTCGTAAATTGAAGATAGGGTTGATGGTCGGCTATATACGGAGAGCGGGTTGCGGATACGCATATGCTGCAAGTGGTCTGGTAGGTCAAGAACATCTTGTTATGAGAACTCAAGCCCATAATTAAGGCCCCCCTTTCACCCCTCTTGGGTGCCCTCCCCTGGCTCACCCCCGTTTGCCCAGAGAAGGCTAGGCGTTCATCATTGAGGCAATACTCCCAATGGGTGCCAATAACCTATTTACAATTAGGCACCCAACCTGCCGGGGAGCGCCAGCCCGAGGCCCATCGCCCCAGTCAAGCAATGGGTGGAAGCGTCTCGATGCTTACATTGTCCAAAGCTACAGCCTACAATACGCCATTTCGTGCATTTGCGACTTGCATCAGCGCCCGCCCCTTGACCTTCTCGAGACGTGCATCCGTCATCCTTGAACTGCAGCGGGTACCAAGGGATCGACCATCCTTAGGTCTTCCTCCACGTTTTGAAGACGTTGCAGAGTTAACATCTTCCTTTCTTTGTTTCTTGACCACTTATATCTTTCTGAGCGAAGGAGACTTCTTCCATTTGATGGATTGAATGGTCGTCCCCCTCCTTGCTCGTCCCAATGGTCTCCGCTGAATGGTACATGCCAGTGGAGGATGACGCACTGGTGCAATTCCAATTTGGCCGCGTGCCATCCTTCTCCTTAAACACAACTGCTCCACCTAGATTAAAACGACATGCGCCTAAGGTTCGGAGTGGCTGTGTGACGTGCAAGTACGTTTATCTCTTTCAATTCTTCATTGGAGCTTAATTCGACGATCATCGCTGACGATTCGTTTCATGCGGAAAGAGCACGACGCGTGAAATGTGATGAGACCAAGCCAGCTTGTAAACGGTGCACGACCACAGGCAGACGCTGTGATGGGTACAATTTACCGAAACCTTTACTCTTCGAAATCAGCGATGACAAAGATGAACGATGGAGTTTTCACTACTATCGTGACCGCACAGCCTCGCAAATCAACAGTGTTGCTGCTGATGGTTTCTGGAGCCGATTAGTCATTCAAGCTGGCTACTCACGAGATATAGTCCGACATGCCTTGGTTGCCATAGGGTCGTATCACGAGGGTGTCGACCACTTGGATGAATGTCGACGGTCTGATAAGTACAAGTTTGCATTGCAACAGTACAATAAGTCGATCAATGGCATCCTTAAATCCACTGCTGAGTCGGACATTGAGGAGATCCTTCTGTCTATCATCCTCTTCACTTTCTTCGAGAATGTACGAGGCGAGTGGGCTTCCGCACTGGCTCATCTTCAAGCCGGCTTAAGGATATTGTCGAATTGGAGAGCCGCTCATCCTCCCCACCTAGGTGTCACCGAAACATCGGTCAGACTTGAGGAACGTATCGCACCTGTCCTCAGCCAGCTACAAGTTTTCGCGACAGGTCTTCTGCAAATGATTCCTTCCAAGAAGAGTCGCTACTCCACCTACATACCCGATCGATTTGATGATCTCCAGTCTGCTCGCTACTACTTCTATAAAGTGCTTCACGGCATCTGTGCAAAACTACAGTCAACTCACGACGAATACCCGTGGCCTAATTCCGATATCGCAACCATTGCCCAGGGAAGACGGTTGCTATATCGGTGGAATGATGTTTTCCAAGAATTTCTCACTCGAACAGATCGCACGTGTTCGTGTTTCACGCCGGGATCGACTTCACACTTCGACTTGGGATTGTATTTTATGCAACTGCAATATTGGGCGGCAATAATCCGACTAGAATGCAAGCCGTTCAGAGAAGAGACGTCATTCGACGAGCACAATGACAAGTTTCAGAACCTCATTGACATCGGCAAGGACTTTTGTGATCTATATATGGACGAGATGCTGACTGAGACATTGGTCAATTGCATTGGTTTCGAAGTGCACTACATCTCTGTCATTGGAATGGTAGCGTTACGCTGTCGTGATCCACGCATTCGAAGAGAAGCCATTGCCCTGATCCGCCGATGGACACGATCGGAGGGGAAGTGGGACAGCGTAGCGGCTGCGGAAGTCTCAGAAAGTATCATGACCCTTGAGGAAGCAAGCGCGAATGTTCCTGAAGTCAAGAGCTGCCATGAAATCCCAAATACAGGGCGTCTACACCTTCTAGGTTGCAATCCATTTAAATGGAATGACGCGACCACAAAGTACGAATTGTAAGTCAGCCATCCCAAACCCGAACTCTTTTGACCAACATTGCGTGAAGGATATATTCCGTTGAAACATGCGACCTTATCAAATTTCGGGTTCTGCGATCTGGAATTGACCCCGCAGAGCAGGAGATTGAAACACACTGGATCGATAAGCGGACGAAAGCAGGCTCTCCGCCGCTACACACGCTGCCACTGCCACACGATGTGACTGGATTTTTCCCACAAACGGTTGATGGGCCTGCGGTTGAGTCCAAACTGTGGTCTACCTTGGGAAGCAAGAAGGTGGCCATGTTCCTCGAGCGCGCGAGCAGCAGCCACATTTGTCAGTGCATGAAGTGCGCCGTCAAGGAAGAGCTACTGACAACTCCCGAATCTCCAGTCATATCCCCAGTCAAAACATTGGATGGGGAGGATCAGATCACAGGCGCGGGAGAACCTTCATACATAACCCTAGATCCTACAAGTATTCCCCTGTCGTCGCCACAGGCGGAGTCCGGGCTGTACGGATGACTTGACGATGAGACTTACATAATCAGTATCAGGCTTAGCAACACAATCCTAGATGCTGGTATATCCTGAAACCAACCGAATAACCAGATCCTGAAAACTAGACAGCGATGCTCGCTGCTTCAAAGCGATGGAGAGGTACCTCCTCAAATTCGGCAGAGGTGACTATTATTAAGACCACGCAATGAGAAACGAGCGGGTAGCATCGATATCGAGGCGAAATCCATCGGAAAAGCATACAAGTATCACTCGCATAATTGACCCGTCGTCATTCACCCAAATAGAGGTACAGAGATTGTGAGTCGGTGTACACGGGGCACGATGCAGCCACGAGCGATGAGGTAGGCAGTACGGAGTATTTGAGAACAGAGGTTGAGTGAGGTGAAAGCTGGAGGCAGTTTTCGGCATGCAGCCGGAAGATCTACCCCTAGTAAGGCTTACAGAACCTGAAAGGTCTCTGTGATTGTAGCAGGATAGCACGGAGTACATATGTTGGACATTGAATCTCCGCATTTACATACCAAGACTCTCGGAACAAGGTGTTTGATGCAGATCTGTGTCTCAGGCTTCTATGTACGGAGTACTACAAAGCTACTATCTACCTACATACCTAGGTATCTAGGGTAACCTGGAATCTCGGGAAAATTCGTTGCCAAGACAATGCCACGTGACTCGGAGAGATTATCCGTCGCTGATAACCGTGCACCCCAAAAGTGTCTATCCTGGCAACACTGACCATACCCAATCTTCACTTCTTTCTTCTCTAGATATTTGCCCCGTACAAGCAGGTTAAGCAAGCATGCGTTGTTAATCTCGCAACTCCTTACGCGTGGCTTAGTTTGATTCGATAGCAATCCAACGTGAGATGCGGGAATATGATTGTTCTGCGTCCTTCCCAGCCACGCACATTTTGGTCATATTGTCTCAAACGGACGAGGCTGGGAAATTAGACACGGCGGCCGCGCAGGCAACGATCAAGCACAACAAGGTAAGACCGGGCATTGCTCGTGAGTGAGTGAGTAAGTCACACTGCTTCTGTCTCCTGAGTCTCATTCTCTAGACATATTGAAACTATTCATACTCCAATATACCTGAGTTGTTGCTGTTTGAATTCTCCACGCCCGCCCTACCTAACTACAGACCGTTTCCTGACATCATCGCTACTCCCACCACAAATACACGCACATATACTATACACACACACAATGCCCACAGTTCTCACGCCCCAAGGTTGGGTAAAAGTGGCCGAGTCGCCTAACAAACGCCGCACCGTCGCCGCCGTCGACCCGGCCGACGCCCTCAAAGGACCCCTAGCATACTTCAGCTGCAAACGGTCGCCACCGAAAGTGTTCCCGGGCGTGCTGCACCTCCCAGCTGGTGTCACCGGGGGAGGAAAGCACTCGACCCCAAAAGAGGCCTTCCCCTACGATTTAAACGCGAGCCCGGAGAAACTGCGTGCGCAGGCACTCGAGAGGATCAAGATGGGAGGCAAGAACAGAACGGTTTCGGCCCCCGTGCCGGAAATGCATCTCGACGAACCATATCAAAGCGAGGAGGAAGAGGAAGTGATGATCGAACACCGCTCGTCGCGGCATAAAACTCCCTCCCCTCCGCCATCACCTACACGCTCAAGCCGCCACCACGGCTCACAGTCCAGCAAGCACAGTCACCATCACCACCACCACCATCATAAACACCGCAGCCACCACCACGATGACGTGTCCAGCGTGTCGTCCGGCTCCACAAGGTCCTCGTCCTCCTCGTACTCTTCCTCCTCCCGCTCGCACCGCTCCCACGAACGCTCACGCCCAACGCAGACCGTGCCCCAGGCCCCACTCATCATGTACACCGCTGGCCCGCCGCCCCCGATGCCCGCGGGCCCCAGGTATTATCCTGCCTATGATATTCCCTCGCCCGCGCACCGGCCGCCGCCTCCTAGTACCGGCAGTGCCAGGAGCATGAGCTATAGTTGGTATAATGCCACTACACCTTTGAATCTGTGAGGGTTGACAGAGAAGTGGGGAGGCGAGACGAGGGCAAATGGCGAAGACTTTGATCCTCGCCTTCTCCTCTCCGTCTCATCGCTCTTGTGTGGAAAATTTGCCCAACAGCATGGTTGTTGTCTTACTAGTATTCGAGTCCCGCGTTTTTCCGAAAACCATGTCTTCTTGCGTGTGCTTGTGCTTTTTCTATTTTGGACCTACAGACGAACAGAGCGAGTGGCGTTGCAAGCCAGTGGAGCAGGGCAGGGATGGGTGTGGGCGGGAAATAGATGTGGGAGATCTTCTTCAGGCGCATAGGTTTTTCGTCCTCGTCTTACGCCTCAGGTATTTTATCTCGTTGCCGAAATTAGTGGGAGGATGGACGGGGGAAGACTCGATTCTATCGCTTTCCAAGCACGTGCAGAGAAATGAATTCCCACAGTTTCCATAAAATAATGTCCAAATGCTTCCCAGAATAAGTAATATCCTGCCTGTCCTACCCTAGGCCTCATCAAGTGATATATCTATCTATATCATGGTATGATGCGGGGGGGAGATTTGGGTATCGTCAATCAAATGTCCACCCTGATGCAGAAGGCATGAATGTGAATCCACGCTCTCTATTCCCATTTCCATATCCGTTCCCATCGTACGGAGTCTCCATAGTAGTGTGAGGGAGAATCTCCCTGTACTCCGTACTCCATCATATGTGGTCTGGTTTCCCACCGAAGGCTTGCTGTTGAGCCTTCGTCTCGCGCGCATCCCGATGATGTATCTCGTGCGCATATGGCGCACGCTCACATACTATAAGTCGTGCGCTAGTCAGTCCGTCATGCCCGGGTTCATGTCATCAAGCCCTGCTCTCAATCGTAGCCCTCCCTGTAGGCAGACAGGTGCTTAGGGCCTGCCTATTCCCTAATCGTCCATCGTCATCATTCTCTTCAGCATGCCAGGATAATCTTGGCTAGTCAATCCCTTGGGATAATGTCCTCCTCCTCGTGCCCCCGTTCTTCTCCAACCAAGCCGCCCCAAACACTCAATCGCCGACAACGATGATCCTCTCCCTCCTCGTCTCCTTCGTCCTCACGGCCCTTGGCTCCCTGATGACGGTCGTCGTGGGACGAATGAAATAGCGTTGCGTCTTGGTAATGACCACCTTCGTCTCGCGCTGATTCCCCCCACCCACGAACGTCAGATTCGCATCGGGTCGGAGCGGGTATGGGTCGATCGGCACAATACGCCTGCGCCGCCGGCGGTGCCTGTGCGAGGACGTGTCGGAGTCCGAGTCGTAACCACCGCCGCCGCCTGTGAAGATGCGGAAGCAGCAGATCAAGAGCAGGACGAGCAGCAAGAAGCCGAAGAATGCCCCGATCACGATCCCACCGATCACACCTGGTGCGAGTCCGTCGTTCTCGTGGTGGGGGTATATTGTCACGACGCCGGCAGGCGGGGTGGTGGATGTGGTGATGACAACAATTGGTGGAGGTTTGCTACTGGTGGTGCATGCGCACGGCGTTCGGGTCGTGATCGTTTCGAAGGTCGTTTTGGAGCTTGCCCAAGTTGTTGCTGTCACTGTCGGTGCTGGTATTGGCTCAAGGGGATAGCCTGTGTCACTTCCGCCACCCTCGCCGCCCGGCGACCGTCCTTGTATTAACATGTGAAGGGAGGAAATTCTGTGCAAGTAACAAGTGTTGGGAGGCCAATGTGTTAGACGTCGCGTTGCACTGAGGCTGACATTGTGGACGTTTCTAAGACTCACGTCGGACACAGCAGGTGGACTGTTGCAAGCTGAGAGACATCACTTGCGAAGCGAGACAACAGCACAGAGGGATTGTCGACATTATGGGTTATGTTGCGCAGTATGGTCGGTAACCAAGGCGCCTAGGTTCGCGGCAGCTTCAGGCCATGACGAATCCTCGCTCATACACCTATGTACACCCTCCAGCCACGTTATTTCTGCCAGAATTCGGCTGAGATGGGTTCGTTAAGTTCAAGGTACTTCCGTGAAAGTCAGGCGGCTGGAAATCTGAATGAGGGGCAGACCTCCAGGGCCCACAGCCTGATTGTTGGATCGGCCAATCGGTTGGTGTGGTGGCTTCTCAGAAGCGCACTATTTAGTGAGATGGGTGTTCAACCCTAGGCATGGCGTGCAGGGTGGGATGTAACGGGACAACCGCCAAAAAGTGTCATCGATCTCATCCAGCCAACCCCAAAATTGCAAGTTGATTCTCTTTGTCCATGCTGTATCTGTAAATCTTCTCGAGTTGCTTCCAACGGCAAGTGGAACTTTGTCTTGCCGAGCTCCGTTGAATTGGCACCTTGCTCTTGGCTCCCTTCAAGACTCGATCGGAGCAGATTGACGTGATTGAGCCCCATAAGCCAAAAATGTATCAAAACAAGCCAGAGTGGTTCAGTGCGCCCAGAGATGTTCTCCCAGACTCTACGATTACCCCAGGGAGGCTTATTGTCGATCCACGAACCCCTGAGGGGCCACCTTATCTCGACAAAGCGCTGTTGATTCCCGACACCGACTTGAGAGTGACCAACTATCCATACAAGAACGAGAAACAGGATGAAAAGGGTGGCTCGTTTGGCCTTTTCGCGTCATTCATGTCTGCAGTCGGACTGGGCGCAGATTTGAGTGGAAATATCAAGAGTGGAAGATCTCTAGATATTGAAGTTGATCGACTACAAACAGTCATGTTTGATCCTTCGGCCGAGTACCTCGAAGAAACATTGAACTTGCCGAAGAATCTGGCTTACTTGAGGGATCAAAGGTTCAAAAGATCCTTGTATCTTGTGACCGGGGTGAAAACTGCGTACGGAGCCAAGCTGACCAGATCGAGATCAGAACAACGAGGCGGTGATGTGAAAGTTGGGATCAGTCCGAATGTCCCAGGCCTTGAAATTGGTCCAACAGCGTCGTATACGCAGACTGGAAAGGTGACCGAAAGGGTGCAGGGCCCAACGGACTTTGTTTTTGCGTATCGCCTTAACAAATTGCATTATTCACGAACGAGGAGCAAATATGTCCAACAAAAGTTTACCAGTGGAGCCTTGTATTCTGACGAGGTGGATCCTGAGGATGAAGCTGAAGCCGTCGATGCCGCCGAGTCAGAAGGTGAAGAATTCGCTGAAGTTGTCGGTGGCATCGACGACGATGACGCAGGCCGGGCAGAATTCAAGATCTCTGGTGAGGCCGTTTTTGACGAGGAGGATGGTGAACCGTGCATCATAATATTACCAGAAACTTCGAAATCAATATAAGGGATTGTTGGCAGCAGCGTGCAGGGGACCATTTCGTATTGCGATTGTGTTCCCGCATCTGTCAGAAGCCGTGTAATGCGACGGATTGACGCAGTGAGCATATCAGTTGAACCCCTCGTCGCCATACTGGCACTATGAACACCCCGACCTTTGAAATACGGTGGAAATGTCCAATGCCATACTTCTAGCCAAAATATCTGCGCAGTTCAATCCCCATGGCAATTCCAATGGTGTCGAATTCGAATTTGTGGATTGAGAATAAATGCCATGGTTTGATATACCTGAAGTTTGCCTCATTAACCTTGGTGCTTGAAGCCAGCAGCAGTGCTCTCATTCCAAGGAAGGAGGCGACATGCTCGGCATGTTGAATTTTCTTCCCTTTCATTCTGGGGACTCGAGCGAAGTCGATCAGTAGTGCCGCAGTTGCAGCAGCAATTGGAGTGGCCATTGAAGTCCCGGTCTTTCCAACCATCTTGCCTTGTTTCCCAGTTGTCAGAATGTTCTCCCCTAACGTTGCAAAGTTAAAGGTCGCAATCTCACTGGGAGGATTGCCTCTCCACGGCGAACCCTTGAAATCGGTAGCATGAATGCAAAAGACTTTCGAGTCATCCCGTGCGGGCCACGCCCTGGTGATATCTTCATTGGCGCCATCGTTTGATGCAGCAGCAAATAATAACACGTTTTTGTTGGCCGCCAACCTTAATGCATCGTCCATTTTGGCCAATCTCGACGGAAACCCGAATGACATGGAGATGATGTCGACTTCCCAAGAGTTCACCGCATGTTCAATTGCAGGTGCAACCTGATCGGGAACTACATCTTTTGTTCCCCTGAAGACACGAGCAACATATATATCAGCCTCCGGCGCTACCTGCATCAGGAGGAGAGCAGTGCTGGTTCCGTGTCCACTGGTATCTTCATTGGCCTTGCTCTCAAGGCCTTCCATTTGGCATAGGAACCCTTTAATGCGTTCCTTTCTTGCATCGATCTCTGGATGATTCATGTCAATACCAGTGTCGAGTATTGCAATCCGTACGCGGCGTTTATCCTTACGAGACTCGTTCCCTTCGGCATATTGAATGTTGTTGCGACACTTGTTGGTAAGAAACTCATGCGTTTTGATAATCTTATCTGGAGACCAGAGGGACACTCCTTTATGACGGTCATTGAGATCTTTCCATTTGAGATCACCAATCCGTGTGAGCCTGTCGTTGGAGTCTTCGGCGTCAAATGTCTTTCCGTAAACAACCCTTCTACTTGTTCCCGCGTCTGAGTTCCTGCGTTGTTTGGGCGACGAGGCAGGCGTAAGTTTCGAGTCGTTTGGCGTTTGTTCCGGTTTCATCGGCTTCCCACCTACACTGGAGGACCTCGGCTTCCCTGGAACCTGCAAGTGGACATTTGCTGTCTGTTTGCCTGTAGAGTAAATTCAGTGCTGTGTCAAGGATACATTATCTATGCTCTTACCCTGTTGTGCGCTGTGAGATCCGGTCTTGCCGACACTCCCTTGAGCTGGCGAATTACCTTTGCCCACTTTGGCGTCTGTGTGGGAGGTTGAGCTATCATCCATTTGCTTTTTGGGCAGTTTCTCCCTTCCCCTTTCATGAGAAGACGAGCGTGACCCATCGGAAGATGCACTGCCTTTTCCCTTCCCACCAATCCCTGGGCCTGGCGAGGTTGGTTTTCCTGTTCCCTGAGAAGGTTTCTCGACTGTGAGTTTGGGAGATAATGGAATCTTCTCTATCTTTTTCGGATCCTGTTTATTTGTTGAAACACTCGAGGCATCAGGCAGCACACTTTTCGCCTTATCCGCCTCGGCCTTTTTCTTAGCTGATTGGATGGATTTGCTCTTAATTTTTGTCGTCAATTCGTCGTTGCCTAGCAGGTTTTGTGATATCTTCAAGATTTGTTCAAATTCAGCCGTTGCTTTGCCAAATCTTCGCTTGCCATAAAATCCCTGTGCGAACTCGCATCTGCACCCTATAACGGATTTGGCCACGTTTGTGTAACGGAAATTCCACTTGCCCTCGTCCTTCACTTGAGCACACTTCTCGAGAATATCATTGAACAATTGAACAGCATCCCACTGGCGGTCGTTGTCGAACAGATTCTGGGCAAGAAACTGCTCAATGTGAAGCGTATTGATGTTGGAAGCTCCAAAAAGTGAGATAGCAGGTTCAAGAGCAGCAGCGAAGTACCAGCATGAGGCGGTGTAATTAGATGCTGCGTCTTCTTGCCGAGCCAGTTGATCAACCTTGGTTATCCAACCGAAGGACTTTTCCGACCTTCCACCTGGTAGTGTTTTATTTGCTGGCTTAGGAATGATGAGGGAGAAGGGCTTGGACAGCTGAAGGTCCCCTTCTCTTGCTTGAAGCTTCGCACTCATGATATCAGGGCGTATTTCATCATTGGGGTAGTAAATCAATCACTTGGCATCCAACTACCACTGGCACGATTCAGAATGGGACCTTACACCTGTGAACAATGAACGGCATTGAACAGTACAAACGAGCTTTGGACACGTAGAATGAATAATGGGGCCAAGAGGAACGCCTTGGACGATGAGGCCCCTAGACAGTTACGAGTTAGTGCTCCGTACTGGGCGTCCTCTTTTTTGACACCAGGAGCGCTTTAAGCCGAGTCTGTCATAGCTTATTTCGACACGAGGGGACACTTCAATCAATATCCGTCGAGTAATGCCAATGTGATGTTGTGTAACCTGCATGGCTACCTCAATCTTCAACTGTACGGACTACTCACTACATGCGCTTCTGATGCATTGCCACGTATACAATGCCACGGGATCTTCTCTGTTTTGTGTTGGCCGGTTTCTGCAAAGTTATGAAGGTAAGTGCATCCCCTTGAACAAATTCAACCACATCCATTGTCCTGCTCTGCAGAACGACCAGTTATGATGGGTCTTGACTATCAAAGGTGAGTTGATCTCTGCCCTATGCACGCAAGGGGACATGTCTGATTCTCACAGCTTCGTTGGATCCTACCCAATAGGTTTCAAAATTGGCTCCGCACGCAAGGAGATCTACATCCATGAAGCACTCGTCAAGCAGCATTTTGGAATACTCTGGAATGCTTATCTTAAGAATCCCCATAAGGCTCAAGATATTTTTGGACAAGTTGATGAGGACACGTTCGTGCGTTTTGTCGAGTTCGCATACACCGGCGATTATTCTGTTCCACACCCAGCAGCATTTCCAATCGTGAATGAGAACGAGGTCGACCCTCGAACTCCAACTGACCCAGACGTTGTACTCGAACTCAATGAGCCTAGCACAGACCCAGCTCCTCTAGAGGAATGTATTGAGGAAGCAGTCGAAATTACAGATGACCATGCAATCCCAGAGGCGCCTGAAGCAGAAGAAGTGACGAATTTCCATTCTGAGACCTCATGGAACGGATGGCTTCCTAAGAAGGCGGCGAAAAAGAAGCGAAAGCAGCTTACCATGTTGCAACTGTACTCAGAGCTACCACCGGCCGATGATGCTATTGAAGAGGAGCCAGCACCAGCGACAGGGACGAAGAAAGAAATATTGTGGAACTCATTCACAAGCCTAGCCCTGCCCAAAGTAATTCCACCTTGGGAGCCTGATGCTTCAGCGGACGCCAATTTAGACTTTTCGCCTATCTTTCTGTCTCATGCAAGTCTATACGTCTTTGCAGACCAATTTGCAATCCCCACCTTGCGAGAGCTCACCTTGGATAAGCTCCGTCTAACACTATCTCGATTTGATTTAATCTCCGAGCGAACAGATGCCATTGCGCAGCTCCTGAAGTACACATACACCAAGACGAAAGATTCGGAAGAGAATCCTGATAAACTCCGTGAGCTGGTCATCGATTATGCCACCTGCCATGTGGAAAAACTCGCTGAAAATCGGGCGTTCTTGGATCTTCTTGGGGAGCCAGGCTCCCTGTGCAAGGATCTCGTACTGAAAGTGCTACTGCGTCTGGACTGAGGCATCTACATATGATCGTATGGCTTGGTGGTAAAGGTCGGGACCAGCTCCTCAACTGTTCGATCACTTTTGTTTACGGCAATTTTCTCTTGTGTGTGTTCTGTTCGGTGTTACTTGGTGACACGATCTGAGCCTTTGATACTACTACTGATACTTAATATTAATAGTTTAGAGGGACAAAAGTTTGATCATGATGTTCACATAATAAGATTGACAATGTTTCGGGTCTTAGGCAGTTTCTAGTGTTCCATGGCCTTCTCAAGCGTGCCTAGGTCATCTCTCTTCCTTCTATCTTCCTCATAAGGGGATCTGGAGCAGCAACAACAGAGCATGGCGCCTTCCGGCTGATAGTGGTATTTATAGGCGGACGTTACCAGTGTTAACTTATCGAGGAAAAGGTGCTACTTAGGGGACTATTTTCGATACTTCCAATTTTGGTACGGATTGCACAAAGAGAATTAATACGTGCAATGGGTGTTGTCTTGGCGGTCAACCTCCTGGATCCTGTTCGGGGGAATGTATCAGGGCATATTCTTGGCAGCTATTATGCCAAGTTTTGGGGGCCAAATATTATGCCAAGGCGTGCAAATCGCACCCAATTTTGTAGTGGTTTTGCATCGAATTGCATCAATATTGATAAATGAGTATATATTTGACTATTGCTCAATGAATGAACCCTTGGTCACGCGCCTCAACTGCCTTTGTAGTCGGTTGCCTGCGCCTTTTGCCTCTAGTGAGCACTGGCGGCGCTGTTGAGGTCGGTAGTAGAGCACTCGGTGAGGCCTCAGGTGAGGCCTCACGGCGCGGGCGAGGCCTCTCAGGCGTCCTTATGAGTAAGGATAGACCTATAGACCTTGGGGGAGTCTCAGGGATGCTCTCAAGGGCCACTTCTACTGTA
>Ga0105239_10000782_pt1 | contig 45096 bp, 26 predicted proteins | sample KBSC44metaG_FD_92761 | JGI IMG/M metagenome (GOLD analysis project Ga0105239, IMG submission 92761) | Corn rhizosphere microbial communities from Kellogg Biological Station, Michigan, USA - KBS C4-4 metaG | ecosystem: Host-associated > Plants > Roots > Rhizosphere > Soil | place: Michigan, USA...
CCATCATGCATGAAAAAATGGTGGAATTAGGCGATGAGCAAGTGCGTAATATTGATATTTTAAGATGGCGCAAAAAAGGATATTTCTCTACTGAGCCTATTGCTAATTTTCACCCTGGCAGAGATGAGTTATTGCCCATACCACAGGCTGAACTTGACAATAATCCGCTCGTTGCCGGGCATCAAAACCCAGGTTATTAATTAATATATAACAAATTCAAAAACAGGCGACCGAAAGGTGCGCCTGTTTTTTTCTTATATTTATTTCATAGTTATGAAGAAACTCTTACTTACTGTTACCATAGTCACGCTGCTTTCTTCATGCAAAAAGCCTGCACTATTTGAGCAAATACCATCTTCAGCTACTGGCATAACATTTAACAACCTGATTACCGAAAACGATTCAATTAATCCTATTGATAATGCCACTGTATATAACGGCGGGGGTGTTGGTATAGGAGACTTTAATAATGACGGTTTGCCTGATGTTTATTTTACCGGCAACATGGTAGCGAATAAATTATATATCAACAGAGGTAACTTTAAATTCGAGGATGTTACACTCAAAGCAGGCGTAGATGGCAAAGGACGTTGGGGGAAAGGAGTTTCTGTTATCGACATTAATAACGATGGCTTGCCTGATATATACGTTTGTAATTCGTTTGCAAACGATCCCCAAAAAAGGCAAAACTTATTGTATATAAACCAGGGCGCTGATAAAGCCGGCGTGCCAATATTTAAAGAAGAAGCAAAGGAATATGGCCTTGATATTCAGCTATTCTCTACAATGGCGAGCTTTTTTGACTATGATAACGATGGCGACCTTGATATGTATTTAACAGTAAATGAGCCAAACCCAGCTGAATACCCGAACCAATTCCGCCCCATTAATGTTACCGGCAACGCCAGAAGTATGGGACGATTGTACCGGAACGACTGGGACGCAAAACTTAAACATCCCGTGTTTAAAGACGTTTCGTTAGCTTCCGGGATCAGGATAGAAGGATATGGACACGCAGCAACCATAGCCGATATTAATTTAGATGGATGGAAAGACATTTATGTCACCAACGACTTTCTGTCGAATAATATTCTGTATATCAATAATCACGATGGCACTTTTACTGACAAGTCGAAAGAGTATTTCAAACATACATCGTTCAATGCTATGGGCCAGGATATTGAGGACATAAACAACGACGGCCTGGCCGATATATTTGAACTCGATATGAGTCCCCCCGATAATTTCCGAAAAAAAATGATGTCGGGGCCAAGCAGTTATAACACTTTCCAGAACTTTGACCATTACGGTTACCAATATCAATATATACGCAATACACTTCAATTAAACCAGGGGCCTTCTATTGGTGAAAACAACAAGACCGGTGAACCAGTATTTAGCGAAGTTGGTTTTTTGAGTGGTGTGGCCCAAACGGACTGGAGCTGGACCCCGATGGTAACAGATTTTGATAACGATGGTTACCGCGATATTATAGTTACGAACGGCTATCCCCGCGACGTTACAGATCATGATTTTATTACTTACAGATCCAATGCGTTCCTGATAACGCCAAAAAAGGAAATTCTAAACCAGATACCTTCAGTCAAAATTCACAACTACGCTTTTCATAACCAGGGCGGCGTACAATTTAATGATGTAAGTTTAGATTGGGGACTGGGTATACCCTCTTTTTCTAACGGCGCGGTGTATGCCGACTTAAACAATGATGGGGCGATGGACCTTGTAATTAATAATATCAATGATGAAGCCCTGATTTACAAAAATACCGCTGCCGGGGATAAAGAGACTGAGCAGCATTATCTTAATGTAGCGTTTAAGGGGCCCAATCAAAACCGGGAGGGAATAGGAACCTTTGTCGACATCTATTACCTGCACGGTTTACACCAGGTATATGAAAACAATCCTTTCCGGGGGTATCTCTCCAGTATTCAGCCTATAGCACATTTCGGGTTGGGTAAATGCAAAACTATTGACTCGATAGTTGTCAGATGGCAGAACAAATACAAACAAACGTTTTTAAATGTAAAGGCCGATCAAACTTTGTCAGCAAACATAAATGATGCTCATCAACCCTATACCTGGTCAAATCCGGCATCAACAAAAACGCCTTTATTTACAAATATCACAAAAAAAAGTGCCATTAAATATATCCATCGCGATACTGATTATCAAGACTTCAATATCCAAAAACTTTTGCCACATAAACTTTCAGAATATAATCCTGCACTAGCTGTTGGCGATATTAACGGCGATGGTTTAGATGACATTGTTATAGGTGGAAATTTAACAGAACCGGCACAGGCTTTTTTCCAACGAAAAGACGGCACATTTACACAGAGAAATCTTTTAGAAGAAAAGAAATATGATCATCCATATCTTGATGAGGGAATTTTAATTTTCGATTCGAACGGTGATAAATTTCCCGATGTATTGATTACGAGTGGTGGGTATAAAGCGCGGGCAAATGACCCGTCATACCAGGACCGGTTATATATTAATGATGGCAGCGGCCATTTCACGTTGGCAAAGGATGCGTTACCGGAATGCTTTAAAAGTAAGCTGAGCGTACGGGCATTTGATTATAATAATGATGGCAAATTAGATCTTTTTGTTTCGGGGCGGGTTACACCATGGCGATTCCCGGAACCGGTAAGCAGCTATATTTTAAGAAATGACACGAAGGACGGCAAGGTAAAATTTACAAATGTAACCAGGGAAGTTGCTCCCGGCTTAATAAATATCGGGTTAGTGAACGATGCCATTTTCAGCGATTTTGATAACGATGGTAAAACTGATCTTATATTGGCAGGTGAATGGATGCCGCTAACCTTCCTGAAAAATATTGGCGGAAGATTTGTAAACGTTACACCCAAAAGTGGCGTAGGAAATAAAGCCGGCTGGTGGAACTCGATAGCAGCCGGCGATTTCAGGCACACCGGAAGAACAGATTATATAGTTGGAAACGTAGGCTTAAACTCCTTTTATCAGGCAAGTGAAGAATTTCCGGTTTATATAACAGCTGGCGATTTCGACAAACGGGACCGTTTTGACGCATTTCCATCGCTGTTTCTTCCGGGTAAAGACGGCATAAAACGTGAATACCCTGCAAATGTGAGAGAAGACGCTTTTAAGCAGATGATAAGTTTACGTGTAAAATTCACTAACTATCATTCATACGCAGAAGCGACGATGCAGGATTTGCTCACCACTGACCAGATGAAAACTGCAGTACGGCTTAAAGCGAACGAATTACGGTCATGCTATTTCAGGAACGATGGCGAAGGTAAATTCACAATGGTACCCATGCCTGCCGAAGCGCAGGTTTCAGCAATAAATGGGATGGTAGCTGACGATTTTGACGGGGACGGAAACCTGGACGTATTGATTAATGGAAACGATTTTGGCACCGACGTTTCACTTGGAAGATATGACGCTTTAAATGGCTTGTTGCTGCAAGGTAACGGCAAGGGTGGTTTTACTCCGTTATCAATCGCAAATAGCGGGATATATTTACCTGGAAACGGAAAGGCACTTGTAAAACTCAGGGGCGCTGCTAACAACTATTTATTGGCAGCAAGTGAACATTCAGGACCACTACAGGTTTTACAATTAAACGCCAAAGCTTCACTCCTGAAAATAAATGATACCGATCAAAGTGCAATCATCTACTATAAAAATGGCAGCGCTACTAAACAGGAATTCTACTACGGGAGCTCGTTTCTTTCCCAATCGTCCAGATTTATCCTGGTCAATGACAAGATAGCGCAGGTATCAATAAAAGACAGTTCAGGAAAAACGAGGGTGGTTAAGTTTTAGTTCACTTAAATAAACTTTTATCCCTGGTGGCTGTACCGGCCATTGGCATTGTCATCGGCTTCATACTGGTATCAAATTTTAACACCTTCAGATCAATTGGTCTTGCCTTTCCAGCTTCGGTTACTTCCAGAAACTGGCAAGGCTTTATTTTATAAAGGTGTTGCACGGTACCACTGCCTGCCCAACGGATCTCGATGTCATCAATTACCCTGGCCTGCCCCACTCCTATTTCTTGCCTTAACGGTGATGAACCAAAGCTTCCGCCAGAGTTCACATCTTTAAATACGCTCCTTTGTAAACCATTTTCGGTAAATGTGAGCTTAATTCGTGAGCCAATTGCAGACTTATTCGACTTTGTACCAACCAGTTTTAAACCTACCCAATTATTATTGTTCTGGCCTGGATTAAGATATAATGAACTGGGGTAAGCATCGCCTGTATAGGCCCCTCCCATTTCGATAAAAATATCCTGCAGACCGTTGTTTCTAAAATCGGCGAATGATACACCATGGCCTTTTTGCAAATTGCCGGTGCGCGACGACCGGGTTACATCGGCAAATTGCTTGCCGCTTATATTTCTGAACAATTTATTTGGTATGAGCGACCCGAAATCAGGGTTACCGGTACCGAAATACATATCGGGATAACCATCGTTGTCAATATCACCAAAATTACCGCCCATGCTGAAAACAACCTTATCCAGCCCTGCGCTATGGGTTACATTTGTAAACGTACCATTGTGGTTATTTTTAAAAAGAAAAATATTGCCGTTATCCGGTACAGGAGTACCCAACGCCTCCAGCGCAGCATAATAGCCCAGGGTGGTACTAAAATTATAACTGCCCATCAAGATATCAGGCCATCCATCATTATCATAGTCAAAAAACCAGGTGGTAAATGTGTTTTGCTTTATGTTGATACCCGCCTTGACCGTAACATCTTCAAAATCCACATTTTTTCCGCCTTTGCATTTGTTTTTTAGCAAATACTTCCTTCCGCTCATGGTCGAAATGAAAATGTCCGGCCAACCGTCATTGTTATAATCTGCAGACGTAACTCCTTTCACAAAATCGTTAATCTGGCAATGTGCTTTTTGCGCCACCTCGGTAAAAGTACCATCATGATTATTCAAGTAAAGCGCCGATGGGTGATTGTTTTTAGGGTTAGTTCCACCATGGCTTTCCTTGCCTATAAAAACATCAAGCCAGCCATCGTTATTGAAATCGGCCCACACGGCGGTTTGTGTCGGGTCCATGAATTTTAAACCAGCGGCGAAGGTTACATCGCTAAATGTACCATTGCCATTGTTTTTGAGTAAAGAGCTGGGCTGATTACCGAACCCGTCCCGAAGCCAGCCCCCACGCATTATAAAAATATCAGGATGCCCATCGTTGTTATAATCGGTTTGTTGAATATTCAGACCGCCAACCTCGGTTTGCAAACCGCTTTGAGCAGTGCGATCACTAAAGGTACCATCTCTATTATTATGAAAATAATGCATGTGGTCCTGTAGGTCCATCCCCGATGTGATAATATCCAGGTATCCATCGCCGTCGAAATCATCCACTATGGAGCCGCCGGCCCTGCTATTCAGATCAATACCTGCGTTTGCCGCCACGTCTGCAAATGGCTTTACTTTGTGCGGCCCGTCGTCGGCATTTAAATTGGGAATAAGATATTGGGTGGAAACTTGCGTCGGATAGCCGCCCAGTGTCATGTAAGCTATGTTTAACAACCACCGCGACTGGGCATCCTGAGGGTCTTCACTCAATTTTTTTTCCAGTGTTTCTACTGCCCGTTGTGATCCTGTTTGAATTTGATGTACGCCTGCCCCCGAAATAGGGAATATGCACGATGAACCATTATGGTTAAGCATGCAATTAGCACGCTCTCCAAGGCGCATATACGCTACAGCCTGATCGGGCAATATATTTACCGGGTTCATGTAACGGGGCAGCTTCGAAATTTTACTGTAGATATCAACGGCCCGTTGTTCATGGCCTTCCTGCAATTCAAATAATGCTTTTTTTGCCAGCAATTGCACGTCGTAGTTTGGCGAATCTGCTTTTAATACCGAATCGCTGGCGGCAAGCCGGGCGTCGGAGCTGAAAATATTTTGCGGGTTATAATTTCGCATTTTTAGTTCCTGCAACAGGTCGGCCATATTGGCCGGGGAATGTGGTTTACAGGTGATCAGCAAACTGCAAATACCTGCTACAAATAATACCGTAAGTAATCTATATCTCAACAACATGAAAATTGGTTTAAAATTGGAAGCGAATGCTTACTTTAAACAAAGTTAAATGAGGCAGGAATTCTAAAACACAACATTTGTCCATATTAATATAACATCTGCACAAAGCAATTGAACATACGAGTTATATATATACACAAACGTGTTTACCGAGGATGTCGATCCAGCTTAACTTCGTCAACAGGAAAAACTTCAAATACCTATAGCGGATCAATCAATTTTAAATAAATCAAAATAATGAAGAAGAGTATTTTAAAGATGACGATTTTGACGGTAGCCTCGGTGCTCGCGGTCAACTCGTTAAGTGCACAGAAAAACACTAACAAGGTTAAGTTCCTTAATCCACCACTAATTAAAACCATTTACACAGCGGACCCGTCCGCTCATGTGTTTAATGGGAAAATTTATATTTATCCCTCCCACGATATTGATGCAGGTGTGCCCGAAAACGACAATGGCGATCATTTCGCTATGCGCGATTATCATATATTATCGCTGGATCACATAGGTGGAAAGGTTACCGATCACGGTGTCGCGCTTGACATTAAAAATATTCCATGGGCTGGCAAACAGTTATGGGCGCCCGACGCGGCGTTTAAAAATGGCAAATACTTCCTGTATTTCCCCGCAAAAAATAAAGAAGGCGTTTTTCAAATAGGATGCGCAACATCCGATAAACCCGCAGGGCCATTTAAGGCTAACCCACATCCTATCAAAGGAACCTATAGTATCGATCCTGCTGTATTTGTTGATGATGACGGAAGCACATATATGTATTTCGGAGGTATTTGGGGTGGTCAGCTCCAACGTTGGCAGACAGGGAAATATGAGGCCAACGGTTCAAAAACTGATCTTCATAACGACAAGGCAGCCGCTATAAGTTGCCGCGTAGCAAAGCTTGATAAAAGCATGATGGAAATTGACGGAAAAGTACACAATGCCCTTATAGTTGACAGCGCCGGGCACGAACTATTAGGTGGCGACCATGACCGCCGTTTTTTTGAAGGCTCATGGATGCATAAATATAAGGGGAAGTATTATTTAACCTACTCTACCGGCGACACGCATTTTCTTGCCTATGCTATCGGCTCGAGCCCTATGGGGCCTTTTGTATATGCCGGCCATTTTATGCAACCAGTGCAAGGGTGGACGACGCATCACTCTATTATTAAGTTTAATAATAAGTGGTATATTTTTTACCACGACACCGAACTTTCCGGCAAAACACATCTCAGGAATGTTAAGGTTACCGAATTACATCACCTGGATAACGGTAAAATAGAGATGATCAATACCTACACGAGTTCGGGCAAATAATCAGGTCAAAAACAAACGTGCAGCAGCTACTTAAAAAGTTCAGGCTGCTGCACATTTGAATTCCATATAACAAAATGGGGAAGCTCTTCAGGTATTTAGTTATCCCCTTCTGTATAACTTAAGCTCTTTCTTCGAACGTAAGTTGCAGCTTCTTTCGGACTTTCGGACTTTACCGATTTTTGGACTATTCTATAACATAAGTTTTACCGGGCGCAGTTGGCATATCATAAACCCATGTTTTAGCAAGGTTGGGTTTTTCGATACTTGTTTTTACTATCGGCGTTTTTAAATCCATTACCTGGTAAAAACGATTTTTGTTACTGCCATTTGCTGTTGTTAGCAATGCGCTTTTTACCGTTTGATTAAAACGCAGCCGGCAGTTTCCGCCGAGCGAGGAATGTATAACCAGCTTTACAATTTTGTGGTCGGCCCAGGTCATATCAACTTTAAAGCCGCCCCGGGCCACTAATCCAGAAACGCTGCCATCCTTCCAATCATCAGGTAAGGCTGGCAACAGGTAAATTGCGCCATCATGGCTTTGCAAAAGCATTTCTGCTATCCCCGAAGTGCAGCCAAAATTACCGTCGATCTGGAAAGGCGGATGGGCATCAAATAAATTGGGGTAAGTGCCGCCAGAACCTCCACCTACCGGTTTTATTTGATCCTTAATAAGTTTATACGCATGATTGCCATCCAATAACCTTGCCCACAGATTGATCTTCCATGCCATCGACCATCCCGTTGATACATCGCCACGGTAGTTAAGTGAGTTTTTTACGGCCGCAAATAGTTGTGGTTGCGTGAAGGGCGATATTTGATTACCCGGAAACAAACCATACAAATGAGAAACATGTCGGTGGTGATCGTCGGTACGGTCAAAATCTTCCAGCCACTCTTGCAGCTGGCCATGTTTGCCAATTTGCATGGGAGGCAGTTGTCTGCGGAGGCTGGTCAGGCTATCAGCAAAAATCTTATCTACATTCAGTTCCGCAGCAGCCCTTATGACATTTGTAAACAGGCCAAAAACCAATTGGTTATCCATGGTAGCACCTGCAGTTACTGATACCTGGGGTTTACCATCGATATATTCGTGTTCCGGCGATATCGACGGCGACACTACTAACCAACCGTGATCCGGTTCTTTTTGCAGGGCGTCGATATAATACTCTGCTGCCCCCTTCATTACCGGATAATATTCCTTCAGAAATGTTTTATCGCCCGAATACAAATAATGTTCCCAAAGATGCTGGCTAAGCCATGCGTTCGATGTTGGCCATAATCCCCAAAAGGGGCCATCAACTATCCCGGTGATCCGCCAGATATCGGTGTTGTGGTGTAACATCCACCCGCGCGTTCCATACATTATTTTCGCTGTTGGGGTACCAGTGACCGACAAATCTTTTATCATGTGAAAAAGTGGCGTGCTTAGTTCCGGCAACTGGGTTACCTCGCTTGGCCAATAATTCATTTCGGTGTTTATGTTAATGGTGTACTTGCTGTCCCAGGGGCCTTTAACCTCGCCATTCCAAATACCTTGCAAATTGGCCGGCTGCGACCCGGGTTGAGAAGAACAAATCAACAAGTAGCGCCCGTATTGGAAATATAATTCGGCCAGCTGTGCATCATTATCATTTGAGAAATTTTCTATGCGGACATCTGTAGGTTTATTTGCTGCACTATTGATGCCCAGGTTGAGTTTAACCCTGTCGAAATAAGAGCGGTAAAACCTGGTGTGTTTATTCAGCAGGTCATCGAAGTTATGTTGATAAGCTTTATGCAAAATATCATTAGCACGGTTCATTGAATTTGCCGAAACATCGTGATAGTTTACAAAGTTTGTAGCCATCGAAAGATATATTATAGCTGTATCTGCATTTGCAATACTTATACCCGAAGTATCTGCAATACATGTTCCGCGCGAGATTTTAACCCTGGTGAGCACAGTATATTTGATCTGTCCTTGTTGGCCTTCGTGGTCGCTACCCTGGCCGGATAAAACCAACGTTTCTTTTCCACTTACACTAACCGAAGACTTCAGCGGACTTTGAAGTTTTACCTTGCAGCTAATCATGCCGGCCTTATTGGCGGTTAGCCTTGCCATCAACACATTGTTGCCAAAAGCCGTAAAATATTCCCGTTTGTAGTTAACACCGTTTAAAGTGTATTTTACAACAGCCGTAGCATTTGCAATATCCAAATCACGATAATAATTAGTAACACTATCTGCCCCGGTGAACTTGATATACAAATTACCTGCAAGCTGGTACGGCATGCCGCTATTGCCTTTTGGTCCAAGTTTGCTATTCGCCAGTTCTTGCGCTTCGGCATATTTCTTTTCAGCAAGCAAAGCCCTAACCTTATCGATGTTGGGTCTCGCACCCGAATCGATGGTATTATTAGGCCCGCCTCCCCATATTGTTGATTCATTGAGCTGGATACGTTCGTTTTTTGCATCGCCAAATACCATCGCGCCTATAAAACCATTACCAAGAGGCAAGGCCTCGTTCCAATTTTTTGCAGGCTGGTTATACCATAACTTATAGCGTCCCTGGTTGGTTGCAGTTGGTCTTTTCCCTGCATGTTTTGGTTGTGCCTGTAGCGATGAATATATCAATAATACTGCGGCAAAAATGTTCACCTTCTTGTAAAATACTCCTGTCATATATCGGGGTTTGTTACGCTTAAAAATTCACAACGGCCTGGTAGGCTTTTTTGCGTTGCCTGTTTTCGTCGAACAATAAAGGGTAGGCTTTCCTTACTACACGGGGCGTATTCGCGCCGGCAGCAGCCCCTCCCGTAACTCCTCCGCCTCTGCCGTCAAGCCAGCTCGACCGATCAGACACATTCCAAAATGTAACGTTTGTTATATATTGCTTATACTGCCTGATAATATCAAATGCCATTTTGTATTGTGCAATTTGTTTGACCTCCACCTCGGGGGTGTAACCCGGGTCGGGTGCCGGCGTTGCTCCTGCAACCGCGGGAGTTGTACCAGGGACCGGGTTTGGCTTGGGCAAGCGTATAGTAATATCCATTTCGGTAAACTGTACATTTAAGCCAAGGGAGGTCACTTCGTCAAGGGCTTTACGCAGTTCCTCCGGCGATGGGTCGTTCAATTTCCAATGGGCCTGCATGCCAACACCATCAATGGGTGCGTGGTCTTCGATCAATTTCTTCAACAATTTATATATTTTCTCTCTTTTTACCGGATGTTCGCTGTTATAATCATTGTAGTACAACTTCGCGCTTGGGTCGGCTTCGTGTGCATATTTAAATGCCGAATCGATAAAATCGGGGCCATTGCATATTTTGTACCAGTTGCTTTTGCGATATACCTGCGTAGTATCGTCGCTATCATCAACCGCCTCATTCACCACATCCCATGCGTAAATTTTGCCTTTATATCTTCCTGCTACGGCAAAAATATGATCTTTTAGGCGTTGTAAAAGTAATTCTTTAGTTACCGGTTCGCCATTAGGTCCCTTAAACATCCATGCAGCTTCCTGGTTATGCCAGCATAAATTGTGGCCACGTATTTTGATATGATGGCTCACGGCAAAATCAACAATAGCATCGGCATTTTTCCAATTATAAACGTTTTCGGATGGATGTATCGGCCCCATCTTCATATCATTCTCCGGGGTTACGCTGTTAAACTCTTTCACAATTAATGCCGAATCGGCGCCATGCAAGGACGCCATGCTTACAGCAACCCCAACAGGAAAATAATCTCTATAGTAATCCTTTAAACCTTTATCGGGATTGCTGGCTGCAGCAGAGGTTGTTACCGGATGTTTGGAAGCGCACTGAACAAAGGATAAAACCGAAATCGCGATTACGGAGAGCAACGTGCCCCGACTTGCTTTTTTCGCAGTAGTTGAAAATGCCATATTTTGTTAATAGTTTTTATTGCTTATTAATTTTATTTACCTTATAACCTAACAACGAGAGCATTGTCCCGCCATATCGCGTTCCTAACAACCTGCACCCTTCCGCCGTAAAATGCAAATGATCGGGGGAGCAGGTGCAGCCTGCCGAAGAAATAACATACGAGTTAGGGATAGTTTGAGGTAGCGTGGCTATAATTTTGTTCATGCTTGCGCAAATACCGCTTTGGTCGGTGTTCACCACCTCTCCCGCAAGTAAAGGCACCTTCTTTGGCTTTAGCTTTAAATCTTTCATCAAATTATCGTAAACGCCTTTTACTTTTTTTGTCCACAGCGTATCGTTGGTGTTGGATTCACCCTGGTGCAACAATACACCTTTAATCACACCCGACTTTTGCGCTAATTTGGCAAGGGTTACCAAACGGTCGTAAGGATTACCTCCATATTCGGCAACTATGTTTTTCATCCATCCGGGAGCAGTTGCGAGGTACGATTGGTAGCTATCCTTTTCAAAAATCTCAATTTTAGCACCGGCAACGGAAACGTTAATGATGCCAATCCGTATTTTTTCCGGCAGGTTGGCTACCAGCGTCCGCCCAAAATAATCGGCCGGTGTTAGGCCGGTTGTGCAACGCGTCAATGGCGGTATAGCCATATACCAATTATCTTTTAGCCTGCCTTCGCCACAGTCAACAGCTTGCAATACCTGGAACCTGCTGTCAATACCAATCGAATCCTGTGCCTGTATCCGTGCGTTGCCCTCCATGTTTGATTGTCCGAAGCAAATAAATATGTAAAACTTCTTGTCCTGCGAAAAGCCGCTCAATGCCGACAAAATAAGGCAAGCCGCCGCTATAATTTTAAGTTTCATTTTGCAGGTAATTTCAATTCTTGAATATCAGGCTCGCAAACTGGTTTAAAGATCGCCTCCATGATTGCCACTCATGTGCCGTGCCTTGTGATTGGTAAAATACCTGTTTAATGCCTGCCTTTTCAAGCGCCTCATGGAATCCCTTTACCATGGTTTGCATTCTTTCCGGCTCGGTAGTACCAACACTTAAATAAAGTACTTTAACTTTTTGGTTAAAGGCATTTGCATCGGCAAACACGCCATTGTACATTTTGGTTATATCGTTTCCAGGCTGCATAAAGCCGGCGCCGCTAAAACCGCCTACGTAAGCAAATTTGTCGAGATTGGTCATTGTGGTTTGAAAAGTTTGAAACCCACCCATTGAAAGCCCAGCCATGGCACGGTGATCGCGGTCGGCAATCGTCCTGAATTTAGCATCAACCATTGGAATAATTTCTTTCACCAGTACGTCCGGAAAAACGTTACCTGCCATGCTTGGCCCACGGCTGCTGGCAGGTGCTGGTTGTGTTGGGTCGGTGGCGTACCCCCTATCCATCACAACTATCATAGGAGTTGCCTGTTTAGCGGCTATCAGGTTATCTAATATAAAATTCATTTTACCTTGTGTCGGCCAGCCGGTTTCGTCTTCGCCCGAACCATGTTGCAGGTAAAGTACGGGGTATCGTTTGTCGGTTTGCGTATCATAACCCGGTGGTGTGTACACGTTCGCCCGCCTCCATGACTTGGTTATATTGGAGTAATAGTTTACTGAACGCACTTCGCCATGAGGTACGTCCTTTACCGTATAATACCCCCCGTCCGGATCTGGAATGTCAATCCCGCTTGCCATTCTTCCCATACCGTAAAAAGTTTGGGTGGCCGGGTCAACAACAGCAACGCCGTCAATTATCAACGAATAGTAGTGAAACCCCAGTGCCACCGGGTCGGTAGTTACCGTCCAATAGCCCCCTGTATCTTTATTCATCGGATACTTTTTTAACAGGTCAATTTGAACACTTTTTGCGTCGGGTGCTTTTACACGGAAAAACACGGTATTATCAGGGAATATTTGGGGATATTTTACGCCCGGAATATTAGTAGGTGCAGGCACGCCCACTTCATTATAAGCATATTGAGGGAAAGTTGATGCATCTGCCGGTTTAAAAATCAATTGCGAAAACATATACAAGCCATTTTTCCATACCTTAAAGTTGTGGACACCCGGCTCGATATAGTAAATGTGTGGTACATTTTTCTCTACCAAATAATCGTGGGTGCGTTTGCTGAATGAAAGCAAGCCATCACTTGCTCCGCATGAAATCCAAAGCAATTTCAGCTTATTTTTTACAGCATCGGGATCAGGAATCAGGTCCTCGGGCTTTTTGGTATTAGGTGCAGCAGAAAAAGCGCCTACCCACGAAAATACGTTGAGGTTTCCTAAACCAAAATTTAATGATTGCCCGCCCCCCATTGAAAGGCCGGCTACAGCCCTGTGATCTTTATCAGTATAAACATGATACTTATTGTCAATAAATGGAATAAGGTCGGTTAACAGGTCTTTTTCAAAATTGGCAAACCCTTGCACTTTATCGGGTGCCATTACATTCCCGGTCGCCCGGTCGTCTTTTAACGCCCTCCCGTTGGGCAGCACCACTATCATTGGCACAATTTTATTTTGCGCGTACAGGTTGTCAAGTATCACCTGGGGGCTGCCGCCGTTATACCATTCTTTTTCATCGCCACCAATGCCATGCAAAAGATACAGTACCGGATATTTTTTACTTTTTGAATATCCCGGGGGCGTATAAATAAGTGCGCGGCGTGTGTTACCCACCGTCTTTGACTCATAAGTGATGGTATCGATTTTACCGTGGGGGATATCCGCACGAAATTCATCAAAACCTACGCGTGCCTGGGTAACTATGCCCTGCGCATTAGCGGTTATGTTACAAAAAGTAAAGATTGATAATGCAAAAAGCAATTTCCTCGTTTTTAAGGATATATTCATTGGTAATAGTTTTTACTGTTTAATAAATTATTAGTTGGCTTGTGGTTTTATAAGATGATATTGACCGCTTAGATGCATCAGGCTGAATATATATAATAACCCATCGTAATATGGGTCAAAATAATTATCCACATAAGGTTCCAGCTTCGCGTTCCAAAGCGGGCGCACAAAGTCGAATTTTGCATTGCCGGCAATCATGAGCGAGGCAGCAGCGGAGGTAGACACCAGGCCAAGCGAATGCCGTAATTTTGTGACACCTCCTGCCGGAAGGATAAATGCAGGTTTGGTGCCGTCGGTGTTAAACTGATCATCAAAATCGTTTATCCCTTTTGATCGTAAAAAATTCTGGAAGCGTTTTGCATACGCCTGCTGCCACTTTTTATCCTTTCCGAACCAAACATAATCCATCGCAATATTCATTGGCACCCGCCAGGAGTCGAATCGAAAGGCCGGTTGCATCCTGCCCCACGCAAATGGCTTACCGTTGAAATAGGTATTATCCGGGTTAAGGCCTGTTACTGTGTCACAAGCCCTGTGTAAAAACACTCTCGCTGTGTCGGCACAATCCCGATAAAATTGTTCGTGGCCATCTTTGGCATAAAGCGCCCATACCTCGTAAAATGCAGGCAAATGATAGGATGGATCAGTCCATTCATACCCTTTGCCTTCGGGTACAAACGAAATTTGTTTTGCCTCCATGTTTATTAACGGATGGATATTGCCGGTGCCATCTTTCTTCCACATGGCATCCAGTATCCTCCTGGCTTCGCCATAGTAGTTAATGCCGGTATTATTCCCCCACCTGTTAGCGGCAAAGAGCAAATCTGTCACATAATATAACTCGCCATCGGATGCAGAACCTTCCGAATTGCGCTTCATTGTTTGAGGATTAATGCTCCAGGCAAAATATCCTTCCCGTGGCCCGTCCTGGTGCTGGAGGTATTTTTTCGACCATCGCCATATCCGGTCAAAAACATCTTTTTTGTTCAACTGCACGGCTATCATCATACCGTACGAAAGGCCTTCTGTCCGGGCATCGTGGTTTTTTACATCAGAAACATAAGCCATTGAATCGCCCACCTCGAAGTATACCTTATTGGGACCTTCAAACACGTCGTGATAAGCCTTTGCCACCTTGCTGTTAATGTCGGCCTTGCTATAACCCGCTTCATTGAAAAGATCAGGATAAACTCCGGAAGCAACTGCGCCCCTAACTGCCATTTTTTTTGAAGCCTTGTGATTTTGGCAATTTGCTAAAACGGGCAACACTATAGCCATTAAATACAAAAGCGCTGATTTTTTAATATTCATATTTTAATTAAATAGGGATTGTGATATAATTTCTTCTCTCAATAATGCATGGCAGCCCATTCGCCTGCTTTAAATCATTATCCTGTTCGCGATAAAAACCTTCATAACTTCTTACAAATTGCTGTAGCACACGAGCAGGCAAATGGCCCCTGGTTTATATTATTTGTAACAATTGGTGATTTCATTCGGCAGGCTAATCGTGATTAACGAAATAACAGATCGTCAGCCAACTACTATTCGATTAATCTTCGTCAAAGTTATTTTCTAAATGAAACCTGGCATGCCACAAATGTTGAATAAATCAACACTTTGGTTGAAATATGGCCATTTTATCCAAGTGTCACTACTAAATGCGCAGATGGTTTTAAGAAATGCTACACCTTAGATCCTGCCCGCACACGGCAAACGTTAGACTGGGAGCAATAATATTTTTTTTTCTGCAATCGATTGCATAATTGAATTTTAAGTTTAAATTTACCCTTGTGCAATTTCCGCCAATCCTTTAGGCGGAAGTGTAGCCTTTATAAACCTCCTGTTTCAGGAAATTAAATGATCAGAATACTTAGTAACTTCTTTTTTATGAGAAGCTGCTGTATAATTTAAAAGTAATAGCATTGCCATGTTAAATTTTGCATTACAAACTAAGCGTGTTATAGTCATCAGGATGTTTTTTACAGCATTAATGGCGGTGGGTATTACGCTTCAATGCTGCGGTCAGACTATACGGTTCACGGTATTAACATCTCACGACGGATTGCTTTCGAATACAGTTAATGCTATCATAAAAGACCACTACGGATATTTATGGTTTGCAACAGCTGACGGTCTTGACAGATTCGACGGCGTGGAACACAAGGCTTACCGTTTCGATCCTTCCGATAAATCGGGCTACCGCTCGAAGGAAGTGGCATGTATGTATGAAGATGGCAGTGGTCAGCTTTGGGTTGGTACTATGGGCGGCGGATTGTATTTTTTCGACCGTTCCCGCGATCAGTTCCAGCCTCGGGAGATACGCACCCAATACAAAGAAGTCACAGACAGCTACATTAAGGCAATATCCAGCGACAATAATGGCCGGTTGTGGATTGGCACGCTGGGGGGCTTGTGCATATTTGACCCTAAAACCGCAAAAGGAATATTTTTTAAACCCGACGAACATAAACCTGGGCAGCTTCGGCCGGGCATTATATTATCTATCTTCAGGGACAGTCAACAACGAATGTGGATTGGTACAGAGAAAGGTCTTTATCTTTATAATGAAGCAAGAAACAATTTTATTTCCTTCAGGCACGATAATAACAACCCCGCAAGCATCCCAAATGACGGGGTTAACGCGATAGCCGAATGCCAGCACAGACTATGGATAGGCACAAATGACGGACTTAGCTGCCTGTTGCCCGACTTAAAAACCTTTCGGAATTTTAAGTATAACGCCGAAGATAACGGTACCCTGAGCGGCAATCTTATTTATAGTATAGCGCCAAGCGGTAACGATATTTGGGTAGGCGCTGAGGGTGGGCTGAATATCGTAAATACGTTGTCGGGGAAAATAAAGCGTTACAATCACGATGACCGGGATAAATTTAGCGTGAGCAGCAAATCTATTCGCTGTATTTATAATGATCCCCGGGGCATTTATTGGATCGGTACCTACCAGGGAGGTGTGGATAAGTACGACAAAAATCTCACCCTGTTTAATTCAAAGCAAAATAACGCCTACGACCCGGCAGGCCTGAATGCCCCATTTGTTTCCTCATTCGCCGAAAATAAAGATGGGGATATATTTGTTGGCACAGATGGCGGAGGGTTGAACCTTTTTCATTTAAAGAGTGGCTTGTTCAGCCATATTGCTCTTAAAGCAAAACAAAAGAATAATTCGGCCGGGCTTCCCATCCTGAGTATGATGCTTGACCGAAATCAGCAACTCTGGATCGGCACTTTCCAGGACGGTGTATTTATTTATAACACTGAAACAGCCCAGTACCAACAGTTAACTGCCGGAAATGATGCAACGCATATTAATAATAATGAAATTTTTTGTTTTAAAGAAGACAGTAAGGGGAAGGTTTGGATTGGGACCAATGGTGGCGGTGTAAACGTATTTGATCCCCAAACCAGGACTTTCCTGAAATACGTGCCAAATCCCGTTTCTGCGGATGAAAGACAGCTGCCTGTAAATGGTTTCATCAGGGCTATTGAAGAAGATCATGAGGGAAATATCTGGATCGGCACGTACGGTAGTGGAATTGCAGTCCTGAACCCCAAAAACCAAAAATTCCAGGTGTACAGCAACAAGAATACCGGGATGGCAATTGATCGCGCATTTTCGCTCATGGAAGATCATGAGGGCAATATGTGGATAGGCACTGCGGGCGATGGTTTATTTTGCTTCAACTCCGGCAGCAAAAAATTAATAAGTTTCCTTGCGCCGGAAAAACTGCCAGATGGAGTAGTACACAAATTACTGGAAGACCAAAGCGGTAATATTTGGTTAACAACTGGAAAGGGAATATGCAAATTTAACATCGCATTAAAAAGATTTACGCATTATTCAGCTTACAATGGCCTGCAAAATGACGCATTTATTGACGGGTCGGGGCTAAGGACAAGTAAAGGAATGCTTTTCTTTGGGGGGGCAGAAGGTTTTAATTATATTGACCCTACACAGGAAGTAAATCGTAACAGCAACGTTCCCCCTGTTTTTTTTACGGCCCTGAAAGTAAACAATACCGTTATATCGCCAGGCGATCATTCACCTCTTAAACAGGATATTTCGGTAGCAAAACAAATCGATTTAGATTATAAGCAAAACTTTTCAATCAGTTATTCTGCAATCAATTTTACGCTTCCTCAGCAAAATCGGTACGCCTACATATTGAAATCGTTCAATAAAAACTGGAATTATGTAGGTTCCGCTACAACGGCGTATTATACTAATTTAGATCCCGGCGAATACCTGTTTATGGTACGTGCCTGCAACAACGATGGGATATGGAATAATACGGGGGCGCAAATCCGAATCGTAATTCATCCACCTATTTGGATGACCTGGTACGCCTACCTATTGTATGCGCTGGCGGTAGCCGGCGCGTTATTGCTTATCCGTCATAGAGGTATTAATAAATTGAAGGCTAAACTTGCTATCGAGCAGGAAAGAAGGGAAGCAGACCGGGTGCATGAACTCGACCAGTTAAAAATTAAGTTTCTTACTAACCTGAGCCATGAATTTCGGACGCCAATTTCACTTATCATGGCTCCCGCTGATAAGCTATTGGCAGAGCATAAAGATGATCAAACAACCGGTCAGCTGTCGGTGATACTAAGGAATGCCAGGCGGCTGTTGAATTTGGTAAATCAACTTTTAGATTTCCGGAAATTAGAAGAACACGAATTGAAACTCAGCCTGGGCGAAGGCGAAATAATTTCGTTCATCAGCGGGGTTGTTGATTCGTTTCATGACTTATCTGAATCTCGATGCATAGCGCTTGAATTTAACGCCCCACATGAAAAATTATTCGTAAAGTTTGATCATGATAAGGTGGAGCGCATCCTGTTTAATCTTATTTCGAACGCCTTTAAATTTACATTGCCCGGAGGAACTGTTTCCGTCTATGTAGTTCAGCACCCGACATCACAGGCCGATAAAACCGTGCTGGAATTAAAGATAAGTGATAACGGCATCGGTATAGATGCGGAAACAAAACAGTTAATTTTTAAGCGGTTTTACCAGGTAGGTGATACCAATATAAGTAATGTAAACCCGGGAAGCGGAATAGGCCTTTCAATCACAAAAGAGTTTGTTGAAATGCATGACGGCAGCATATCTGTAGAAAGCGAACCAGGTAAAGGTTCGGTTTTCAGCGTGTTACTCCCTCTTGAGATTTTCGCCGATAGTGCTGAAAATATTGGGCTTCCAGCCAGTCCAATTGAAAATGTACAAGGTGCGCTTTCAAAACCAAATAACGACCTGCCTGCCGGCGATATTCCGGTAATACTTATCGTGGAAGACAACGATGAATTCCGCTATTACATTAAGGACAATTTGAAAAAACAATATAAAATTGTTGAGGCATCAAACGGCGAAGAGGGTTGGGACAGGGCGCTCTCATGCCATCCCGATTTGATCATAAGTGACATAACCATGCCGTATATGAATGGCATAGCACTAAGCAGGAAAATCAAAGCCGACAAGCGTACAAATCACATTCCATTTATAATGCTTACAGCCCGCACAGGCGAGGATGCGCAGTTGAGGGGGCTTGAATCGGGCGCGAACGATTATCTGACAAAACCTTTTAACTTCGAAATATTAAATGTAAAAATTAAAAACCTTCTTCAACTTAACACTTCTCTTAAAAACACCTACACACGGCAATTAAAAGTCGTCCACACGGGCATGGAAGTTGAGTCGACCAAAGAGAAGTTCTTAGCCAAAGTGATAAACTATATTGACAACAATTTAAACAATCCTAAATTTTCTGTCGTGGATTTGAGCCAGCATTTGTCGATGAGCCGCGGAGCCCTTTACACAAAGATATTCGAGCTTACCGGCCTCCCTCCCGTCGAGTTCATCAGATCATATAAACTCGATAGGGCCGCAGTATTGTTGCTGAAAAGTGATCTTACAATCTCACAGATAGCTTATGAGGCTGGTTTCGCTACCCCGCATTACTTCTCCCGCTCGTTTAAAGATAAATTCAACATGCTGCCCACCGAATACAGAAAAATTGAAAAAAAGAGAGTACTGGCATAAACTATAACACTTTTTGCTGATCTGGTGCCAGCAGGGGAAAATTAACGAAGAAGACCATTACAGCCAAAATTCAAGGCAAATAGCTGCTGGTAAATACAACGATTATGATACTTAATTTGGACAGGTAATTTGGTACTTGCGCCCATGAACAAGGGTTTCCATCTGCGTAAACTACCAAAATGCGACATTAACCCGACAGTTGGTGAAATTAAAAGGCTGAGGGAGTTTTTTCGCAGACACGTAAAAAATCTTCCGGGAATTAATCAAAAACCCGGAAGATAATCTCAATGTTTAAAATTTGCCGGCGGCTTTTAACATGGCTGCGGCTTCCATGGTAGTAACACCACTTATTTGAGTGGTGAGATCAATAGTGCCCGATGGTGCTGTTTTCCAATCGGGGCTAACGGTCATTTGCGGGCGACCAATACCTTTTGTAAACAATGTTTGCGCGTTATATTTTAAGAATTTAACATACGCATCGCGATTAGATGGCGTTACATCCGGGCTTTGTATCAGCAGGGCCAGGTATCTTACCAATATCCCTTTAAACAAGCCACCATCTCCCTGCCCTTCTGATTTTAGCAGGCCGCCCGGCGAAATGTCAGGGTCAACAATTGTGGCGCTTGCATTTTGCATAGCATCCGCAAGGTAGCCTGCATCTTTGGTAACGTTATAAAGCTCAATCGCGGCGCCTATATAAGTACCCTGGTTGTAGGTGAATTTATTTTTGCTGATCAAACCGTCGTGGTTGCCATTAATGCCATCCCAGATAATACCTGTAGAAGGATCAACAAGGGTAGCTTTCATCCAGGTATAAAGATCCTTAGCTAAAGCAAGATCGGCCGCATTGTTTTTTAAGCGATACAGGCGACAGGCAAAAATAATTGCCGGCGCATTTGCCGGTGTATTTTTATAGTCGAGCTGGCTTTTACGCCAGGCTATGCCGCCGCCCTGGTTGGTGTTAACGCCTGTTTTTATATTATCCCACAGGGTGTTGGCCGCATCAAGATAATCGTTATCGCCGGTAGCCTCATAAGCGCGCAGGCTTGCCAATGCCAACCATTCCATATCATCGTAATAATCGTTTATGTAAGTGCCGCCGTTGGTATTACGAGTGCCGTTAAGCAGCGATTTCATCCGTTGCTTGTAAACATCGTTTTTGGTGCGCAGGTAGGCATCCGTAAAAACATCAAGCGTGTGCGCCTGCGGCCAGTAATTGTAATTGGTATTTCCGCCGTTGTCCTGCTTAAAATAAAATCCGTTTGCCGATATGTAGTTATTATACGTGGCGGTTTGCAGCGAATCGGCAGTTGCGGCCCAGGTATAATTTACTACTACTGCGGGTTTGTTTCCGTAAAGCGGGAAGGCTTTATCTTTCAGGCACGAAATAAGCATCAGCGGAATAAGGCCCGCCAATACCATTTTGCCTGCATAATTAGTTAAGTTCTTCATAATTTATATGTTATACTGCGCAATTCTTATTGAATTGCGCAGTTGCTATTACCTTATTTAACCGTTACCGAATGGGTATATGCCGCAGCAGTACCGCTAAAATCTACAATAATATCAGCTGTTTTATTGTCGGCCGCGCCTACAAACTTAAAGCAGTAATCATACTGGGAATTGTTAACCGGTACCATGTAATAAAACGATGGCGGCGTATTTGCATCCGGGCGGTTATTGTCGCTGTTTGTGCTGCCAAAAAACTGCGTAGTGGTTGCACCGGCATCATCTTTAAACGTAAACCTGAATTTGTAGCGTTCGTCGCGCCCCCACGATTCCTGGTGGAAAACAATTGATGCGCCGTCAATCTCCCACTTGCCATTACTTTTATAAGGCAGATCGAACCATATTTTGTTATCTGCCGCAAACCATAAGCCTACCGACAATACTTCAGTGGTTTTTACCGTAGCTACGTTAAAATCAACCTCTATTTTTTCAACCTTGTTGGCCCCGGCAAAAGTGGTATTGCCGTCCTGGGTAAGCTTCGTCCCATCGTACGAATAGATTGAAGGTGTGCCCGTGTTGCGATCTGCAAAATGATAGGTACCTGCTTTTAGCGACGTGTAAACTTCAAATTTACCCGGCGCAGTTTGTTTCATTTTAACGGCTTGTGATAAATCCTCTCCGCCTTCGGTAGCACTGCCGGTAAGGAAAACTTCAGTAGGGATATCCGTAAAACCGGCCGGCCGCTGGATTTCTATGGTGCGCACCTGACTTGATTTTTTAACGTTAATACCTTTTGACGACATTACAGTCCAGATAACCTTGCCCGATTCCTGTGGTTTTACACCAGCGCTGTTGGCTATTTTGTTTAAGTCGCTAAAGGTTAGGGTAAGCTTATTATACAGCCCGTTTCCATCAGAGGGTACCGAATAAAGGGGCTTTGAAAAATCGCCACCATCTTTGTCAAACGCAACTTCGTACAAAACCAATCCATTGTCTTCGGCCTGGGCCTGTTGCCATTCAAACGAAACAGCACCCGATGCGCCGGAAGCAATCTTAATAAACTTATTATTTTCGGGCGCAAACAACGTGCTTACTGCCGATACTTGAGTGTGACCGAGTGTTTTATCTTTTTTGCAGCCGGATACTGCCAGCACTACAACCAAGCCTGCCAAAAGGCTATAAAATATTGTCTTCATGATCTTAATTGATTATAAATGTTTTTATAAATAATTATTGAATTACCAACCTGGGTTTTGGGTTAAATTTGGGTTAACAGCCCGCTCATCGCGCGGAATTGGCCACAGGTAGGCTTTGCTTTTGTCGAAACTCCTGAGGTTTGCGCGGATGTACCCGTTGTCGACAGAGCCCGGACCAAATTTGGCGCCGTGTGCCCAGCCATTTAGTACGGTTTCGGCCGTTTTCCATCTGCGGATGTCAAACACCCGGAGGCCTTCCATTGCCAATTCGCTGCGTCGCTCGCTTCGTACCACATCGCGCAGGGCTGCCTGGTCGGCACCTGGATAATTCAGTGCGGCAGCATCTGTAAAACCGGCACGGCTGCGGATAGCTTTAATTGTATTATCCCAAACTCCTCCATCCATCTGGCCCAGTTCGTTCTTTGCTTCCGCATACATCAATAACACATCAGCATAGCGTATCATAATGAGGTTTAGCCCCGATTGGAAAGTTGATGCATTAGATATAGGATCATAGTACTTGCGGATATAATACCCGGTGGGCGATGTCACTGCACCCGGCGCATATTCGTCAAGGCGGGCCGGATCGGGGTCGGTACCTGGCTTTATATAGATGGTTTTTAAACTATTGTCAGGCTTTTTCCACTGAAATAAATGATAAACCACAGTGCTCGACAAACGCGGATCGCGGTTGACATAGGGATTATTCTCGTCATATCCCGAACCCGCGTCTGTTGGTTTTTTCCCGTTCAGCATCAGGTAATTGTCTACCAGCTCCTGCGTAGGCGCTAATGCATTAAGCCTTGCGCCGACAGACAACGGTGCAAAATCGCGAAAGTCGTAATACGAGATATTGTTTGCCCCGTTGGGTATATACTGCAAGTCAAGTATCACCTCGTTATTATATTCGTTTTGCGGAAGAAACAACCCCTCGTACGAAGGAAAAAGGGCGTATGTACCATTAGTTGTGTTGCCTATCAGCTGCTCGCATGTACTTGCAACTTCGGCCCAGCGGCTGTCATAAAGCAATACACGGGCTTTAAGCGCTATGGCAGCTCCTTTGGTAATCCGCCCCCTGTCAGCAAGGGCATACGCTGTGTTTACCGGCAGGGCAGCGGCGGCGTCATTAAGTTCTTTAATGATAAAATCAACCACCTGTGCTTTTGGCGTGCGGGCAATTTTCTTTGACTCGTCAATAGTGATGTCTTTTTGAATCAAAGGCACGTCACCAAACCACGTTTCGAGCTGAAAGAAATGAAACGCACGGATAAACCTGGCTTCGGCCTTCATCCTGGCTTTTAGTGCAGCATCCATATTGGTAACCCTGTCCACATTTTCTAAAAAGATATTGCAGGTTTTAATACCTGCGTAGTGAAAATTCCACTCATCTTTTACACGGCCCAGCGAAGCATCAAAACTACCTGCCGCCAGCGAAGCAACACCGCTGGCATCGCCCCTGCCATTATAAGCATTGTCTGACGCACCTTCGTTGTAAAAAAACCAATCGTCGCGAAACATTTGCGCGTAGGCGGTGCTTAAAACACTGCTGGCCTTTTCGGGGGTTGTCCAGTAATTAACATCGGTAAATTTATTTACCGGTGCCAGGTCCAGTTTTTTACAGGCCGATACATAACATACCATCGTCAGTAAAAACACTGTTTTATATAGATTTAATTTTTTCATGTCAGTTTTATTATAAGGTTAAATCAATACCAAACCCGTAATAAATTGGCGTGGGGTAAGCCCTGCCGCTATTGGCGCCGCCTGCCTGTACGTTGCCGTTAAACTCTGTGCTTTCCGGATCAAGGAACTTCATGCCCGAAAAAGTGAGCACATTTTGGCCAACTACGTAGGCCCTCAATTTTTGCATGCCTATCTTTTTGGCAATTGCCACCGGCAAAGTATAACCTATTTGAATGTTTTTCAACCTCAAATACGAGCCATCGAAAATGTACATATCAGACCCGCGGCGGAAGTTATTCTCGTTAGACTGACTGCCGTTTTGTGCCAAACGCGGGAACCGGGCATCGGGGTTTTCAGGCGTCCAAAAATCAAGCTGGTGCTGGTAAATTACCTGCGAATAACTGAAGTGGAATGGCTCAACCTGCTCGCCGCGCACAAACATGCTGCGCTTACCTACACCCTGTAAAAACAGGTTAAAGTCGAACTGCTTGTAGTTTAAGTTATAAGTGAAGCCGAATGTAAAGCGCGGGAAACCGTTGCCTAGAACAAATTTGTCGTTGTCATCAATTACACCATCGCCGTTTACATCCACATAACGGTTATCGCCGGGCTGAACATTTAACCCGGCAGGCTTCGGTCCGGTTAAAATGTCATTCAGATTCTGGAAATAACCATCGCGTTTTAAGCCAACATACGAACCGATAGGCAGGCCTACTTTGTTAATAATCTGCATCTCATCATAACTTCTCAGCTGGTCGCCACCTTCAAGGTACAGCACCTTGTTTTTGCTGTCGGCCAGGTTGAAAGCAAACGACTGACTAATGTTTCTGCTGTGTAACCGATAGTTTATACTAAGCTCCCAGCCGCGATTCTGCACCCTGCCGGCATTATAGTCTGGCAGGCCGGCTCCAAATGTGCCCGGCACTATTGGCGGTAATAAAATATCGCGGGTTACTTTATTGAAAAAGTCGACCGACAGCGTCAATGCATTTTTCAAAAAGCCAGCGTCGATACCGGCATTAAAGGTAGCAGCCCGTTCCCAGCGGATATCCGGATTGGCGAAATTAATCCCGGTGGTACTAACCGTTTGATTGTTAAATGCATAAAAATAGCTTTGATTGGTACCGTAGGTATTCAGAAACTGGTAGTCGCCCACGTTTTGGTTACCCAGGATACCGTAAGAGGCGCGAAGCTTAAGATCGCCTATTTTATCACGATAGTTTTCCATAAAACTCTCCTCGGTTAACCTGTAACCACCGGATACCGAAGGAAAAAAGGCGTTGCGATTTTGTTTGGCAAACTTTGAAGAAGCATCCAACCTGAAATCAAACTCACCGTAATATTTGTTTTTATAGGAATAAGAAGCACGGCCGAAGAGTGAATTAAGGCTGCTTTCAGACATGTTATTGTTTGTCCCGGTAGATGAAGGGTCGACAACGGTAACACCGGCAACGGGCGTGCCCAGTTCCGGATCGGTAAATTTGAGGTGTAGGTAATTGCTTTGGTTAGTGGTAGATTCATTGGCTACCCCAACCAGCACATCAACATTATGCACCTTGTTAAAAGTTTTGGTGTATTGCGCCAGCAATTGCGTGTTAAGGAACAGGTTCTTGTTATTATCATCGTCTGTATTCCTGTCAGACCCGTAAGTGCCTTTTGGAAGATAATTAACCTGTATTACCCTGCCAAACATGTGATTAGCCAGCAGCGTGCCTCCAAATACACCTTTAAGTTTAAAGTCTTTGGTTACCGACAGTTCGGCGTTTAAATTGCCAAATACGTTATCGTTATCGCGCTTACGGTATCCCCCTTTTTCGAGTATGCCCAAAGGGTTAAATTCCGTTAACACATCGTTTGTAAGATAGTTGCCCTTATCATCTTTTATTTTGTAATAAGTGGGCGTTCTCCCCGCATCCACTATCAGGGTTGAAGTGTTGTAGGAGTGTTCTTTGATTTCGGTGCGGGCATAGGATAATATGCTGGTCACCTTTAACCGACCAACTTCCGTAGTCAGGTTCATTCGGTAGTTGTACCTGCGCAAACCATAATTTGGGCCAACAAGATTGCTGCGCTGGTCAGTTACCCCGGCCGACATCAAATATGAGGTATTGGCAGTGCCACCGGTTAGCGCCAGGTTATGGTTTTGCTGAATCGCATTTTTTAAAATGGCATCCAAAAACCATTCGTTATCGCCCTGCTGCTGAAAAGCCCTTATTTGGGCTGGACTGTAGATAGGTTGTAAACCGGCATTAACTACGCTTTCGTTTCGCAAAATGGCGTTTTCATAACCTTTTACCGGCTTGTAGCCAACATGCGGCACCTGAACGCCGCCTTGCCCGTTGTAAGATAAAGTGGCGGTTGAGTTTTTCTTACCTTGCTTGGTGGTAACCAAAATAACACCATTTGCTGACCGCGAACCATAAATTGCTGCACTTCCGGCATCTTTCAAAACCGATACACTTTCAATATCCTGGGGGTTCAACAGGTTAATATCTCCACCGGTTATCCCGTCAATTACCACCAGCGGGCTGTTGTTGCCCAGGGTACTCACCCCGCGTATGTTTATGTTTTGATAGGCACCCGGTTCGGAGCTGGTTTGCTGTATTATTAAATTGGGGGATGTTCCCTGTAAAGCCTGGGTAAGGTTAACGGATGGCTTACCCTGTATAGCTGCTGAGGTTACCTGGTCTACCGCGCCAATCAGATTAAGGCGCTTTTGTGTGCCGTAACCTACTACCACCACCTCATTAAGCGCTGTACTTGCAGGCAACAACTGCACGTTTAACGATACTTGCCCGTTTATGGGTACCTCTTTTAGGGTATAACCCAGGAAGCTGAATACCAGCGTACCGTCTGTGTTAGGTACGTCTAAAATATAATTACCATTGATATCAGTTACAGTAACTCTCGAAGTACCTTTTAACTTCACACTTACACCTGGCAGGGGCTGGTTAGTTTCATCGGTTACTTTCCCTGTTATTTTTGCTTCCTGCGCTTTTTTTGAATTGGTTATTTCCGCATCATTTCTGTCGCTGATGACCACTACATCATCAATAATTTTGTACGAGAGGTTAAACGGAGTTAAAACCTCATCAAGTACTTGCTTAATAGTTTTGTTATTAAATTTAATATTTACCCGGTAGGCTGGCTTAAGCAAATTATCTGCATAAGCGAATTTCACTTGTTTATCAGCAGCTATCTTTTCTATAACATCGGCAAGCCTATCGTTTTTAAACTTAAGCGTTACCTGCTGCTCCAGGAATTTCTGGCCATACGAGTTGCTTGCAATTGCAGAGAGGCACATTAAGCAAACAGCAAAGCAGGCGAGCGAGGTAAATTTCATTAATATTAATACATAACGAACTACTCCATTTGAAAATAGAGATATATTCATAAATTTGAGAAAATTAAAGTGTTTGAAATTCAAGTGTTTCGTTCTGAATTGGACCTCTAAACGTTTACACTTAACAATAACCCGGCATTTTAATTGACCCTGGTCAAACCCGTTTGAACAGGGTTTTTTTATGTTTTTATGTCATTTTTCTCTTCATAGTTTTAGGTGATTGATAATTGGTTATCGTAATTTATTATTGGTTTGTTTTTAACATCCTTTACCTTTTAAATGATATCCGGAGTCCTCCGATATTACTTTCCCGTGCACCAGTTTAGAGATAATCACCATTATGTTTCGCAATGAAACATTGGTAAAATTGGCCGATATGGCACAGCCTGCTATATTGTCATCAACCTTAATTTTAATGTTGTACCGATGCTGTATAGTGTTTATCACTTCCTTAAGCGCCATGTTTTTAAATACCAGGTCACCATCTTTCCAGCTGGCAAGTACGGTTACGTCAACCCCCGTTGTTTTCTGTGCGGCATTGTTTCTTTTGTTTATAACCACCTCTTCAGCCGGGGTCAGGAAAACAGTTGCTGCACCCTCCGGCAGTTGTGTAACAACACCTACTTTGCCGGTAATTACATCTACTTTTACAAAGGAATCTTCCGGGTAGGCCTTTACATTAAAACTGGTACCCAATACCTGGGTTTTGATGGCGCCGGTGTGTATGATAAATGATTTCGTTGCATCGTGGGCAACTTCAAAGTAAGCCTCGCCTGCCAGGGTTATTTCACGCAGGGTGCCACGAAATTTTGATGGATAACTTAATTTACTGCCGCCATTTAACCAAACACGGGTACCATCAGCAAGGGTGCAGTTTATAACCTGGCCATTAGCCGCAGTAAGCTGCTTGTTAGTAACAGGATCGACATAATTAAGAATTTTGTTGCGGACCTGGGGTATTAACGCCGACAAGCATACCAGCCCCGCAAAACTGGCAGCCACCATCCATTTTTTATATGAAGTGCGCTTTTGCTCCGGCTGGTTGATTACCGAAATGATACGGTTAAACACTGCATCTCCGTCAAAATCCGCAACGTGCTCATCGCCTGGATTTTTGCCAAGGTCAAGATCATCGAAGTATTTTTCTACGAGTTTTTCCTGCAGCGAGCTATCGCCGGCATGGTTACGTTTTTTCAGGAATTTAAGCTTTCTCATTGGTTTATATATGTAAGATGCAATTGCGCACCCTACCCCCTAAGCCAATTGAAATTATTTTAAAAAAAGCTTTTATTGTTCTGCCAGGTATACCAGCAACAAAATGGTGATGGAAGGAAGATAGTCGGTAAGGCCCAACCGCAGGTAGCGCAGGGCAATAGTCATTTGGTTTTCAACAGTTTTTACAGATATACCCAGGCGGGCGGCTATTTCTTTATTTGAAAGACACTCCTTTCGGCTAAGGGTAAATACCTGCCTGCATTTTTCGGGCAGCTGGGCTACATTTTCATCAAGCACCCGGCCAATGTCATGTTGGATCAACAGGCTGTCCGTACTGTATTTAGCGGCAAGTGCTTCAAGGGCTGATACATCAAGCGTGGCGCGCCTGGTGCGGATATACATTAGTACCCGGTTTTTAATGGCCACTTTTAAGTACCATTCAAGCGATGTAATATTAAGTTCGTGGCGTTTGGCCCATAAATCTACAAATAAGTCCTGCACCAGGTCTTCGCAAACATCCTTATCCCTGAAAAGGCTATAAGCGGCTGCATAACTTTTACCCGAATATTTTTTGTACAGCAATTCAAATGCCTTTCGGTCATCCAGCCTTAGCAGTTCCAATAGCTTTGCGTCGGGCCACATTTGATATTCCTGGTTTGGAAGCATTTATGTGCGGTAAATAGTTGATAAATTGGCAGGCGCATATTTACAAGTTTATTTTGAAATACGCAAAATCTCATCCAGACGCTGTGTTTGCAGTAAACAAATTCAGAAAATGATATGACCAGACTAATACGATTATTTGATTTTAGATGGAAAAGATTGAAAACAAAAAACGCCTTAAATCATTGATTTAAAGCGTTTTTTGTTTGTTTGATATATACCTTGCGGAGAGTTAGGGATTCGAACCCCAGGACCTGTTACAGTCAACAGTTTTCAAGACTGCCGCAATCGACCACTCTGCCAACTCTCCGGGGTCAAAAGTACAAAACCGGGGGCAATTGGCAAACCTGATTTTCAGATTTTTTAATTATTTATAACAAGCTGATTTATTGCTATTTGAATGCAATTTAAAAAGCTTTTAAGTGATTTTTTCAAAAAACAGCGTAACTAACACTTGTTAAAAAACGCCCAAAAACGTGTGTTTAACCTTCTTTTTTTGTTGAATTTACTAACCTATACAATCTAAAAATAATAACTCATGGTTTACTGATTACACCGAATATCTCCTGCGGGGTTAGCGAGCCATCAACAAAAGGAATATTCAGCTGCCGGGCGTAATCTTCGAACCAGCCACCCCAAATTACCAGCCCCGCGTCGTTCGAGTCCATCAGCGGGGTTGGCCTGGTGCGGCTGAGCAATCGTTCCCTTTGTACTTCCGGGTCGATTTTGAGGAAGTATATCCTATCGAAAAGGTGAAATACGCTACCCACATTGCCCGAACCGCCAAAAATATAAATGTCGGAAAACTTATCAATAAATTCGGCCATTGCCTCAGGGCTCCAGAGAAATGAATAATGATTATTCAGCGCTTCATCGGCCGTGGTAGGTTCAGTAACTATTTTACCGTTCCGGTCATACCAGTTTGAAAGTCCTTCTATGTCCGGGTCATCAAAGGCATTAATACCCAGTTGCTGCAAAGCATGTGCAGTATAGGTTTTGCCGGAGCCTGATGGACCGAAGATTAGGACTTTCACGGGTTAAATTTGGTTACTGATATAATGCTAAAATACATAACAGCAGTTTAAAAGCCAATATCACTTAAAATCCCTCGCTGCCGGATACACGTCTTTTTGCGATATTTCATGCAAGGTTATCCGCTTATTCTCTGCCGGGAAAGGGTTGGTTTTTTCATCGGCACGGGATAGGGTAAGCACAGGCAAATCTTCTTTATCAGCCACTGTAAGGCCACGTAATAGTTTCGATAAATCGTAACAGCGTTTTACAATAATGTGTACCACCTCCCCTTCGCGCTGCAGTTTACCATCAACCATTAAAAGGCGGGCCTGCAGTACCTCCTTGCGGTATTTTTCGAACAGTTTTTCAAACACCACCAGGTTACTGAAGCCTGTTTCGTCCTCAATGGTTACAAAGCAAATACCTTTGGCAGTACCCGGCCGCTGGCGTACGGTAACCAGGCCTGCTACTTTTACAGGTTCGCCATCTTTTACGTCGATTAGTTCTGCGGTTGATTTGATGTGCAGCATCCGCAATTTTTCTCGCACAAAACTAACGGGGTGGGCTTTTAAGGATAGGGAGGTTGAAGCATAGTCCTGCACAACATGTTCAGATGCGCTCATTAATGGCAGCGTTACCTGTACCTCGGCTACACTTGCCGATGGCTGGCCCTCAAATAAGGCAATGGGCCTGTCGTGCAGGGCTGATACTTCCCATAAGGCTTGCCGCCTGTCGAGGTCCAGCGAGCGGAAGGCATCGGCATCAGCCAGTCGTTCCAATGCAGCGTGGGGCACACCGGCGTCGCGTAGTGCATGTATGCTGGTGTAATTTGTTACGCGCGCGGTTAAAAGCTCTTGTACATCTTCTTCGCGCAGGCCTTTTATGTGCCTGAAACCGAGGCGGACAACGTGATATTTGCCCGCCTTTTCTTCCATTTTATTATCCCAAACAGACTCGTTTACATCTACCGGTCGCATCTCCACACCATGTTTTCGGGCATCGATAACTATTTGTGCCGGCTGATAAAAGCCCATGGGCAGGCTATTAAGCAGGGCCGTAGCAAATACATCAGGGTAATAACATTTTATCCATGACGAAATATAAACCAGCAGCGCAAAGCTGGCGGCATGGCTTTCGGGAAAACCATAGCTGCCAAAGCCTTCCAGCTGTTTAAATACACGCTGCGCAAAGTCCTCTTTGTAGCCTTTGGCCACCATGCCGTCAACCAGTTTTCTTTTATACTGGCTCACCAGCCCTTTTGCCTTAAAGGTAGCCATGCTGCGGCGCAGGCCATCGGCTTCGGCAGCGGTAAAGCCTGCAGCCACTATGGCAATTTCCATGGCTTGCTCCTGGAAAAGCGGAACGCCTAATGTTCTCCCTAATATTTTTTCAAGCTCTTTAGATGGATATTCAACAGCATCCTGTCCATTACGGCGGCGCAGGTAAGGGTGCACCATATCGCCTTGTATGGGGCCGGGCCGTACAATGGCAACTTCTATCACCAAATCATAAAAACATTTTGGCCGCAGACGGGGCAACATCGACATTTGTGCCCGGCTCTCAATTTGGAAAACGCCAAGCGTATCGGCATGGCTGATCATTTCGTATACCGCCGGGTCATCCTGTGGCACGCTTGCCAGGGTATGTTTAATGCCATAATGCGCATTCAAAAGATCGAATGCCTTGCGAATGCAGGTAAGCATGCCCAGTGCCAGCACATCAACCTTTAAAAAGCCGAGCGCATCAATATCATCCTTGTTCCACTCAATGCAGGTACGGTCTTCCATGCGGGCATTCATAATGGGACACAGGTCGGATAGCTTGCCTTGTGTAATAACAAAGCCGCCTGTATGTTGTCCTAATTGGCGGGGAAAACCAAGCATTTGTCTGGTAAGTTCCAGCACTTTTTTTAAATGGGCATCATCCTCACTAAGCCCCTGCTCGGCCAGTAGTTTTCCTTCAAACCATTCCTCTGAATAATGCCAGATAGAACCCGAAAGGCGGTTAATGGTATCCACCGACAACCCCATCGCCTTCCCCACATCTCGAATGGCGCCTTTTTGCCGCTGCTGGGTAACAGTAGCCACAATGGCGGCACGGTCACGGCCGTACTTTTCATAAATATACTGGATAACCTCTTCACGGCGCTCATGCTCAAAATCAACGTCAATATCAGGTGGTTCATCACGGGCATCCGACATAAACCTCGCAAACAGCACATTAAATTTTGCAGGATCGACCGAGGTAATGCCCAAACAATAACAAACCACCGAGTTTGCTGCCGAGCCCCGGCCCTGGCACAAAATATCCTTGCTGCGGGCATAACGCACAAAATCGTGAACGGTGAGGAAATAATTGGCCAGGTTTTTCCTTTCCATAAATTCCAGTTCTTCTGCAACTTGCTTACTCACTTTTTCGGGAATACCTGCTGGATACCTGTCCTTTGCACCCTCCCATGTTAAATGGATAAGCTCCTGCATCGGTGTGCGACCTTCCGTAGTCAGCTCTTCAGGGTAAACATACTTTAATGTGTCGAGTGAAAACTGGCAGGCTTCAGCAATTTCCTGTGTTTGGCGGATAGCTTCGGGATATTGACGGAACAGGCGTACCATCTCGTCAATAGGTTTCAGGTACCTTTCTGCATTTTGGTGTAAACGAAAACCCGCGTTATGAATGGTGCATTTTTCACGCACGCAGGTCAATATATCCTGTAGTTCGCGCCGGGCCGGCTCGTGGTAATGCACATCGTTGGTGGCAACCAATGGCATATTGAGTTTTGTTGATAACTGCGAAAGCCGGTAAAGCCGTTTACCATCATCACCATAATAGGAACGGGTTGCAGCCAGGTAAAGCCCTTCGCCCAAAGCCTCGCGGTATTCTTTTAAAGTCTGCTGAAAGGACAGCTCAAACTCAAATGAGGGTGTAAGCTCAGCCGGTGGGATAGCTATAAATTTTAAGCCTTTACTATGTTCATAAACATCGTTTTTATATAAATGGCAATCTCCTTTTTCGGCGCGCAGGTTGCCTTTGGTAAGCAACCCCGAAAGCAGGCTGTAAGCATCTTTATCGGAGGGATAGGCCAGCAGACTTGGCCCGTCAAGCAAATCCAACCGACAGGCGGGTATAATCCGCATATCGGTTTGCCGGGTTGCTGCATGGGCGCGCACAATACCAGCAAAGCTGTTACGATCGGTTACAGCGATGGCAGTATAGCCATACGCGGCGGCCTGCTCCACCATTTCGTCCGGGTGCGATGCTCCCCGCAGGAAGCTAAAATTGGTTGTTACCTGTAATTCGGTGTAGCTCATGCAAAAAATCCATGTATAAACCATTGGTTACCCTGGCTGCCCGCATAATGCCCCGACCTGAACAGCCAATACCTTTGCCCTTCTTCATCTTCCACGTTATAATAATCGCGATGCTGCCCGGCATCCAGCCACCATTCACGCTCTATGCGTTCGGGGCCGTCGGCTTTTTTAATTTGGTGCCGCTTGCCTTTATAAATAAACAGCATTGGCGGATAATCGGGTATGGGCGCGCTTACTTCTATGGGCTCGGGCCGGTTTAACAGTTGTACCGGGCGGGGCCTGTCAGTCCGCCAATCTATAGACGGCCGCTCACGAATGGAACCGGCAATTTTAACCGACCGCTCGGGCCAGTAATGCTCATCGGGCAGGTAGCGGTGAATGGCCCCCTGCCCTATTTTCCCAGCCAGCCTGTCTAATAACTCGGCCACGCCCAAATCATCCAGGCCAGGCTTACCGGCCCACAAAGCCTCCTGTAAGGGTGAAACATCCTCCACCTTTGGGGCTGTCAATGTAAAAAGCTCGATGCCCAGGGCAGGCTCAATTTTAGCTATTTGCAATTCGAACAATTTAAAAAGATGACCGGTATTATAAGTGGCGCGGTTAGTACCTATTTGTACCTGCTCCAGCTTGCCATCAACCCGGTAGCCTTTTAATATTGCTGTGCGCAGGCCCTTGCCCTCCTGTTGCAGGCGCTTGCAAAGTAATTCCAACAATCGTTGTATAGCAATTTCAATCCCTACAGCAGTACGGATAGGTTCTAAACAAGGCAACCGCTCTTCATACGGTTGAACAGGCAACAGGGGGATTATCACTTCATCCTCCTGCCCCAATGCCTGCGCAAGCCTCAGCAGCAATCCTTCACCAAAACGGCGGCGTAAAACCGAACGCGGCATGCTGATAAAGCTCCTGATGGTAATTAATCCCAGTTTATGGAGCCGTTCCAAAACAACCGGCTCCAATCTTAACCCTGCGGGTGGTAAGGGCAGCAGAGCGTTTGTGTGCCCGCCCGGCTCAATAACAGGCGTTACCTGCCCAAAGCGGGCTGTGGCCCAGGCTGTACCGATGGTATCGGCAATAGCTGCCCGAACATCATAGCCTTTGCCCCGTAAGCGGTTAACAACTTCTTTGACATAACCCCGTTCGCCACCCCACAGGTGCGTGCAGCCGCTTACATCCATAATCAGCCCATCGGGCGGGTCGACAGCTATAATGGGGCTGTAGCGGATGCACCACAGGCCAAGCGCTTTTAGCAATTTAAGATTTTGTCCGGGGATATCATCTATCACCTTTAATCCCGGAACAACGGCCTTGGCATCTGCCGCTACCATTCCGGCGGTTATACCCTGCGCTTCGGCTGGCGTATTGGCCGCGGTAATTATCAGCCTGCCATGGTCGGGCACTGCAAAAACAAAGGGTATATCCTTTAAATCAGGCTGGCGAATGATCATCCAATCCGTAAGTAAATGCCGGAACCATATGGTTACAAATCGCTTTTGCATATCATCCCGCCCATCTTTCTTCGTGTAACATTTCTTCAGCAATGGGTTCAGTAATCGCATTAAACTGCCCTGCCGCCCACTCCATTTTCCAAACACCGGGGCTGCCGTTGCGAACCTTTAACAGCTCCACATTCCACCGCGGGTGGCCCACACCCGGCATATCGCCCTCCAGTTCGCTTGGTAACGGGGTAATTTTCCAGCGGGCAACGCAGGCGGTAGTACTTAGCTTACGCGTTACACCGCGAAGAATAAACCCGGTTACCCGGCTTTGCTCAACCGCCAGCTGCAGCCGCCTGGATTCGGTAAAGCTAATTTCACGTACCTCGGCCACTACGGCAGCAAGGCCCTCACATTTCAAGGCTTCTTCGGTAGCCCAAAGCACGTCCTTTTCTTTCTTTAGGTCGATAAAAATAATCCTGTCGGGTTCTACCCCAAAGGCTTTCAGTGCCGGCGGAAATAGGGTGCGCGACTGGCTGATCCACAAACAGGCGCCGCCCTGCTGCATCAATGCCGACAGCAGACCATTAATAAAGCCCCCTGCGGCTGCTGCATGTTCTGGTTCTGTGCTTAAAAATTCATGCACCGCACCTGTCGGGAATACGCCATTGGGAAAAGCAGCCTCCACAGGCCCCAGCCCGGCCAAACCGGCAGCGCCGGGTGGCGGGGGCTTAAAGCCCTCCCAAAGCAAAATATCCTTTTGCAACTGGCTAATGATATCTTTTTTTGCGTCGATCATGAACTCTAAATTTTCCCGGACTGTAAAGTTATGCTAATTTTTTTAGCATTTTATATAAATTATTACAAAATATTTTCCACTTTTGTTTTTATCATTTTAAGTAAACAGGTTATGAATACTACTTTTTTGCTGAAAGAAGCCAAGGCATGGGTTAAGCGCAGGCAGGGCCCCGACGAAATTGTGCGTGTAGTGCCGGATATAGATGACGACAACAGGGCGCTCACCTATAAATTATACGTGGCCTATGGCGCCAATACCCGCGATTTACCAGATGAGAAAAATCCCGACTACCTGGGCCAGATATTGTTTGACACCGAGGGTTACTGGATATACGATGGCGAAGAATTGACCATAGCCGAGCAGGAACAACTGGCAAAGTTTATTATTAATTATGTGGAGGTTTTATGATGTTATAAACATTCCGGCATAGAAACGCAATATTTTGCGTCACCCACGTGCCGGGTAATTGTAACGTTCTATGTTATCGGTCCGAGACGGAAAATATTCCGTATCTACAATGAAAATAGATAAAGGAAAGGATTAGTGCGTATGCTAACAGAACAATTGAGCTTTTTTGCCGAAGCCGGGCAAAGTAAGGGCTTGCCTGCTGAATTGCTGGATTACCGGCCGGGATTTTTCACTCAACAGGAAAGCGACCATTTACTGGATAAATTCATTAACGAAACACCCTGGAAACAAACCGTGCAAAAAATGTGGGACAAGGAATACCCTACCCCACGTTTAAGTACCTGGTACGGCGACCCGGACACGGATTATTCAGTAGCGGGAAAAATTGCCAACCCGTTACCGTGGACAGATGATTTGCTGATGGTTAAAGAGAGGGTAGAACCTTTTGCCTGCGTTAAATTTAACAGTGTATTGCTGAATTACTACCGCGACGGCAACGACTCGGTAGCCTGGCACAGCGACAGGGAAAGTGTACTCGGCCGCAATCCGATTATTGCCTCGGTTAGCTTTGGGCAGGTACGCAGCTTCGACATCCGCAATAAGCAAGATCATAGCGAGAAATATTCCATAAGGCTGGAGCATGGCTCGTTCCTGCTGATGAAAGGCGGACTGCAGGAAAACTGGGAACACCGAATAGCTAAATCAATTAAACCCATGCGGGCAAGGATAAATTTGACTTTCAGGGTGGTAATTTAGGCTACAACATCGCATAATGCTTCGCCTCATCATCCAAAATCAGCACCCAATCCTTGCCATACCCGCTGGAAGGTGGTGTAAATTTGTTTGATTTTGTGCCATCCAAAAGCCCTGCATCTGTTGTTTTACTACTTCGCGGGTCGTACCAATAAGCGTGTATCTTTGCTGCTTTAAGTTTTGATAAAACAACCGTGAATGGTTTGCCTGCTGCAGTATAAACAAAAGCATAATCGTTACCCCTGGTTGCCTGTATGCGTTCGGCCGGGGTGTTGTTATTTTCTATGATTATCGATTGGTCAGGCACGCGGTCCAATATTGGGTGCGATTCTATTAGCCTCTTCACATAGCTCATTTGCTTGGCACCAGGCAATTGTAGCGCTTCCTGCCAGGTCATATGCGGGCCATTCAATGGCTCATGACGGGGCGAGTTCATCTGCCAGATATCATGACAGCCATAAGTATGGCCAAACGCCCCCGAAAACAGATCGAGGTAAGCATACTTACGCACATCATAAGCGCTTGAGGTGCCTAAATCATATACATTAAAGCAAACCGGGTGATCCTCGTAAATAGGTTCGCCATCGATCTCGGGTTTTAGTGGAGTTGCTATATAACCCGCAGCCATTTTATTATATATAGCCTCATCCCGGCAATGCCCGTTCTGGAACATATTAAACGTAAACCATTGCTCATTCCTGAACCATTGCGCCGAGCCAAGTTGGTTGGGCTGACAATGATAGGTGATTATGGCTTTGTTATGCGTAGCCTTCATAATGGCCATACCCATGGCCCGCCAGATGGCAATATCCTGTTCGCCGCGGGGCTGGCGGTCGCCGCCGAGTATCCAAATGATGTTTGTTTTGTTTTTATACCTATTTGCCAGCCAGGCGCCATAAATGGCGGCATTATCTTTGTTAAATATTTCCGGTCCTTTGCCCCAGGTGCTTTTGTCAATTTTATCGGCCCAGGTTGGCAGCATGGCTATATTCAGGTGATATTCAGCCGCTTTGTTTACAATATAATCAACATGCTCAAAATACTTCTCATTAGGCTTGGTGGGATCGTCATCAATTAGTGGTTTTTCGCCATAAAAGTTTGGATCGTGCAGGCCATCCATTTCGGCCAATGCCACAGCTTGTATCACGGTAAAGCCTTGTTCGCTGCGGGTTTTTAAATAGTGGTCCGCCTCCTCACGGTTAAGCCGGTGGAAAAGTTCCCAGGCCGTATCGCCCAACCAGAAAAAAGGCTTGCCATCCTTTAAAATATAATGCTGGTTAGCGCTTACGCCGAACTGGGCATTAGCAGTCTGAATTACAATTAAGGTTAATAGCAGAAAGGTATATCTACGCATAGGCTTTATATTAAAAAAACATTAGATGGGTGCAGCTACCATGAACAATCCCGCACGCGCGGGATCAACTATGAACTACTTTTTACTAACATAATCCATTGCTTCTTTAAATGTAGCTACCCAAACCTCATCCTTGTGCTGGCTTAAATATTTTAATAATTCGCGGTGGGCCTGGGCGGAGGTAACGAGGTAATCGCCGCCAATGCCATGAAACATAAACACACCCATGCCGCCATTCGCCTGCACTTTTTTTACAAAGGCAATCAAATCGTTACCGGTAGAGTTAACAACTACCCCCCACGATGGCACCAGCAACGGGTCGAGTTTACTGTAATCTGTCACTATAGCGTTTTGATCGCCGCCCATGCGGGCATATTTTACAAGGCCCGACTGACGCAGCGAGTCGACATAATCAACCCCGCCCACCTTTCCTTCGGTACAGGGGTATGCATAAGTATGTGTTGACGCACCATCAATAGCGTATAAAAAATTATTCATCATCCCTATTTCGCGCAGGATACCGTAAACCGTATAATTTGCCGAATTATTAACGGGGTTACCTTTTACATTGGTTAGCAAACAAGGGTGGTAAAGCGTATGATTTGCCAGCTCGTGCCCGTGGTTAAATGCTGCGCGCCAGCGTGGTAATGCCTGTGGTGTTATATTTCCCGTCAGGAAGAAAGTACCCTTCAAATGCGCGGAATCCAATTGCGGGATAGCAATATTCAATTGCGACATAATAGCATCATCATAAGTAAGTACAATAATTGCTTTTTTATTACCCGGAGCAGGCTTTTGCTGGGCGTAGGTGGTAAAGCTTGCCAGCAGCAAGAGTATGAATAGTCTTTTCATGTCGGTTTATAACCTTAGGATTGGACTAAATTAAGATTTTTATTGTTTATAAACTGCTGTTTTCAAATTGTTTAATCCTTAATGGCTTATAAATAATGGCAACCATGCAATAACATTATAATTTCACAATAGTTGTTTTACCAACCAGCTTGTTATCGCTTTTTGTTAACACTTGTATTAAGTATACCCCCGGCCGCAAACTGTTTAAGTCTGTTTGCCAGGAAGTTTGCAGTGAGGTCGACTCCTTTATTAACCCGCCCATATTATTCATTATTCTCATTACTAAAGGTGATGTGACGCCAGGCTGGTTTACTGTTAAATTAATCAGCCCGGCTGTAGGGTTGGGATATACTGAAATGCTGTTAAAAATGTCGGTACGATTTCCCGGACCTGCGTAAAATACACGAATAACATTTGAATAAGTGATAGCGCCATCAAGATCTTCCATTTTTAAACGATAATTGTTTACCCCTGGCAGGGGTTTGTTATCTAAAATGGAATAGTTTCCTGCGCCGTTTGATACCATGCCACCAACCACGGCAAATATCCTGGCATCATCACTGCTTCTCTCAACGGTGAAGTTTGTATAGTTTTGTTCATTTTCAGTTTTCCATTCCAACTGCGTACCATCTGCTGATTTCGAGGCGGTGAAATTCAGGAGATGGACATTTAAAGCGGTATTTTGCCGTACTATCAATTTAAAACGATTGCGCCCGTAAGAATTTGTATCGGCTAAGTCGACATTAAAGTTGTAGGTCGTGTTTGCGCGGATATCCAGAGAGTCTTTTTTATATTCGTCAACCAGCCAAATATCATAAATTAAAGGGATGGCTTCGAGAGCCGTCCTATGGAAGGCATACTGCCCGCTTTTTGCAAAACTTACCTTTAGTTTTATAACTTGTGCGTTTTGTTTTTGCAATGGTAACACATTAATAGCTAAAGGAACATTATCATTGGACAAACTCGATAAGCCCTCGGCAGCACCAGATCCGGGTAGGTAAACGGCATCCTCGTACCCGTTATAATTTGTAGAAGCAGCTGAGTTAAATCCAATTATTATGTCGCAATAATTTAGTGTATCGGTTACAAGCTTTAAACGAAGTATTTGTTTTACAACACCTGATGCCGCGGGTTTGCCCATTAATAAATTACTACCTGTGTTTTGCGAAGTTTCTGACTTAGCCGCTTCTGTAAATTGCAATTGTGCTGAACCGGGGTTGCTTGCGCGTACAAAAAAGCCCTGGCCACTTGCAATAATTTTGGTAGCACTTCCTACTCCTAAATGCAGCGATGCTGAATATGCTTCAAATTGTTGATTTACAGGGTTAAATTCATATATGGCAGCATCCATATTGGCAGTAACAATACCTCCCGGGCTATTTCCATAGGTGGATGTTTCCCAATCAATAGAACTGGCATAAGGGTTGCCTGCCATAAAATATCTTGTTCCGGTGCCCGACAAGCCGGATGCGGGTGTAAACCATGCGTTTACTGTTATATCACCCTGGTTTAAAGTGCCGGATGAAGTCAGGGTTACATTCTCGGGTGCTATAAAAGGGTAGGTAGTTCTTGCAGTCCAGTTGGTAGCGTTTCCCCTGAAAAAGAAGAACACGCCGTTGCCGGCAGGTATGTTGTATGTGCCACCATCACTTGCCCCTATGGTACCGGCTGTACTTGAATTTGTTATATCGGTAATACCAATATAATTTCCGCTGGTAAAGGTGGCGTTACTTGGCGGAAGATCTTCGCGGTATAAATAAATGGATGGGTTGCCGGCAGCAGTGCTGCCGCCGGTGCAACCCGTAATAAACGAATTGGAGGTGCTGTTTGCCAGTGTAGTTTGGCCTGCCGTGTTCCCCACGATGTAATTAAGCCCGTAAACATTATTGCCATTTACCGGTGTACCAATGTTTACAGGCGATGATATTATCCGATAGCCCCGTTCAGTAAAACGGCCGTTAAGGTAAGTGTTACCGCCCTTGAAATAACGCTGCACATTAACTTTGCCTGTAACAGAGCCGGTACTGAGTTGGCCAATTGTGGCTGAACCTGTAGCGTTTGATTGCAGGGTGACCAAATTTACAGTTGAAGAGGGATTAGTAATATTTAACACGCCTGTGCCTGGAATATTTACCACCGCAGCAGGTACAATATTTATAGCCCCACTACCCTGCCCGATAAAATTAGGCGTTGCATTATTGTTTATGGTAAGGATGTTGTTAATGGTAAACGTAGCCGCGTTTTGAACAGTTAAAGTACCGGCGTTGGCGCCAAAAGTTACATAATATGCCGGCACTGTTTTATTTGCTAGTATAACGGGTTCCGCGCCGGTATAATTAACAACGCCTATGCTGGCGAGGTCGGTTATTACAGGTACGCGGTTGGCGCTCCAGTTTTGTTTCACAGTCCAGTCGCTACTTATTCTTCCCGTCCAATAGTTATCAACTACACACGCAATACTTACAACTGTGCTGCTGCTTCCTGATGCATTAGACGCGGTTACGGTGTACAACGTTGCGGCAGAATTTGTTGTCGGGATGCCTGATATAATACCGGTAGAGGTTGAGAAATTGAGGCCGGCAGGCAGGGCTGAGCTGATGGAATAACCTGTTGGGGTCCCACCAGTATGGGTAGGCGACAAGCTTACAGCAGTTCCTATGGTAAATACGTTTATAGGCGGGTTGTAGCTGATAGAGGGTATAGATAAATTAGGCGGACACGACAATGTTACCGTGGTACTATTACTTCCGCTGGCATTGTATGCTGTAATTGTATAGGTTTTAGCTGCAAAAGCAAGACCAGGTGTTCCGGTAAAAACGCCGGTGGTACTGTTAAAGTTCAAGCCCTGCGGCAAAACTCCGCTTAAGTAATACCCTCCCGTGGGTGGGTATTTAGTTACTGTTTCGTTAGTATAATCAGACACGTATAAATTACCCTTACTGTCTGTAACCAGTCCTTGGGGATCGGTAAGGCCGGTAACGGATGTTAAAAAAGTGCCCGAAGAATTGTAGACTTTCACACTGTTTGTCCCGGTATCTCCAATGTATATATCTCCCGACCCGGAAATGGAAATTCCAAGCGCATCAACTAAGCCGGAAATTATTGTAGATTGATAAATACCGCTTGAATTAAATTTTGATACATTTTGGTTGGTGTTATCCAATACATAAATATTGCCCGAGCCATCAACTGCCACACCAACGGGGTTATCCGTATAAGTACTGCTTGTTGAAAACGAAAGCGCCCCGGCGGTGTTAAATTCAGATACCGTGTTATTACCTGTATTGTAACTACCCTGTGCTACATAAAGGTTGGTACTATCTGTTGCAATTCCGTTAGCCGTTCCGAGCCCCTGTATAATTGTTGTGCCGTACACGCCAAGCGAATTGTATTGCGATACATAGGCATTGCCATGATAATTACCCAGGCCGTTGTTTGTTCTGTTATAGTTTAAAACGTATACATTACCCGCTTTATCGAAAGTAATGCCTTGGGGGTTTGCGAGTGCTGTAGTACCAAAGGTTGCTAGATAGGTACCTGCAGAACTATATGTGCTTATTGTATTGTTCCCATAATTGGTAACATATATATTCCCGGCAGGGTCAATCCCCATCCCATAAGGATTGCTAAGAACTGCACCGGTAAGGGGAACGCCGATACCAAAACTCACCGGCAATACCGCACCGCCTGAATTTGTAGGCGACATGGGCGAAATAGGCGTTCCCAGTGTAAACACAACAACAGAAGGCGAGTACGAAATATTTGGAGCCTGTGCATACGCATATTTGCCCGGAGAGGCGAAAACTATTATAAAAAGCAACAAACACACAAATAATCTAATTTTCATATGTCTCATCAATAATTAGGGCAATGCCCTCAAATATTTAACAAGACCAAATTATCTATTTGAAAATCAGATAAATAACATTATTAATGATTGCATCTAAATTGTAAACGATCGTTTTTTGTTTTACATAAATTGTAAAAACTGTATAAAACGGTTCACAAAAAACAACTAAAACCGGCGCGAATATTTCCTTTTAGTTAATGGCTTAAAAAAATCAGATCAGCACAAGCAACAACTATTTACAATATCTCGGTTAAAGTGGCACATTTTAACAGCATCGGCAGAATAATAAAGATTATTTAGGGCGGAAAAACGGATTTCTCTAATTGTGTCTGTCTCCTAAATACAATAGGAACAGGCCTTAAAAAATGGTTGTCCGGCACTAGTGATTATACATTTTCCAACCCATATTTCTTCAATACGTTTTGCGGCACACCCTCCCATTTACCCGGCGCGTTACCTTTGTAACCCAAATCTTCTATCCCTATTTTGCTGGTGAAAAAGCCGATGGCAGTTAGTTCACGCATCTTGTTAAAAAATGCTACGCCCTGCTGCATGTTGGGTTTAGCTAATGCCGGGTAGGCAATTTCATCAAGCAGTGTGGTTTGCTGTTTGGGTGTACAATCAATAAATGCATTGCCGAAACGGTTGAGGCATTGTACATCCAGCCAGCGCAGGCCGCCACGCATCGGTAGCTGGTGCTGCGTTTCGTCCTTTACAATAAATTCTATGAACGCCGGCACTTTGGCATCAGTTGCACTGCCGCTTTTGGCATCTTTTGGGATGATGATATCGGCCAGTACGGTTATCGTAGCCATTTCGTGGGCATCAAAGTAGGTTTCTTTTACAAGGGTTTTGTCCCTGGCTATTTCAAATGCCTCACGGCCGGTGGTGGCAACTTGTACTTCATCCGTGATTTCACCTGGCTTACAGCCGGTTAAAACGGCGCCAGCGGTTAAAGTGCCTATTCCTATCGCTTTTAAGCTATCTCTTCTGTTCATGGTGTGATAAATAGAGGGTTAAACATTTTGTTTTTTACGCTGCTCAAGTATGTATTCGGCTGTGCGCATGGATAGGGCCAAAATAGTCCAGGTTGGATTTTTTTCGGATTGCTGGGTAAATACCGAACCATCGGTTACGAACAGGTTTTTACAATCGTGCGTTTGTCCCCATTTGTTCAACGGAGCCTTTTTAGGGTCGTCACCCATGCGGATGGTGCCCACCTCGTGGATGCCCTTGCCTGGTTTGTCTAAACCGTAATTGGTTTCGGGGCCGGCAGGTTGCATCAGCGGTATGCCACCTAATAGCTTCAGCATAGCGCCTGCAGTTTGCTGCATGTGTTTGGCCTGGTTTACATCGTCGGTGCCCCATTTGTACCTGAAGCGTAAAACCGGGATGCCGTATTTATCAACTACGCCCGGGTCTATCTCACAATAGTTGTCCTCTTTTGCAGTAGATGCACCGTGAAATCCAACACCTGCCATTGTACCGTAAAAGCGGCGATAGTCATCCTTCAACCCTGCACCATAGCCACCCCCTGCTTTCATTTTGCCGTCGCG
>Ga0105239_10000783_pt1 | contig 45081 bp, 32 predicted proteins | sample KBSC44metaG_FD_92761 | JGI IMG/M metagenome (GOLD analysis project Ga0105239, IMG submission 92761) | Corn rhizosphere microbial communities from Kellogg Biological Station, Michigan, USA - KBS C4-4 metaG | ecosystem: Host-associated > Plants > Roots > Rhizosphere > Soil | place: Michigan, USA...
CCTTCGAAGGACTTGCTTACCAGCATTGCACCGTATCATCATGAGTGGCAGCTTTCAGGGCTCCTGCCTGTTGTTGTGCCTGATGAGTTGAAAATGCGGACGACGTACCAACCAATGTACAACGACCCGATTTCCCCGACAGTGCCAGCGAACATGCCTGTGCCTGTTCCCCCAGTCATCGATAATATGACTTCTGTGGCTTTCTTCCCGCCTGATGATGCTGTTGAGAGGCCTCACTCCCCAGCGTTGCTGCCGTTTTCCCAGCCTCAAGATCAAGACAGACCGATTCATAAACAAACCGAATTATGGCACCCCAGTTTCACAGTCCGCGAGGATAGCGATGACGTTCAATGGACTACCGTTCACTACACTGAAGACGACCCTTGGACGGAAAGAAAATGCACTTTCAGATGTGACATTGACTCTGTCGACCTTAATTCTTTATCTGAAGAGTTTAAACGTGAAAACGCCAAGTCTAGGCAAGAGATGTCCACGGTACACCCTCGACCCGCGAGTAAAGTTGAGATTGGCTGGGCCGTTGGCAGAGTTAAACCCGTGCCTACAGGGGCAGCGGAGCTTGATTCATATGGCGACCAGGACCTTTAAAGAAGTTAACTTACGCCCAAAACTAGTTGTTCGGCCAGTTGGACGAAATTTGGCGATAGTGAATATGAGCCCGCGAACATTTGCCGCTTCTAGAAGACAGACAATTGCCCTGGTTTGTTCGACATTGGCGGGGCTTCCTAGTACAGCTGCCACGGCGGTTCGGGAGGACGAGCCACTATTCAGCAATCCGGGCACAAAGCCTTCGAAAATCCGAGATCATCATGGGGCCACATCGCCCATAGAAGGACAAGATAAGCATGATCGACATGATGTCGCACCACATAAACGAAAATAAATAATCTTCCATAACGCAAGGTTTCCGGGGATTAGACGTGCGCCGGTTGATCCAGAAGCGCTGAAAAAGGCGTGAGAAAGGGCTTAAAGAGAGCGGAGACTACGTGGTTGGGCTGCGTGTGTCAGCAGGGGAGGACACAGAGAAACTCATTGAAACGACGGAAGAAATCAGGGGTATCTTGTCCATATATTAATGTTTGATGCCGCGCTAACTGTAGTGATCAGGAAAATAAGAACGTTACCGCCGCAGACCGAATACGGCCATCTTGACTTCTGAGGTGCCCCTTGGGTCGCAACGAAATCTGCTAACTGGACTGAAGAGCACGACAATCGGGAGCGAGTAGGTACATAAATCTGTCATGTTTTCCCACGCGCGCCAAAAGAATATGCACAACAGGGCCACTCTCTCCCCGACCCATGGCAAAACAAACCCTTGAACGTCTTCCATCGACAACTTGGGACGGATCGCGTCTCATTAAGTTTTTAAGGCCGTTGGTTTAGGGTTTAACGGTCCGAATCGAAGGCAAAGTCAAATCGGTGAAGAAGGTAACGCCACCTGAGGGCGATCTTGTCACATTTGATTCAGGGATGTCGCAAATGGATGCGAAAGTGCCCTGCTGACGGAATTTCTTCTTGATCAATTCGGCATACTGGTCAATGGGACAACTTCGACCAGGGCCCAAGGCACATGATTGGACGGCTGATTGGCAGAAAAGAACTTCAGTCAGTGGTCCAGACTTGAATGGCGGAATTAAAAAGGCAGTACAGAATCGCGAGGATCGCACACTGTTGGGGAGATGGTGAAAGGACGAATGAGCACTCACGATAGACTGCATCATTGAGCCGAATCCGGACATAAGTCCCACCCTGCCCGGGTTGACGAGGATGTCCTCCAGCAGTGCAGTTGAGCCGCTCAAATGCGATTGTTCCTCTCATGGGACTCACGCGGCTACTCACATAGATCTGCACCAACTAGTCAGCACAGACTCGAGAATTAATTACGACAGCATGATCGGAAGCATCAAACTATTGGGCCGCTCTACGTGATAAATGAGGATTGGACGGAATACTTACACGATCGGAGTCCATGCGGTCGGCTGGAAGAGGCTTCTGGCCATCAAACACGCCGAGAAGAGATGCTAGCTCGTTGATTTGATTGTCATGCGTGAAAGAGACAATCAGCCGAGGCAGAGTCTTCGTCTGACCGTCAGCAGCTTTGGCAACAACTCCTGGACCTCCCGACAAGAGATCAACCACTCCCTGAACGACGGGAAACATAACGCTTGAGTTTTTGAAGGCTCCAGCACCTGTGATCGTCAGGTTTGGAAATGATGACTCAGAGATGCATGCTTGACGGTGCAGTCGGGTTTTCTTACCAGTTCCATAGTAGTACCGCAAGTCCTGACGATACTCATACTGCAATATCTCCTCAGGCTGGAAGACGCCGCAAAAGGGACTGATTTTCCGCGTGATCTGGCTTTCAAATCCACAGAGATACGGAAACAGGCTCAGGTCAGATGCGTCGAGTGTGAGGTTTCCCTCGATGAGCTTGCTAAGCCTTTTGACGATGGGTGGGAGGTATATGCTGTCCCATTTGTCCACATAGTCGCCACCGCTCACGTCGTTGAAAGTCGGACATGAATCAGATGTCGCAAGCGAATTCCCAACTGCGGATGCGGCTTTGGCGTTCACAACGTGCACGTCGGCCAGTGTCGAGTTCGGACCTAGGTAGCCTCGGGCGAATAGCCTACATAATGTATCCATGAGCTAGGCTAACTCAAGACGACCCCATAGGGCCTGGGACCCACCTTGCCGAGTCAATTGTCCGCTGATAGTCATTCGACCAGAGCAGAAATGGAGTATTGTACTCATAGAAGTCCGGATATCGGGTTTGGAGCTCAACCCCCAGATCATATCTTGGCGTAAGTCAGTTCTGGTTGTGACTGGAGGGTTGGATGGTTGGATGGCCGGAAGACCTACAATTCCTGATATCCAGTAGGAGATATTTGACTGATCTGTTCAGATGGATATCTCAAAACCGGTTCCCACGAAGAAAGGAAGCTGAGCTCTCCACGAGCCTTGAACTTGGCAGATTGTATCTGCACGAAATGGAGTCAGCATCCGGACTTGGACAGTGTTCGGCAAAATACACCACCTTTTCGTGGAGGTCTACCCATTGTTGATACGCCCCTGGGTCAGGGTAGCGGCTGCCATGGCGGACAACGTAGACCGCCTGGTCAACCGCGCAGCCGTCTGGAACGTCAGACGAGATGCGATTGATATTGGGACCTAACGTTACATCGTGAGCAACAGTCCACTCCCGCCCGGGGATCTACCTACCTGGAAACCATGGACTATTCGCTCCCAGATGTTGAAGAGTCTCAAAATCTGAAAGAGGTCGCTTCCAAGCATACGCCACGACAGCAAATGCTGAGAATAAGGCTAGGGCAGGCGCTTTGAACGACATGATGATCTCTCAGTCCGTTGAGTTGCGAGAGCGTTAAAGGAAGCAACAAAACGTTGAATGACTTACATCTTGCTCGCCTTTCATTTAAATCAAAGAATAGCTTGTTTATTCACCATCCGTACTACTATGGACATAACGTCAATCTCATTTCTTTAGTGCAATGCCAATCCTGCCGTCTCCGCCGGAGAAGAGAGGCCACCCTGAGGAGCAGCAACATAGGGCCTCTCGGACGGAGGAATAAAGAATGTTTGAAGGGGAGATAACTCTTGATTGGGTAAAGCTCGTTGGAAAGCATTTCAGAGCCCCTCCAAAACCAACGGAGAGTTACCTGTAAACAGACAAGAAGGATGAACGCTGGTGTCATGCTGGATGACTGTGCCTTGCAACACTGCAAATTAATTCTCTCGGTAGATCGATAGTGCTCATTTGATGCTCAGGTGTTTAGTGACAAAAGCACTGCATGGCCGAGTGGGAGCAGTTGATTGGTCGCCGTGGTTGACCAGGGGGCCCCAGGAACCTGGTGAACAGTGGAAACCCAGCTTTCAACTGCGGATCCTTCCTAGGTTGGGTACTGTAGCGGGCACGTGTTAGCAGGGAGCGATAGAAACTCGAATGGGGTTCAATGATACGTAGGTACGGAGCACTTGATAGATCATCGATCGGGTTTGGTTTGCGAATGGCCAGTGCTAGACCTTGGGAGAATCGGCTTTCCTGCTCACTGATGGGGCCCCCTTCAGTCATCAAAAGAGAGTGACCTTATAACGTTGAACATGATTAACATGACTGCAGTATTATGTATTATTATTGTTAATGTTCAAAACAAAAGAAAAAACTGCACAGCGTAATGCTTTGATAGCCCTTCATAACGGAGCATAAATGAAGCCCAGAAGATCCACTTCATCCCCAGATCGTCCATGAAATCCAACAATTTGCCATCCACTTGGTGCTGCGAAGTCACTGCAATCGCTGGTCGAGGCACCAGCACTCAAGGTCCGGCCGGAACTTGTTGTTGCGAGAATATAGAAGTTTCTCGTTTGCCCGTTTCTCTGCCCCGTACAAAGTCGAGCTTTCGTCCAGTACTCCGATGCTCCAAGCGAAAGCTCTACTTGACTCCCCCCTGAGCCGCCGTGGGTGTAAGCTGTACCTGAAGCAAGAGTGATACCGACACTATCCAGCCGAGAGTCACCACGGAAGGTAATCTTTGAAGGCTTGTTGGCGCCGGTTGAAGTTGTCGGGACGGAGTCAATATCATTGAACCAATCCCTTTCGCAAGTAACCCAAAATCAGTATACTGAGCATTTAAAAAGTTCTAGGCTGCTGAAGAACACTTACCCATGTGGACCGCCAGACAGATCGCTTTGCCTGAGTGTGCTAGACCGGGACCAAGAGAAGTCAACAGTAATTGGATTGTGGTCGGACAAGATATTGCCGTCTGGCTGTACGAATTTGGAAGACTCGTAGGTCCAGCGAGTGGCTGACAGGTTTATGGCGCGACTACCCCGATAGCTAAGATATTGTCAGCCGTTGCCATCGAAATTTGTATGGGAGCAACTCACAGGACTTTGTCCACTACCTCGCACTGGTTCGATGCTGCCGGATTGCCACAGGCATTGGCTGGAGATCCTGCAACTGGTGTATTTCCACCGTTGATCAGCTGTACCCAAGGGTCTTTTAACCCGAGCTCAGTTGTGAGCATCGAAATGCTGACTTCTGCATTGGTGTACCGATCATTAGTGTCACCGAAGACCATGACAGCGTTTCCAATTGAATTGGCCTCAATGTAATTGATCATCTGAACAACACCTGCTCGCCTTGCATTGATGTCACCGGAATCCGAGCTAGCGCGGAAAAATTAGCCCTGACAATAAGATATCTCAACATCGTTTCTTGAGTGAAGAGTCATACCCAGCATCCGCGTGGAGATTGTAAAAGTCAATATAGACACCTTCATCAATTTGCATCCGCATTGTGGTGAATCCTTTAGGTGTCAAACAATCGCCGTCGTTGAGGTTGCATTGATCCCATTTGATCCGATCGAATGATATCCAGTTGAAATTTGACAGCGTATTCAGCCCACTTCCGAAAGGGACGCCACCAGATGTTGCAGTGCGGTATGGGTGGTCATCTGTCGCATATATATAAGCATGATAGTTGAAATCCTACAATGTTATGATCAATTTAGTAAATGTCCAGGTGGAAACTCCAGCAGGTAGGATGGTCGTTCCACTCACCTCCTGCACATGGATCACATCGTAATCATATTCTGCGAACTTGGAACCAATTGTTCCGGCATTTGTTGCCTTGTCGCCTGGTACATCGTTACCGGAGAGAATTGACGGGAGGCCGGCTACATTGAAGGTCAAGACATTGAAGCTTCCAGCATCTGCTGCGAATGTGAGTGGGATAGCCGAACTGGCAACCAACAACCACGTAAATTTGGGAGTCATGATGGAGGACGGCACCTTGATCATCAAGGAGGTGAGGTCTCATGCCCAAGACATGTTGCACTTGGTCAAGATGATATATCATCGTGCCCTGCGAACCTACCCGCTGACTTTACTACGCATCTTCCAGCGGAACGACAGATATCAGCCAGCATCCTCGGTATGCTGCCCTAATCGGGCGATCTGGTCTCCAGATAGCGATGGCTCCCTTTGAAGGTCGTGAGGGTAGCTTTCGGTTCTATCGTCACTAGCCCTTGTTGTGGAAACCTCGAAATACAGGGGAGGGGAATTCTGAGCCTTGGTGTTTGGAAACAGAATATCCAAGAAGGTCGACACGTGTAATCCCTTCTAGATACCTCAGGTACAAATGTAGTCTGGGTATAGTTTCAAGGACTACGGGTATGGAGTACTGAATACTCACTAGTGGATCGACAGTCATGGGAGTTGGCGGAGGAGAGCAATCTTTGAGGAAAGCTCCCTTGAAGTAATTGACAATATTTGAAGATTCTAACTGGATATGGCTGGATTGATCCGAAGCCTTATATCTTGGCGTGGATTGACGAAACCTTGACGCGCTTTTGCGAAATTGTTGAAATCTCACACTCTCGATCATTTTCCGGCCACAGTTCCTCAATAATCAGTGTATCCAACTAGTTCCCTCGCTAGAGTGACGAGCATTTGGTATAAACTCGGGCTCCTAGCCTCTTATGATAGTTCTGACCTACTGTTACAACAAAGTAATTTCGGAAAGGTCCAAACTAGGAAGCCCATTATTTCATTATGTCTTCGGTAGGATACTTTTCACTACTTGTACCTTTCTCCGAGGAATATTTCCATCCCACTGCGGAGTACTATCCTGCATAGGGCTATGGACGAGATGATCTCTCGGTGGCAATGCATAAGTCGATGTATTTCACAAGTATTCACCCATCAACTATTCCGAACAAAATGAGCAAAACTGATCGTGCACGAAAGACATTCACGAACAAGGCGACGGAGGCGCCCCCCAAGGATACCTGAGCCAAGACTCCAGGCGGTTTGAATCTAGAATTGCCTCGTGTCCTACCACCGCGTTTGTTCCCCCGGACGTCCGCCACTCGCAGGAAAATCATAAATGGTTGACCGGGATGGATAAATGGTATGTGAGTTGAGCGAATGGCATAGCCTGGTGTCCTTTCATTTGGCACCTGGAAAACCTCGTCGACGATGTATGGCGGAACCCCCAGTCAAAGTTGAAGCGTGAGTGTGACAGTCCTATATGATATTCTACCCAAGGAAGGTAGGTATCAAGCAACGCCCATATGTAGCCAAGTCCAGCTCTTTCCTTATTCCTCTTGTGATGGGTTGCTCTTTCCCATTACTGGTTTACCGCATGCCAGTTTCGAACAATCAGGCTCCGGAGTCAACCAGCCTCAAGCCTAGGCAAACCTCGTATCTCGTTCAGCTCGATGCCTTCCTCAACAAAGAATACGAGGCAGTCACCAGCACTGCCCAACGCTTGTACAACCTCACAAGGCTTTTTAGCCAGCTGAACCTGTCATTGTGTCTCGGCTTGCAGGCTCATTGGCATAACTCTGCATTGTGATACAGCTCGCAAACGAGTCACCGAACAAACGCAAGTACATATAAGGCCGAATACCCGGACACACCGATCGACTGCCAGCTAAACCTCATCTTCATTGACATCCAGCCATGGCTCACTCGGGTGGACAGGAAGTCTATGGTGTCTATGTCCTCAAACCATTTGGATACGAACGTGAACGGCATGCGGACGATCCTGAAGACCCACATATGCTCCTCTATTTCAGAGACCCTGATAAACCAAGGACAGCGGCAAATAAGTACAACGTCGCTATCAATGTGAAGTCCAAAGGATCGCCCTCCGAGCTTGTATATATTTTCAAAGATCCATTCGATCACCAAGCCACCATTCGACAGCTTGAAGCATTGGAGCTGGGCTTTCATGCCGCTACTCCAACACTCTTCTTGGACTACCAGCGTACACAAGATCTTGTTGACATCAATAGCGGCACCATACTTGCGCATGACGTGCCTGGCAATGACAACGACCTCCTGGACAAATTGGAACCTGTCATTCAATCTCTGATCCGAAAACAAGCGACAGCATATATATTTGGCTTCCGCTATCGTGATGGGAAAGGACTCCACAAGGTGCACATGAATCAGGGCTCAGTGGGATCATTTGCAAATCAGAACGGTGTCAAGACGGACGGTGCTATAATCATTCACGATGACGAGGGGTGGAAGGCAGTCTTCCTGGCATTCGCAAGTCAGATGATTCCAACGGACGATCAGAGTGGAAACCCAAAGCCAGGCGCACAGAGCTTGGAGGATCAGATCGAGTGACCTGGATTCGCAGAGAAGAAGGCTGGCCACGGATGGTCGGACTTGGGGCATGGTTCAACTGAGCACAAAAAATGTTGGCAATCTAACAATGAAGACGAACACAAACTGGTGACCTGTTTAAGTGTTCAGCTGGCGATGAAATGTCAACAAGCCTTGCAGAAGTCTCTCTTAGGAGAGACTAAACCAATCTGAGGACAGACAGAATGCGATTCTCGACCAGGTTAATAAAATACTAGAATTATTGGGGACAAAGGTGTAGGCGGACATGCGCTGGAAAGGGGCATCTACCATGGGGCGGTCCTTGGTGGTACTGCAAACGTTTAATGGCCATGTCATAGTGGCTTTGCCACATTACGACCGTTTACCTACCTAATAGGTATCATATTATAGTAGTTAGATTTGCACCAGTAGCCAGCCGAGTAGGCAATTGAGACAGGTATTTGATAATTATTGACGCGTCGGTAGACTTCCTTGATTGGGACGAGTCACGCCCACCATCGTCTCACAAGGATTAAATTCATTGACAGTAACGTGACTGCTAACTAGTATGGTTCACGATCACTTCAAGACTTTATATGGTTACTCCTGGACTACCTAAGCATAGTATTCACGAGTACCAAAGTGTGAAAGTGCCTGACTTGACTACTTAACGCTGCTGGTAGTCCCTGATCTCCTTGCCGCCCAAGCCAGATCACAGTCACCCCAAACCCAACGCCATTTCCAGGGGCCAAGACCTTGACTCGATTTCAAGGTCTCACAGGCTGCAGCTGCATGATTTGAACAATTTGCTGGAATTGCTGGTGAGGATGGAGCGCACTCGGCCAACGCGTTCGCCTGAGGTGATAAAGGCCGACTTGGAGCACCAGTTCCTGTTGCCACCGACCACCTTCAGTGCGCAATGGTTGAACAAATTACAACAGCGATGGGATTACCAAAATCCTGACTACACCGAAATCTGTCAATTAGCGCCCACCCAAACGCGGACGATCACTCGTTTTACTAGAGAAGGCCTCGAGGGCAAGGTGACAGGTTACCAACAAGTCACGGTCCCGGCTTCAAGTGCAACTGCAAAGAACTCCACCTCGATTCTCCGTAGACCAGCAAACCGAGCTGATTTCGTTCGAGGAGCGGCTGGATTTTTCCCATTTGCTCCAGGTGGCCTTGATGGCGTTGATGCCATTCAAGCCTACGAGGATCAAGCCACTCTTGATGCGAAGCATTCACAGAAAAAGACAGGGAATGCCTTGGACAAGATCATAAATTTCGGTGGGACAGATGGCTTGCTGGAAATTCCTCCAGGATTTACAAGAGGAATGAAATTTACAGATACAAAATCGAAGGAATCCCAGGAGAGTGCTGATGATGTGGAACAGGCCCTCGAAGAAGATACCCCCTTCTCGAAGGTCATCTCAAACGGCGATGACAGGGACGGCGAACTGACTCCGTCATTAGAAGATGAGAGTACAGACAGCGAACCGGAGGATGATGATCTGGACCTAGACGACTTACTGCCCATTGAATTTCCTTCTCTGGAGCCGCACGGCGAACTTCTTTCTTCCAGCAGCAAGAAACCAGGCAGAGAATGGGCACACGTAGTCGATATCGACAAAGAAATTACCAACTTTAAGGAGCTTGTCCCAGAAATGGCTCGAACCTGGCCCTTTGAATTGGATACCTTCCAGAAGGAGGCGGTTTACCACTTGGAAAATCGTGACTCCGTCTTCGTCGCTGCTCATACTTCTGCTGGCAAGACCGTAGTTGCCGAATATGCCATTGCTCTAGCAGCAAAGCATATGACCAAAGCGATCTACACCTCACCTATCAAGGCCTTGTCCAACCAAAAATTCCGCGACTTCAAGGAAGTCTTTGGCAATGATGTGGGCATCTTGACTGGTGATGTTCAAATCAATCCTGAGGCTAGTTGCCTCATTATGACCACTGAGATTCTCAGAAGCATGCTCTATCGTGGAGCTGACTTGATTCGAGATGTCGAATTTGTGATTTTCGATGAAGTTCACTATGTCAACGATCTCGAACGTGGTGTTGTTTGGGAAGAAGTTATCATCATGTTGCCAGAGCATGTTACTCTCATCCTTCTCTCCGCCACCGTTCCAAACACATATGAATTCGCTTCATGGGTGGGGCGAACTAAGAAGAAGGACATCTACGTTATTTCAACACCCAAAAGACCTGTCCCTCTTGAACACTATCTCTGGGCTGGTAAAGAAATGCACAAGATCGTTGATTCGGAGAAACGATTTCTGCAGAAAGGTTGGAAGGCTGCCAATGACATCTTGTCGGGCCTGGACAAAGTCAAAGAGAACAAAGCCATAGAAAATCATGCTCCAGCTCGTGGAGGCGCGAATCAACGCGCTGGCAGGGGCCAACAGCAAGCTCGTGGTGGTAATCAACGCGGCGGGTCGCACCAGCGGGGTCGTGGCCAACCCGTCAATCGTGGCCAAGGCAATATCGCCCGGACCGGTCGTGGAGGCGGCAGAACTACAGCTGCCCAAGATCGCAACATATGGGTTCATCTGGTCCAGTACCTTCGCAAGGAAAATCTGCTTCCAACCTGCATTTTCGTCTTCTCCAAGAAGAGATGTGAGGAAAATGCGGACTCTCTGTCCAATCAGGACTTCTGCACAGCAACTGATAAGAGTGCCATCCACATGATCATCGAGAAATCCATCGCACGCTTGAAACCTGAAGACCGTGTGCTGCCTCAAATCAGACGCCTGCGAGAAATGCTTGGACGAGGTATTGCTGTGCATCACGGTGGCCTCCTCCCGATCGTCAAAGAGATTGTTGAGATATTGTTTGCGAGGAGTCTCGTGAAAGTGTTGTTCGCAACGGAGACATTTGCAATGGGCTTGAATCTCCCAACAAGAACCGTGGTTTTCTCCGGCTACCGCAAACACGATGGGCGCGAATTTCGAAGCCTATTACCCGGAGAATACACACAAATGGCTGGGCGAGCTGGACGTAGAGGGCTAGATACCGTAGGAACCGTCATCATCGTCACCTCCGGCAAGACAGAGGCACCTCCAGCGGCTGAGTTGAGCCAGATGATCACCGGCCCGGCTACAAAACTTCGAAGCCAGTTCAGACTGCATTACAACATGATGCTGAATCTGATGCGAGTCGAAGCATTGAAGATTGAAGAGATGATCAAGCGGAGCTTTTCCGAGAATGCCACTCAAGCTCTTCTACCGCAACACGAGAAACAAGTAGCCCTTTCCCAGGCTACACTGGACAAGCTCAAACGGGAACCTTGCCCTATTTGCGACATTGACCTTGAGGCTTGCCACGAGGCGGCGATGAAATACGAGCAGATTACGAAAGATCTGCATATCAGAACCCTAGCATCACCGATAGGACGGCGATTCTGGACGGCTAAGAAATTGATCGTATTCAAGAAGGTATGGCTTCAGAAACGGATTCTGCTCGAGTGACCACTAACCAATATCAGGATGGTGTCCGCAAAGTCGGTGTGCTTCTAGAAGAGGGAGTTAGAGGCGGACCCAGCCCATTCCTAAAGGTTCTCGAGATATCTGATATTGACGGAAAGCGGTCAACCCGAGAATTGCTCCCGTATCTCCCAGGAATCCGCGCTCTGTTCTCACCACTACCTACTGAGGCGTCCCAAGTCAAGAGTGGTGTTACCCAAGTTTTGTTGGATGATGTGGAATGTGTTACCCAAACTCTTATCAAGGTCAGAGGTCCCATTTGGTTTATTAAAATCCCGAAAGGTAATGCTTACACTTCACATAATATCTATAGGTTGACTTGCGATCGTTACTAAACTCAGAGCTAGTGCAAAAGCAGTTCGCTGAAGGAGAATTCGTCAAAGCTCTGTCTTCATGGACCTCGTCAGCCTGGGATGAGCAGGACTGGAGCAAAGTCAATGATTTGCATGTTCGAGAATTACTCGCTGAGAGGAAGAGTGTGGCTGAAGTTATTTTGAGATCGAAATGTCTGGAATGTCCTGATTTCATCAAGCACTACGGCATGCAACATGATGAATGGCTGGTCAAGGTGAATATTGAGTCACTGAAGATGCTGATGTCAGACCAGAACCTTTCATTGCTGCCAGACTACCAGCAGCGATCGGAAGTTTTGAAGGATCTCGGTTTCATCGACGAGGAATCCCGAGTGCAACTCAAGGGGAAGGTGGCTTGTGAAATTCATTCCGCGGATGAACTCGTGCTCACAGAGCTCATTCTGGAGAACGTCCTAGCATTGTGAGCTCCTGAGGCCCCCTTTCTGCAAATGTAACACATTTCACTAACAGCAATCGCTAGGTTCGAGCCAGAAGAAATCGTGGCACTGCTCTCAGCATTCGTCTTCCAAGAAAAAACCGATAGCGAACCCCAACTTAGTGAGACACTCAAGCGCGGCAAGGAAGCCATCATCGAGATAGCGGAGAAAGTCAACCACCACCAAATCCTCCATCAAGTCATCCTGTCATCAGACGACGCCAACGATTTCGTCTCCCGACCGCGCTTCGGACTCGTGGAGGTGGTGTACGAATGGGCGAGAGGCATGTCGTTTAAGAACATCACCGATCTGACAGATGTCATGGAGGGCACCATCGTCAGGGTGGTGACAAGACTGGACGAGACTTGTCGGGAGGTCATGAGTGCGGCGAGGTTGATCGGTGATCCCGGGCTATATCAGAAGATGGAGAAGGCCAGGGAGATGATTCGCCGGGATGTCGTCTTCACGGCCAGCCTATACATGTAAGGTGGACATGGACGACACTGGAGAATAATTCTGTGCGCGCTTGCAAGAAACTTTGCCTCATACAGGTACTGTATCGGTCAACAGCTATTTGGGAGTTAGAGTACTCCTGTCAATCAAGCGAATGAATCAATACCTCACGAGCATGGAGGGGCATGTTGCTTACCTAATTCCATCCATTAAGTACGGAGTAATCACCATTAATATTATTATTACGTGCTGGCCGCATTTGGGGTGCCCTGCCCATCGCTGCCCCTCCTACTCTCGTGCCCGCAAACCGATTTATTCTTCCCAGGTTGACAACCCCCAAATATCAAGAGAAAAAAAGGGAAATAATCAACCAAGGCAACCGTATATCCCTAATTTCTCCTCTCGACATCGCTGGAGAGTGATTGAGAAGCACTCTGCCCTTACGACACATATCACTACCAGCAAACGAACTAGTAGACGCCTCATCTGAGACTCTCCTACGAAGGGAAGAAATATTTATCTCGCTCGAGAAAGCGACCGATACACTACACTGCGAGATACTTCCAGACCGCGAGGAGGAGCAGAAGTCTTGAAAAATGAAGCTGATACTCTCGACCTCGTATGGACAAGACCGTCCCCCCAAGCCTATCTATCCCTCACACATCAAGATTATTCTAGCTGAAAGACACCTGCTGACTAGTAATTTCTCTATTTGATTTGTAGGAACATTATGTCCTCTGGACAAACGGTGGTGCGGCGGCCGATCTTCGCGAAATCGAACGTCGAACTGATCAACTCACTGCGGGCGAATTTCTCTTCCTCGTCGCAGGAGTACGTGGGCGCTGCACCCCACCACCAACACCAGCCCACGACGGGCTCGTCATCCGCAACAGCCACACCGACGACTAATTCCGAGACATCATCGTTGCCGCTCTCCACATCATCATCATCCCCTGAGGAAGACTACACACGGTGGACGACGAAAGACGGCGATGCTCTATACGTGCCATCATGGCGGCCCACACCGTTGACGGAGCCAAGGGACTCGTACGACGTGACGGTGAAGCTGTTCTACCTGCCCGGGATCCCGTCTTCGAGGAGATGCAAACACACACGTGAAGCTATTGATTTGGTTCTGAAAGAGCTGGGTGTGGAGAGCATTGATCTGCTGATTGTGAGTTATCCAGGGGTGAGTTTCGATGCAGATGATTATGATGGGGAAGAGGATGGAGAAGGGGAGGGGGACGACGGGGACGATCGGGAAGTTGTGTCGCTCCCAGATGAGGATGCCAGTGCGCATAGCCATGAATCCGAAGGGTTTGATGCGCAGATAAAGGCCTGGAAGGTGCTGGAATCACTCCACGCCCAGGGTGTGATTTCCCAGTTGGGTGTTTCTGAGTTCAGTTCGGAGCGCCTCGACAAATTCCTTCCGGAGGTGACGGTGCGGCCGACTGTGGACCAGATCAACGTCAAGGATTGCTGCGTGGTGCCTAAGCCGTTGATCGTATATGCGAAGGAGAACAAGATCGAGTTGCTCACTCACGCCGACTGTACCGATATCCTTCCGCCGGGTACGACGCGAGAGCTGTTGGGCACTGGAAAGGACGGTGCGGGTATCATTGCGGCTAGGCCAGATGCTGGACCTGATGAGCCCGGCTTGAAGGGTGATATCGAGCCTCAGTGGGTCATCAAGTACACTGCTGTGGTCAAAAATCGCGGTGTGATCGAGAACAAAGGCTATTTCGCCGTCGCACAACTGGGTACGTGCATTGAGGATAGTACCGTGGATGGCGAGGCTGCTGGTGCTACTGTCCCGTCGTCATAGGGGCGTGGGCAAGCATATCCTGCGTATATTCTTCCTTAGCGAGGCGTCCTTGGTTGATCATTCTCTCAGATGCTTTTCTTCGACAGCAATTTTTTGGAGCCAAAAAGAATTTCGTTCTTGCTGACTCGTCTTCTTCGTGATTTTCGCTTCTTGCTTGCACGTCTCACAGGTCCGTAATCTGTGCATTTGACGTAAATTTGCGATCAGCCCACGATCTCCTAGTTAGCAACAATATACAGATGCCATTTCTTCATCCCAACACTCAAAAGCTGCGTATTTCCCCTTGCGGGAGATGTCCTCTTCCTCCAACAATCCACATGCCACTCAGCCGACCATACTTCTCTTCCTCCCTCTTAACCTAACGTCCTCAAGACGCTTCAGAACGACCGCGGCGCCCTTGAAGCTACCGCGGTATCCCTCCTGGCTCTGCAGCACTTCGGCATCGAACCAGCCTTCCTGCCGCGGATGCGTGGACCCAAATGCTCGTTCTAGCACGTACAAATCCACGGCCCGATCCTCGTCTTGGACTGATTGCGTGGCGAGCCCGAAGTCGATTAGGACGATCTCTCCTGCGAAGCAGGGTGGCGATGAAGGTGCACTTGTGTTTGGAGCTTCTCCGCCTGTCTCCCTCGTGGTAGTGTTGGACGCAAGCGGCCGTATCATGATATTACTTGTCGTTAAATCTCCATGAATAACACCGCCCTTGGAATGCAACGCACCGACAGCGCGACCGATGTGGCGTAGCAGGGCTTTGACGTCTTCGTCTCTGGCCTTGATGAGCTCCTCAACATCACCTCCGACTTCGGCCTCATTTTTCCCTCCCGCGTGCGCTTTCCACCAGAGATCATACCTTCGCAGCAGGTCTTTAACAGACACACCATCAATCCACTCCATGAGTAACCAGGCGCCTGATCCCTCTGCTCTCCCACCGCGCTCTCTCCTCACGTCTACCGCACCTTTCACCTTCCTTGCGGTATCCCACTCCAGGCTCAATACAGCAGGGACATTGACTTCGTTGCTGCTGCCACTCCCGCTATCGTTCTTCAACCCGCTGAGCTTGACGAGCACGCGCGCTTCCGCTAGAACGCGCTGCTTCGTCAGACGTGCGTCGAGTGTTGGGTGCCGGTAGGGCTTTGAGGGCCTTACTTTCAGCGCCGCTGGGGTATTGGAATCGAGGAAATGTGTGCGGTAGAGGAGCGCTTCGGCGCCTTGGGTTATTAGTATTGGGGGTGGGACGGTGGAGGAGGCGGTGTTGAATGGTGAAGGAAGAAATGGGATATACTCTTGTTGTTCCTTTCCATGAGGAGATAGAGACATGGTGGTAGAGGAAGAGGCCTGGGGAGGATGAGACGCTGTGGTATGCTGAGTATGTCTCTTGGTAAGGGAAGTGATGTGCCTCCTAGGAAGGTTGTTGTCTTCGGCTGCTAGATCTGATGTTACAAAGCACTATAATGAATTGTTCAGACGTTGGGTTTGAGAAATGAACAAGACGATAGGCTATGTCACGCTCATGGGCTGTGCCCGAAAATTATTGTATGCAAGGGTAGGTCATGTTTATCTGTGTGGGGTTAGTTTTGGGCTTGTAGGAATGGGTGAGGAACCTCTTTGCCCCGCATTATGTCATCATTTGATACAGAGCAATCTGCCAGCCTCGTGTGCCACGATTAAATATTGAAGAACACAGGGACAGCCGTAATGATTTATGGAGCACTGTAACAAACATAAGGCAATATACTAAATTGCATGCTGTGAGATTAGGGGACATTAAATAACTAGGTAGTTGCCAGCCAAACGGCCACCCACAGAAGGATGGCCTCAGTACAAGTACATTTCCTCACCCGAAAACTCCTTTTTAGACGATAGGACCGAGCCCCAGCTGGGTTTGATCCTGCTCGTGGCCTGCCTGGTTCACCATTGGAAAAGAAAGGTGCGCCGAATCAACCAAGAAAACGGCGCTTAAAATCCGTGTAGCACGACACTTGTGCTATATTGAGGTTCGTCACAAATCGGGACTTATGCCCATCAATCAAACATCCGGACTCAATGCACGAATCATCCTCTTCAACTCGGCAACTTCGGTCTTCAGCTCACGAATCTCCACCACATCAGCATCAACCTCCACAATCGGCTTCGTCTTGCGGACTTTCTCGTCCCACCCATCCGCAGTGTAGTCAATTTCGCCGTCGAGTTCTTCCCATTCTTCAATAGTGTCGTCGTCCTCCTCGCCACGTTTGCGATTGTCTCGCACCGAGTGCGCCTCGCGGGCTTCGAAGGCCGCCGTAATCAATAGCAGTGGTGAATAAATGACGCCCATAACATAGTTATTCAACCGCTCGTATCTGTGTGCGTCCATCCACCATTCAAAGGGGATGATAAGGAAGAAGAGCTCGATGAGGTTGAATGGGGCGATGAATACGTTCTCATCTGGTGCGCGGGTGAATTGCATTGTCTTTTGTGCGAACATCGCCATGTACTCGTCGATGGCATTCTCCGTGATGTCTTCATATGCGCTGTTGTAGAGGGCGATCAAGATGTTGAGTAGAATGACCATAACCACGAATGTGAATATATAGTACAATATCAGTCCGAATGGATGTGCATAGTCGTCAAAACCATCGAATTCCGGAGATTGCATAACAGAGTTGGCCATTGCGGTGATAATGAATGTCGTGATGGATGAGTTACCTTCCACTTGGTTCAGACCGATGAAGGCTTGCAAGAAGCCAATGCAGACCACAATCAGCAAAGCGAAGAAGATCAATGACTCGCGCATCATGACCTTGACAACAACCAACATGGCACCAAAGAACCGGAATGTGTCAAGGTACAGAAGTAAACGACTCCAAACCATGGGTGCGGACACTGCAAAGATATGATAGCCAAGCCTATTAAGCTGCCTTCTTCGCTCATCATCCTCATTTGGTGAATGTGCCAGTGCGACAATTCGAATGACGAAGGAAGCGGTGAGGAGTGAATAGAGTAGGTTGTTGAACGCGTTCCAGAAACCGAAGTAATAAATGCCTACCTTCCAGAATTTGGCCACTTCGTCGCAAATGAATCCTAGAGTCATGAGGTAGAGGATGCCCTCGACTACGTCCAGATCGCCATCTTCATTAATAGTATTGACTGCTCCGGTGTACATTGCCAGGTAAATGAGTGAAATGGATATCTGGACCGTGTTCTGATACATTGGACAACGCATTCGATCGGGATTCAAATGAGCCCAATAACTGGTGTTATCACGTTCACTGTAGAAGACGAAATTCCCGGCATTTTTGTCGTCCTGATGGATCCAGCCACGCCACAAGTACTTGATGCATTTCTGGTAGCCAGAGGAGCCAATGACCGTCAGAGCATGCAGGTCAACAGCTCTCTCAATCACGTTGGCTGAGGATGTCTCCTCGCCATCACGCATCACTGAATATCGTTGCAACAGCACCTCCTTGAGAAGATACTCCTGATTCTCTTCTCCCTCGATGATACGTTTTGCTATGATTTCACAAGCGACCGCGCGGACATCATGCAGGTCTGCATCCCATAGTTCGAGGAAAGCCTGTCTCTTGAACCAACGTTTGCAGACGAGGAGACAGTAAACCACGGCAGCAGCATATTCGGTGCCTCCAGCTTCTTTGGCGGTCTTGACAACTTGTTTCGTTATGATCGCGCTGTTTGCGGCGGTGATTTTCTCCTCGGGAAGTTCAATGGGAATGACTTCTTCGATTTGGTACTTCAGGCGGAGAGCAACCTTGGTCACCTCTTTAGCAGGAAACGCGGAGGCTGGAAGGTCGCTGCTATGAGCAGGTAATACTAGAGGCAATTAGTGAGAGGAAAAGGAAACCATGGAATGAGAAACACACGCCTTCGCATCTCATCTCGAAGATGCGGTGCATCCCTCTCTCGCTGTGATCCAAAAAGCTGCGCCCATTTGACCATGTTGTTGTTGATGATGACGTAGCGACTCTACCGAAGGATTTCTAGGATCAAGGAACGTCAAGGGACACGTGTAGAGGGGCTGACAAGGAATAATCAGTCCTCCTTGCATCAAAACTTGAAAGGCCTTGCAAATCGATTAGTTTTGAGTAAAAGAAAGCAATTGAAGCTATCGAAGTTTGCACTTTGACTAGCATCTGTCTGGCCTACTACTAGTAACTTCACCACCGTTCAACCCCCCACGACTTGGTATCTGCGATTGAGAAAAATCAGGTTTGAGCTCTGGAACAATGACATGGCCCTGGTCGAGCTGATGGGCGTGCGGGGATTAAGCTTCAACTAAGCGAGACCATGCCTAGAGAGCTTCCCTAAGCCCGCCCAAGCCCGGTCTCTCGGGCTCTTTAGCCGCCTAACTTAGTTGGCACACCCTCAGCACCAAGTAACCTAAACTCCTTTCAACCACAGCCTTGGAGCTTCACCACTGCCCCTCAGCCCCTCTTCATGGCACGCTTCGGCTGGGATATTTGTAGTGTAACCGATTTTGAGTGTCGTCCTGGGCAATCCTATCTCAGGACTCAGTATCAATCGTGGCATTCGAAGGGATAGTCGTCGGGCGTTGCTCGCTTTTGCTGACTCCAGACATGAACGTGCTGCTTTTCCCCACTCTCGTAAATGTGTGTCCTCATAAACGCCATGGATGATCGGATGCTCATGCAATTTCTGGGCCCTCGTCACTCTCACTGAGATCTTCGTCACCGCTGATTTCCTCATTCTCCTTCGCTCTCTTGTCCATGAGTGCTTGCAGTTCTGCATCATCATGTTCAGTTACAGCCTTGGGTGCCATCTTGACCACACACTGTCCACCGGACTCCTTGATGGTCTCATCGATATCCTTGATTGCTTCCTCTAATAGGTGGATTCCTTGTCCTTTATCCAGGCACTGACTTGTTAGAACATAGTGGGGTGGCGAGACCAACTTGACCTTGACCTGTGTGTCGGGGGTGTTCTTGGCTTCAGCTTTTCGGAGGGCCTCTTTGACTGCATCGATTCCATCATATTTGAAGCAGGTCACTTCGACGTCCGCTCGGACCTTGGTTGGATGAGGGGTGAGTTTCTTGCTAATGTACTGTTGGAATTCCTCCTTGACCACGTCGTTCGGGAAAGTAACATCATTCCAGACATCCGGATTGGTGATTGACAACTTGAATGCATCATTGGCATGTCCGTACTTTCGGTTCAAAGGCCAACCAATGTCTTCGTAGAGTTTCAAAATTGGGGTTTTGGTCTTTTCGGCAACGTGTCGCATGATAGAGTGGACTGACTTGCTCTTATTGTACCTTTCCTCACAACGACCAATATCTTCCGCGGAGACTCTTCGTTTCGACAAGTCAATATAACCCTTTTCCTTGTCCACACGCAGAACGACGACAACCTCATTGCGACCAATTCGAATGAGTTTCTGTATACTTCTGATACGTCTTCGCGAAAGTTCGGAGAGGAGAATCATGCCATCAATATTATCGTACTCGAGAAGTTTGACATATGCGCCCATCTCAGCGATCTATTGGGTCAAGGTTAGCAAGGTTGAAGAATCGCCAACCAAAGGGACGCCACATACCTGCTTGACGTTGACCATCACAAAACTCTCGATCTCGGGATATTTTTCTTCATAGAAGCGGCAATTGGTGAGGGAATCTGCGTCCGACATAATGGCGGTTTGGCGCTGTTTCAGCGCAGGTTCAGCTTTAGATAATGCTGTTGCTTGAGAGTTCTTTTCTGGGAAACCAGTTGGAAAGTAGGAAAGAAGTTGAGTCACAACTAGAGGCTTTAGATCTCGCAGGCTCTCACAGTGACAGTGGAAGGTGCAGCACACACTGGCATGCGGCAACTTTGGTTGCCAAGAGAAAAAAGTCCCACCCTCAGGCTGCTCTTTCAAAAGACAGTCACGTGCGTCATTTGACCATACCATACTACGTACTACTACATAGAATTGTATCTCATTCCTTCTCTCAAGCTTCACGGACTCCGGTAGGAAGTACGGAACAAATGATAGTGTTTACCCGAGAGCCATGACACGGAACTACTAATGGCCTCAAGTTTCGAGCCTCATTTAGCAAATGAAGGGATGCTTCCGCACTCGACCTTTTACAGGGTTATCAAACCCAGCCGAAACCCAAGGCCGTATTTGAGATATAGTAGGTCTATCGAGTTGCATCTGCTGAATATGCATTCACCAATTACCAACGTCGCTTATATTAGTTTTTAATGACCTGGTCTACCACATAACTGCGGAGCCATCAATATCTTAGCGAGTACGTTCTGAAATTCCAAAGCTAAGAAAACCTCCGCTCACCTGTCTTTCAACTAGCGAAAGGAGCATGTTGATCAACCATTTCCTTCCGTTTTGGATCCACCGCGAATGATACGATCGCGGGCTTTCGATGGGCGACATTACGAGGCCTCCAGTGCGACACGATAATGAAATCTTGTAAACTCAATACAAGTTCCAATTGTGACTCGCACGTTCTCATTCCAAGCCAATCCAATAGGTAGAAATGACACTAGTTTGGATTGTAAAAGTATTCAACACTTCCCCTAGTCCTGAAGCCTAAATAGCTAGTACCTAGATCGACGGGCAACACGAAGATCTTTCAGTGCATTGTCATGTTCAGATGAGCAGATGGCGCCCAGATGTCCCCCTTTCCACAAGAGCCTTGGAGTCTCATATCACGTGAGCAACCATTGACCAGGCTAAACTCGGGTGACTAAGCAATCCTCCGATTCTCGTCTGGGTGCCATCCTGGCCAGTCCAGCCTCCAGCGTCACCCCCTCCACTCCATACTACTCGATCCACGTTCGTCCTCTGGACAATAACGCGGCTACGGATACTTTCCCTACGACCTACTTCTTTTTAGTCATTCTCCAGGCTTCATGGAAAGCCACATTGCTGTGCAATGTCAGGGCGCACCATTGGGGGTGGAAGAGTTCTAGGCAGCGGTAGAACACTTGGTCCTCCACCACCTCCTCCCAAATCGTCCTCCCCTTTGCCTGCTCATGTTTTGTCCCCTTCTGCTTCAACATTATCCTTGAATACCACCGGCAGTGGTAGTTCCACTCCGCCATCATCCGACCCTCAAGATATCGCGGCTCGAGTATCACTAGATCATGGAGGCCCTGGTCTATCCTTGGCTGCGGCTGCAGCGGGAGACCGTATGGTCTGCCCAATCTGCAATGAGGAAATGGTTACTTTGTTACAACTGAACCGACATCTAGATGATACACACAAAGAGATAGAAGAAGAGCAACAGGATGAGGTCAAGGATTGGTTCAAACAACAGATGGTCAAAGCCAAGAAGTTCCAACCGTTGGCTGTGCTGAATCAGAAATTCAAAGGCCTCGATGTCTTTGAATCGAATCATGACATAGTACGAAGCAGTACTCCTACCCCTAGAAACAATTCGGTTTCAAGAGAGGTGCCCGAGTCTAGAATTGCTGCTCCTCCACCCCCGCCACCAAAACCTGTCCCAACAGTCATCGACCCAGACGATATAATTGCGAAACAACACTGGCAGAAAAGGACAGGGTTTGATGCCTGCTCGGATCCTACATGTGAGAAAAGGCTAGGTGCCAGCGCAGGAATAGTCAATTGTCGACATTGCGGAAAACTCTTTTGTGACGAACACACCATGTATCAAATGAAACTGTCAAGATCAGCACAACATGAACCCGTCAGAGGACTGTGGTATCGAGTTTGCGAAACATGCTATAAGAGCCGTGAAGGTTACACAGACAGACATGGGCTGGAGACGGATAAAACGAGCGCGTTCGCTTCTATACGACAATCCAAGTCTGGGCAGAGACAAATGGAGGTATCGAGGCTTGAGAAACGCCTTTCTAGGTTGACTCAATTGCTTGCCAATCCTCCGGATGAAATCCCTCAACAGACCACAAATAAAAGGTGGTCTTTATCATGGGGTCAAAATGACCCTCGAAAAGCTCTCGAGCAAAGTATAGTTACTTGGCAGAATGATGCCGATGTTGCTCGTTGTCCATACTGTCAACAAGACTTTACTCAATACACTTTCCGGCGACACCATTGCCGGACTTGTGGGAAAGTGGTTTGCGGAGATCCAGCAACGGCCTGTTCTATCGTCCTGGGTCTCAATGTTACTACCAGTATGTTTCCCCCTGGCATTCCTCTCCTTTGTCCATCTTTACTGATGCAACGACAGCTAACAAGCGCCAATCCGTAACAGAAAAATCCTCCCCAGATGATACTATGGCATTGGATATTCGGCTTTGCAAAGAATGCAATCACACTATCTTCTCCCATCGAGACTTCCAAGAATCACTCTCTTCCCCGTCCATTGCACCATTTACCCGTGCCTACAACAATCTGATCCAGTTTGAACGCGGCATCCGGCTCCTATTACCCAAGTTTCAGAAACTGCTTCAAGCACTACAAAACCCAGATCAACCACCATCATCCTCCCAAATTGCTGATGCATCTCGAACTCGAAAACGATTGATGGAGTCCTTCACTCAATTTGACACGGCAGCTAGGCGCATCCGGGATACGCCCAGCACATCGCCCACTCAGCTCAAATTACAGAAAGCCATCCACCAAAACGCTAGTCAATTCCTTCACTTGCACATGTTGCCGCTCAAGTCTTTACCAAAGGTCCTCAAGCATGCCACACCACATGGCAACTCATCATCAAAGATAGATCCCAACAACCCACGCTCGACTCTAGCCGTTCTCAACAATCAACACATGCGACACGACAGCTCGTCCAACCTATCTGTCGCATCATTCGCCTCATCCCGGGTTTCGGAACTCGAAGCCGAAGAGAAAGCTCTGCGCGAACGACTCATCGTCCTCGAAGAGCAGAAATTCATGGTGCAGGAAATGATCGCCGACGCAAACCGGCGTAGAAAGTTCGACGAGGTGGCTGCGCTAGCTGGCAACGTGGAGGATTTAAGCACTGAAATCGACAGCGTACAGAAGCTTGTGGATAATCTGAGAGGCGCGTTTGAAGGCGTCTACACGAATGGGGGATTGGGCAGCGGTGTTAATAGTCCCCAGAGAGCGCCGAGCAGCGCGGGCGCAGGAGGGACCGGGAAGGCCAGGCTGGTCGTTGAGAATGGATGAGCTTTCAGAGATTGCCTCTTATCTACCCACCTACCTCCCCAGGTCGGCAACTTAGTCCTTATTTACCGAATTACCCAAGCCAGCCCTAGACCAGGCTTCTCATGTGTTATGATACAAGAACGAAACACAACACCATCACCATATTTTTGGTACTTAAAAATGGATGGATGGATGGCTCATTCCATCGCGAGCGGGAGTTTTGGGGTGTCGGTTTTTGGTTTCCCCTAGCAATGATCCAACATAGCATTTTCATCATATCAATAATTAAAACGAGGAATGGGAATTCTCAGTTCTGGGTGTGGCTGAGCGTAACGCACATGTTTGTGAATATATTTGTGTCCTGGAGGTTCCCGGGTTCCATTCTCCAAGCCAAAAATAAGATCTGATGGTGGTGGTGGCGGCGGCGGACTAATAACTAACTTACAGGATCAGCTGGTACTGAAAACACCATCCAGCAGCCATAAACTACATCCGCAACAGAAAAGGGGGGTATCTATCATCAATGTCCAACTACGAATTAACCAAAAACGCACTCTCGCTTTCTCTCGAACTCAGATCATCCATCACATCGTCTTGGTTATCATAGCATCATGATGCATATTAGGAGCAGAGGAGAACAATGCTCAACTCCCATTGGTGTCTTCGCCTTCCACTCCGCTCATGAATCCTCCATCAGCTGCCTGTTCGCTTCACACAGCGCGGCCGCGAGGAGGGCCTCATTTGCCTTTCGCACAACGTTGGATGAACCGTCCGGTGCGGTATTCTCACTGTCGCCGCGGGATGGATCATTGTCACAAGTCTGGGCGGCTTTCAAGGAGAATTTCAATCGACCTTCGCTCGAGATCGCGTAGGCGGCGCAGAGGATGCGTGATATGCGCATGGGTGGTTCAAGGGGCGGCTGGGTGGCTGAGGTGGTGGTTTCTGGATTCGTATTATTGGTGGGCTCTGTGGCTGTTGGATTGCTCTTCTCGTTTTGGGCGAGAGGCAGTTTGAGACCTGTTCGTTCGTGGATCCATTTGCTTAGTACTTCTAGTATGCCCTGTGTGGTGGTATCGCCAGCCACACGAACTTGCGTTTGCCGCCCGCTGTCTTGACTATCTTGTTCGGCCTCCAAGTTACGGAACGCCACCAGCACGCTCTCGCTCGGTACCTCGACATCGAGCATCTTCAGACTCGGCGCTATGGGCGCAGAAAAGCTTACTGAGAGTCTAAGCATGCCAAGAATCGCTTTAATATCCAGGGGTAGCTGGCGCTCTGAGGTGGTTCGGGAGAGGACTGTGTGAATACTCGATATATATTTCGCAAGCGTTGAAGTCAAGAGTGTAGGTGGCAGTTTGAGAGCATGCATATCCTGGATGGCAAAAGTCTCACTCAGATAGGCCTGGAATACCTTCAAGACCGTGGGCGAGGCTTTAGCTAGGACTATGGCGGTGTTGTTCGGCTTGTTGGCCATTCTTGAAGAGGTGGAAGAGGCCGAGGATGCAGAAGTTCTGGCTCGTTTGTTGGGATTGCCATCCCGCTGGGCGCTGATTACAGCGAATTTGTAGGTCCTCTTGTCGTAGACCAATGACACCAGAAGTCCTCTTTCGAGCGCGATGTCACTATCGTCAAGAGTTGTGTCGTTGCGCTTACGCTTTTGTTTCCTAGAGGGTGGTGTGGCATCTGGGCTCGCTGGCGCAAATCTCGTCCAGGAAACGGCTCGCAATGCGCCGAGTTTCTCTCGCTCTTCTTCGTCCTCATAGCGTGGGCGATCCCGATCGACGAGAGAGTTTTGGAAGTCTGCCGCATGCTTGTCAAGTATGGAGGACCTGGATCTGGGGGATAGAGATGTCGATGGAGGGGCGGAAAGGAGAGAGTGCAGTGATGTAGTGAGTGAGGGAATAGAGTACAGGACCCATGATGTATCGTAGAGAGAGTCGTTCATGGCGCTGGTGTTTCATTGAGATAGAGACTGATATCATGGCCTTCAGTCTCTTTCCTGCCGGTGCAGTTGGTTCACTTTCCACATCGCCCTCATGAACACAGATTGAAGGGAGACGCGTTTTTGGAGATGCGGGGAACGCGTAGCGTGCCAAGCTAAGAAGGCGTGCCTAGGCTCACCTTCTAATAACGTTCCCTTCAAGTCTGACCTGGCCGAGTCACGATCACAACCAAAACACCACATTCGATCACTCCCTCCGCACAGGTTGAATGTATATACAAGCACCTAACTAGGAGAGAGTGTGGCTGGCATACAATCACTCGCAACTCTTGGATCTGAGAGGCGTCTCCCACTGCACCCAACTGAAGTATGACTTCATGGGAATAGCGTGAACCAGCTTTCTTTAAGTCGAAGTTCCGGTTGGCAAGGGAAGATACCTGCAACGGCAAGATCAAGAGGAATCAAAATTCGACTCTACATCGATGTCAGCTCGGCCTATGGTAGGTGCAGCACCTCCTACCCTACCTGACGCCCTATCCTCCCGGCGCCTTTTAAAAAGTATATATTTCACTTCGCGAAGTCCGGACATATGGTAAAGTACCCCTTCCTCGATCCTCCGTCCTGCCGAAAGTTCGAAGAAGGGAGTAGGAACCCACTCCGAGTTTTTCGTGCCCTTCCAACATGTTACATTAATGCTTCGCTTCCTGCCGCAGTCGCGCAATGATCGCGTCGTTGCGAGTATCCATTTCTGCTCCCTTAGCTGGAAGCGTCGCAGCTGGAACTTGGAGGAGTCGGCGTTGGAAAAGCGGTGGTCCCTACAAGTCTTGATTTACAAGTCGATGGCATGGCTGCGCCTTTCAATAAATTCCTGTGAGAATGTACTTCCTCCGATGTCTCATGCCATAACTCTGCCTCACGTAAGCGTGAGACAGGTGGCTATTTCGTTTTCCTCCTGCACTCCTTTACCTATTGACGCTTGAATTCTAAAGCTCAAACAATCGCTGGTCGGCGATGATCTTTTTATTCAACTTGGATTCCTCCCTGAACATCAATCTCTAACACCAATACCCTGTCGTTGAAAATGTATCCCGTAAGCAATACCCGCATAAATGCGCTTCACGCGCGGGAGAAACCGCCTGATGGTCATCCAAGCTCTCGTTGAACGAGAAAAGGAAGTTGGTCCACGATACTTTTCTCGCAGCCCCGAATTGTGACGAGATTGCGGAAGAAATCGAAGGCAAGGTTGGGGATGCCGCCTGCTACCTGTCTCCATTATGCTCACCGTCTGGCAATGCTTGAAGAGAGTAAACAGTCCGAGCAGTACTACAGCCCTCTCTCGCTCCGCACGACACTCACGCACGACACTCAATTTACGATCTCCTTTGGTAGGAAAAATCTGACAGACAATACGACTTTCCAGCTCAGATTGCGATGAGTGAAAGAAGACATGGAAGGTCTCAACTCTTACATTCGGGAAGTTAAAGACAGGCGTGGGTACATCGGGTCATCGCGTGAATAAGGAAGTTTGGTCGCGTGGCAGACTGCAGGCGACTCTAATCTAGACTCTAGAGGTTTATTTGCTTGCCGCCGTGGCAGTGCATCGGGCCTCCAATCCCCCAACCAGAGCTCTCCCAAGGCTTCCAGAGACCATCCCTCCGACCAGACCCAAGAAGACGCAAAACCTCGGACTCGACAGAAGGAGGATGAGAAGTATCAGAGATTATAGCACGAGAAAGAGGCGCGACTCTTTGCCTCGATGGACAATCCGAACATCAGTGCCATGAAGTCGATTGAGAAACTCAAGATACTTGCCACTATTGATGCCTCGGGGACCCCGTTTTGCACGCGCTGAGTAACAACGGACCTCAAACTAGACCCCTTGATGGCTGCTACATTTGCCTCGCCATTAGAGACCGGTCCCAGTTTAGGCTGCTACCAAAACTCCCCTCTTGCACAGGTGACAGCACTCCCAAGTCGGAATACGTATGTTTAGCTTGAGCTGATCATGGTGACGTTGGGCGACCGTTGAGACAAGATGCTTCCCTCCCGAAAAGCTTACTGGTAAGAAGCGCTAGGATGGCGCTCGAAGGAGGGAGCTTTGGGATCAGTATCACCCGAGCTAAGCCTTCTAGAGTTTCAAGGGGCCAGGGAGATCCTTGAATATCATGTGTTCATAATCTGTTTCGGCCTTGCGTCCGACTCATTGCTTCTCACGCTGGGCCCCCACCGTCCTGCTCTGCCTTGCGAATCATGTTTGTGCAGAGCCATCTCTCCCCGAGCACCATATCTACTCACCACCATCGGTCGTGATCTGTTCAGAGACCTTTTGATTAAGAACAGGTTTCGGAAAATCGGCCCGTCAAGGTGCCTCTGATCGTTGAACCACTGTTGAGAGTACTCCGTACTCCGTCCGCTGTGGAATATAAAGCTCTGCAGGTACATTGGCTGGGGCTTGGTCGGTAATCTTCATTCTGAGCATTTATTCCGAAGCCACAAGTCCCAAGTCATGGTTACCCTGTGGCGAAGCCGAGGCTGTGTAAGTTTTATTGCTAGTCCACCCCATCTATTCTTGAGGATTCAAAATTTAAGCCTTAATAGCGTTCCCTAATACTCCAGTTTCCATCAACACGATTGACGATAAGCTACCACGACGACAACTACAAGCACTTGGTGGACACTATCAGAATCACGTCGAATCACTGGCCCCTTTACCGCCACTATTCATTGAGGGGAGGGGCTAGCGCCTGCTGAGTGTTTGGGCGCTTATGCACAACGGCGAAACAATGAAATGACCTTGTTGGGGTTGAGAATAGATACGTCGCAATGGGCCTCTCCATTTTCTGCCGCAAAGTCTCAGAAGTACAAAACCCAGGAGGGGAAGGCAAGGTTGTCTTGAACTCGTCAACGAATGTTTGGCCACGTGACAATATACTGCGCCCCAACTGGTGCCTGCCAGTAGTGCCTGAGTGTGGAGGTGTGCATCACTGTGTGTGAGTCTTGAGGGACATAAAGACGTTGTCGTCAGCCCAATGTCTATCTCCCAGGCGATACTCCTCCAACCCGCCCTGAACTGCTCCCTTACTGCTCCTTGTGATGGAAGAAACTACAGGGGGGAGATCAAGTGCCAGGAAGAAAAGGGAGGAATACCGAGACAGGTATATGCAGCGGCAGAAAGAGAGGTTTGCAAACAAAGCCGAAATGAGAAAACAATTCGTTAGAATCGTAGATTTCATTGTCAAGCCAGATGATGTCGATATGAGATCATTTTGCGGGAACAGAGGGAGAGTTGGAGTATGCTATAGAGCAGCTTTATGCCAACAATGGCCGGTGAGTCTTCCGAGACTGTGAATGAATACGAGCAGTTCGTTGCTAACTCCAGATGAGTGATTTTGACCCAAATATGGAATATCGACCTTCGATGCTATCCAACTTCGGGAAGGACTACGCATTACATGTACGAGGCATCTATTATCGTGATCATTTCTCCGAGGATTTGGTTGTATCCAACCGAAAGATGTGGACGCCTTCCCTCCCTCAGGATGAAAGTCAAAACCTGGACATAGCTGACCTGCAAACACGAGCACGGACCTTTGCGAAGCATTCACGAAACAATGAGAGGGTATAGAAAAGTGAGTATGCCTGGGAAGCAGACGCTTGGTCTGATGTTTTTCGAGATCTAAGAGACGATCCTTGCCTGGAAATGTCGGTTGCACAGCACTCCCGCAAAATGCTCTACATACTTATCCCCACAACAGAGACAAATATGAATATGTGACCCTCCTTCCTGATACCGACCCAGTCACTTGTCACCTCACAGGGACTTCAACCCTCGTCAGACGGATCCCCGATGCGACTTTCGGACTTGCAACAACAACCGATCGGGATGCATCTTCACCAACCTGGTTATCGGAGTTACAAAGAGATCGGCTAGAACGACTGATGCAACATCCAAAATATGGGCTCATTTCAGATCCAAGGAGACTAGATATGCATCTTTCCTTTCCATTCATGGTCTACGAGGCTAAATGGTGGAGTGGTGATTGCCGTTCGGCAAGGCGACAGGCTTGTGAGGCTGCTGCCGTCTACCTTGACATGCTTGATGACCTAGGACGACGGCCCGGACAAGTGGGTAGCTCAAGGCCCTATCAAACAAAGACCAGCCATCACTGCCTGGTTTTCGTCCTCACATCATTTGGTGCTTACTGGCACCTTCTGGTGGGCTACAGAAGACCTCGTCTCCCGGCAGAACATGCTGGTACATTTGGTATGAGCGAAACGGTATATGTAAGTTTCCAAGGAGCCAGTCCAACTAAGAGTCCTTGCTGAACCAAATGTCTTCCCAGATATTTCAAAAATTTTGGAGTGGTCATGTTATATTTGAAGAGCTCGCCGTGGAGCTTCTATCGCTTATTGACCAGAGCCACGTTTGGGCGATTACAGAATTTCGTACCTTCGTCATCGACCACCTGAGACCCTGGCTCCGACTCTGCGATGAAAACTTTCTTCTTGAGTGGGACTCAAAATACGATGTTTCAGCTGCTAGGAAAAGGAAGCGAGCCCCAAACGAGTCGGAAGATCTGATGGTTCCCGGTTGGGTAGCAGACTTTGACGAGCCCAGCAGGACTCAATTCCAGCATCGAGCAAAGCTCTCCCTGCGAAAGGCTATCCGAAAATCACAGTTGATCAAGGGGAAATCTAAGAGCCTTGCGGGAACTGATGACATAACCTGCATGATAGACGGCTGTGATTCTCCGACCGGTTCCGCGGAGGAATTCCTGGATCACACTAGAAGGGTTCACAGAATGGAAGACCGCGACGTGGCGCAAATACAACGGCTTCTAGCAGAGGAACGGGTTGGAGAGCGTGGTATTATGCCAAACGGCCTTCGGTGGCTGGGATTCCTCGGACAATCTCCAGCTGAAGCAGACCAAGATGACAGTGAAGAGGGTGCCTCCAGTCATCAAAAAAAGCGTCGAAAGGGACTCAATAGTCTTCCGATATGATCAGAAGTATTTGAGAACCCTAGTAAATGAGGTATGTCGGGATTTAGGTTGATTTTAAAACAATGAAGTTAACGGAGACCTGTGATATTGTCATTCCAGTAGACCTATAGAAGCTACGACTAGCACTGATTACTCAAGAAACGGTTTGAAGCCAGCTTTGAGATGGAGCAGAGCCAGCCCATGAGGCTCAACTGAATGTGTCAAATGGTTTGCGGGCATAGCGATTGTTCACACCCAAGTCGATCCAGTATGCATCCATCCTGATCGATCAAAGGCTTGACGTCTGGACCTCCATTTTGTAAAGGGGTTGATTTAAAAAATTGGGGCCCCGTTGGGATCCTGACTTGGCAACAGAACAATTGGTCAAGTAAAGCAAATGCTGCTCCAGCTGAGATGACCCAGGTCGTGGCTTAATGTTCCACCCATCATTCAAACGAGGCCAATAATCTGGTCAGTTGGTGTGCTGTGGTATACGCTTCAGCGCCTCCAGGGCTTCCTCTACCTGTTCTGAGATCAAAATCAACATCAGAATTCTTGGGGTTGCAGCGGAACAAACATACCGGTCATGCCATTCAGAGCCTCAAACGCGATTGCATAATTTTTCAGGGCCCTCAAAACTCGGTCGACCCCGGAATATAGGTCCTCAAGACCCTTGTCGGCCGCTGAACTTCTATGGTTGACGCATTGTATTTCCAGGCTTTTGTAGCACAATGTGAGCAGCGTATAGCAGCTTTGCATAGCGCAGCAGGCAAATGACGGCATTGTTCGTGGGGCTGGAGTCGAGGAGACAGTTGACAGTGTTGGTGAGGAAGGTATAGGGAGTGTCACCTGCATTGGATTGGGATAAGGGACTGATTCAAATGCTCGACCAATGGCAAGCGCAGCTTTGAGACAAGCCTTTGCAGCAGGCATGTCGGGAATCGATGTTTCCTTGGTTAGTACGCTTGTGTGGTCGCTAGACGTATCTAAAGATGCCCGTTGAGGCGACTGCGGCCAAATTCTAGGAAATATCCCTTCCTGAAAGCCATTCGGAGAACTGTTTGAGAGTGCAGATGGTAGCATGGCGTGACAGGAGCATCCGAGTTGACGTGGAGAGGAAGCATCAGCTTGATCTAGGTCGCAGTGACGGCGAGTAAATATTGGGACGTCTTGAAACGCTCGATATCGATGGAGTTTGATTCTCGCACTGTTGAGCTTGATCAGCGCCTGCAACCGCAGCGACCTGGACAAGGTGTGTTCTTCAGCGTCTGTAGGCGAGGAGGCCAACGTTCCGTTTGGGGAGGACACATATCTAATCAGGGTCGATTCAATTTCGCCCTCAAGGATAGCCTTCCTTTCATCCAGGGCGCTGTCCCCCAGACCACCGTCGAGGGCCTTCTTCAGCGCCACAGTGTACTGAGTACACCTTAGGATGCACTGCTGGGATTCGATGAAGAACGACCAAGCGTCAGCGTCCGCTGGGGATGTCGGGAACGGAGTCTTGAACTGATGGAAATCAATCGAGATGATTGGAGGCTGGTTCAACAGGATTAAACAGTGTTTCCAATCGAGCCTTAATGATCAAACTTACCGTACTGCTAACAATAGAGGACTGTAGAACGACGATATACTGAGTTACAGGTCAGCCCATTCTCCACCAGACATGGCCACTTACGGTCATCCACCAGGCGCGTCGACGGGCTTCTGTGAATTCGTTCAAAGGCAGATCCGAGATGTCATGCAGGCAGAGTCTTATAGCACCATCGTAAGCTTGGCTGGCTCGATTCCTCATTTTCGCCAGATTTCCTCGCTGAGCGTATTCATAGATACTCAGCAATGTGTATGCCAGCACACCTTCCAGCTCCACTGGCACATATGGATGGAGCTTTTCACGATCTACCAACGGTCGACGATGATCCAAAGCTTCAGATGGGTTTGTGGTAGATTCGATCAGCTCGTTCTCAATCTCAATGCTCTCCATGGCCATCTGGGAGAATGAGTGCGCTCGCTGCCTTCTGAGACACACAGACTCGTCACTGTCGGGATATTCGTCTTCTGGATGGGGGATCAAAAGAAGAATTGCCATTAATGCCATTGCCAAAGGAGATGCTGGCTCAAAAAATTTCGATTCGCTCGGCGGGTCATCAGCCTTCAGTGTCGTCGCTGGAGGCGGCAGGATTGGGAAGTACGGATGAATGAAGATGTAGTAGGCATTGACAATGGCTTCGTTCTCTTGATAGTTCCGAATGATTGGTGTGTATGGTTTGCCCTGTGAATCATCGTCCAATGTATTTATTGTGTCATCGCCATCGGAGGGTGGCATAAAAATATTGTCAAAGATTTGATCGCTGTCATCCTCATCATCGACGTGAATCAATCCTGCTCCGGGAGCGATCATGGTAGCAATGAAGTCGTTATGTATCTCCTCGGATGAGAGTATCAATGAATCCCAATCAATATTAATGTCTGAGGCCATTTCTTGGGCCTGAAATGCTGCTTCGTCAGCACGTCGTTGTCTTTCTGTTGCCATAATGGCATTTTTGCGCGACACCCGCGGTCCCCCACGATTGCTTTTGACGTAACGGCATTCTCTGCCCCTAATCAAACACTAGAAAAAGTATCAGGAATGGTCTAGTTCAATTGCAGAAACACCTTCACATACATTGTTACACGGAGCCTTTGCATCACATCGAATTCGAGACGCACGGCTTGAGCAGAGTCATAAGAGGATTTCGCAAGTAGACGCTCTGTCCAGCAGCGCTTACCAAGATGTACACGCCACCTTCACCGGCGGTTGGATACCTCTCCTCCGGTGGCTTTGACTGGACGCCCTCGGCCCGTTCTCCACGATAGTAGAAGTTGACATGAGGACTGCAGGGGTGGTTCGAGACGCTGACTTCCTAGAGCTGCATAAGTCTCAATGTGCTCGTGTGCCCCTTCCTGAGCTCCAAGACCCGCCGTCGATATTCGCCTTAGAAGTGGGAGATTTTGGGCGAGAAGTTGGGACTTGGAAATAGATCAGAAAGGAGAGTCGAAGTGATATATCAAACAAATACTTATATACAGTTGGCTTGGTGCCCCGGGCTTGGCACCCATCTCACCTAAGTCCCATAATCCTTGTAAATCGAGATAAGCAGCCTCTTATCACCCAATCAGAGGGCCCCAATAGTTCAAACTGCACTAAACCTAAATTGGCCCTGGCCTGGACGGCAATCTGGAGCCAGTATGAATATGCAATATCTGACAACTGGTCACGCCACATTACAGGTGGCGAGGCTCTGGATGAGGGGACTATAGGCCATGGATTGCTTAGTCACTGAAGATGACATTGTTTCCGGGCTTTCTATTGACAGTTAATGTGAAAATATCTGGCCTTGCGTAGCTTCCAACCGGATCGAAGTCCATTCTAGCCTGTATAAGATCGTCCTTTCTTATATGTCCATATACAATCTCTTCACGATCCCAAACGGGCTCGGTAATAAATGTACCCAACGGTCCGACGATACAGGAGCCACCGTGGCTAAGAATTGCGTCGGGTGTCCAAGGGGAGCCATCTGGTTGTCTGTCATGGTGTCCAGGTGAGAAGGGTGGATAGTCGGATGGAAAATCGGCTACCTTGCAGAATTGGTTGCATGAAATAACGAAACAGCGGCCTTCTTTAGCAATGTGTTGCATCGAGGCCACCCATGCGGGCAAGTCATCTGCATTTGGTGCAATATAGATCTCAATTCCTTGTTGATATAGGGACAGTCTCGCAGCAGGCATATAGTTCTCCCAGCAGATGAGTCCGCCTACTCGGCCCATCTCCGTATCCACAACCTGAAGCCCATCCCCTGCTCCTCTTCCCCAGACGAGCCGTTCAGCAGCCTATGAGAAGGAATCGTTAGTTACTGAATTCCTAGATATCCAGAGATGCAAGAAAATCTCTGGTCTGAGCTGCAGAAACTTGACCTACTGTTGGGATGAGTTTGCGATGAGCATATAGTAAGTCGCCTGTTCTCGAGAGGAGTATTGCTGTGCAATACAAGGTTGCTCCTTCTTTCTCGATTATTCCTAGGGATACGAACACTTTGTATTCTCTTGCGATGACCTGGAGCTCCTCAAACTCGGGGGAAGGAATCGCCACGGCCGAGTTATAGTACTTTGCAAACCATTGGCGACCTCGAGGCTCTCGTGTACCTATCGTTGCATCAAAGGCGTAGCGCCATGGATATGCGCTGAGAAACCCTTCTGGGAAGACAACCAGATCAGCACATTCCTGCGCCGCCGCCTTCGTGAAGTGGCGGACTTTTTGTAACGAAGCAGGGAGATCGAATGCGGCCGGGGCTGCTTGGACTGCGGCAACCTTAAAACTTGTCGATGTAGACATTATTGCACCGAAGGCGGTGTTTTGGGCAAGCAGCAGGACTTTGACCAGAACACAACACCCTTTTGTGCTTTGGAGATGGCCCTCGCCTCTGGCGATTGACAATACCTACATAAAATTAGTTTCCCATGTTCGCTTATCATGAGACAACCGAGAGTTTTGAATATCGCATTGATGTGCTCCGTACTCCGCGGTAAGTTTCCAGCGTCAGACCCACTTTCCGGAGGAACCACTTCCAAGCAAAGCCCGAAAAGCAAACACCGAAAGCTGCATGGGCGCCTCACCCTGATTGGTGACCGCCCTACATTCAGCAACGGCCGGGCCCGCAGAGTTGCCTCTGGTTCATCGATATAGGACACAAACAATACCTGGTAGCAATCAGGAAAAGCAGTCAAGAAAGGACGACGTTAACAAGACAAGGAATCTGCGCGTCTATAAACGACGAACAAAGGCGAGATGGAGGTAGGTATGTTGACTCTTGCAAGCGATTTACAATCCGATTCTCTAATCCATATGTAGAGCTTAACTCCCTGCCAGAATGCAATTACTACACGAAACTAGTGCGAAACTTGAAAAACGCCATTATACCGACCTTTACGTTAGAATCGGGTCAACAGCTCGACCGAGTACATGTAGCCTACAACACCTGGGGCAGCTTGAATGGGGAGGCAGACAACGCTCTCTTGATCTGCCACGCACTCACTGGAAGTAGCGACGTGGAGGATTGGTGGAAACCTTTGATCGGCCGGGGGAAGGCTTTCGATACTAGCAGATTTTTTATCATTTGCTTCAATTCACTTGGGTCACCTTACGGCTCCGCATCGCCACTAAGTACAGACCCGACAACTGGGAAGCCCTATGGACCAAGTTTCCCAGATACAACATTCAGAGATGACGTGAGGATACAAAAGGTTGTTCTTGATGCTCTGGGAGTCAAACGGATCGCATCGGTTATCGGTGGATCGATGGGTGGCATGATTGCCCTTGAATGGCCTTTGTGTACACCTCCAGGTTATATCAGGACGGTCATCCCTATCTCAACCTCAGCTTATCAGACTGCATGGGGTATTTCTTGGAACACGTCGCAAATACGATGTATCCAAGCCGACTCACAATTTCGCGCAGGTTCCTATGCGCCCCATCCTCAAAGCCAGCCCATGCAAGGCTTAGGGGCCGCAAGGATGATTGGATTGCTCACCTACCGTTCATACACTTCTTTTGAATCACGATTTGGTAGACGAAAGGCTGGATCAAAACAGATGTTGCCGCCTTTCTCAAGACCGATGACTTCCATGCCCTCTCCCCCATTAGTTGAAGCTAGATGCGAGATTGCTGAGCCTGAAGTATTGAAATCTGAGGCGAGGAATTTCGGTCCGACAACAATATATTCAGCACAGAGCTATATGCAGTACCAAGCCGACAAGTTTCTCAGGCGCTTTGATGCCAATTGCTACATCCACCTTTTGCGAAAGATGGACTCTCATGATATCACAAGAGGGAGGACCACGACAATACCACTGCAGTCTGATGAGCATCCCAGCACTGGGAATGTTGCTGAAGTTCTTGCGACATGCAAAGCACCCGCACTTGTGGTAAGCATAGATTCGGATTTGTTGTTTCCCTCTGAACAGCAGGCACTCCTGGCAAGTTCTCTACCTCAGGCAAAACTTGTGAGACTTGATTCGTCCGATGGACATGATGGTTTTCTGCTGGAAATGTCAGCTATGGAAGAATCGATTAGTACATTCCTTCAGTATCACTGTGCCAATATCTTCGAAGCTCCTGCCTTCGGCGATGACGAAGTCGATGACGAGGAAATTTTTATTACAGATAGTGTGTTTGGCGAGTTGGATTCTGGCTTTTGATGATAGGATAATCTTACGAGATGCTCGATAGATTATTCCTTCTTCTTTCGCCATGGTGGCCCAGAAGAAGGCTCCACCTTGTGTAAAAAATCAGTATTCGTGCTGCAACACTTTTTCAGGTCAATTCGTACCGTGGCCGACTTTTAACTTGATGGACCCAGGAGTCAGGAGGATACATCTCCTACAAAATTTAGGTGGGAATGGTACGGGATGTATTGCTTAGAATTCTATAGTGAGGGATATCAGATTAAGAATAGGGGGTATAGGTTAAGGGTAACCTTTTGTTTCACGACTAAATCATACATCCCCGGAGAGAGTCCTCTGAGTCTTCTCATTCACATCGGCTGGGAGAATCCTCCTCTTCTTGCTCAAATGGTGAGGTGACGCCAATGGGAACTAAGGGATACAGGAAGCATTTACTTAGTTACTCCAATTTTCAGCGCCCACGGGGAGCGAAGGTCCTGGTAAGAATGCCATATTCTTGACTCGCAAGAAGGCTATTGGGAATTCGCCAACCCCGGTAGCTCGCGGGGATTGTCAGGGTAGAGCATGTCGAAGCCATGGAATTATCCGGGCCAAATAAGATCAATCCCCGTTAGATTATCGTTCTGTCCTTATCTATTACGGCAGGTAGCTTTCGGGGACTGCTATTCCCAGACTTAGTGTCCTCAGGCTCACACCTCGGTCAGTCATTTGGTATGGCCCCTACGGAGAAGAGTTATACACCTATAATACTGTCCGGATGTGGTCTGTAGCATCCTCACTTGTTGCGGTATTGTACGATTCAAACCAAAGAGGGCAAGAATGAGCAAAATGATTGCACCAGCAGAATATCGACCATGGCTTGTCCAGAAATATGGCGGCACCTCCGTTGGAAAGCTACTGAATACGATTACAGAATCGATCATTCCAAAATACCTGAAAGACTACAATGTCGCAGTGGTCTGCTCAGCGCGTTCGAGCGCAAGCAAATCAGCCGGTACCACGAATCTTCTTTTAAGGGCTTTGGCTTTCGCCATGTCAGAACATGCAAGTTGGGTTGAGTTCGATAAAGTCGTCGATATCATCCAAAATGAACATCTTTTGGTTGCAGAATCTCTACCCAACGAGGGCACCTTCCAACTAGCCTCGAATATCATTCAGCAGTTACGACAGGACATTATCAGAGAATGCAAAGCCTTGAGGAGCTTCTTACGGGCGGCTCGTATTATTGGCGAGGTTTCTGACAGAACACAAGATAAGGTGCTTGGTGTTGGAGAAAAGTTGTCCTGCCTGATAGTTTCTGCGGCATTGTCCCTGAGAGGAGCTGAAGCAGAGATGGTGAATCTTGAAAACATTATCCAAATTGCGGACAAACGGTCGACTCGTGAACAGCAAGCAGCGTACAAACATAACCCAATTCTATTCCTCCAGGGACTTCGTGAGGGCGTCAAAGATGCAATTCTCCAGTGCTCTGTGGCTGGCAAAATACCAGTCGTTACCGGATTTTTTGGCTCAATGCCATATTCACTCTTATCTACCGTCGGCCGTGGATATTCAGATTTGTGTGCCGCCCTATGTTCGGTCTCATTAGGTGCTGAGGAGCTTCAGATATGGAAAGAGGTCGCTGGTATCTTTACAGCCGACCCTACCAAAGTATCCACCGCCAGGGTTCTGCCCATGATAACACTCGAGGAAGCGGTCGAGCTGACATATTACGGCAGTGAGGTGATACATCCTCTGACAATGTCACTTCTGAACAAGGAAGACGTCAACCTGCGGTTGAAGAATGTAAGGGATCCTGCTGGCGCCGGTACTGTCGTCTACTCGACATCGTCTAGCCCGAGTCCGATACATACACCCAGTTCTGGGGAGATGGACACCAGCCGTTCGTTACTCATGGTCTCAAATGGGTATTACGGCAAAGAGCTGGGTAAGCGTGTTCCTACCGCCATCACAACAAAGGATGAAATCGCACTTGTCAATATCACTTCGAACGGCAAACTACCTCCACAGGCATTCCTTGGTCAAATTACTAGTATACTTGGACAACATCAGCTTTCAATCGACCTTGCAAGCAGCAGTCGCCAGTCGCTCAGCCTCGCTGTATCGACTCATGGGTCGGCGAATCTCTCTGATTCCATCGAGGAAGTCCAATCTGCTCTCGAAGAGTTTGGTTCAGCGAGCATTGTGCTGGAAATGTCAATCATCTCGGTTGTCGGCCATAAAATGAAGAATATGGTAGGGACAGCAGCCGAAATATTCTCCGCTTTGGCAAGCGCTCGGATCAATATCCATCAAATTTCGCAAGGGGCGAGTGAGATCAATATTTCATTTGTCGTAAGGTCGCAAGACGCGCTATTGGCTATGGAAGTCATCCATTCCAAAGTAATGCGAATTCCTGGGCATGCGGAGCGCGAGATTTCTTTCATACGAGGTAAGGAAACATACATTACACTTTCCCCCTCCAGCATGCTGATCATCTCTAGGTCCATGGCTTTACTGAACACGATTTTTATGCCTCCCCTCAGGATGCTCTGGGGAATCAACTTGGGCCTCTGCTGGAAAATACCCTTTTAGCTTCTTGATAGAATATACACTCATGAATACACGTAAAGATTTGAACACCTTGTCCATCTACCATCTATGGCCATCATCTGATCGTCGCCGCACTTCCTCCGCCTTTGCTTCGCTCCAACTAGACTCAAATCCCTAATCCTATGATCTGCTTGGACGATGTCTAACAATCACTTATCAATACCGACACAGAAGATCATCTGATATGCAGAGTGACCTCTGAGAAATAAGGCCAGGGCCGATTTCATCTGCTGTCCCTCTTCCTCGGGGTTTGCTTTTGATAAGCAGCGTTCCCCACACAGCGTTCAAGGGACCAATCACAAAAGCAACATTTTTCTTCGGCCTTTGCCGAAAGCAACTAGTAATTGCAGGCATGCATTGCGTACTGGCAATTAGATAGACATTACTTGATGTTAGAGATCCGAAGTTACCTGCTGCCCGTGATAGATGAGCGCGTTCTCCCTTACTTCTTTTGCTATCTCGCATTGGCCGGTCTTTGTCGAGATAAGCAGGTGTGTTGGTCCATGTTCGTAGCAAATGCCGTGATACAGTAGACATTCATGTCGACTAAGATTGCTGCCTCATAGATGTATGTTGAATATACATTATGTCCAGATAGACACCCACCGTTACCACCTCTGAATGATTCTGTCCATTACTGCACCACAATCAACTGCTCGCAGTTTTTGCCTCATCACACAATTCATCGCCATTTCCAACTGCGACGATAGATCAACAGAAATATGGTTTCCGGGCACCTAGGGGAAGTGAGCAAGGCTCCAGAATATGAGACTGTTGCTCTGCACGGTGGACAACAGCCAGATCCCGTCAACGGTTCAAGGGCCGTGCCCCTGTATCAAACATGCGCATACAACTTCACCGACGCCTCAGATGGTGCAAGTAAGTTCGCGTGGTCAAAGGATGGATATGTGTATACTAGAATGGGCAATCCCACAAACTCGGTGTTCGAGACCAGGATGGCGATGCTCGAAGGAGGCGTGGGCGCCGTCGCCACTGCCAGCGGCCATGCCGCCCAATTTATGGCCATTACCTCAGTATGTGAGCCAGGTCACAACTATATCAGCACCATGAATCTCTACGGCGGCACACACAACCAGTTCAGAGTTTACATGAAGAAGTTCAACATCATTTGCAAGTTCATGCAAGGACAAGACCCGCAAGGGATCAAAGCCCTTGTCGATGACAAGACCCGGGCCGTGTACATTGAAACCATCGGAAACCCGCAATTCAACGTGCCCGATATCAAGGCTATCGCCGATGTGTGCCACGAGGTGGGAATCCCACTGATCGTGGACAACACTTTCGGTATGGGCGGATACCTTGCGCAGCCGATCAAGCAAGGCGCAGACATCGTCACGGCTTCATGCACTAAATGGATTGGCGGCCATGGGACATCGATGGGTGGGATTGTGATTGACGGAGGCCACTTTGACTGGTCGGCCTCTGGGAAGTTCCCCGGATTCACGGAGCCGTCAGAGGGTTATCACGGCATGCGCTTCTGGGAGACTTACGGCTACCAAGCTCTGGCGGCTAAACTTCGAATGGATGCCATGAGAGACCTGGGTCCCTGCATGTCACCCTTCAATGCCTGGCTCTTTCTCCAGGGCCTCGAGTCGCTCCCAGTTCGCGCCGACAGACATGTCGCTAATACACTTGCTTTTGCACAGTGGCTTGAGAAACACCCATGTGTTGCATGGGTCAACTATCCCGGCCTGAAATCGCATCCCGACTACGAGCTCGCCCAGCGTGTGCTACCGAAGGGGCAAGGAGCCGTCCTCACCTTCGGTGTAGCCGGTAATATAGATGAAGTCGAGGCTGTCGTTGATAATCTCAAACTCTGCTCCCATCTGGCTAACGTCGGTGATGCTAAGACACTGATCATTCATCCCTGGCGAACCACCCACCAGCAGATTCCCGACCAGGAGAAAATTAAGGGAGGTGTCACGCCCGACATGATCCGTATCAGCCTCGGCTTAGAGCACATTAATGATATTATTCACGACTTCGAGCAGGCCTTCAAGTCTGCGGGTCTGAAGGGGGCCAAGGACTGGGTCCCGACGTGGAAGAAAGGAATGGAGGGAGAGGAATGGTCCAAGGGCACATTATACGCCCCGAAGCCCAACGCCACTGAAAATGGTGTCAAGAAGGAGGTTGTCACGAGCGTGTAAGGAACGTATGGTAAATAAAGAGAGTGATTGGTGTCAGCGCCATCGAGCAAGGAAGAGTCAAGCAATAATCGACAATTGTGTGCCTTGAATTATTGGGGAAACGTTGTTCTAGTGAAAATTGCCCAGTTCACGGGTAGGCAGAGAAATGAGTAAATAGGATACAAGTTAGAGAGGCGAAGAGTTCGCGGGGAACGTTTCGGATGGATGTCTCTTATGAGCCAAAGCTAATGTCCTTAGTGGAATGGAGTAACACTGCACAGCTCCACATTACCAATAAGTACATACATAATAGTACCGAGTCCAGACCCGATGACTGGGATGCCCCTTTGCCCATGTCGTCTAGAGGCATCTTTCACGCCAGGTCTACTGGAACATAGAGCCACCGCTTCTTCTCTTTCTTCCCTCTGCTTCGACAGCCTCGATGAATTGCTTTGGCATGTCACTCGTCGTAAACGCAGCACTCGTGACTAGGTAGCTTTCCTTGAAGGTATTCCACAATGCGACGTCCTTTGGGTGCTCGGAGATGGGACGAGGGTAGTATGGGACATTAAAATAAAAGCCACGTTCAAGCTGTTTGACACCATCCATATGCTCGGGAAAAGGTTTGCACTGGTCGAAATCGAGTAGCCAAATGCCGATCGATCGGCGTCCAAAGTCGGCTTCAGAACCGAGCGTTTGCACGTCAAACCTGTTTGTGGCCTCTAGTTCTGCGATGGTAGGTCGTCTCTTGACTGTAGGCGCACAGCCGAAAACAAACTCAACATCATTGGCATCAAGTTTCGCCTTCCAGTGGATAATTGCTAAGGTCTGCGCCAGAGTTTCAGCGTAGAATGCAGTGTCGAGATGTAAGAATTCCATTTCATTGACCGTCATGTCAAAATTGCGGAGTTTGAAGGTGCTACTTGCTAATCGACCTTGTCTCCGACCAAGATAAATGCGGATCAAGCAGTCCTTATTTTCTTGTTGTAATAAGAAACTCTCCTTGCTTTTTTTGACTTGATTAGGTGCGAAGGCGTCAATGATAGCCGAGCGCACTTGCAATTGGACTGGAAAGATCCGTTCGGAAAGAAAGCCATTCGTAGGCTGGGCAATGCCATCGAGGAAATAGTTGCGGTGTTCATTCCAGAACATCTCATTGCGAGGTGAGATCCATGTGCCTAGGTTTGGTAGGTTGATATTGCGTCTGAAGCCGGAAAAGGTTTGCATAAAGGCTTCTTCAATACGGGCATGGTTGCAATAGTCGTTCCACAACTGATCATCCTTGCCCTCATTCGTGATCTTCAACACATTGATTGTGCCAGTGAGCGCCCAAACAGTACCGCATTGACCTTTCCCTACTTGGGTGAAGGTCTTGAGTTCGGGGTTATCGTGGGCGTCTTGATTTTCGGCAACGAGAAAAGAAGAGGAGATGGAGATGGAGGCTTTGGTCGATAACATCTGGTTAAGAACTTCTTCTGGACGGGCATCCTCCTGTCTAGACATAATTATCGTTTGGCACACGAGTGCACTGCAAGTCGTAATGAGTCCGATGGGAAGAGAGAGCGCATGAGCTGGATTTGCAAATATATAGCCAGCGTAGACGAGGGCGGCTGCCCGATATATAAGAGGGAAGGAGCGTTTACGAGCGATTTTAAAGTCTGCTGAAAGTGTATTTCCATTCTGTACCTGCATATGGTATTATTTAGCTTTGGAAGTAGCAACAATTCAAAGTTTGATCCACGACCATTACAGCAACTCAGCCCCTCAGCCAACCAACCTTTGTTACTTGGCACAACCCAATCAATCAAGAGCTTGGTAGGTTTCGGAGTAAACAAGTACCAAAGATGACTCAACCAACGCGTTTTGGCCGCATTCCAAGGAAAGGCATATTCTTTGACGAACGGGAGGCACTCAAACCTTCCGAAAAGCAAGAAAAAGAAGTCATGAAGATCACTAACGAAAGCGGCGCAATGGTGGTCAAGTGTCTTATGACAGCTTGCAAGGGCCAGATAGAGACTGGTGTTTTGTAGCCTCGGGTTGATTTGCTTTCAGAGGTGTCCTGCCGGTTCAGAGCATTGAGAAAACTTGGCGGCTGGAGATCGGTCGGACTCTTTTAAACTTTGGAAGAGGTGTTGCAATCCATCTTTGAACTGGTGGATCGAACATATCAATTCGACAATTGAAATTCCCGGTGATTTCAGCCTCCGTGTCAATCTTGTCGCAAGGTAGTATTACAGCTTCCTGGCTCGCTCTTGGTGGTCGCAGATACTCACCTCATGATCTCTCTCCGAATTATTTTCATGCGAATGGCTACAGCATATAAACTGAGCGTTCAGACGATATCTATAGAAGCCGAGCGGAGCAATGGTGTGATTACTGGGTTATGATCCTCAAATGCTTGTTCGGGACCTGGAAGTGGGATATCGACCACTTCTAGGGGACAGATTTCATATTCTTTCAACCCGACGGAGAAATGGCCATCCAGTATAATGCATGTCCACATCAGACGTCGACGCACCTCCTACGCCAGAAAGTGGACGTCTGGTCTCTCTTGACCAAGGCAAAAAGCGGGGACGGCCTTCTTCAGCCGGGTGTAGATGCAGTGACGATTGCGTCGAATGCAGTTTGCACAGACAGGAAACTCCCCTGGACAGCGAACTTTCAGAGATCTGCATCGATTACAGGCGAGGGACACCCCTCTTTTCTCCAGTGTTGTGGCTTAAGATCGAGTCGTTCTTCTAGGGTCAGTTGTATCACTGGCCGAATTTTGAAACGAACAGTCGAATCTAAGACGTTTACAATTCCCACAGAATTCCGGCCTCCCATCGCACCGCACCTGAGGCAATAGTGAGTTAAAAAGTAATTAAACTTCAAACTTGCTCTCTTTCCGAGCCCTACACTGGGCACAGGTCTTATTGAGACCGCCGGGAAATGTTGTGGACTTGATCATGATAGAAGTAAGCTTCTGGCCGTGATGAGAACGACCGCTTCAGCTAATCGGTTATCAGCAATCCTGGTAGATTCGCCACGGCAGTAGACAGTCCATTCTGAGCTAGCTGTCGACGACGGGCGCATATGAGGCGCCTTGCCACACAATTGGCTAGGTCAGGTAGGAGTTGGGGAGCAGCTGAAGATAGACATCCCAATCACAAGAATCTGCAGGGTAGAGGAGATGGCATGGAGCTGTATGGAGAATACCTGTTGCTTGAATTTTATGGCACATCTGATAGAAGGAACAGGAGGTAGCGAAATCCGCCCGGGCTGGACACGGGACTCGTGTTCATCACGTAGCTGCCAACCACGAATAAAGGGATAACCAGAGACTCCAAACAAAGCTCAGCCTAACATCTCGGCTGTCCCTGAGGCTCTATCCATCCCTCAAGTATCCTTTGGCCAGTATTTCCAAGGCCAAGGTAGCACCGAATCTC
>Ga0105239_10000785_pt1 | contig 45044 bp, 40 predicted proteins | sample KBSC44metaG_FD_92761 | JGI IMG/M metagenome (GOLD analysis project Ga0105239, IMG submission 92761) | Corn rhizosphere microbial communities from Kellogg Biological Station, Michigan, USA - KBS C4-4 metaG | ecosystem: Host-associated > Plants > Roots > Rhizosphere > Soil | place: Michigan, USA...
AAGCAAATGTTACTGTTTGCGCCATGGGTCTGAACATTTTTCCTTCAATACCCTGCAACGAATAAATGGGAAGATAAACTACCAGAATGATAATTTGGCCGAATATAGCGGCATTCATCATCTTCGAAGCGCTCTCATGCACTTCGTCATCCATTTTGCTTTGATTCAGTGTATAAACTTCGGCAAAATGCTTTGAGTGGCTTAAGCGATGCATTACTGCTTCTACAATAATAACGGCCCCGTCTACGATCAACCCAAAATCAATCGCCCCAAGACTCATCAAATTCCCACTCACACCAAACAGGTTCATGAGTATAACAGCAAATAACATCGATAAAGGAATTACCGATGCTACTACCAGCCCTGCACGCAGGTTGCCTAAAAACAGCACCAGCACAAATATTACAATAAGGGCGCCTTCAATCAAATTCCTTTCAACAGTGCCAATAGCATTGTTCACCATTTTTGTTCTGTCGAGAAAAGGTTCTATAACCACGCCTTCGGGAAGTGTTTGCTGGATCTGTTGAATCTTTTCTTTCACCCGTTTTATAACAGCCGATGAATTTTCACCTTTCAGCATCATTACTACAGCGCCGGCAACTTCGCCTTTATCATTATAGGTCATAGCCCCGTAGCGTGTAGCGCTGCCTAAGCGAACCGTTGCCACATCTTTGATCAGTACAGGCATTCCGGCGTCTGTCATTTTTACCACGATATTATTAATATCGTTCTCATTGTTTATTAAGCCTTCGCTTCTTATAAACAATACGGTGGGTCCTTTTTCAATATAAGCTCCGCCTGTATTCTGATTATTTTTTTCCAATGCTGTAAATACATCATTGATGGTAAGGTTATACGACTTAAGTCTGTTGGTATTAACCGCTATTTCATATTGTTTTAAAAATCCTCCAAAGCTGGCTACATCTGCCACGCCTTTCGTACCGAGTAATTGTCTTCGAACGATCCAGTCCTGCAACGTTCGTAATTCCATGGGATCAAATTTATTTTCATATCCCTTTTTTGGCCTGATCACATACTGATATATTTCGCCAAGACCAGTTGTTACAGGAGCAAGTTCAGGCTTTCCCAGCTGTTGCGGGATCTGGTTTTGGATCTGCTGCAGGCGCTCACTAATCTGTTGCCGCGCCCAGAATACATCAACATTATCAGTAAAAACAATAGTTACTACAGAAAGACCGAATCGCGAAAAACTCCTGATCTCTTTAAGTCCCGGAATATTGCTGTTCACCTGTTCAACCGGAAAAGTGATCAGTCGTTCTACATCGGGAGCGCCGAGAGCCGGAGATACGGTAATTACCTGCACCTGGTTATCGGTAATATCGGGCACTGCATCAATCGGAAGCCTCGTTACAGAATAACTTCCCCAGGCTATTAATGCCAGGATAAATAAACCTATTACCAGTTTATTTTTTATAGAAAACCGGATGATTGAATTAATCATGAAATGCCTTTTATGTGTGAATAGGCAGCGTCAATCGTTCATTTATGCATAGAAATAGCCTTCGCGTTCCTGCATATCCGTGCTTTGCGCTACTAAAACCGGCGCAAAAAGGGAACGTAAAGAAGGCGCAACAAAACATGCATTTGTTCTACGTTCAATAGTAAGGTCAATTGCTATTATCCACAACGGGGAGGCTGAAAGATATCTGCTACAGATAACAAGGAGTGATGTTCTTCGTCGTATACAATAAACTTATTTTTTGTCTCTATGATACGAGGAGGTAATTGTACAAAAGTATTGGAAGGGCATTCCCAGGAAATAGTAATGTTAGTAGCGCAATAATCTACATGACGAAATGGTAACTGATTATCACGCTGATAGTCTTCATCAACTATATACTGATGAATATAATGCAGATTTAAAAAATCAAGAAATGAAATGGAGGGATCCTGCCGGCGGTGTTCAACGAAATGCTGTATCAATACCGGTATTCTCAGAAACTGATGCAGTTCAGAGAAAGACAGCATATAAATACCCATGAAAAAAATGGCAAATATCTTTTTCACGTGGGTAAAGGTACAAAACACACGGGCAATGGAGGTATTTATTAATTATTTTTTAACCTGCTGCAAATTATAGCGAATACCCACAAAACCTTTCATCTCCTGATTGGGTGCATAAACATAATTCGTATCGAAAGTTAATCCGAAAGGATTGGAGGCCGTTGCCTTAGCATTTCCATTCGCATCAAATTCAACCTGCTTATCAAAAGGATCATGACTGCGGGCAATCAAAAAAGGAGCGCTTTTGGCGGGCGTCCAGTTAAGCAGGTTTTTAATACCACCATATATTTCAATATTGCTTTTTATTTTTTTCGTCAGCTGTATATTCTGAATACTCCACACAGGCGATCTGCCGGGCCGTGGATCGCGGTCAGACAATAAAGGCAATAACATCGGTCCGTATATATTTCCTGTATAATCAACGCTGATGCCCGTTTTGCCCAATGACCAGGAAACCGACCACGTTCCACTCCACTGTTCAGTCAGCAATTGTCTCTTTTGTTGTTTTTTTCCGGTTGAATCTTTTTGTGTAATAGTTACGTTTTGCAAGGTAATTCCCAAATGCCCTTTTAAAGAATTCGTTACACCAAACTCAGTATTAATGCTCATACCTTTTGATTCAGCAAATCCTTTCAGGTTGTCGTAAATGATCTCATTAACGTTGGTTGTATAGTCCGGCAAAATGCGATTGGTAAAATAAGTATACCATATGGAGGCATCGATATTCAGCCAAAGATTGGCCGTATAGATCTTCTTCACATAATTAAGATTCACATTATAGCTGCGCTCCGGCTTTAATTTGTCTTTCACTATTACTTCTCTCGCTCCCGTAAGTGCGGCATGGTCTTCGGTAAAAAGATTTACTACCCTGAAACCGGTACCGGCGTTTAACCGGATGATATCGTTTTCTGTTGGTGAGAATTTCCATGCAACGCGTGGTGTAAAAATATGTCCGTGAACAGGATGATGGTCCCAACGCGCGCCTAATAATAATTTTTGCTCTTCATTTAAAGTAATTTCATCCTGTACCAATACGCCTGGCAGGGGCGTGCGATCAGGTTTATTTTTATGGGTTAATGTATCAACAGTGGCAGTGGTGTTATCATCATAATCGGTATACCGGAACACAGCACCAGCCAGCAGATCGTGAATACCAATGGTTTTATCCCATGTAAGCTGACCAAAAGCCACTTTCTGTTGGGCATTAAATAATTTGCTTCCATAAGCCGAACGCTGGGTATGACTGTTGAATGACCAGGAGAATAACAACTTTTCAGCAACAGGCAACTGATAATTGCCGATCATTTCGAAACGGGATGTATAAATGCTTTCACCATAAATACTATCGCCACCGCGGAATTGTTTCGTCCAGCGCATATCACCACCAAACCGGTCTTCGTAAATATATCTCCATGCAACATTGGCAATGCGGTTCTTATCACGCTCAATAGAATATTTATTAAATACTGATATCCTGTTCTGAAGAGTAACATCGGTAAAGCCATCGTTGTTCTTATCGTACCTTTTTGTAAAGTTGAAATAGTTTACGCCCAGTAAGGCGGTTACCTTGTTCAACGGACGATACTTTATCGCCGCATCAATATTATCTTCACTCCAGGTGGTTGAAGATATGTCAATTGATAATGCAGGCGCCTTCGCAGGATTTTTGGTAATCACATTGATCAATCCGCCTATAGCTTCCGATCCATATAAAGAAGAAGCCGGACCTTTTACCACCTCTATTCTTTCTACCAGTGAGTTGGGTATGCCCGACAAACCATAAACAGACGATAGACTGCTCACAATGGGCATCCCATCAATCAATACCATTGTATACGGGCCTTCCAAACCATTAATATGAATATCACCGGTATTACACACATTACAGTTCAATTGCGGGCGAACACCATTTACCTGTTGCAACGCATCGAATATACTCGGAGTAGGATTTCTTCTAAAGAACTGCGGTGTATATACTTCTACCGGAACAGGACTGGCTGTTTTTTGTACCAGCTTCATGGTACCGGTTATTACCACATCGTCCAGCATTTTTGATAACCGCTGCAGATGAATAATAAGATGACTCACGGTATCAGTAAGCTGTGTAGTATCTTTTTTATAACCTACCATGCTAATGATCAGTGAAGGATTATTAGCATGATACGTTATAGTAAAGTGCCCGTCACGGCCTGCCATTGCTTTACGGCCATTATATGATATGACCGCACTCTGCAACGGTTCTCCTGTTTGTTTATCCAATACAACTCCTGTTACCGTTTGGGCAATAAGATCCCTTCCTGTAAAAAGGATCAATAATAATACTAACCTCTTAAGCATGTATATTTTAGTCTATTTAAATAATTTTTTTAGTCTTGTCTAAATTTATATTTAGCCAAATATATACAACTTAGGTGTTTTAGAAAATACTTTTTTTGCAACAAATAAGAAAACCCCGGCAGATTGCCGGGGTAGAATAATGTGCGTTATTGGGAGAACAATTCCAGGCTACTTCATTAGCCCCGGATATATTCGTATGAAAGTTTCAAAAGCCCAGGGATTTTTTCCGTACAGATTTTCCAATGCACTGGGGGTAAAATAGAAAGTGCCCTGTGCGCCGATAGATATATTGGTTTTACCAATTGCCAATACATTTCTGTTGATACCGGCTGTTACTGCATTTACCGGAAACTTGTCGTCGTGAAAGATACTTTCATTCAGGTTCAGTTCTTCTGTTGATTTTTCAACAAATTCATATCGGCCATAGATCGCATTCTTTTTTTGGCTCCATGCCGATTCAAGTAAGAGGGAATGTTCTTTGTGCTCACTGTCGTACCGGTTGTACCCCCACACTAACGTTGAATTGATAGTTCCTTCGTTATTCAGTTTTTTTGAATGTATTACAGAAGCCGTCGTCCTGTATACATCTTCGTCTGGATGCAATGCTTCAGGGCTTTTAATAAACCCTTGCGATACCTGCAACGCCCATTCAGCAGATGGATTATACGACAGTCGCGCCGACCAGGAATCAAACCGTGCCTTATCAAAATTGTACCGGTCTTCATCAGGTTCGCGACCGGTAAAAGAAGAACCTTCCAGCTTAAAGTTTTTATATCGAACGCCAATGGTAGCTACTCCAAATGTTATATGGGTAGCATCCTGCCAGTGATGACCAAGTGGTGCATCCGGATTGAATAATGCAGATGGCCGGTGCATAAAAGTGGGTGCACTAAGAGCGGGTTCTCCCGGATAAGCCAGATACACAAAAACATCTGCATCCTTATTGATCATATACGTATAACCGACCGACAGTTCAGCAAACAGATCATGTGGATGCTGACGGTCTACCAATGGTTTTCCTTTCCACGATTCACCCGACTGAAACAACAATGGGTATCCGTTTCCCCCTTCAGTAAGCCTGTCCAACGACAGCATTACATTAAAGCGGAACAATCCTCTCTCCCCTACCAAACGTTGCCCCATACCCATGATCCAGTTGGGTGCATCAAATTTATAAGCGCCTCGGTTGCCAACGCGTGCAATATCCTGATTGGTATAACGCAGAAATACATTGTCATGCACCATAAACATCCACTTGGGCGTATGAACCATATACCCATACATAGGTGAAGCGTCCGGCAGCCAGGCAGTACCTGAACTATTCCGGTTCATGGGTAGATTACGACTAAACGAGTGTGACATCATTCCCATCGATTCATGGTCCGTCATGTTCATATCATCATCCATCTTCATATCATGATGAGGCATGGTATCATGTTTCATAGGCGCCATGGAGCTGTCTTTACCAGAAGATTGAGCAGGCATGTGATGATGCTCATGCTGTGCAGCTACCCTAAAGGTGGCCGCACTGAGTATTCCAAACAAAATGACTTTTTTCATAATTCGGTTTTTACGCTATTGATGCAAGTCACTTAACTCATAATTGCCATATTGTTTAACAGCCTTTTGCAGGGTTGCCGTATCAATATGATGGTCCATCGTAACTATAGCATTGGCTGTTTCTTTTTTTACTTCGGCGCTTGTTACACCCGGTATACTTTCCAGTGCTTTCTTTACATTGGCTACACAGCCGCCGCATGTCATTCCTTTAACTGAATACTGATGTGTCATAAACAATAATTTTTATGCCACAAATCTACTAAGGGGTGCAGGTTAGTATGTTATAGGGTTATGGATGTGATTTATATAATTTAGGAGAGGCTAAATGCTCAATGCTGAACGCGTTAAGCCTTTTGCATTAAGCGTTTCGCCTTAAGCGTTAAGCGTTTCGCCTAAATCTCGTCAAGCGAATTACGCTGCTTGTGCTTCAGGTTTTTGAAATGACTTGGCGTGAGCCCCGTTACTTTTTTAAACTGGCTGCTCAAATGGGCCACACTGCTATACCCCAGCTCCCAGGCAATCTGCGTAAGACTTAATTCATCATACACCATCAGTTCTTTGGCTCTTTCAATTTTTTGCAGAATGAAGTATTGCTCGATAGTAATGCCTGTTACTTCTGAAAATAATTTACTTAATGCAGAATAGTCTTTATACAGCTGTTGCGACAGGTACTGCGATAAATTTTGCTTTTCCAGCTCATCTGGTTTTTGAACAAGCTCTATGATCAGTGTTTTTATCTGTTCAATAAGTACAGACGATTTATCACTGATCAGTTCAAATCCAAATTCTTCCAGTTTCTTTTCTATATTCTGTAACTGATTGGCAGACACCTCATTTTTTAATTCTACTTCTCCCAGGTTCACAACCATAACCTCATGACCCAGCTTTTCCAGCTCGGTTTTTACCACCCATTTGCAGCGGTTGCATACCATATTTTTTATACGTAATATCATTGTCGTAATGAATAACCAAATTATCACAATTTAGTTGCTTTTAACCGCAAACTATTAGTTACTACAGATACCGAACTCAGTGCCATAGCAGCACCGGCGATCATAGGATTTAATAAGAACCCATTAACAGGATATAATATACCAGCTGCCACAGGAATACCGATCACATTATAAATAAATGCCCAGAATAAATTCTGCCGTATCGCCTTTACGGTTTTACGGGATAACTGCAATGCTTTCGGGACCTGCAACAGGTCAGATGAAACAAGCGTCATACGGGCTACATCCATTGCAATGTCTGATCCTTTACCCATAGCGATACTTACATCTGCCTGTGCCAATGCCTGCGAATCGTTAATACCGTCGCCTGCCATGGCCACTATTTTTCCCTGTTGCTGCAAACTTTTAATAAAATCAGCTTTATCTGTTGGTAATGCCGTGGCTTTAAAATGTTTAATACCGGTTTGTTTTGCTACTGCAGCAGCGGTGGCCTGGCTATCGCCCGTTACCATATATACATCTATACCTATTTCTTCCAGTGCCTGCACAGCCTGTGCAGAAGTAGCCTTCACCTGATCGGCAATTGCAAGAACTGCCTGCACTTCTTTATCGCGAGTAAAATATATAACTGTTTTTGCCGCGGCTTCCCACAGGCTCACCTGTTGCTGCAATGAAGCATGAACAGGCAAGCGTAATTCTTCAATCATTTTTGCGCTGCCTACCCGGTAAACAATACCACCTGCCAAACCCATGGCGCCCTTACCGGTAATGCTTTCAAAATTATTTACAGGAACAGCTACAACACCCTGTTGTTTAAGGTATCTTACTACTGCTTCAGCAAGCGGATGTTCTGACTGTAATTCTATCGACAATAAAATACCTGATAACTGCTTAATAGAGTTATTGGCTGAAGGAGCCCATGCCGTATTGGTGACCTCTGGTTTACCTTCAGTAAGCGTACCGGTTTTATCCAGCACAATGGCATTTACCTTATAACCCAGCTCAAGGCTTTCAGCATTTTTAATCAATATTCCCTGTTCAGCGCCTTTGCCTACACCAACCATAATAGCGGTAGGTGTAGCGAGCCCCAATGCACACGGACAGGCAATAACCAATACTGTTACCAACGCAAGCAATCCCTGTGTTAAAGCATTTTCTCCGCCAAATATCAGCCATACAACAAAAGCCAGTATAGCTATACCAATCACTACCGGAACAAATATGCCGGCAATTTTATCCACCAGTTTCTGTACCGGCGCTTTTGAACCCTGTGCTTCCTGCACCAGTTGTATGATCTGGGCAAGCATGGTATCTTTTCCAACCTTCTTTGCAGTAAATTGAAAACTTCCTTTCTGATTAATCGTCCCTGCAAATACAGCAATGCCTTTGCTTTTGTTAACCGGAACCGGTTCACCGGAGATCATTGCTTCATCAACATATGAATTGCCTTGAAGCACTATACCATCTACCGGAATTTTTTCTCCCGGCCTTACCAGAATTACATCGTTTACCTGCACCTGTTCAACAGGCACTTCTGTTTCCTGCTCATTCTTAATAATGCGAACAGTTTTGGGTTGCAGGCCCATTAATTTTTTAATGGCAGAAGATGTATTTGAACGCGCTCTTTCTTCCAGCAGTTTTCCCAGCATAATAAATATGATCACTACTGCCGCAGCTTCAAAATATACATTCGGATGAACACCACGACTTAACCAGAACTGAGGGTCCAGCGTATTAAAAACACTAAAGGTCCACGCTACACCGGTGCTCAGGGCTACCAGTGTATCCATATTCGCCTTACCATGTTTTGCCTGTTTAAAAGCATTGATGAAAAAGTGCCGGCCAAACACAAATAATACGGGCGTACTTAAAGCCAGCATTATATAATTGGCATAAGGAATATGCATGAAGAACATTCCAATAATTACAACAGGAAGTGTTAATATGGCGCCACTAATAGTTTTACGTAATAAACTTCTGTACGCTTTGTTTTGCTCATCCTTTTGCTGGCTGGCAGCGTTTTTTTCGTCGATAATTAAATCGTATCCTATCGATTGTATTACCTTCTTCATTTCGGGTAACCCGATCTGTGAAGGACTGTATTCAACCTGTAACTGCTGATTGGCAAAATTTACAGCAGCCTGTTTCACGCCTGGCTGTGCCTGTATCATCGTTTCTACACTAATGGCGCAGGAGGCACAGCTCATACCCGTTACGGGTAATATTTTCTTAACTGTGTTGCCTGTAGTTGTTTCCATAAGTAAAAAATATAACTACAAAGCTATTTGCCAATACAGCAAATATTGTTATACAATTACTGATATGATTTATAGAATTTTGAGAGCAGATTTCTTTTGACTACGTTTAGGATACAAATGGACAATGGGCAATTGCTTCCGCCTACTGCCCATTGTCTTGATTGAACATACACCTTCCGCTATGCCGGGACTATATTATCTTTTTTCCTATATCTTGTTGTGCCCGCGGTTCAGAAGGAAACTGATTTCTCGCATGTACGTAAAGCTGAAAATCCTATGCCATCAAAGGGGCGATTTATGCAACAGCAGTGTGTAAAGGTTTCCCATGCAATCTGTGCGCATTGAAAACCAGCAATGTACTTAAAGTACATCGATGAGGTATAATAATTGACAGAACTTCTCCTAATTAACAAAGCTCCAGAAAATGCCTACCCTTATTTGCAAACCGGGATAGGGATAGTTAAGGGTAGGTACATTATTTCTTGTAAACCCACCTTTCGAAGGATTAAGCGTATTCAGGTTTTCAGCACGTACATAGGCGCTGAAACTTTTAATTCTGAAATGTAAAAATGCACTGATATCAGGTAACCTTAAACTAACAGTATTTTCGTCCTGATAATAATATTGGCCGGTAAGTGGAGAGTAATTGGGTGCCTTATAGGAAGTAAAATAACGCATTTCACCACCAAAACTTATACGCAGGTTTTTAAAGCCTAAATTACCATCATATCCTATCTGGTTTCTTGTAGAAAATCCCGGTAAATTAATCGGACCATTACCTACACGCTGTTGCAATACTACCCATGTTTTCCAGTTCCATCCTTTTCTTCCTATTCTGAATATTTTTTCAGCTGTTATCTGCAACACGTTAAAAAGAGAAGGTGCCTGCTGCACCCGCCATAAGGAATCAACATTCATAAAATAGGCATAATTGGTAAGCAGGTAATAACTACCGGTTAGCTTCAACTGTAATTTGGGTTGTACAAAAGAACCGTATAATACCGTAGTATTTTCTTTCTTTAAAGTAACAGCGGTTGTATCCAGATAAAAACTACTGCCGGGATCGAATACAAAAGAAGGAGTACGATTGGTGTTTTGAAACCCTACCTGCAAATATCCAATTTTCTTACTGATCAGTCTTTGTAAACTGATATTTGCATTATAATCGCCCGCATTAAATCCATTTACATAAAAGTTACCCGAAGCTTCAACATCCCACTTCTGGTTGCGTGTACGGTTCCGATATTCGCCATGTACAAAAAAGTTATAGGTGTTTTTGCTGTTGCCCTGATATATTGTTGAATCAAATCTGGCATGCAGGCTTTGAAAAGCAGCGCCCAGCTTCAGAAATTGCGATACATTCTTTTTATCAGGGAAGGTATACATCGAAAAATCGTTTGTCAGCACCTGCCAGAAATCGCGAAGGTAAAATGTATCAGAGATGGTGTTTGGCCGCTTGAGTAAATAATTGTGGGAATAATAAGCACTGTCCCCTGCATAGGTATCCCTAAACCGGTAATTATAAGTAGTTACATCAATCGTATGTTCCAGCCGTAACCGCGGATAAAATAAGGGAATAACAGATGAGTCGGTTACAATAGAATCTTTCTGCCCCAGGTCATATTGCTGGCGCAGCATGTAGGTAGCAGTCGTATAAAAAGTACCGGTTAAAATATTGGTGCTGAAAAAATTGCGGCTGCCCGGGTTATCTGCACCGATCTGGGTAGGAATATTCGACCTTTCATCATAAGCGCCACCCGCACTGTCTAAATAATTATGATCGTTTTGGATGCCGCCACTCTCACCCGTTTGCAGTTTGTTACCAACAATAACAACAAAGTTCTGGTATCGCTTATTTTTCGACTGATACCAGGAAGTGAACCGGTAATTGTTATGATTTGTATTCTGGTTCTGAAAAAAACCGGGCGAATTGATCAGCCGGTATTCAAAAACCATATTCCAGTTAGGCTTTAGATTTTGTGTATGCATCAGACGGATCAACTGTTCCGACCTGCTACCCAGCATATAATTCAATTCGGCATAGGGCCTTGTAGTATTATAAAAACGTGCCTCGCTTACTGTGTAGTTATAAATGTCTAATGCATGAAAACCTGGATCAAACCCCGGTTTCATTATAGGTGAAAAAAGTAAACTCCGGGAAGCTGTGCCATAATTACCCAGTGTTATCTGGTACCAGGGAACTGAAATACGTTGGGGAAAATCGTATAGTGCTGAATCGAAATTCTGAAAACGGCTCGTATCGAGGTAACGGAAATGAATAGTGATCGAGTCTTCCAGGCCGGTACGGTGGGCAATGCTGTCGCCGCCGCCTTTTCCGCCACCCAAACCACTGAAACGGCCCTGCGCCTGATTAATAAAACCACCCTGTGCCTTTGAAGTATTCACAAAGCCGGTCAGCATGATCACAATGCCAATAAATATGTACCAGATCCTTAACAAGTATGAACGATTAGTAAACAAGGCAACAAATTAATGATTAATCAACCGTTACCGGTTATAAGAAAGTTAATTGTATGATTTACAGTTCCGCCACGAGATGTTTAAAAATAGCCGAAAGTTTTGGCTCGGCTTCTTTAGCAGCCTGCAGTACTTCTTCGTGGGTGATAATATTATCATCTTCCCGTATACCAATGTCGGTAATTACGCTTATGGCAAACACGGGCAGTCCCATATGCACTGCAATGATCACTTCCTGTACCGTGCTCATTCCAACTGCATCTCCACCCAAAACATGGATCAGTTTATATTCGGCCCTTGTTTCAAAAGTGGGACCGGTTACGCCAAAATAAACACCTTCATGTACAGCAATCTGCAAACTATCGGCGATTTTACGGGCTTTTTGAATAATATCTTTTCTGTAAGGCTCGCTCATGTCAGGAAAACGGGGGCCCAGGTCTGTATAATTTTTTCCTATCAGGGGGTTTACAGTGGCAAAGCTGATGTGATCGTTAATGATCATCAGATCGCCTACTTTAAAGGAAGGATTAACTCCACCGGCCGCATTCGACAATAACAATTGCCTGATGCCCAGTTGTTTCATTACCCGAATGGGATACGACACCTGCTCAGGAGTGTATCCCTCGTAAAAATGGAACCGGCCTGCCATTACCACAATCTTTCTACCTTTCAGCTCGCCAAAGATCAGCCTGCCCTGATGGCCTTCTACCGTAGAAACAGGAAAATGGGGTATGGTATCGTAGGCAATCTCTTTTTCAACCGTAATCTCTTCGGTAAAATTTCCCAATCCGCTTCCTAAAACAATACCGGTTTCAGGCTCATGCGGATATATTTTCTTAATATAGGAAGTGGTTTCTTGTAATTGCTGAATTAAATTAGGCATTGATGGCCGTTTTGGTGGTATAAAATGCGTGCAAATATAAGTGGCTACGGGCAATATGCAATCCTTCAACTCTGCTCAGGACAATCCCGGTCAGCGTGCGCAGGAAGGCAATAGTAAATCGCATTGCCTTTTTCAGTATTTTCGCCCAAAATTTTTTACGGCATGAATCTTCACGAATACCAGGCAAAGGAATTATTAAAAAAATACAGCGTACCGGTACAGGAAGGCATTCCTGTAGACAGGGCCGACGCAGCAGAAGAAGCATATAAAAATTTAAAAGTGCAGTTTGGCAACAGCTTCGCTGTCGTAAAGGCACAAATCCATGCAGGTGGGCGCGGTAAAGGCAAAATCAAAGGCACTGAACAACGTGGTGTGGCAGTTGGTAAAAATGCCGAGGAAATAAAACAAATTGCTTCCAATATACTGGGTGGCACCCTTATTACCATTCAAACCGGCGCTGCCGGTAAAGTGGTACATAAAGTGCTCGTTGCTCAGGACGTATATTATCCCGGTCCCAATCCGGTAAAAGAATTTTACTTATCTATTCTGCTTGATCGTGCAAAAGGTCAAAATGTAATTATGTACAGCACCGAGGGCGGAATGGATATTGAAGAAGTAGCTCATAAAACTCCCGAAAAGATCTTTAAAGAATGGGTTCACCCCGCTGGTGGCTTATTACCCTTCCAGGCACGTAAAATTGCCTTTAATCTCGGTCTGAAAGGTGAAGCCTTTAAAAACTGTACAAAGTTTGTTACCAACTTATACAATGCATACGTAGGGCTTGATTGCTCTATGCTTGAGATCAATCCGCTGTTTAAAACAGCTGATGAAAAGATCATTGCCGTTGACTGTAAAATGAACCTCGATGATAATGCACTGATGCGTCATCCTGAACTGGAAGCGCTGCGTGATATTAATGAAGAAGATCCTACTGAAGTAGAAGCCGGCAAATACTACCTCAACTTTGTAAAGCTCGATGGTAACGTAGGTTGCATGGTAAACGGCGCTGGTCTCGCTATGGCTACCATGGATATGATCAAGCTCAGCGGCGGAGAACCTGCCAACTTCCTTGATGTAGGTGGTACTGCCAATGCACAAACTGTAGAAGCCGGTTTCCGCATCATTTTAAAAGACCCCAAAGTAAAAGCTATCCTCATCAATATCTTTGGTGGTATCGTTCGTTGCGACCGTGTTGCGCAGGGTGTTATCGATGCGTATAAATCAATAGGCAATATCACTGTTCCTATTATTGTACGTTTGCAGGGTACCAATGCCGAAGAAGCTAAAAAGCTGATAGAAGAAAGCGGACTGAAAGTACAATCTGCAATCCTGTTAAGCGAAGCCGCCGCTCTGGTAAATAAGGCTGTTGCTTAAGCTGAAAGCAGGAAACAAGATATATGAAAAGAGGGTGTATCATACTTTGAAACACCCTCTTTTTATTCGCATACCTGTGGAGCCCAGGTAGTCGTTTAAGCGATTCTCAGGGCCTTCGTTTACCTTTGATACACCTCTTTTTTATTGAATAATCGATTGTCAATTTCGAAGTACCTTTACTTTCACATTTCTCATTCCTCATTTTTCATTCTTCATTTCCCATTCTTCATTCTTCATTTAACATTTTTTATTCGTCACTCCCCTCATCTCCTTTCATATATTTCTTTAGCCACCCGATCATAAAGCTCACCCGTTTATGCGTATTATGAACCAACTGATCGTATACAAGGGGTTTTACAGAGTCGGGTCTTGCCTCAAGAGGGTATTGCAAGCGCCCTTCTTTGCCATCTACTACAAAATGATTAACCGTGTAGCGGTAATGGCCCTTTTTTATTTCAATGCTTAATTGTAATGAAACCGGTACCGGAGTAGGTGTAGAAATATCATGGTGTTTCGCTAATACATTTATATAGCCTGTCCCCTTAACCACTATATCTCCGGGCTTATCAAGGCGCACAATAGAATCCCAATGCACCATAAAGGGCTGATTAAAGAAAGAAGTAGCTCTTTCCATTATCCTGGTTGTATCTGCAGCTACTTCGCCTGAATATTCAAACTGTCCTGAAACAGTACGAGGAATTTGAGCTTCTACCCCGGCTGCCAGCGCAACTAACCATATTACAAGTACCAACCGCATAAGATGTATACAATTTAGCATATTGAACCGATTAGATAAAACCACTCAACATTTTTTGACAAATCTGGATAAGTATGGCTATTTAATAGTAAATAGTCAACATTCAATATTGGAGAGAAAGAAAATCAGATAATTTCGGGAGGCTATTGATAACGGAGGCTAAAAAGAAATGTCCCCGCAACGGAAAGCGGGGACAATTTTTTGCGAGACGGTTCTGCGTTCTCACAGGATAGCTGGATTAGTTTTCAAAAAGGACTCTCGGATTTTTTCTTTTGGTTTTCAAAGGACTCTCGGATACGGTTTTCACGAACATTGGAATTGGATGGTTTCACACAGGAATACGGTCTGGTTTTTCGGACGTTGGACTGGTTTTTTCAAAACGGACAAAGGATCTATATTGTACTATTTGTTTACTTGCATAAAGTTCCACATATTATTTTCTTTTTTTAACATTCTGCTCACTTCATTTCATCTTCTCCGAAGTAAATTTATTTGCGTCTAGGAATAAACCCCTAACCACAAACGCATTTAATAAAAACACACGCTATCATTACAAAAAACTTCGGCTATATAATACGTTGCACTTTTAAAACCGGGCACAAAGAAAAGAACTTCGCGGCATTGTTGATTGCCATTGTAAAAATGTAATAATTAGTTTAAATAGTAAAGCATTCTACTGTATAAGTCAATCTTCTCTGCGATTAATTTAGAAACGTATACTATGAAACATTTATTACTCGTAATTGTCACACTTAAATAGTATCGTAAATCTACGAGCCCTTAATAAGCATTGAGCAATAAGCAATTGGCAAATATGCTCCAATACTTCTTCCTATTTATTATTTGCTGCGAATTTCAGGTTGATGAATGTGGATATTTAAATTACCCATAACTGTTATAATAAAAGACCTGCAGTATATATATTTGTTGCGGATAAGCGTTATACAAGTAAAAGCGGTAAATCGTGTAAAATGGTAAACTGTCGCCGCTACAAAGTTTCAATAACCGCTTAATAGAAACCCCTAATTTACTCCTGGTATAGTTACGAATGCCCTACCGTATTTTCTGTAATTTTTAAAATGAGTAAAACTCATTTGTGAATAACTCGAATTTGGCATACATTTTTGATGAATAAAATGTTAAAACCTATCGTTAACCTGATTAATCTGTAGCAATGAAAAATCCCGTACGTCTCTTCTTCGGCTTCATCTTTGTAACCTATGTTATTATTTACAGTCTGATGGCCATTCTCGCTTAATTCTGCTTTTGCTGATTACATGATATGGAGTTTATTTAATTCCATCTATCATTCGCATATCTGTTTTACCAGATCAGTAAGCGCTAACATTAGTTACACCGTTATTCGACTGTTCCATTCCGTTTGCAATCATCCCTTATTTTCTTTCTTCTTATCTGTTTTAAATAATATACGTTACCTCGGGTTACCCGGTTGCCTCGCTGTTTTTTAAAACGAATTAAAGTACCTGGCTTTTTACAGGATTTTGTATATTACATTAGGTTCCGTGAATAGTTATAGCAGAACGACACATAGAACGAAACACACGAGACCTGTACGAGACGTTCACGAGACCCTTACGAGACGTTCACGAGATCTGTACGAGACCTTTACCTGACCTTTACCTGACTTTTACCTGATGTTTACCTGACCTTCACCTGATCTTTACCTGACCTTTACCTGACCTTACTCCCGGTCTCAGGTATACTTAAGCTACACCTAAGCCATATCAAAAGGCTATTGAATGCTGTTCTTCTTCGGCCTGCAAGTATCTGTTAGAGCCATGATATATGTCGAATGTTGCCCCGAAGCGAATGCCTATCTTCGCACTATGTCATCTCTTTCTATCAGACCAATCCAGCCTGCTGACAACCAACCACTGGCCCATATTGTAAGAAGTGCACTGGCTGAATTTGGCGCCAACAAACCCGGAACGGTATATTACGATCCTACAACCGACGCTTTATACGACCTGTTTCAAACGCCCGGCAGCATTTATTATGTAGCTGAATTAAATGGCCAGCTTCTTGGCGGAGCAGGTATATATCCCTCTGCCGGTTTACCACCCGATACCTGTGAATTGGTAAAAATGTACCTGTCGCCCGAAGCACGCGGTAAAGGCACCGGCAAAACCCTTATAGAAAAAGCGTTGCAGTTTGCCCGTGAAGCGGGATATAAAAAAGTATATATTGAAACCATGCCCGAACTACGCAAGGCCATGTCGGTATATGAAAAATTCGGATTTCGTTATCTCGATGGCCCTATGGGACAAACAGGGCATTTTGGATGTGATATATGGATGCTTTTAGAGTTTGAGGTTTAAGGTTTGTGGTTGTTCCAGACAACAGGTAAGGCTCAAAGTAAAAGAACAACAAACTTCAAACCCCAAACTGCAAACTATTTCTAGCATGCCTTTACCTCATAGATCGGACTAAACAAATATAACTTCCCCGTCTTTACTTCAGTACACTGGTAGCGCTTGCGTAATTTCTTTCCTTTTTTAAATATGCGTCCTTCGCCGATATCGAACAATTGTCCTTCCGATAAACTTTCTACCATTACCAAACCATTATGCGGATCGAATTTCTTCAATACCCGCATCAGGTCTTCATCCGCGCAACTGCTGGCAGGCAGATCGTGCATCGACTGCTGCAGCGCCCGTTCTACCAGGGCAGGAAAGATCTCCTTGCCCATAAAGTCTTTTAACAACAGGGCATAATAGTCTTTCCATTCCCGGCCATGCGGCGGTACTTTATGCCCATACTGCATAAATGTTACCAGATGCGCCAGTTCATGTATCAGCGTAATCAAAAAAGCGTAGGGATTTAAATTTCCGTTTACACTAATGCGGTGGTTTTTATGAGATGTAGCGTGCCGGTAATCGCCCAATACCGACTTACGTTCACGGGTAATAGTTAAATGTACTTTATACTGATGCAGAAATTCCAGCACCCGGGGTACGGCCGCGGTGGGAATGAATTTACTGAGATATTCCAGTGGCGCCTGCTGCTTAGACATTCTTTTTTTGCTTGCTCAGTTTCATCAGAATTGCAACCTCGGTAAACGTATAAATGAGGTACAGGAACATACATCCAAAAACACCTCCTTTATTCACCGACTTACCGGCTATGCTAATATAAATAAACACTGCCACCAAACACAAGATCATTTTTACCAATACTCCCGAATACATGGTGCGCACAATGGCATGTGGATTTTTTGAATACAATGACCGCGTGAAAAGGAAAAACGACAGAATAGTAGCCACAAATAAGATCAGGTTACCGATCAATAATACATTCACATTTACATTCCACCTGCTGAAAATCGGCGGATTACCTAAAAACAAACCACTTGCAATAAGAAAAATCGATAATACCGGAAGAAAAGACCTGGTTAATCCTTTTGTTGTCATTGTATAAAAATGGAGGCAAAGATAGGAAGAAGAAAGAATAGCGGTATAAAGACAACTAGTCAGGAAGAGACGAGGCAGCGAGGCAACGGCGACCGTCGCCTCTGGCACCTCTATCAAACCAAATTATGTGAAACGGCAAAAGCAATACTTCTTCGATAACAACGTGGTTTTCGAAAGACTATTGATTAAATGGTTAAATTACTCGTAACCCGGTGCGGCTTAAACCTTTTGCAGCTTTTCGGCTTTTTTGTCATTGAGCACATCAGTTACCACTCCATTGGCAGCCGTGGTCATATGACACTGACCGTTGAAATTCGCACTGGGCTCTATCTGCAGTTTTCCTGCATACAGATTGCCATTTACCTGGCTGCCGCCTTTTAACTGTAGCAACTCTTTTACTTTAATGGTACCGGTTACTTTACCCATGATGTCTGCCTGCTGGCCCGAAATGTCGCCATCAACAGAACCATTGGAACCGATAACCACCTTAGCCTGGCATTGTATGTTCCCCTGCAGGGTGCCATCAATACGAATATCGCCATTGCTTGAAATATCACCTTTTAATGTGGTGCCTGCAGCAATAATAGTGGCAGCGCCTGTGCCTGGTGCGATAGATTCGTTGTCGTCGGATTTGGATTTTTGATTAAACATACGGTATGGTTGGTTTATTCTTCAATATTCTCAGTGTTAGGAATTGACAGCTTCGTAGTATCCAGCTTCACACTCACATTTCCCTGTAATACACTTTTCACATTTTCAAGATAATTATCTTTATAATGCATTGCCTGTTCCAGTGAATCCGTACGCACCTTAAGCTCGCGCAACTCCCGCATGGTATTTACATCTCCGTAACCCGGAATGTACATACGCAGGGGTGTAAACACAATAAGCGCTACAGTAAGACCGGTCAGCAATACAAAAATGGTACTGAGCGTAACATAAACACTCAGCCTGGATAATTTAAACGTCACAACCTCTTCGTATGTATCGTCGTTCATCACTACCAGCCGGTACCGGTTCTGCAGGCGCTTAAGGGTAGATTGGGCATCGAATTTAGCCATAGAGAGAGTTTCAAAACGCTAAAGATAACAAGTTATTTTAATTGAAATACGTTGATAATAAATTTAACGCTCCCGCAAAATATTTTTGCTGGAAATCAGTTAATAAGGTTTAGTTTGCTAAGAATACTAAGGTTTTGACCAGGATACTTGCATTTCTTACTGTTTGCTTTTTTTTGTTGCCGCGCGTACACGGGCAGCCCACGCTTTCTTTTGACCTGAAAAAGCCTCAGAAATACGAGAACCGCAAACTGGCTTCAGAAAAAACCGACGAAAAAAAGTTCGGCATCATTCGCCGCTTCACCCAGAATGGTGTTACCAAATTCAACTGGAACTTCAACGCCAATAAAAAATTACAGGAAGTAATTGCACGCGCCAAAGCGCATAACAAAGACGATTACTCACGCCTGCTTTCTTTTTACAATTATAGTCTCGACGTTACCTCGAAAGATAAAATTGAGCTTGACTCAGTCATCTATAAAGCCAATGCCGGCATCTTAATACATGACCTGCGCAACAGTTGGATAGATAACCTGTACATGCTCATGGGCGAAGCCTATTATTTTAGAAAGGAACTCGACTCGGCATACCTTAGTTTCCAATACATTAACTACGCTTTTTCGCCTAAGGAAAAAGATGGATACGATAAACCCATCGGCTCCAATGCCAATGCCGATGAAGGCGGCAGCGTTTTCTCTATTTCTACTAAAGAAAATACCAGTCTGGCCCATCGCATATGGGCACGACCACCCAGTCGTAATGAATCATTCATCTGGCAAACAAGAACTTTCCTCGCCCATGATCAAATGGCCGAAGCAGCCGGTATGATTGAAACCCTCAAACACGACCCGCTGTTCCCTGAACGGTTACATTCCAGCCTGCGTGAAATGCAGGCCCTGTATTTTTATAAACAACAGATCTACGACAGCGCCGCCATCTATCTTGAGCAGGCACTCGACAATGCCGAAAATAGAGAAGAAAAAGCCCGATGGGAATACCTGATCGCACAGTTATATGAAAGAGCAGGCAATTCTGAACAGGCAAGTGATTTTTTCGATCGTGCGGTAAGCCATACGCTCAATCCTGTACTCGAAGTTTATGCCCGCCTCAACTCCATCCGTCAGCATAAAGGAGATGAAAAAGTTATTCAGAAGAATATCGATGATCTGGTGAGAATGGCGCATAAAGATAAATACATCGCCTACCGCGATATTATTTACTATGCTGCTGCTCAAATGGAGCTCGAACGAAATAATGTTCCCGGCGCCAAAGCGCTGTTACTAAAAGCAGCCGCTGCGCATGGCGACGATCCTGCAGTGCGTTCAAAAGCTTTTTTCATGCTGGGCGACCTGTCGTTCAAGGAAAAAAACTACTACGACGCCAAAAGGTATTACGACAGCATGACTGTGGTCAACCCCGATATTGTTGACCCTGCGGCACTGGATAAACTAAAAGCAGCACTGGCAAAAATCGTTGGGTTTCAGAATATTCTAAACCGGCAGGATAGTTTGCAACGCCTTGCTGCTATGCCCGAAGCCGAACGTGAAGCACTCATTAAAAAGCTCGTAAAACAATTACGCAAACAACAGGGCCTGAAGGAAGAAGACAAAGGAGGAGGCGGAAACGGGCCTTTATCATTCAATAACGACAACGGACCAACCGACCTGTTTGGCAATAATGCAAAAGGCGACTGGTATTTTTATAATCCCGATCTGAAGTCGAAGGGATATACCGAATTTAAAGGCAACTGGGGCAACAGGCCGAATGTTGACAACTGGCAGCGAATGGCCGCCATCAAACAAACCGGCCCTGTAACCAGTACCGGCGCTGCAGGCGATGCAGCAAAAGCAGGCGCCAATGGCGCCGCCGCAGGGCCAATTACCTACGACGCCTTATTAAAAAATGTACCGCTTACGCCTGCACAGCTCACCGTTTCAAACGATTCCATTGAAAATGCACAGTTTGGTTTAGGCAAGGCATATCTCGATGGCCTGGAAGATTATGCTTCTACCATCAGCACACTTGAATCTTTCCTTGAACGTTTCCCCAACAGCAAAAAGAGACCGGATGCGCTGTTTATGCTTGCCTATTGCTACAAGAAGATCGGTGAAACCGCAAAAGCAACTGCCGCAGAAAATGAGCTGAAACAGAAATATCCGGGCAGCACCTTCGAAAAAATAGTTTCCAGTCCCAATGGCGTAACACCCGACAGCGTGGCCAAAAGCGATATGACGCGTCGGTACGATAGCATCTACAACTTATTTATTGAAGGCAATTTCGAAGAAGCGCTCGCGCAAAAAAGAACAGCCGACAGCCTGTACAACAAAAATTACTGGACGCCACAGCTGCTGTACATACAGTCTGTTTATTATATCCGTCAACGGCAGGATGATTCAGCCAAAAAATCATTACAGGATATCATCAAATTATATCCTTCGTCACCGCTTGCTGCCAAGGCCCGCACCATGCTCGATGTATTAGGCCGGCGCAAGCAGATCGAAGACTATCTTACCAATTTAAAAATTGAACGGCCGGCCGAAGACAGCACTGCAGAACCAACAGGAATAGTGTCGGCTCCGGTACAACAACAGCCTGCTGTACAGCAACAGCCGCCTGCCGTGCCTCAGCAGCCGCAGGTAGTTGCTCAAAACAACCAGCAACCGCCTAAAGCGCCTGTAACACAACCGCCTGCTAATGCGGCTCCCAAACAGCAGCCTCCTGCTGCAGATACAAAAGTGCAGCAACCGGTTGCGCCTGTAACAAAGCCTGACCAGCAGGTAGTTACACAGAAAAATCAGAATGTTGCCGTACCACCGGTGCAATCACCTGCTACACAATTGCCACCTGTACCAATGACCAAACGGGATAGCGCGCAGGTAAAAACAGTTGCACCGCAACCGCTGGCATTGACCAATAATCCGGAAATACCTCAATATGTAGCCATTGTGCTGAACAAGGTTGACCCGGTATATGTGAACGAAGCCAAAAATGCCTTCACCCGTTACAACAGGGAAGAATACGCATCCAAAGGCTATTCAGTGAATAACCAATCTATTACCGATGATATTAAGCTGGTAATGATCGGTACATTCCAGAATGCCAATGCGGCCATAGAATATATCGACAAAACCCGCAAACTGGCAGCAACAGAGATCATCCCCTGGCTGCCCGCCGCCAAATATTCCTTCATTATCGTAACTGACAACAACCTCGAAGTGTTGAAAAACACAAAAGATGTGGACGCCCTCAAACGATTCCTGCTACAATCGTATCCCGGTAAGTTTTAACCCCCCCGAAGCTAACACCTTACAAGCCGGGACAGCAGTTTGGTAATTATGCTTCATAGCAATTCCTATTTGTTACCTGATTATCAGCAAATTAATCGCTTCGTCTCTACTCATTGCGCCCTACAGTTAATGCCGATTTAATCCGCTAAGTAAACTTAACCGTCTATTCATATAAATATTAAGAATACTTTCGTAGGCGCCTGTTCTTTTATCGGGTGTAAAGCATGATTTTTGCAAAATGTAAAAACCTGAGGACCGGTTTGCAGGTTTTTAAAATTCTCCAATATGACGCGCGCAGTTAAAATATTCTGGAAAATATTTTTTATCGGATTTCTTATTGTTGCTCTCTTTCTTACCCTCCTGAGCTTTGGGCTATTCGGCGAAATGCCCTCCCTTGCCCAGTTGGAAAATCCTTCTATTACCCTGGCTTCTGAGGTATACGGCGATGATGGCACCATGCTGGGTAAATATTACAAGGAGAAAGGGAACCGCAGCTTTGTTCAGTATAAAGATATTTCAAAACATGTGGTCGATGCGCTGGTGGCTACCGAAGATGAACGCTTTTACGATCACTCCGGTATTGATGGAAAATCACTGGCCCGCGCCATTTTCTTTTTAGGAAAAGAAGGCGGCGGCAGTACTATCACCCAACAGCTCGCTCTCAATATGTTTGATGAAAGAGCTGAGAACCGCTTCACCCGTATTATTCAGAAGCTCAAAGAAAACATCATTGCCGTTAAACTGGAAAGAAACTTCACCAAGCAGGAAATTCTGGCCCTGTATCTCAATACCGTTTCTTTTAGCGACAACGTATACGGCATCAGAAATGCAGCCCGCACCTTTTTCTCAAAAGAGCCCGACCGGCTGAATGTAGAAGAAGCTGCTGTACTTATCGGAATGCTTAAAGCTACCGGCACTTATAATCCACGCACCAATTACAAAGCCTCATTCGAACGCCGCAATACGGTAATCGACCAGATGGCCCGCAATAATTACCTTTCCGATGCAGAAGCTACCGATCTGAAAAAACAACCCATTCGACTCAACTATAAAAAGTTAAACGAAAACAACGGTATCGCCCCTTACTTCCTCGATGTTATACGTGATGATGTAAAAAAATGGTGCAGCGAACATAAAAAGGCCGATGGTGAAAACTATGATGTATACGAAGATGGCCTTCACATATATACTACCATCAATCCGCGCATGCAGTTATATGCAGAAGAAGCAGTAGCCAAACACCTGCCCGTATTGCAACGTGTACTGGCAGCACAAAGAGAATTGCGTACCGATGCCGTATGGAAAGACCATGAGAACATTCTGGAGAACTATATGAAAAACTCCGATCGCTGGAGGAACCTGAAATCAGATGGGCTCAGCGACGCTGACATAAAAAAATCCTTTCATCAGAAAGTACACATGAAAGTATTTGCATGGAACTCCAAAAGGGAAAAAGATACCGTGATGACGCCCCTCGATTCCATCAAATACCATCGCGAAATGCTACAGACAGCTTTCATGGTAACTGATCCTTTGACCGGACAGGTTAAAGCATGGGTAGGCGGCATTGACTTTAAGAACTATAAATACGACCACGTTAATCTGAAAACAAAACGGCAGGTGGGTTCATCTATTAAACCGTTTTTGTATTCACTCGCTATAGAAGAATATGGCTTTACACCTGAAACCATGTGCGAGGCCACGCAGCAATATTTCCCCGGTTCAGGTTATGTTCCGGCAAAACCAAATCCGAAAGTATCAGGTTACAGGACCATGGCTACCGGTTTGGCTTACTCTATTAATGAAGTAGCCGCTTATATCATTAAACAAACCACGCCGAAACGGTTTGCCGAGTTTTTATCGCAGATCAATATTCCAACCAAAGTGCCGCCCTACCCTTCCATCAGTTTGGGTACCTGTGAATTGTCGTTGTATGAAATGATGTGGGGTTACAGCATGTTCCCAACAGGTGGTTTTAGTATTAAACCCATTTATATAACCCGTATAGAAGATAAGAATGGTAATGTATTGGAGCGATTCGATACCCAACGGAAAGAAGTACTCAGCCAGGCTACAGCTTATACCATGACCCGCATGATGCAGGGCCCCGTTGATTTTGGTACCGCAGCAGGTTTGCGCGGCAGGCTGGGCGTTGCTGAAATGGGTGGTAAAACAGGTACTACCAATGATAACTCCGATGCATGGTTCTTTGGATTTACGCCTCAGCTAATGGCTGGCGTTTGGATCGGTTGCGACGATCGCTTTATACGGCTTGAAGGTGGGCTCGGTTATGGTGGCGCTGCCGCACGGCCTATCTGGGAATATTTCTTTCAAAAAGCCTTTGCCGATAAAACACTCGGGCTCGATAAACAGGCCCGGTTTGTTCAACCGGAAAACATGCGCAATCAGGGCTCATACGATCTGGGCAATTATGTTGAACATACACCACCACCCGGTGCTGAAGGAGAAGATGTAGGCAATGGTGGCGCTGATGCATATCTGGGCAAACCCGATACGCAAAATATTCCTACCGAATCAAAACAGGCTATGGAAGAACAAAAAGTGCTGAAGGAAGCGAACAGTACGCATAACCAGCTGGCGCCAAAAGATTCTGCTGTTCCCGAGAAGAAAAAGAAAGGATTTTTCAGAAGGCTGTTTGGCAAAAAGAACGACGATTAGAATATTTCCCAATTTCACTTATACATTGATTATAATATTCCCCGGTCAAATTAGCAGTGGCCGGGGAATATTTCATTATAACGGTAGCATTTAATAGAAAACACTCATTATTTCTGTCAGAACAGAAAAAAATAAGGCGGCAAACCCATCCCGGCAGTCGGGATCATTGAATAGATGATATTTTCATTTTACCTATAACATGCAAGGCGCTATTGGTCTGAAAATTGAATAATTATTTAATTACTGTTTTCAGAACCAATCAGTCTTCCATAAAAATCGCCGTTAATGTCTCATTCGTATCATTATTCACGCCGTCGCTTTATACGTGATGTGTCGCTTGGCACAGCAATGCTGGCGCCGGGTTTATCAACCATTGCTGCTTATGCTGCTTCAGAAAAAAAACTGGGTATCGCTCTTGTAGGGTTAGGTAGTTACAGCACCTATCAGCTCGGTCCCGCTTTACAGCAAACCCAACATTGTTATCTCGCCGGCATTGTTACCGGCACATCTGCCAAAGAAAGACTATGGGCTGAGAAATATAATATTCCGGCTAAGAACATTTATAACTACAAGAACTTTGATGAAATAGCTCACAATAAGAATATCGACATCGTTTATATTGTACTGCCCGTTTCAATGCATAAGGAGTTTACCATAAGGGCGGCCCGCGCCGGTAAACACGTGATCTGCGAAAAACCAATGGCGCCGACTGTAAAAGATTGCGATGAAATGATCGCTGCCTGCAAAAAGGCCCGACGAATGCTGTCAGTTGGGTACCGGCTACACTTTGAGCCTTTCAATCGTGAAATGATGCGGCTGGGACAACAGAAAGTGTATGGCGATATTCAACAGGTTGAATGCGGCAACGGCTTTCGCTTAACAGATGATGCCGATGCATGGCGACTTCAAAAGTCAATGGCCGGCGGTGGGGCATTAATGGATATGGGCATTTATGCCATTCAGGGCGCCCGGTATATTATAGGTAAAGAACCTTTATATGTTACTGCTACCGAAGAAAAAACACGTCCCGATATTTTTAGCGAGGTTGATGAAACAGTTCATTTTACACTGGAATTTCCCGGAGGCGCCGTTGCCAATGGCGTAACCAGCTACAATAAAAATGCAAACTTTCTCAAAGCCAAAGCCGAGAGCGGCTGGTTCGAATTATCCGAAGCCTATCGCTATGGCGGTATGGTAGGCGCTACATCACAAGGTCCCATGACGTTCGATCCAAATATGAATCAGCAGGCCCTGCAAATGGATGATTTTGCCCAGAGTATCCTTGGCAATAAACCGGTTACAGTGCCAGGCGAAATGGGCCGTCAGGATATAAAAATAATTGAAGCCATTTACAGAAGTATAGAAAGTGGCAAAAGAGAAAAAGTGTAAGATCTGATTCCCTGATACAAAATACAGGTTCAAAAGTACGGGTTACATATTCCGGCGTACAAGCCGTCACGGGCTTGCTTTCCACAAAACCAACAGACCAGTTCATTAATCAATCCAGTCATCACCACTCGTATAAAAGCTATGCGGCAGGTTTGAAATCTTGTGTAGCTTAAGATTTCAAAAATCAACCAGAATGAAAAAAATGTTGACTGCTTGTATAGCGCTGTTATGCGCTGCAGCGTCTTTTTCCCAGCTAACGGTGCCTCCCGGTGGCGGCAATAAAAAAGCTACAGTAGGCGAGCGCATTGGCATTACTGATGTAACCATTCATTACGACCGGCCCGGTGTAAAGGGCCGCGAAGGAAAGATCTGGGGCGATCTGGTACACAAAGGTTTTGCCGATCTGGGCTTTGGCACCAGTAAAGCAGCTCCGTGGCGTGCCGGAGCCAACGAAAATACCACGATTGAATTTTCTACCCCCGTTAGTATTGAAGGACAGCAATTACCCGCCGGCAAATACGGTTTCTTTATTGCCTATGATCCCGATGAATGCACTTTGATCTTTTCTAAAAACTCCAACTCCTGGGGCAGTTTTTATTATGATCCCAAAGAAGATGTATTGCGTGTAAAAGTAAAACCACAACCAATTGACAAAAGCGTTGAATGGCTTACCTATTCATTCTCTGATGAAACCAATACAGGAGCTACCGTTGCTTTGTCGTGGGAAAAACTGAAGATCCCGTTTAAGGTAGAAACAGATTATACCAACCTGCAACTCGAATCGTTCAGGGCAGAATTGCGTACTGAAAAATCCTTCAATCCGGGCTGGCAAAGTTATGAACAGGCTGCCCGGTTCTGCCTGCAAAATAATGTTGATCTGAATGAAGGCCTTCAATGGGCCGATAATGCCATTTCACTGCCTTTCATCGGACAAAAGAATTTTGTAACCTTATCTACCAAGGCCGATCTGCTAAGAAAAATGGACCGCACGGCTGATGCTGATGCCCTGATGAAAGAAGCATTGCCAATGGGTACTGTACAGCAAATTCACACCTATGCCCGGCAGTTATTACAACAGAAAAAGAACAAGGAAGCGTTCGATGTGTTTAAAATAAACTACGACAAAAGCCCTAATGAATTTACTACACAGGTGGGTATGGCCAGAGGATATTCTGCCGTAGGCGATTATAAGAAAGCCTTAGCCTATGCGCAAAAAGCCTTGCCACAGGCGCCTGATAAAGGGAATAAAGATAACGTTGAGAAAATGATCAAGACTTTACAGGACGGAAAGGATATCAACTAGCTAATGTGCCAATAAGCAAATGTGCGAATGAGGATGCCCCATTCGCACATTTGTATTTGTAAACTGACGCATTAACTTATTTGCAACCCAGCAACTCGCACAGCTTGGCTTCAAGATCGGGACCGCGCAGGTTCTTACCAACGATCTTACCATTGGGATCGATAAGGAAGTTCTGGGGAATACTTTCTATTTTATATTTCCGCGCTACTTCATTATTCCAGAATTTCAGGTCGCTTACCTGCGTCCATACAAGGCCATCATCTTTAATAGCCTGTACCCACGGGTCACGCGCTCTGTCGAGCGAAACACCCAGCACGGTAAAATTCTTGTCTTTAAAGCGACCATATGCCGTTACCACATTGGGGTTTTCCATGCGGCAGGGTCTGCACCAGCTGGCCCAGAAATCTACCAGCACATATTTCCCGCGAAATGAATTAAGCGATACCGGTTTGCCGGTAGTATCGGTTTGAGTGAACTCAATGGCTTCGCTGCCAATAGAGCCTACTTTACTATCAGTTATAGTTTGCTGTAAGATCTTTCCGTAAAAGCCCTGCTGACTGGCGGGACTAAGCATGCTGAATCTTTTTTCCAGCGAAACAGGGTCCTGTTCCAGTTCACGGGTAACCACCAGCATAAACGGAGTTACGGGAGATGCTTTTTTATTCGTTACAAACTTATCGATCGCTGTTACAATAGCATCGTAGGTCTGTTTGTAGGCTGCCATCAGCGAATCATTCCGCTGTACATTTTCGTGCGAATTGATCTTCTGCGTCAGCGTAGTAAGTTGTTGAAACAGCGGGTTGAATGTGTTCTGAAACTCCATGAAATCACTGTTCTCCGGAGAGCCTTTTACATCCAGCTGTTGTATACTTTTAATGTCGCCTTTTACTGTTATGTTTTCATTACCCATAAACAGTATGGCCTTTTTGGAAGCTGCATCGAAATTCAACTGATGCAGGTTCGGCTCTTCCACAGAACCCTTTAACACAAACGTTCCCTTATTTACAATACCCTTTGCAACGGTATCGGTAGGCTTGTTCAGATCGGTAAGGGTTACGCGGGAATTATCGGCAACCCCTGTTATAGTACCTGTAATAACAAATCCCTTGTGCTGCGCCATCAACGCTACAGGCATCAATAAAAAACCCACTATCAGTTTCTTCATGAAAAACTATTTATTTGAATGTCGGCTTTGCAAAACGCTTACCACGTCCTGCAAATTATAACCTTTTGCGTTAAGGAGAACCAAATAATGAAAAAGCAGGTCGGCGGCTTCATTCAGGAACAATTCTTCGTTATTATCTTTTGCCTCGATAACCAGTTCCACGGCTTCCTCCCCTACTTTTTGGGCAATTTTATTAATGCCCTTGCTAAAAAGCTGTCGCACATACGACTTTTCGTCCTGGCTTTTTTTGCGTAACTCAATGATATCCTGTAAATAATACAAAAAATCCTCAGAGTGGTTCCTTTCACTCCAGCAGGTATCAGCGCCAGTATGACAGGTAGGCCCCAGCGGCTGAGCTTTTATGAGCAGGGTATCATTGTCGCAGTCAGACAAAATTTCTTTTACCAGCAAAAAATGACTGCTTTCTTCGCCTTTTGTCCACAACCGTTGCTTGCTGCGGCTGAAAAAGGTCACTTTACCTTCGGCCATCGTTTTGTGCAGGGCTTCTTCATTCATAAACCCCATCATCAATACCTTATGAGTTTGAAAGTCCTGAATGATAGCAGGCACCAGACCGTCGGCGTATTTCTTAAAATCTACTTTCATCGTAAATAATTCGTTTTATTATGTACTCCACAGAAGTGCTACTATTTACCTTCTGTTGTGTCACTCACTTCATCGTTCTGTTCGCTATTCTGCTTTTTCTTTAAATCCAATAACTGCTGTAGCTGTTCCTGCTTTTTTTCATGCCAATGCTCCCGTCGTTCATCCCGTTTTCCCTGTATATATCGGTTGAAATATATGAAAATCAATAGGGCAACAATGGCAGCTATATAAATCATACGGGTCTTATGGCAATGTGTTTATTTTGCAAATATCCCTTTAATTCCGGAATTGCTATTTCTTTAAAATGAAATATGCTGGCAGCCAGAGCGGCATCGGCCTGCGACTGTTCAAATACATCTACAAAGTGCTGCATAGTACCGCCTCCACCCGAAGCAATTACCGGTACCGGCAGTTGCGTGGCAAGCCTGCGGGTAATATCAAGCGCAAATCCCTGTTTAGTGCCATCGTGATTCATAGAGGTGAGTAATATTTCCCCGGCGCCCAGTTCAACACCCTGTTTGGCCCAGTCGAAACAACGGGCATCAGTTTTTAACCGGCCTCCGTTAAGATATACATACCATTCGCCATCTTCTTCCTGTTTGGTATCGATGGCCAGCACTACACACTGACTGCCAAATTCTTTCGACAGATCACTGATCAGCTGCGGATTTTTAAAGGCAGCGGTGTTTACAGATATTTTATCTGCGCCGTTCTGAAGCAATGCGCTTACATCATCTACGCTACTGATGCCGCCGCCAACTGTAAATGGAATATTGATGTGATGCGCAATACGGTTCACCAGTTCGCGCAGTGTTTTTCTTTTTTCAACAGTAGCGGTAATATCAAGAAATACCAGTTCATCAGCGCCCTGCTGTGCATACAATGCACCCAACTCAACCGGATCGCCGGCATCACGTAGATTTACAAAGTTGGTGCCCTTTACGGTTCGCCCATCTTTGATATCCAGACATGGTATAATTCGTTTACAAAGCATAGTTATTTTTTTCGTGAATCGTGAATCGTCAATCGTGAATAAATTCTCTTTCTTCCTTTATACTTACTATTTCTTACATCTTACTTCCCAAACTGTTTCAGATCATCCAGAGAAATTCTGTTCTCATAAATGGCTTTACCAATGATCACTCCGGTGCAACCGATCGCACTCAAACTTTCCACATCTTTCATAGAGCTAACACCGCCGCTGGCAATAAATTGAAGCCCGGGAAAGCGTTCTATAATTTTTTTATACAGATCAACGGATGGGCCCGCGAGCAAACCATCTTTACTTACATCGGTACAAAATACCTGCTGCACACCCTGACTAATATACTTTTGCAGAAAGTCGTAAATAGTTATATCAGTGGTTTCAAGCCAGCCGCCTACTGTTATCTTTTCATCTTTCACATCAGCGCCCAGTAAAAACTTTTCAGCGCCAAACTGCAATAGCCACTTTACAAATTCTGCTTCATTCTTTACTGCCAAACTACCAATGGTAGCCAGTGCGGCGCCAGAATCAAATACAATGGTAACATCCTTCTCGGTTTTAATACCACCGCCAAAATCAATTACGAGCGAAGTTTTTCCGGCAATTGTTTCCAGCACTTTCCAGTTCTTTACGGCGCCTGCTTTAGCGCCATCAAGATCAACTAAGTGAAGACGTTGTAACCCCGCATCTTCAAATTCTTTGGCTACCTCCAGCGGATGTTCATTGTAAATTTTCTTTTGCTCATAATCGCCCTGTGTTAAGCGCACACACTTTCCATCGATAATATCAATAGCGGGAATGATCTGCATATTCTTATGTTGCTGTAATTGTTTTTCCATTTTAATAAATTCAATACCCCATTTCTCCCACACAGCGCCTGCCGGCTGCATACCAAACTTTCTGTAAATACCCATGGCGCTTGTTCTGGCATTACACCAGATGCTGGCTTTGCCGGTTGCCTGCGCATAATTCATTACATATTGTAATAAGGCCGTTCCATAGCCCATTCCCTGTTTATCGTTTTTGGTAGCAAACTTTCTGAACTGAACAGCGTTTTGCTTTTCAAATAACGATATTACAGAAACCAGTTCACCGGTAACATATAAACCCAAATGTGTACCGGTATTGTCATCTTCCAGTTGAACAAACGATATATCTTCCTGCGGATACATTACTGCCTGCCGCATGGCCCACACTTCGCTTAAAGGAACCTGCCTGATATCCATACTATAAACTCAAAAAGTTTTTCAAGATCTGTTCTCCTGTCTGTGCGCTTTTTTCGGGGTGAAACTGTACGCCGTAGTAATTATTTTTATGAAGAGCGGCACTATACGGTTGTACATAATCGGCGGTAGCTATAGTTTGCTCACCTAATGAGGCATAATATCCATGCACAAAATAGCAATAACTGTTCTCAGGTAATTCTGTAAACAGTTTTGATTTAAGATTGAAGATATTGTTCCAGCCGATCTGCGGAACTTTAAGGCTCGCATCGCTTGACGGCTTAAACAAACGTACCTTCTCATCGAATATTCCCAAACAGGTTGTATCATTTTCTTCACTATACGCGCACATGAGCTGCATGCCCAGGCAAATACCTAATACCGGCTGTTTCAGATCTTTTATTACAGCATCCAGCTTGTGCTCCTTTAGATAGCGCATGGCGCTGCTGGCTTCACCTACTCCGGGAAAAATAACTTTTCCGGCTTTTTGAATCTGTTCAATATCATCGGTAACAACGGCGTTTACGCCAATACGCTCCAGTGCATACAGTACCGACTGAATATTACCTGCATTGTATTTTATAATTACCAGGTCCATTGGTTAATTCTATCAGCTTTTAATATCTGTTATAAATTTTTTGGTGGCAGCGGCTACATCAGGTGCACTTTCCAGCGCCTTTATAAAGGCTGTACCTATAATAGCGCCATTTGCATGTGCACAGGCCTGCTGAAAAGTTGGTTTGTCTTTAATACCAAATCCTACCAGCACCGGATTTTTAAGCTGCATGTTCTGCAACCTTTGCAGAAAATTATTTACGGCATTCATGTCTTTATCTTTTCCCGTAGTAGAAGATGAAGATACTGCATACAGAAAACCAGTGCTTAAACTGTCGAGCTTGCGGATCCTTTCCTCTGACGTTTCGGGCGTAACCAGAAAGATGAAGTTCAATCCATAGCGTTGAATAATGGCGCCATATTCTGTTTCAAACTCGTACTCTGGCAAATCGGGTAATATCAGTCCGTCTACCGGGGCATCGGCTGCATGCTGACAAAACTTTTCAAACCCATATTGCAGCACGGGGTTCATGTAACCCATTAAAATAACGGGTAGATATACTTCTTTACGAAAACCTCTTAACTGTTCAAATAGTTTTGCGATCGTCATGCCATTGGCCAGAGCCTGTGTGCTGCTTGCCTGAATAACAGGACCATCTGCCAGCGGATCGCTATAGGGCATGCCCAGTTCGATCATATCTACACCGCTATCCTGTAGCGCTTTCATCACGGGTACTGTACTTTCCAGCTGAGGATAGCCTGCAGTACAATACACATTGAGAATATTATTTTTTTTCTGTTGGAATAATTCCTGAATACGGCTCATGAGTTATTTTATTTTTTGGCTAAGAGCTTAAAGGAGTAGAAAGAGATAAAGGAAAATCGAAGAACCTCTTTTCCTCTTTTTCTCTTATAGCTCCTAGCTCATTGCTTTCATATATGTCGCCATGTCTTTATCGCCTCTTCCGCTTAAACAAACCACCACTACCGAATCGCTTTTGAATTTTACTCTGTCGGGTATCTGAAGATCTGCAGATGATTTAGGCTTTACAGGCGTTAAATATTCCAGCATGGCCAGCGCATGTGAACTTTCAAGGGCCGGAATAATTCCTTCTTTTTTTGCCAGATTAAAAGCGGCTTGTAATGCTTCTTCATCTGTAGCGCTTAAAAAGGTACCGCGGCCACTGTCGAACAAATGCGCATGCAGGGGACCGATACCCGGATAATCCAATCCGGCAGAAATACTATGCGGTTCTACCACTTGTCCGTCTTCAGTTTGCATTACCAGACTTTTGCTTCCATGCAATACACCCGGTTTACCCAGTTGTGTAGTGGCAGCAGTCATACCGCTGTGTATGCCGTGTCCTGATGCTTCTACAGCTATCAGTTGCACAGATGGCTCTTCCAGAAAATGATAAAAAGTACCTGCTGCATTGCTGCCGCCGCCAACACAGGCCATAACATGTGTAGGTAATTCGCTGCCTGTTTTTTCTTTTAACTGCCATCTAATCTCCTCACTGATCACACTTTGAAAACGGGCAACCATATCAGGATACGGATGCGGCCCTACCACACTACCGATAATATAATGTGTATCCTGTGGATTATTGATCCAGTCGCGAATAGCTTCGTTGGTAGCATCTTTTAATGTTTTACTGCCGCTGGTTGCCGGGATCACTGTAGCGCCGAGCATTTTCATACGGGCTACATTAGGAGCCTGCCGCTCGATATCTTTTTCACCCATGTAAACGATGCACTCAACGCCTTTCAGCGCACATACAGTAGCGGTAGCTACGCCATGCTGACCAGCGCCCGTTTCAGCAATAATGCGTTTTTTGCCCAATCGCTCTGCCAGCAAAATCTGTCCAATGGTATTGTTTACCTTATGAGCACCTGTATGGCACAGGTCTTCGCGCTTCAGATAGATCTGCGTACCATATTGTTGACTTAACCGTTGTGCAAAATATAACGGAGTAGGCCGTCCGGCATAATCGTGTAACAGGGTTTTGAACTCTTTCTGAAATGCCGGATCATACATGATCTCCAGGTATTTCGATTTCAGTTCTTCCACATTTCGGTGAAGCATTTCAGGAATAAATGCACCACCGAATTTGCCATAATACCCCTGTTCGTTTGGTTGCTGATATTTTGTTGTTGTCGTCATTTGTAATTCTATTAAACTTTCGTTGTGTCACTCACTTCGGCTGCAGAAACATTACTGTACTGTTCCAGCGCTGTAAGCAGTGCCACTATTATCGGATGAGGTTTTTCATAGCTTGAATTAACCTGCGGAACGAAAAGCGTTGCCAGATAGAAAGGATGGTCTTGTAGTTCCATGATCCTTGCTTCTTTATGTTTATCACTTCCCGTTATGGTAAAGCCTGCCTGATCGATCTGCTGCTGATATTCGGGATTGAGTCCGAAATTGCAGTAATAGTTTTCTGTGATCGCATCAGCATTAAAGATGCTGTATGCCAGTGAAGGCTTTTTTATTATTTCAATCTCAAGCGTTTGTCCTTTCAATGAACAGGTTAAAGGATTTATCACCAGTCTTGATGCATACGGATTTGTTTCTGCATGTTCTGCATCCTGTATGCCCAGTATATTGCGGGCAAATTCAATAACCATATGCTGAAAACCGCCACAGGTGCCGAGCACCGGAATTTTATTAATGCGTGCGTATTGAATGATTGTCAAAACGCCCGACATGCTTTTATACGGACTGCCCGGTGCAATCAATAGTCCGTGGTAGCACCGGCTGATGGTATCAAACTCCGGTTCAATACGTTCGGTATTTACCCACTCGTAAGTGAGCTGTACTTTCAGATATTGTGCGGCATGATCCAATGCTTCATTTGTTGCCACATGCGTAGCATTTGAAGCATCAAAATCACCCATGATTCCCAGCTTTATCATAACATATGGTTTAATTTTCTTCAGGTTGCTCAGGTGTCTTCAGCACCAATTGCAAAAACTTTAAATCGAGCCATCGGCCGAATTTGTAGCCAACCTGTTTAAAGTGGGCCACTTCTTCAAACCCGAATTTTTTGTGCAGCATAATACTGGCGTCGTTGGTAGCATCGATACCGGCCAATATCGTATGCATATTCAATTGTTCGGCTGCCTGTATTAAAGGTGCCATCAGCAATTTGCCAATACCTTTGCCACGCTGATTGTCTGCTACGTATATAGAATTTTCTACGGAATATTTATAAGCAGCCCACGCACGAAAGGGACCTATTGAACTAAAACCAACTATCTTTCCATTTTCTTCTGCTACAAATACCGGAAAACCCTGCTGTTGTTTGGTTGCAAACCACTGACGGCGCATTTCCATAGTATGCGCCTTATAATCATATACAGCCGTGGTATTTATAATGACGTCGTTATAAATAGCCAGCATCTCTTCCAGATCTTTTTCAACAGCTTTTCTTATCTGAATCATAGAACAAGTATTTCTATTAGCTTATTAACCATTCAATTTTGCAACAAACTCCTTTACTTTCGCCATATCCTTAATACCAGGACTAATCTCGAACCGGCTGTTGATGTCTACTGCAAACAGTGCCTTTGCTACCGGAAGAGCGGCAAATTCCTTTAACTTGTCTTCATCGCCCGGTTCAATACCACCGCTCAGAAAAAAAGGTTTTCCAATTGTGGCGTCTTTAAGCATGCTCCAGTTAAATTTTTTACCGGTGCCCCCATAACCGGCGCCCATGGTATCAAACATAAACATATCGCACACATCCATATACGGGCGGATCATCCATTCCAGATTATCATTCTCACTCACCCGAAAAGCTTTTACAACAGATACATAGTCGGCAATTTTTTCGCAATACTTGGGTGTTTCGTCACCATGCAGTTGCACCATATGCAAACGGCATTCATCTACCATGTGTAACACTTCGTCAATAGCTGAATTCACAAATACACCTACCTTGTTTACACTGTTTTCCTTTCTAATTTGACTGGTAGTAAGGTGTTTGAATACATAGCGCGGACTTTTAGGATAAAATATAAATCCTGCAAATGTTACTCCCATGCCGCCCAATTGTTCCAATTGCTCGGGCAATGTCATACCGCAAACTTTTACTCGCATAGCGTAGTCAGATTTTTTAGTTAGTTAGGGTTCAGACAATGCAATCGCTTATTTTTTTCATTACAGTTGCGCTATGAATTTATGAAATGCCTCACCCGGTTCCGCTTCTTTCATAAAATTTTCTCCTATCAGAAATCCACGAAAGCCATGCTCTTTAAAGAGCCTGATGTTGGCCCCGGAACTGATACCGCTTTCGGCAATCTTAATTTTATCAGAAGGAATACGCTCCGCCATTTTCAGACTCCGCTCAATATCTACTTCAAAGGTTTTCAGGTTCCGGTTATTAATGCCTACCAGTTTTGTTTCGTCGCAGATATGTTCCAACTCTTCTTCTGCATGCAGTTCGAGCAGTACTTCCAGTTCCAGGGAAGTAGCAAAGGCAGCGAGCCGTTTTACTTCAGCCGGTGTTAAACAGGCCGCGATCAGCAGAATTACATCAGCGCCCATGGCTCTGGCTTCAACAATCTGGTATTCATCAACCATAAAATCCTTTCGCAGAATGGGTACCTGATTAACACGTGCTTCTATAAGGTCGGCTGTACTGCCGCCAAAGAAATGCTCATCTGTTAATACCGAAAGACCAGAAGCGCCATTTTGCGCATATGCCGATGTTACGGCTACCACATCTGCCTTATCATTAATAATACCTTTCGATGGCGACTTTCTTTTAAACTCGGCGATAATGCCGGTTCTGGTTTCATCCAGCAAAAATTGCTGAAGCGATAAAACCGGTCGTTGATAAAAAGGTTGTTGTTCCAGTTCCTGAACAGATACCCGTTCCTTTCTTTCAGCAACTTCCTTGCGTTTGTAGTCGATTATTTTATCTAATATTGTCATGCTTCGTAAATGGTCAATCTTAATATTTATGCATCTCCGGGGGTTCGAATCCCTCTTTCTCCGCTGGCTCCTATTGCAAAGCGATCAGTTTCTTTAATACCTCATTGGCTTTTCCGCTTTCCAAACTTTCAACGGCTTTATCATAAGCATCGTTATAGGTTTTGAAATTGCCGGTGCAATGCAGTGCCATAGCAGCATTGGCCAGTACCACGGCATTTTGCGCCCATGTACCTTCGCCCTTTAATATTTTGGTGAATATTTTAGCGGCTTCTTCTACACTGTTCCCGCCGTAAATATCTGACGGGTTTACCATGCGCTTTCCAAGCTGCTCAGGCGTCATTACGCTTTCGCCGTTATTGGTGATCACTTTGGTATCGTTGGTAAGTGATATTTCATCGTAACCATCTAACCCATGAATAATGGTAAAGGCTTTATCGCTTAACTGCAACAGGTAATTATAAATGCGCGCCATTTCAAGATTGTATACGCCTATCAGTTGAAAAGGCGGAAAGGCCGGATTCACCATGGGGCCGAGCATATTAAAAAATGTGCGAATACCCAGGTTCTTTCTGATCTGCCCTACTGTTTTCAACGCCGGATGAAACATCGGCGCATGTAAAAAACATATGTTGGCTTCATCTACTTCTTTCTTTAATCGCGCGGGATCGTTTTTAAATTTGTATCCCAGTTGTTCCATTACGTTGGAAGCACCACTGATGGAAGAAGCGCCGTAGTTACCATGCTTGGCTACTTTTTGTCCTGTACCCGCTACAATAAAACAACTGAGTGTTGAAATATTGAAAGTGTTTTTACCATCACCACCCGTGCCTACAATATCAATTACAGGGAAACCATTCAGATCAACTTTTACACATAATTCCAGCAGCGCATCCTGAAACCCCTGCAATTCTTCAATGGTAACACTGCGCATGAGATAAACGGTCATAAAGGCTGTTACTTCATGCTCATTATATAAACCTTTACCAATGTTCATCAGAACATCCTTAGCCTGCTCGCGGCTAAGCGCTTTATGTTCAAACAGGTATTGTAGTATCTTTTTCATGTTGTGAATGATGAATGGTCAATGGAATTTGTGCATTTTCAAATTTGCACAACTTGTCCCGATATGTCGGGATTTTCAAATTTTCAAATTACCTCTTCAGCCAGTTACGAAGTATATCTTCCCCTCTTGGAGTCAATACACTTTCGGGGTGAAACTGTACACCCTGTACATCATATTTTTTATGCTGTAAAGCCATGATATAATTATTGGCATCGCGGGCCGTAATTTCCAGCTCATCGGGAAATCCTTCTTCACTTATCACCCAGCTATGATAACGGCCTACTTCAAATTCATTGGGTAATCCATCGAAAAGGGATTGCTCCGTTAATATTTTCACAGGCGTAGCTACACCATGATACACTGTACTTAAATTGACCAGTTTACCCCCAAACGCTTCACCAATAGCCTGATGGCCCAAACAAACACCGAGTATTGATTTGGTAGCGGCATATTCTTTTATCAATGGTAACAACAGGCCGGCTTCCTCAGGTATACCCGGACCCGGGGACAGAATGATCTTATCATAATCCTTCACTTTTTCAAGTGGTATCTGGTCGTTGCGGTGTACCTCTACTTTCTCATGTATGATCTTTTCAACCAGGTGAACCAGGTTGTAAGTGAAAGAGTCGTAGTTATCAAAAACAAGAATTTTCATACTGTTCATTTATGTTATGCTGCTGAAGTGTGCGACGCAAGGGACGATGATAGTACTTCTTCAGCCGGGTACACAATTAAATTATCTCCTGAGCAAACACAATCGCTTTTTTCAGAGCGCCCAGTTTGTTGTTTACTTCCTGTAATTCGCTTTCAGGTTTACTGGCGGCAACAATACCGGCGCCAGCCTGATAAATCAATTTATTCTGACGGCTCATGAACGTGCGGATCATAATGGCATGATTGCATTGTCCGTCGAAGCCCATAAAACCGATAGCGCCACCATAGTAACTTCTGGCTGTTGGCTCATAAGCATCGATCAGTTCCATGGCTTTGAATTTAGGTGCTCCGCTTAAAGTTCCTGCCGGAAATGTTTTAGCCAGCAATGCAAACGGATTACTACCTGTACGCACTTTTCCACTTACTTCACTCACCAGATGTATTACATGCGAATAATATTGTACTTCGCGGTAATGTTCTACTTTCACATCATCACACAATCGACTGAGATCATTACGCGCAAGATCTACCAGCATTACGTGTTCTGCATTTTCCTTGGCATCGTGTAATAGACGTTCTGCTTCGCGCTGATCTGTTTCATCATCACCGGTACGTTTAAAAGTACCTGCTATGGGATGCACAACGGCTTTACCGTTTTGCATGATCAGTTGTGCTTCGGGCGAAGAACCCATCAGCTTGTAATCGCCATAGTCGAAAAAGAAAAGATAAGGCGATGGATTGATGCTGCGCAACGCACGGTATACGGCAAATTCATCACCGGTAAAACCCTGTTCGAAGCAACGGCTTAATACGATCTGAAAAACATCACCACGCAAACAGCTCTGAATACCTTTCTTAACCATATCCATATAATCGTTATCGGTCATGTTAGATGCTTCGGGGCCTTTTGTTTTGAAAGGATATACCGGAACATCTTTACTGCGAATCAGTGATTCCACTACAGGCAGTTCACTTTCTACACCGGGAATTACATTTTCACAGATGATCAATTCGTCTTTATAATGATTGATGGCAATTACATATTGGTACAGGCGATAACGCATCAGAGGAATAACAGGCTGACCGGTGGGCGATTTGCGATCAACTGCCAGGTGAATGGTATCAAAAAACTGAACGGCGTCGTAGGTTGTGTAGCCGTATAATCCCTGAGCAAATTTTGATTCGCGATTAACCGGCGTTGCTTCAAAGCGCTGCATAAATTCCCACAATTTTTGTGGTACTTCGGCGGTATTGGAGATATCAGCTTTTTCGGGAGGCAGGCCGGGCAATTTAAATTCAATGCTTTTGGTGGAGGTGATCTCTATACCGGCGATGGCATTGATGCAAATGAAGGAGTAACTGTTATCTGCGGCATGGTGGTCTGTACTTTCGAGCAGTACGGTATCGCGGAAGCGGTCGCGTACCCTCAGATATATACCTACCGGTGTAAATACATCGGCCAGTAGCCTTTTACAGTTGGTGGTGATATTGATCTTTTTCATTTTTTGTGAATGGTGATGGTCAATCGTGAATCATGAATTGGCAACGTACCATAAAGAAAAAAGCCCCGATGATACATCGAGGCCCTGAATATGGTGTTAAAATAACAACAATAGCAGCTTACAAGCCTCGTAATAGGTTTGTATGCCACCACCAATGATTATTTTGTAATTGCTTTTTCATTATGTTTACAAAAGTGCTTTGCAAAAATGAATTGACCAAATTTTTTTTTAGTTTGCATTGAATTACCCAATTGTACTTATGTTAATACAGCACAAACAAATTGCAGGGAAAGGCATATTTTATGTTGGACAGGATGGCGCTTTTGAAGCAGAAATGGTATATACGATGGCTCCCAATAAAATGGTTATCGAACACACCGAGGTTGATGAGTCGCTGGAAGGCAAAGGCGTTGGTAAACAACTGGTATACACCGCAGTTGAATATGCCCGCAACCATAACCTCAAAATTGTTCCTCTATGCTCCTTTGCAAAGTCGGTGCTGGATAAAGAGGAAGAATGGCATGATGTACTGGCCTAAGGCGCCTACCCCAACTGCCTCTTATACAACTGTATCGTATTTTCATACCCCAGGTACAGGGCATCTGATATTAACGCATGACCAATAGATACTTCAAGCAAACCGGGAATGTGTTGTGAAAAATAGGCCAGGTTATGCAGGTCAAGATCATGGCCGGCGTTAATGCCCAGGCCCAGCTCATTGGCCCTTTGGGCAGCCGCTATATAGGGTGCAATGGCCTTTTCTTTATCAGTGGTAAATTCCCGGGCGTAGCCTTCGGTATACAACTCAATACGATCGGTACCGGTTTCGGCAGCGCCATTCACCATTTCAACAACAGGATCCACAAAGATCGATACCCTGATATTGGCCGATTTAAATACTTTGATCATATCGCGCAGATAATCGCGGTACTTAATGGTATCCCAGCCATGATCAGAGGTGAGTTGCCCTTCGGCATCGGGCACCAGCGTTACCTGATGAGGTTTTGTTTCCAGCACCAGATCAACAAACTTCTGCTCGCTGCAATTACCTTCGATATTAAATTCTGTAGTGATGATCTTTTTAATGGCCCGTACATCGCTGTAGCGGATATGTCTTTCATCGGGCCGTGGATGTACTGTTACACCATCTGCCCCAAACCGCTGGGCGTCTATCGCTGCTTTTACTACATCGGGATTATTGCCACCTCGACTGTTGCGCAGGGTAGCAATCTTGTTAATGTTTACACTGAGCTTTGTCATGCCCAAATGTATTTAATAAGTCCGAAAGTCAGAGAGTCGGGAAGTCGGAAAGAAAAAACATCATATGTAACAGACTTTCGGACTTGCGGACTTTTCTGACTTTCGGACTTTTCTAAATAAAAAAGGAGTTGTCCGGGCGGGAACAACTCCACGAGAGGGGTTAGGGGTATAAATGTCTAGGGCAATAAGTGTCTTTATCCTTTAACCAGCTGGGTGTTGTATAACACGTCGCCTTCCAGATCAACAATATCAAGGGCATATGTACCCGAAGGCAATAGATTCACTTCTCCGATATTCGTTATATTGATTCCTTTTACAAGAAACCAGCTGAACATTTTTACAATCTTTTCATCTTCATCAAACATTCGTACAATAACATGCTTACCCTGCGCACAGGTTACATCGAGCGTGATGGAGGTAAAAAATGGGTTTGGGCGGACGATGACTTTTGGGATCATAATTTCGGTATTTGAAATGTCTGATGAAGGATCACCAATTGAGCCGTTCTGGTCAATCTGTAATATCCGGTTTAGTCTCTGCCGGATCGAGGGAGTGCTATTATCCGCCTTGTGCTTTTCTGAATTATGGTTATGGTTATGGTTTAATGGTATCACAATTAATAGGTTTAATAGAGAGTTGCCAATGCAATGCCATGTTTTAATCTATTTATTCTCAACCATATACACAGTCCATATTCCAGGCATCAGTCTCAGTTTGGGATAAGATTTTTTAAAATTGGGAAAGAAAACTGCGTCTTTTCGTAAACGATACATGTTTACGCTGTACAATGAACGAAAACATGTATCTTTTCGGTGATATATCTGTATTCGGTTGCACATTTACTTTACCACCTGGCTGCTGCATAATATGTGACCTTTTTCATCCATCACATCTACGCTATACAAACCATTGCCAAGCTTATTCAAATTATTGATATTGCTGATGTTTATTCCTTTCTTCAGCTTCCATAAAAACAAACTGATGATCTTACCATCGGTGTCTATCATCCGAATTACACGCGGACGGTCTTCCGAAGCTGTTATTTGAAGTGTAAGAGAACCTACAAAAGGGTTCGGACGGGTTGTAATCTCATTAATCGCTATCATACTGTTTACGTTAGAGGGTTTGGAATTAAAGTCATACTGTTTTGTGCACGATATGACTTATTCGATTAGGGTGCCAGAAATTAAACATCTGATAAACAATCATTTACACTACCTAGCCAAAGCGACCATTCTCATTTTTGGAAAAGAAGGAGAAAACTGGGAAGCTGATCGTTTCGAGGAGGCCATTATCAGCCTATAGCAGTATAAGACCGTACAGGAACATGGCCTATTCATGCCTAAGTCAGGCAAGAGTCAAACAGGGATCAAACAGGGACTAAACAGGGACCAAACAGGGACCAAACACGGATGAAAAGCGTATTTTTACTGAGTTTAATCTTTGTTTCATCAGCTTTCAGCACGTGTTTTTATGCCCTGATGTATGAACCAATATGCAGGAAATATTCAATACAATAAAAAGAGGCAGAAAATGAGTGTGTGATCCGCTTTTTTAGAAAAGCACATCATTTTTCATTAAAATCGGCCGATTTTAATGAAGACTTCTGCAGATTTTGTAAGAAAATCAATCAGTTACTAAAATCTGGCCACCAGTTTCAGATTCAGTAACCTTGGCGTCAGCCGGTTCGGCATAGCATACACCGTGTTGGAAAAGTCTTTAATAAGCATGTAGGAAATAGTGTTATCCCGATCGATTAGATTGAATACTTCGAGCGTAGCCCAGATGTTTTCAAAATTCCTGAAAGGACTATGGCTTCGGCGATTGCTTTTTTCACTATCGAGCAACAGGGCGCTGAAACCGATATCTATACGCATATAAGGCTCAATGATCAGCGCATTACGGTATTTAACGCTGCCGGGAATATTGTAGGGTAAGTTACTTCCGTATAAAAAGTTGAGGTATACCTTAAAGTTCTTATTGGTGCTCAGGTAATCCTGCAAAAACATACCAAAGGTAAAAAACCGATCAGTTGGCCGGCGCATCCAGCCCTTCTGCCTGAGCGTACTATCAACTGCCACATTATTGGAATCGAGCGTATAATCGTAGTACTTAAAATTTCTAATGTTTTCCATGGTACGCATAAAACCCACACTGATCCAGCTTTCTGCATCTTTTACCAGCTCACCGAACAAACGGGTTTCCCAGCCTGCGGCCCAGGCTTTGGCCATATTCTCACCAAAATAACGCAGTCGCACATTATCGATATCATAAGGTACCACATCCCACATCGATTTGTAATAAGCTTCAGTGGTCAAGCGGAACGGACGGTTGCCAGAGCGGAAATTGTAGTCAAGTCCGGCCGATGCCTGCCAGCTTTTCTGAGCTTTCAGATCTGTATTTAATGTTCCATCATACCGCCGTAATTCGCGGTAAAATGGCGGCTGATCGTAGATACCAACAGCTCCCCGGAAAATAACGTCTCTTTTCCATTGTGCAGGCTTCCATGAAATACCAAAACGCGGCGATACCAGCAACTCATGGTTCAATGTATTGTAATTGTATCGAACACCGGCCTGCACAATAACACCCGTTGAATCGTGTACTATAAAATTATCCTGCACGTACCCGGATAAACGGTCGATGGTTAAGTCGGCCTTTGAATTAAGCAGACTGCTGAACACCAGTGCATCGGGATTATAAGGCAGGTTATAACCAGCTGAATCCTGATATTCCCATTCATGGAGCTTGTCATGCACGGTTTGCCGTTCAACGCTTTGCCCCCATTGCAGATAATGGTGACCTATATCGAACATTCCCTTGTGCGAGGCATTCCATACCTGTATGTTTAGTTTATTACGGGCGTAGTTTTGGTATAGTCCAGCCCCCAGCGGGTTATTGATCAGTCCAAAGTCGGGCTTGCTTTTATCGAATTCACGTTCGCCGAATAAATAAGCGCCGGTAATGTCATTATTTTCTCTTTCATCATCTTCAAAACGGCTCAGCATCCATTTTAACCGAAGGTTCTTTTTGGGCTGCTGCGTTAATGATAAGCCAAGCATATTGGTTCTATATCTGTCTACCTCGCGGCCATCGAAATAGATATCCAATCCCAGATTGGCACTGAAGTAGGGAGAAAATACAGAAGAGGTAAGCTGGCTGAACTGCGGAATGAGGGTGAATTTGGTTTGAGAAATATTGCCAAACAGTTCAACGATATTCTTTGAATTGATCTGATAAGTTAATAAAGCCTGCAGATCGTCAGAAGAAGGTACATAATTGCCCTGTGTTTCCTGGCTTTTCAGCAGGTTGCGGTTGCT
>Ga0105239_10000786_pt1 | contig 45039 bp, 43 predicted proteins | sample KBSC44metaG_FD_92761 | JGI IMG/M metagenome (GOLD analysis project Ga0105239, IMG submission 92761) | Corn rhizosphere microbial communities from Kellogg Biological Station, Michigan, USA - KBS C4-4 metaG | ecosystem: Host-associated > Plants > Roots > Rhizosphere > Soil | place: Michigan, USA...
AAAGACGGGCTTAACGTACCTGCGGCAGTAAAAGTGGTGGAGAATACGGATGGCGTGATTAATGTCATCCTGGCTAATGCGCATTGCGAGCAGGTAGTACCCGCGCTCACGGCCGCGCCATCTATATACCGTTGCCTGTTAGCGAAGTACAGGCTCATCATATTGGTGAAGTAATAATTTTTTACATTGTCGTTGATCAGCAGCCGGTGAGCGATCTCGTAATGGAACATGCTGCCAAGGCATTGGTTGAACATGACCGTGTCGGTGCATCCGCAGTAAGCATTAATATACAACGATGAATCGAGCCTTATCAGCCCACCCGGGAATGTGGTCAAAGAGTCATAAGCTATACCCAATAAAGTGTAAGCAGGATCATGAGCTACAATGCTGTCCATCATCAGCAAGTTGAGGTTGCTGGCAACATCGGCGGTCGGTATCGACAGCACCTGGGTTTTGAAGGTGTCGTCAAAGCATGATTTCAATTCACAATATTCAGGATGTAGTGGCAACAGGTCTTCGGCAATAGAAAAATCCCCCGCACCTATGGCTTCATTATATATCATGACGAACGAATCCGCTCGCATTGCACGTATATTATGGTAAGTTACTCCCAGTACGGTCATCGTATCAGGCAGATGGGCTCCGATACAGGTATCCAGATAACGGTAGATTTTATTATTGGTGCCTATTTTTGTAAAAATGGAGTTGCTGGTACCAACGACCAATGTATCATTTGCCATGGTGAACTGACCATACTTTGCGCCGGGAAAAAGCTCTTGTTCCATTTCCCATTTCTTTTTGGCGCATGGGTCCGTCAGGTCTTGCGGACAAGGGAACTGCCTGCTTTCAACCGCGTTTTTAATAAACGTCGGCTCGGTAATGAAACAATCGGGTGGCGCATTAAAGAATGAATCGACTGCCGCCGTTACATCCGCTGGATTTATGGTCAGGGTTTTGTGAACATGGTACGGCCCCACGCCGGCAGGGAATTGCATACCGTTCCCAGAAAAAGCCGCGGGCTCTGTACTAACAACGCCTGTGATACCAAGGATACTATCCTGATGCGCCACGGTATCATTACACTGATCGGTAATGATATAATCATACCGCGCCCTTATAGAGAGCCACTGGTCAGGACAAACGTGCATCGGCAAAAACTGGAACGAGTATTGTATGGAGTCATTCCCTTCCACTTCATTAAAGAAGTCATGGTCCGCTATGCGTTGGTCATCGACTATTTCCTGTGGCGTTCCTAATAAAAGGTCTTCACGGTATTTTACGGTTCCGGGCGTATCCACGGAATTGATCGCGTGATCTATCGTGCTCGGCCCTACACCAATAAGTGAAGAGGCCATCTGCCTGCCCTGGTAATCCTTAATGGACATGGAAAGCTGCTGGTTAGGGTCACGGCTGACGGTCATCGTATAAAAGCTTTGCCACCCGATATTCCCCCCGAAAAGACTGTTCAGGTCGGGCTGTTCCGCACCCATGTAGTAATTGTAGATCGTATTGGAATCACCTATCTGTAATTTTGGCCCCGCGCCACCCTGCTGTTGTACCCTGTCGGTATATCCCGGCGAATATATCGTTTGGACCATGGGGTATCCCTGCGCATCCGGGACATATTGCTGCACGCCGGCCTTATCCGGGTTTAACGGGGAATAATATTTGCTGGCTATAGCGCCTGTATCAAGCGGCGAAAGAATAGGGGTTCCCGGGCATACATGGAAGCCGGTATCAAAATCCGCCGCCTTATATGGTAAAACTGTCTTCGAGTTAAGATCTACATTGTGCAGGTAACCGAAAGCATTTGAGGTAACAGGAGCGGGTAATGTTTTTATGGATGGCCTTCCCTCGAAATCATAAACATTATCCGTAACGATCAGTTTTGTCGGCGAGCTGTTAAACCGTGTAATGCTCTGCCTGTTTTTTAACAGCCCGTCATAAAAACTTGCTACGTGCTTGAACTTGCCACCTTCAGCAAACGATACGGTATATTGATAGTTTAGGCTATCATGGGCGTATGGCGCGGCTATAGCATATTTGTCTCTTGACGGAGCGGAGTTAACATTGCCAGATGATGAGGCTAGGGACCAGGCACTATATACCGGGTATTTGAATTTTACCGAATCGGGCCTTACCGCCCTGACCCGGTACACAATATATCCACTTGGGTAGGAAAGGGGAATATTATAGGAGTTTGTGTTGAGCAATACCCTCGTCGCATTGTTTGTGAAATTATAATTGAGCGACGTTGCAGGTATCTGCGAGATCACCCCGGTAGATACATTTCTCTGATAATCGTCAACATAGGTCCACTCAAATTCATAATTTACAGGCGTTAGGTTCAGATTCGGAACCGCAGTATCTCCTGTTAAATTCCATACTACATGCAGTTGATTCATTGAATCAGGAGACGACCATGTAATAAAAGCCGAAGTTGATCCGTAAGCTGTCTTATCATAATGTTGTGTCGCTATCATCGCTTCTACCTGGAAATTCTGGTAAACAGGGTTGGTGATCACGGCAGGGGCGATTGCGCCGCCCGTTTCCGTATATAAGCCCGTAACCACCACCATCATTTTGTAAAAATTGCTGTATTTTTTTAGCGCTACATCCTGGAATGGGGTATTGTCGGTGTAATTATTATAGGTGACCGTAAGCGTATCACTATTTACCGTTACTGTACCTACCGTGTCCGCAGGATTTGTATAACCATACACGGTGTAGGTAAGGCGGTAAGTATATTGAAAAGGTGAGGTGGCCGTGGTCGCAAAAGCAGGATCTATATAGAACCTTACAAAGGCATCCATGCTCTTCAATTTTAGTGTATTACCCCACGTGGTCGGGTTTAGCCTGATATTATTCTTCCAGTCTGCACACCAGGTGGTTACCGTATCCGGGAATCCATGTGTGTTAAAATCACTTCCATTGAGAATGTTTCCCATCTGGGTCGTGTTATAATTAAAGGTCTGGGCATGAATTGCTTTTACAGGGACCATAAACAGAACGATCGCGCATATAAAAATAAATCCCTTCTTTAAATTCGTGGTCTGGGCCATAAAAGCTTATTTACTGTTTAGCAAATAGTTTATACTTATTGAATTTCTTTAGGACCACTTTGCCACTTTTGATAGTGAAAAAATTATCCTGCTTATATTTTTGTATGTCGTCTGGCTTCCTGAAACCGCTGCAGCTGATCACCTGTAATACCCCTTCATCTTCTGCCCCTGTCGCATGAAAGACCGAAATGCGGTAACTGACAAACATCTTGCTTTTGACGTCATACACCATGCTGATGTCGCGTAACTGTGCTTGTTTTGGGAAGGTCAATTCGACCTTCACCGTGTCATTGGCATTTTCATACTTTTTGATAGTGGCACTTTTCAGGACCACGCTGTCAATAAAGGTTATCAGCGCGCCGTTCTTAAAAACCATATCAGACATTTTCTTCTTATCACATGCACTGTAAGCCTTGTCCAGATCAATGACCGTAACTGTTTTTTTCCTATGGTCTGCCTTATAATACCATTTTTGAGCGTAGATCATCGTTGCCGCCGCTGAATTATTATACAGCAGCTGGTTGTTCTCATCAACGAATACCTCACCACTTAAATGGTCTTCCTGGCCATTTGGATACGATGCTTTCATATCATACTTATAGGCCACACCCTTAATATTCTTCAGCTCGTCAGCAATTTTTTTGACGTCGCCGAATGTCTTCGACGTATGCTGTCCAAAAGAAACTAACGGAAAGACCAACAGTATTAACCAGCTATATTTCAGTGATATTTTTCTCATTACTGTTTAGGGTTATTGCTCCTTGATTCCGAAATGGTCATGATGCCTTTTTGTGTTTCTTTCTTGGTCCGCACAAGATTACCTTCCTGGTCATACTCATAAAAAGTCGCAAAATTGTTTTCGTCGAGTGTCGCCATCAGCTTTTCATTGACAGGGTTATAGACAAATGATTTCATGTTACCATCCGCGGGAAATATTCTAAGGTCATCTACATAATAACTGAGCGGCAGGAGCAACGTTGCCGCTGTCGCCGTCGCGGACACGGGGAACGTAACTTCTACCTGTTGCCAGCCGTCTATGATATTTGACTTCTTTACTACGGGGTAAATGGTAGCACCTACTGCTACCCCGCAATTTACACCTATGGCATAATCTGTCAGGTTTGGCGCAGCACTCGGTTGCTGTATCCAGAAGGATAGCACATAGCTCTTTCCGGGTATGACACTCATTGGCATGTATACATTTGCTGTGGAGAAATGATACGATGGATAGTAGTAAGGGTTAAGATGATCAGAATCAGTGCCGTAGTTAATACTGTTCTGTAGCGGGAGGCCCACCTGGTAAACGCCTGCTATACCGCCGCCTGTTGCCGGAACAGACAGGCAGGATAAACCCGTATGTGCCGCTGACGTTACAACGCTTAAAGCGGTCGCGTTTATTAATTGATAAATATCGTACGTCGAGCCCGAGCCAAAGAAATCCGTAACAGCAAACGTGTTCAATGGGGAATATCTGAAGTTCATGATATTTACTTTGTTCTGCAATAAATTATAATCTTCAAACCCATCGGCAAGTATCTCCCCCTGTTTCGCGTTAGATGCTACTGCTACAGGCAGTTGTTCATTATATCCATATTGCGCCGTCGAGTAATTGCCGATAGGGTCAACATTTTCGATCTCTTTTCCCGATGGGGAATATTTGGTAATTTCTCTCGCGAAATGCCAGTTGGGGTCGGCGCCGGGATCATACTCCATATAATTATACGGGAACTGCGTACAGGTTAGTGTTCTTACCGCCCCGAATAAACTATTAGCATTAAAAAGGCCCGCGTTCCTCGAAGACGTGCCGGCATTACGGTTAGCGATATAAGCGTACTCAGCCTGTAACCGGTATAATCCACGCTGCCCTATGGAGAACGGATTGACCGAATCAGCCTTAATTATATAATAGCCGGGAACAACTGTATTTGAATCACAATAGGTCATGGCCTTGAGACTAATAAGATCGGTCAGCGTATCCTGGAGCCCCGTCACCCCGGGATCGTCCATCGTGGTATAGCTTTCAATATTTTTGTCAAGTTGGTTGTTCAACCCGGAACGTATCACCTTCAAATGGATCTTGGTCAGGTTAGTTAAATTCATCCATCCGGGCGTGTTCTTCGGGAAACGCGGCAGGAGCGTTCCGGCACAACAAGTCAGCCCGCTATTCAGAGGAAAATGACATGGATTGGACCCAGACAACGGATTGCCCCCCATGAACCACGCTATGGTCTCTCTTTGCACACCTGCTGCGTCCTTGAAATCCATCAATAATTCATCACCTACATTCAGTTCCGTGGGAATTCCCTTAAAGTGCCCATTATAGTTTGTATCAATTGCTACCGTATCAATATCACATTCGTATTTTATATTGGCGTAAGCGGGCCCCATAGCAGTATAGCTCCAATACGCCGGTATATTGACCGAGTATTGTTTGTCCTGGAACTCATTATTTACCGATGTAGCCACTACCTGGCCCGTCAGTGAATCAAACAGCTCATTTGTTACCGTCGTAACGGCGCCTTCGTTAAATGACTGGACATTATCCAGGATACCATACTGCTGTGTTACTTTAGTGACCACCGCTGACTGGAACTCATTCTGATAATCTCCTGCCCACCCATATGGGAAAGGTATAGGTATGACCAGCCACAGCAGCCCTGCCGTGTTTATGTTGACATTGTAATCATCCGTGTGGGTCTGCTCATTCTTCTGGCGCGTGTCGATAGTGACATCGCTCTCAACACCAAGCTGCATAGGTTTCCTTATGAATTTTGGTGAGCCTCCGCCCTGGTAAGCAAGGCAGTTCACGGTATTGTTCAATCCGTTACCATCTTGATTATAGTTATAGACCTGGTAACTGATAGGCTGCGTAGAACCGCCTATCCCGGATGGGTCCGGTATATACACATCATGTTCTACCCGTTTCGGTTTGCCATGCATGTCATTGAATACGAGGGAATACCCTTGCGTAGCCGTAAAAAGGTCCTGTTGCGAGAACAGGTCAAAATGATTGGTGCTTTTTGAATTGATAGCGGAGCTTGAAAATTTAGCGGGGAAATCTTTTGCCGTGTAAAATTCATACAGGTCCACTCCCTGTGATGACTTGCCCTGCGACGAATGAATACTCGTCACGGTGATCTTGCTGTACCCGACGGATGCCGGCGGGTATAGTGACTCACCGATAGGCGTTTCCTGGTAAAGGTCCACAGGGTCATTCGGAGGCCAGTTGCTACCGGACTGAACGGTATACTGCACAGGCATACGCAGGGGGTTCTCATCACCTCCTATAAGCGGTTCATAGCTCGCTACCCCGCTACTGATGGTCCCGTATGTCTGATCCTTTATCGTGTAATCATAGTTCTTACCATAAGTAGCGTCCTGCTCATTACCACCGGCAAGCTTTTTCCAGGAGTCATAGAAGGTAAGGCTTTTAACACGCTGGCCACCGCCCTTTTTACGTAATCCGACACTTTGGAGCCGCACGTAGCTCTTATTAAGGTTTACCAGTTTCGCGTCATTGTTCTTGATCAGGGGGATAATCGGATTTGTACCTAAGCTCACCAAGCTGGCAAAAGCCTCTTTCATGCCACTGATCATATTCATCAGGCTGCTTTCATCCGGGTCATCACCGGGGAAAATGATCTGCGGAAGATTATACCTGCTTACATTAAGCGCGGTATAGGCTACAGGGTTTAGCAGCGCCCCGCTGCCCGCGGGCGTTACAGGTTGCAGCTTTATATACCCGTGAACACCATCGCTGCAAGCGCCAATGTCCGCTACGGTCGCATAGCCTTTGATGGGTTCGTAAGAATTATTTTTATCCGTTAAGCGCACGTCAAAATTAAAATACATGCAACTTTGGTTATAGTAATTCTGGGCGAAGGACAGGGAGGAGTTTTCACTCGCAATGCGCCTCGTAAAATACGCATAAAGGTCCGGGGAGTTCTTGCCACCATATAGTTGGTTCGCATTGTTGTAATCGGGACCGCTGCCCACCCCATTGATCATGAACATTTCCGCAGCCGGTTTATCCTGGACAAAAGCATAGTCATCCGACTCGTACGCGGCCTGGATTATCCCGCCGGATGGTAAAGTAATATTAGTAAGGGACCACGCCGAAGCATATGTATTATCGGAAGCGTCATTCTGGTTCACATAAGGAAACTCATAGTTTGTATATGTGGCAACATTGGGTTTGTAATTACCCCACCTGTCCTTAGCGGACAGGTTGTAACCCGGATTATATCCATAAGCGAACTGGTAAGGGCTGATCATACTTTTTTGTGAGCTTCCATACCGGAAGTATATTTTGCTCAGCGTAAGCTTTCCCCCTGAACCGGAGATCGTATTGGGTACACCGCTGCATAACGTATCGGTATAAACAAGGAAGACCGTCTTTATCGGCACGGCTGCTGTTTTGTTAATGAAGCGGTCGTGTTTATTATACAGTTTTATAGAGTCCAGTTTGTAAGAATGCGCGGCCGCGGCCAAAGGTGCATTATAAGGTGCTATCGCGTAGGTACCTGTCTTAGCGATCGCCTCCGTGCTGCCACAGGCGTCATTGCGCTTTGATGTGTAGAACTCGGCGACGAAGTTCTTTGTCTCTATAGAATGTAACATCCATTCCTCACGGGAACCGGATACATAACTGCCCTTATCATCTCTTGGTTCACTCCAGAAACCGGGGTTGTATTGCGCCTTTCCCGCTCCGAACGGGGCCTTCCACCTGTAGTCATTCTCTTTGAGGGAATAGTTAAATTTTGTGTACGTACCGAGGTCATCATCCGTTATGCCGTTACCCGTTACATCAACGTAATCCGAAGAAAGAACGGAGGTCAATAAATAGCTGTGTGCAAAGGACGGCGTCACGGTACTGCTATAATAATTATCCATTCCTTTTTTATTAATGGTAGCATCATCGGAATCTATCGTATATGGCACGAGACCGGCTGCAAGGTCGGTGGAACTTGATGGAGGATTGACGCTGAATGTCACCTCTTTCTGGATATGGTTCATCGCGGGGATCCCATAATTATACCTCCTGCCATCTTTTTGGACCTGGACAACTTCTGAGATCTGGTCCTTTTTCCTGTCCAGTTTGGTAGTACCGATCCTGTTGATGGCCGTGGCTGCCGGGATCGCCCCATCCATGAAGGTCGTGTCGGTGTAGTTCATGATATAAGGATTGGTACCTACGCCTGAAGTAGTATCCTCCTGCGCCGTAAAATAATATACGAGGTTGCCCCGTGCATCCCTGGTCGAAGATGAGTGGGGCTTTGCAGCCGGTAACGTCTTAGCTGATTCAGGCGTCAATGGCTGTGTTCCGCCGATCGTTGAAAAATAGGTCGGATCAACGGAGGTCATTTCACCACCCTGTTTTAAATAAACATCCTCGTACACACTGCCGCTCGTTTTTGGTGTATATCCTCTCTGGTAATTTATCCATGGCCCGGACGAGATGTCCGTATGTGTATTTGTATAATCTACCCCTATTTCAAATAGGTCCCCTATACCTGCTTCTGCCGAAAATGATTTGGAATCCTGCCCGCTTGAGGTCGATGGGTCATATACACTGCCAAAATCATTCCTGAACGGCCGGAACATACCGCCGGTCCCCTGGCCGCACACACTATAAATATCATAGGTCAGTCCACCCGGCGGCAGGTATTGCATCGTTTTATTAAAGCTGCCGTCCTTATCCCTTGTAAAGTCCATGATGGAGCTCGTCTTTTCAATACTTGCGTTCTGCAGGTACATATAGCCATAAGCATCCTTAGACCCGTCATTGTTATAGGTGAGCTTATTGAACATACCACTGATCGTACCATAAGGGTACATCCAGAAAAACTCCAGGCCTATTTTGACCTTCCCGCTAACACTGTTCATCGTGCTGCTATTGGTGATCACCGGGACGTAATTCTTTACCCCGATGGGTATGTTGCCGCCGAATATGCTGCCGCCTGTAGATACGCCATCCGCGCTGCCATTCACCGTCACGGAGAAGTTCATGTCCTTGATCCCGGAACGTGTGCTGTAGCCACCGTTCACACCTACGCCGATTCCCGCCGCCTGGTCGGAACTGAGGATCTGCGACGAGGACATATTTAAGCCCGCGTTATAATCTATGGAAGCGCCGGTCTGGGAACCAATACCCATATTGATTCCCGCGGATACGCAATGAAATACCGAAATACCGCCGCCAAACGTAAAGTCGCAACTTACCCCCCTGTAGTTATTGATGGTCAGGTTAGTGCCCGCGCTTAAGGAGACCGTTAAGAATGGATTAGGGTCGCCTAAACCCACGATCTCGCCACCTACACCCAGGCCAACGCGCAGTGTCTTCTCCGGCTTTATGTTAAGCTCCTTCGCCAGGGTATCCCCGTTAAAATCATCAGGTACTCCCCTGACCGAACGGTTGATCACGCCGGGATTGATGTTCCAGCCCAGGCCCACCCAGCTGGCTTCCTGTTCCATGGTGACGCCGCCATGATAGGAGATGTTTACCGGATACCCTTCTACGTCCATCAAAGGGATATTGTACACGAAATCCCCGCTGAACATATCCACCATATCCGTCGTGCCCACCGGCTCGAAGCTCTGTACCTCCGGCTGGCTCGGCCCCGTGGTAAGCGCCATGGCGACGGACGGTTGAAGCAACTGGTACGTGAATATCGACAGCTGCATCACAGCGATCATTTTCATTCTTTTACTGTACCGCCTTACAATGTTGTACTTCATAAAAGATCTTTCTGTTTAATAAACAAGGTTTGGAATATTGTTCAATACCGCTTTTGAATAGGTCGCCTTGATGATGCCATTTTTGAACATATGGTCATTGTATGAAAGCTGCATATCCCGCTGCGGATGGTCGTCTGTCTTTGGTAAATAAAACCCCACTATCATGGTTTCCTGTGGCGTCAGGTTATAGTTATTCTCAAAGAGATAGCTCACCGGCAGTAACGTATCGGCCCCGTATGCAAGCTTTATATCTTTCGCCGCCTCATTGAGGTAGTAGTCCAGCCGCTCGTTGTACTCGTCCAGCGTGGACACGTTAAATTTCAGGGGCGTCACCGTGCCGTCTGTTCTTTTAAAGGAAATGTTGAACCATGCCGTACCCTTGAGTTCCGCCAGGCGTTTCTTTACATCGAAGCTCTTAAGGTCGCCCCTGCTTTCCATCAGGACTATATAATCGTAAGGTTTATATTGAAAGCTATACTGCCATCCATCGACCTCTATGGATCGCTTCAGCCCATTATCGTTCCCTTTCACGTAATTGATGTAGGCGTCTGTTTTCAGCTGCTGCCTGCATGCGCTGACGGACATCAGCATCACCAGGAAAAAACAAACCTTAGTTACCGTTCTCATACTTCGCATTGATATATTTTATCGCTTCCGCGGTTAGGTCGAAATAATCATCATTGTATAGAACGGTCCCCATGCCGTTTGCTCCGATAATAAGATGCATGCCCGTCTTCTTACCAAACTCATCCAGGGCGGGATTCAGCCTTTTCCATACCTGCGCGTTTATGTCGCGGTTGCCGGCCGTATACTCCTGCTCAAGGGCCGTCTTCATATAATCGTAAGCGTAAGACAGTTTTTTTATCTCCGCTTCATTCTTCGCCGCCTTTGCCAATTGGAGCAGGTTACCAACGCTGTCCATCTGTTTGCTTGCAGACTGAAGTTTGAGTTTTTCCTGCGCTTCCAGCTCCTTCTTCATATCGAACTGGTCAAATAATTTCACGGCGTCTACCACGCCGATCTTTTTCTGCTGCCCGCCGATCATCCAATACACGATAACTCCCGTGGCGACGCACATCAGGAAACAACAGATCAATATTTTACTCGTCTTCATTTTTATTAGTATGGATTTATTGGACAAATTCCGGGTTTGCGTATTTGAATGGCAGGGTGTAATTATGATTGGTATTCGTCAGCACTTTTAATGTATAGGAGGCGTTATGCTTTAAACTGCATGAGTCCTGGAGATTCAGCACAAACCTGTTATCGCCGTAGACCGCCGGCAGCATTGAAGGTTTGATAGTGACCGGTTTGTTTTTTGCATCCAGTAATTGTAGATGTAACGTATCGGTCATCGCATCATTTAGGACATATTTCAACTTTAATTGCCCGTTAGCATATTGCTGCACGGCCCCTTTTTCAAGCTTAATATCGATATAGGCATTACTTCCCGGCAGTGCGGGCTTTGAGCTGTCTACCGGTATGATGAACTTCCAGGTCTCCGCACTGCCCAACAGTAATCCTTTAAAATACGCATCGACCGTCCATGCATACCATTGGTTAGCGGCCAGTGGCTTCGCATATACCGGGTAGGTTATGCTGCTTTGCATCACATTGCTTTGGTCAAAAAATGGTTGGTTCCTCGTTATCGCGTTTTGGGCGTTCTGTCCCTGTTTGATCTCGGCCACCTTTACCCTGTATTGCAGGTCGTTTGAGAATGAATAATTAGCGAACCACGCCAGCATGGGATTGAACTCATCGGGCAGCTTTGCTTTGTCCTCCGGTGAAAGAAGGTTTATCATAAAAATATCATCCGACCGGTGTATCATACATTCATCAAATGCAGATCCTGTCTTATCACCTGGTATGCCGGTCGATAAAGGGACAACGGTCACGCAGTACTCAAAGGTCCCGGACGGCATTACTTTGTAGTTGAGGAAAAGTTCGTGTAACGCCGATGAAGAAAATGTCCATTGCGGAGCGGCCACTATGCTGCTGATGGAGTTCATCCCCTGGTGAATGTTACATTTAAACGTGTAAGACATGCGCGTATTGGAGCCGCGATAATGTATAACTCCCGTAATAGTAGCCTGTACCACTTTAGGGATGTTGGACTGCACCTCGTAGTTAAAAACATTGTCGGGGGTAATGTCTACCCCATCGATAGGCGCGAGATTCACTATCATCTGCTGCGCGCTTGTTTCACCACAAAAAAGAATAGCCGCCACTAAAATTGGCCAGGTTATTTTGGATCGTAAGCTATCAAATAAATTCATCGCTAAATATTTTACGTTTAATGTTCACTTAAAATCTATTAGGTTTTGACACTTTTGTTTTGAGCCTATAAATAAGGTCGATATTCCCGCTATACAATGGCGTCCATCCCTGCGCCTCTGTCAGTTCGTAAGTATTATACCGTAGGTTTATAACTACCGTCAAGGGTATCCTGTCAAATTGATGGTTAAAGCCTCCGAATATGGAATACCTGCAAAAGCCAAAAGGTGCAAAGTCAAATTCCTGCCCGCCTGAAACACTAAAGGTCTTTGTCAGCCTGTAACTTCCCGACATCCCTGCAAACTTCGTGTTGTTAGGAACGGTTATCGTTGTAACATCGGTCCCTGTGACCTGCATCGTGCCTCCGTTCAATGATGCCGTGGCCTTTTTATCGGTATAGGTACAGGAAGCCTGGAGCATATTGCTCCCATAATTGGTCGTGTCCATCGATGAGGTACTCTTGTTGTATAATATCGAAAAGCGGACGCTCTTGCCATGGTTCTTTATCTGGTAAGTGGCCTTGCTTGTCCATACGGAGCCGAGCAATGGGCGCTGCGGGATATTGAGCGTATCTGTGTAAGAACGGAACGTTGTAAAAGGTTTGTAGGAAACAGCTATTGATGGATACCGCTTTGAATTTGTTTTAAAGTCAAATCCCCACTTTCTACTGGTGCCGTTCGATGAAAAATTATCCTGCAGCATATAATCGTATTCTATCCCGAGTGTAATAAATGACCGGAAGAGATCCGTCTTTCCCGCAAGCTTATATTGCTCCGTGCCGCTCATGGAAACAGGGAGCGTATTATTCTCAAATCCCAGGCCCGTCTTGTCCCACGACGCTTCAAGCGTGACCGGCGTTCTGCATGGTATGTTTCCTTCCGCGTTGAAATGGTAGGCCAGGTTATCACCCGTCTTCTCACTGTTGGGAACATCCGTCCTGTCACTGCTTTTATAAGAGCCGGCTGCTTCCGCGCTGACCATTACATATTTTGTTATCAATGCGTCATAGTCTATGGATACAATACTCACCGGGTTAAAGAAGCTCGGGGTCATGGGATCGGTATTGTTTAAAAACCCATTACCGGAAAACGATTTCTTGTCGGGCGTATAGCCATAATACAGGAGCATTATTTTTTGCTTCTTTACCGGTTTAAATGACACCCTTGCCGAATAACAGGTGTATTGGTCAAGGTTACCGTCGGCTCCGATGAATTGCGTCTTTCCCGCCGTTACACCAGCCTGTAAGAGGCCAAGGTCGTATCCGAAGTCTATCCCCTTCATATTCTGGCCGGCCATCGTAAGCTTTGACTGGTACTGGGGGAACATGCCTACGTCCATAGTGGTAATGCCCGATAAAAAACTTCTTGCTTTCCCATCCGGAAGAATGGCCGAGCTGCTTTTCGCCAGCTGTTTGTAGGTGGTCTCGTCATTGTAACTCATGTGCTGGATCTTGTTGTACCCAACGACGGAATCAAAGTAGGTTGTGTTCCTGAATTGCGCAAGCATCATCTTATACTTGTCGATCTTCTTGTCCAGTGCCTGTATCCTGTCCCGGGTCCTTTGTTTTTTTGCCGCCAGCGAATCTGTGACCTTTGCCTGGTCCCCTTTCAGCTTTGCCTCATCAGCGGTCGCTTGTTGCGCACTTTTACTTGTATCGGCGCTGCCTATTGCATTTGCCGTACCACTTTCTTTGCTTTTGACGTCCGCTGTCGCGGTATTCTTTAGGTCATTGGGATTGAATGCGCTTGTTGTCCCGTTCAGTTGGGTTGTTTTTTCCTGGTCCAGCTGGCTCTGTAATGCCGCTTTTTGCCCTTCAAGGTTTTTTATGGAGGTCTGGTACACCTGTTCCATTCCTATCCCCTTGCTTTTAGCCTCCGAGTATTTACTTGTGTAAGCGCCCATCGTCCCGGACAATTCACTTTTAGCTTTGTCGGCATCATAATGCATCCTGATGTAGCTTGATTTTATCTGCCGGTCATGGTCCTGTGAGGTGTACATGCCTTCCAGTTCTACCGGCAGTCCGAACACGGGCAACTCGATACGGCCGGTCAACGTGTAATAATTATCGTCCACGTTCGAATATTGTTCCTGTCCGCTGCTGACGTTAGTGGAAAGGGAGATCTCGCCCCTGATCTCCTCGTCCTGTTTCTTTTCTCTTTCTAATTCTTTGAACTGGGAAAATAACGATGGGTGCTCGTCAAGATCATTAGTGTTAAGCGATCCTAAGTTATTATTGGCAAGCATCCCTTCCTGCTGCTTAAGATGGTCGGTGATTTTTTCATCGCTTTTAACTTCGTATCGGCCTACGAACCAATCCTCGTAATAAAAATCGATATAGCTTTTGTCACCGCGCTTGTATTGAACAGGAGTCAGCCCCCTTGTCCTTGCAGTCCGCCCTATCTTATTGTTCGCGTTTGATAACGCCGTCGCCGCGCTTGTCGACTGAAGCGTGCTGAGTTCCTTTTTGAACTGCATGCCGAGAAAGGACCGCGGTTTCGGTTCAAGGCTTTTATTTACGTCTTTGCGTACTGATGAATTAGCACCCAACAAACTATCGATCTGGTGAAGGTAGGTTTGATGATATACCTTATTTCCATCCTTTACAGTGAGATAAGTTTTATACTGGCCGGCAGGTATGTTATCGGTACGCTTTAATATTTGATAGAATTTAGGAAGCACGTATCCGCTGTCACCCTTACTAAAGTCGATCTTAAAACTGTTGACACCCTTTTTGAAATGTTGCTTTAAGCTCTTTTTGCTGAGCGCAAGGGTGCTGTCATCACCATTGTGCTTAAACTTGTAGCATTGGAATGTTACAATCCCTGTGAAGGGTGTGTCTGTGACATAAAAAACATCCTGGCTTATTTTCTTATCCTTGTTAAGATATGGCATGTCCGTATGTATGCGTAACGTATCAGATGCCGCTTTTGCTACCATTGTGAATGGTAGTATGACTAAAATAAGTATGAAAATATTTCTATACAATCACGCTGCGGTTAACAGGTTTGTAATGAATAAGAATCAGAACGGCAAAGCGCCATTTATACAACCTTCATTATCAGCGGGGTGGCGCAAAACTAATCCGCCAATAATAAATCACAACATTTCTTTAACATTTATTCAAAAAAATAATTTTATAAGATTTAAATAATTTATTTATAACTATTTATGAATTATATCTCAAAAAATTAAAAACACACACTTGGGTTATTTTCATTAATTAATTCCAATAAAGAAAAGTTGGTAGTGTACCAGATTTGTTGGTACACGGTAGTGTATCGAATATGTAGATATGCAAATCTCGTTTACAACACATTTGAACACTTCCGCGTGAGGCAGGTAGCACAACTTCCACACCAATTCATCCTCGTTTGCAATGAAGATGCCCGGTAAAGCTGTTGCAACACGGTTACAAAGCACTCGCTACAAATTTTACAGGTGCTATTTTAGTTAAAAGATTGTCGGAATTTTAGCGGAGATACATTCGTTTTGCTCTTAAACAATTTGCCAAAAGATTGCGGGTGTTCAAAACCTAAAGCATACGCGATCTCATTCATAGAAAGATCTGTGGTAGATAGCTTTTCTTTGGCTATATCAATAACTTTAGTAATAATGAAATCTTTGGTGCTTTGTCCTGTTTGCGTCTTTAGCAAACGACTTAAATAATTTGGTGATAAATGCAATGCATCAGCAAAGTAAGTTACAGTGGGTATCCCTTTTGACTGCAACTCATGGCTTTTAAAATAGCTGTTCAGCAATTCCTCCAGTTGATCAATTACCTGGTGATGTACAGCCTTGCGGGTTATGAACTGCCGCTGGTAAAAGCGCTCTGCATAGGTGAGCAACAATTCAAGCTGTGCTACGATCACATCCTGGCTAAAATCATCTATTCGCGCCTCATATTCCTGTGCTATGTTCTGCATAATACTAATGAGCATTTTCTCTTCCGCATCGGAGACATGCAGAGCTTCGTAGGCCTTGTAATCAAAATATTCATAGTGCCTTATCTTCTTAGCCAAAGGCCTGTTCCACAGCAGATCCGGATGCACGAGCAGCAGCCATCCCTGATGATTGACTTCACTTTCAAAAGGGCCTTCAATAGCCAGCACCTGCATAGGTGCCATAAATAGCAAAATGCCTTCATCAAATCCACTTCCTGCTGCCCGTATTTCAGTGTTGCATAAAAACTCTTTTTCAATGCAATGCTGTAAAAGTTATGGACGATAGACCTTGGCCTTTGTTCCGGATTATAGGGCATATCCTCAAACCTGATCAAACTTACCAGGGGGTGCACCGCTTGGGGAGGCATAATACCCGATGATAGTCCGTAATTGTTTTAATGTGAAGTGGCATCAGTCGGCTCATCAGGCAAATCTACAAATACTATAAGTTCAGTAACAGTTTCAGCCCCGATTTTAAATCTACAGGCTTACGTCCTAATGCCTCTTCCAGATCGTTACTGATCGTGCTTCCCTGTCCGTTCGCTATATCGGTATAAAATGGTGCTATCATCTCCAGTGCGTGCTGAGTCATACCTTTAGCTTGGGCATTAGCTTTGTAGGTATCCATCGATATAGGCGTGTAATGGACCGGTTTGCCCGAAAGTTCACTAAGTGCCTCTGCTACATCATCAAAAGAATAGGTGCGGCTGTTGGTAAAATTGAAGATCCGGTTAGTACAGTTGTCGGTTGATAATACGTCCCCTATCGCCTCCGCCTCATCGCTTCGAAGCGCATACGATACCCGGCCATCGCCTGCAGGAAGCTGAATCCCTTTTCAAGGACATCTTTACCCAACATAAACCCCGCCATTGACTCCATGTACAGTACATTCCTGAAAATAAGATAATCCAGTCCGCTGGCGATAATATAGTCTTCAGTTTCAAAATGAGTCTTCATGATATTGTTGAGCAAGGTTTTCCTGTCCTTAAGACAATTACTTGTATATGCCAGGCATTTAACGCCGCTCCCTTTGCAGCATCTACTACATTGCGATGCTGCTCCATAAGCTTATTCGTATCTAAAGCAGAAAGTAAAAGTACCTTGTCAATTTCCCTCATTGCTTCATCCAGCGAATGCCTATTATCATAATCACCAATCCGGATGTTAACGCCCATTTCTTTTAAAGCAGCAGCTTTGCTTTCATCCCTTGCCAAAGCAACAATTTTGTAAGGCAATACTTTATTTTTCAGTAAAGTTTCTATGACTTTACCACCTAGTTTGCCAGTGGCTCCTGTAATTAAGATCATAATTATCTGTTTAGTAATGCCACAAAAGTACAGGAAAGAGAAGGGGCAAAAATGCACGAAATCTTGCTTTATTAAAGCAGAATCTCACCTTGCCGGCTGGGATCTACAAACACTCGTCCTCGTTTGCAAAGCTACCGTGTACCCACATCTTGAGCCAGTTTCCATCCCAAAAATATATTGCTAAATTTATTCAACTCTCTTTTTAAGAGTATAATACCTGGTGGCCTTGAGAATCATATCCTTTCCAGCCACCTAATCTGGCTATTATCTATGTAGCCCATTTAAGTTTTGTAGCGTCCTAGTGGCCTAGGTATAGTATAATTTATACTTGGACTGATAACCGATGTTGTTACAAATGGTCTACCACTTCTTATTCAGTCGTTATTCTGGCTAAACCTTTTACAATTTAGCCTAACTTTTAGCCGGGGGATTAGTTGACCTTTGCTAAATGGAAAATAACATCAAAGGAAAAGTTGTAGCCATTACCGGCGCAAGCAGCGGGATTGGTGAAGCAACAGCGATCATGCTTGCTGAACAAGGAGCAAAAGTTGTTTTGGGAGCTCGTCGTCGGGACCGTCTGGAAGCCCTGGTTAATCGTATCAAGAAAACAGGTGGTGAGGCTGTATTCGCAGTTACCGACATTAAAAAAAGTGGTGATTTGGCAAGCCTGGTTAAATTGGCCTGTGATACGTACGGGCGGTTAGACGTTATGGTGAATAATGCCGGTATCGCACGCCTGTCAAGGATCGACCAGTTGCAGGTGGCCGATTGGGAAGAAATGATCGATGTTAATTTAAGGGGTACGCTTTATGGTATAGCAGCTGCCCTACCCGTTTTCAAGCAGCAGGGCTCAGGCCACGTCATCAATATTATATCGACTTCAGGAATTAAGATCGTTCCTCTTCAGGGAGTTTATGCAGGAACTAAGAATGCGGTGCGTACTATCGCGGAAGCTTTGCGCCAGGAGTCTGGTGGGGTTTACCGGGTAACGGGGATATCACCAGGTTTCGTCAATACTGAGCTTACAGATCATATTAAAGATGATGCAGCAAGATTGGCTGTTAAAGAAAAGGCTGCACAGGTTGCTATCACTCCGGAAGCGATAGCGGGCGGGATAGTCTACGCCATTGGCCAGCCGGATAACGTGGACGTAGGAGATATTGTAATCAGGCCCAGTGTACAGGATTAATCCTAACTTAGAGGCTTTCCATGAAAGCTATGCAGACCCCCATTGTTATTAAATCAATATCTGAATTAATGCGGATAATGGGTATGCCTAAACCTTTGCATCCTTTGGTTGCCCTGGTTAATTATGATGTTACCAGGATCATTCACGAAAACGCAGGAAAAAGCTTCTTGATCGATTTTTATAAAACCTCATTCAAGAAGAACTTTCGGGGACAGGTGAAATACGGACAAGGTATTATGACTTTGAGGAGGGCGGTTTAGCTTTCATAGCGCACAATCAGCTGGTTACCATGACCGGTGATGAAACCAGTTATGAGGGTTATTCGCTTTATTTTCATGCTGACTTGATCCGAAATTATCAATTAGGTAAGAACATTCACCAGTACGGTTTTTTCGCCTACGCGATCAATGAGGCGCTGTTCCTATCAGAAAAGGAAAAAGCGGTCATCCTGAAATTGCTCGAAAGCATAGCAACAGAACTGGATAATCATTCCGACGCCTTCAGTCAGGACGTTCTTGTTTCGCAAATAGAGTTGCTACTCAATCACAGTAACCGTTTTTATAACCGTCAGTTCCATACTCGCAAAGCTGTTCATGACGATCTGATCGTTCAAATGGAAAGCTATTTGGAGGATCGTTTCATCAACCAGGCGGGCGGGATACCAACCGTTCTTGAAGTAGCTGACCACCTTCATGTTTCATCCAGGTACCTGACAGACATGCTTAGATCGTTGACCGGGAAAAGTACGCAGCAACACATTCACGACCGGTTAATGGAGAAGGCAAAAATGCTGATCAGTACCACCCACCTCAGTATCGCAGAAGTAGCTTACCAACTGGGCTTTGAGCATCCCCAATCCTTTAACAAATCATTTAAGCGGTTCACCGATCTTTCACCGAGCGTTTTTAGAAATTCTTTCAACTGAAGGAACGGATGGCTTGATCAATGATCCAATGTAATTACCGCTTTCCCAATAAATTTACCGTTTGGCGCCTCCGCGTAAGCTTTATTAATTGCATGGAAAGGATATACCTTACTGACCACAATAACGATTCCGTCCGCTGCATATCGGGTAAGCTCGGCAAGGTACTCCGGGGAGGGTTTCAACATGAGTAATTTATATTTCTTACTGGAAAACAAGTTGATGAAAAACGAGCTGATGATTTCTTTTGGTCCGGGAGCCGTATGTATATATACCGACGAATGCTTCATAACTTGTTTTGCTTTACTAAAAGGCATTTTACCCGATAGGTCAATAACAACATCAAATTGTTTATACCTTTTAAAACATCTTCGGTCCGATAATTGACTATAAAGTCCGCACCCCAATCTTGAACCGTCTGAATACCACTATCGCCGACTACGGCGGTCACTATAGCGCCTTTCATTTTTGCGATCTGAGTTGCGAACATGCCTATGCCACCTGAAGCACCATTGATCAGAATCTCAGTACCTTTTTTAAGGTTTACTAAAGTGTTAAATATCTGTATGGGTCGGGTCGTCTTTGTCGGCATTTTTTTGCCATGCATCTCTGACTTCCTTTGTCAAAAAGTGTTCTTCTATAGCGATTAATTTCATTTTAGCTGTTGCTTTTGAGTTAATGCAAAGTTCAACACAATTTCAAAAAAAGGTGTAGCCAGTTATCTGATAATTGTAGCCAAAAAGAATTGTCAATGCTACCTGATGTTAGATCGTGCAGAGTGGTGCCATTACCGCTACCAATGTTAGGAAAGATGTGAAATACGCCTTGATCAACTGGTTTTGGTATAATTATCAAAGTAACGAAAGATTTGTTTCAACAAAAAAATCCCTGCTTCCGGGAGAAACAGGGATTTGAAGAAGCTTATACTTTAGAAACAATTATTTTAGTGCGTTTTGATGAAGCCACCGCTAGCAAATAATTCCGTCTCTTTATCTTTTTTAATTTAAAACCCATACATACCACCCGAAACGGAAATTTGCTCACCCGTAATCCACGCTGCATCATCGGAACCAAGAAATACGGCAGCTTTTGCGATATCTTCCGGCTGGCCTCTACGGCCAAGCGGTGTGTTGGCAATAAACATTTTTTCAAACTCACTGCCGGTAGTAACGCCCGCACTGGCTGCACCTTCTGTTTCGGTAGCACCTGGTAAAATAGAATTGATACGAATATTTCTTGCACCTAGTTCCTTTGATAAAGAAATGGTTATAGCATCTAATGCCGCTTTTGTTGCCGAATATAACGAGACTCCCGGCATCGGCATCTTGCTTGCACCTGAACTAATATTGATGATATTGCCCCCCTTATCGCCAAATAGCTTCAAAGATGCCTGGATAGCAAGTACAGGACCTAAAACATTGACGTTGAAATGTTGATGAAAAGCTGCTACCGATGCCTGATCAATCGGTAAGAATTGCTGAAAGACTGCGTTGTTGACCAAGATATCTAACGTGCCGAAAGCCTTCCGGGTTTCTTCAAACAGTCTTGTCACATCTGCTTCCTTCGATATATCTGCCTGTACGGCAATAGCTACACCACCATTATCGGTTATGGCTTTCACCACATTCTCAGCGTCTTCCTTGCTTGAGGCATAATTGACAACTACCTTGGCGCCTGCTGCCGCGAAGTGTTTGGCTATAGCCGCACCTATTCCTTTTGAAGCACCGGTAACTATGGCTACTTTATTTTCTAATTTATTCATTATTTCTTTTTTTAAGATTGAAACTTTTTAAGATTGAAATTGTCGTAGGGTTTGTCTACGAGGCAGGATCGCATCGAAATTTGCGACCCTGATTCATCAGCCGAACTTGACTAGGTCCTGAAAGATGAGTTTACCCCAGCTATTGCCGTGCGCCTGCACAAGCAGTCCGCCTTCCGAAAGCCCGCCAAGTTTGACTGGTGCAAAACCGAGCTTTTCAGCCAGCGCGCTGACTTCCGTTGCTGCATCATCATCGTCGCTCGCCAGAAACACAACTCTCCTGCCACCGTTTACGGCCGGATCCTGCCCCAAAATTGCAGCGCCCAAATGATTGAATCCCTTAACCAGTTTTCCACCGGGGAAAGCCTGTGCGACCAACCTGGCAGAAGGCAGTCCCTCCAGTTGCTCAATGGGCACGCCGTAGGCATTGGTCACATCTACAATGATCTTCCCTTGCCAGTCGGGAAGTACCTTCGCGACATCCCGGTACGATTCAAAACGCACTGCCAGTAAGATGATGTCAGCCTTGACAGCTTCCGCCAGCATTGTGGGAACAATCTCCTGTCCGATCGCGGCGGCATCGGATGCAAAGCTTTCCGGTTTGCGTGTGGTTGCAACGGACACTTTGATGCCCTTACGTGCAAATGCCTTGGCCAATGCATTGCCGATATTGCCGAAGCCGACAATTGCGTAACTGGCTACGCTGTTTTCTGTTTTACTCATTTTGATTTTTTATTTAATGAAAGGAATCACAACTCGCGCAAGTATGTGGTTAATTATTTTGACAAATAGGTCATACCTCCATCAACAAGGAGCTCAGCACCTAGCATGAAGGAAGAATCATCAGAGGCCAGGAAAACCGCTGTTTTACCAATGTCGAATGGTTGCCCAATTCTGCCTGTCGGCATTCCACTTGCAAAGTGTGTTTTTACAGCATCAATTTGGTCTGCGGGAACAAACTTTTCAAATGCCGGTGTATCCGTTGTACCTGGTGTTATTACATTTACCCTGATCTTCCTATCTAAAAGGTCGCTGGAAAATCCTTTTGCAAAAAAGATCACTGCTGCTTTTGCGGCACCATAAAGCGTAAAATTAGGATATGCGCGGTGTGCTGCATTTGACCCGATAAGGATGATGGAGCCACCATCATTCATATATGGCAGTGCTTTATGAACGGTGAAGTAGACACTCTTTAGGTTCAGGTCCATCGTCCTGTCATAATCTGCTTCGCCAAGGGTTGTCACAGTTCCCACAGTTCCAGCACCCGCATTGGCCACAACCACATCTATTTTACCAAATTTTCCGGATGTCTCTTTAAACACCCTTTCCAGATCGGCAAGGTTGGTCACATCGGCATTGATAACTATAAAATTATCTCCGAGTTCAGCCATAGCATTATCCAAAGTTTTCTGGTTCCTGCCGACAATGGCCCCTACAGCACCTTCGTTTCTAAATTCCTGGGCAATACCTAACCCAATGCCGCTATTACCACCTGTAATCACTACTACTTTGTCTTTTAATTTACTCATTGTCTTTAGTTTTTCTTATTTGTTTCACAAAGATACTTTCATTAGTTTCCAAAAGATACTATCTTTGTTCTTTCTGGTACCCTTTGGGTAACTACTTTTATCAAAATGAAAACAGTAAAATGAGAGATGATAATTTTTGCAACTCAAACTGCCCATTTACAAGGGCAATAGGCACAATCGGCAACAAATGGAAGCCAATAATCCTTAATGTTATAAAAGACAGAACTGTTAGGTTTGGTCAGTTGGATGCTATTATTCCGATAATAACGCGAAAAGTATTGACTGAACAACTTAAAGAATTGGAAGAAGATGGAATTATTCATAGAGTAGCGTACAAAGAATTACCACCCAGGGTAGAATATTCACTAACGGAAAAAGGATTGGCTTTTTTACCAATCCTAGAACAAATAAAAGAATGGAATTTGAAATTTGAAATAGTTTCAATGCCAAATGAAGCCGTTTGTATTTAATGTTACAATAAGTGAGCAATGATCCCGGGTTGCATCAATTAAATGACGCTCTGAATTTCAAGGGTGAGAGCTTAGCCTTTGCCTTAAACAACTTGCTGAATGACTGCGAATGTTCAAATCCGAGTTCGTAAGCAATTTCGCTGACTGATAAATTTGTCGTGGTTAATTTTTCTTTGGCTTTTTCAATCAACTTCTCGTGAATGTATTGTTGCGTGCTTTGTCCTGTCAATACTTTCAGTAAGCTGCTTAAATATTTTGGAGATATATTTAGGTTACTAGCAATTTTTTCTACTGTCGGTAAACCTTTTGAAACCAAATTTCCAGTATTAAAGTAGCCAATTACTATTTTCTCCAAACGTTCTAAAATTTGATGATTGGCCTTGTCTCTTGTGATGAACTGACGATGGTAATAGCGTTCCGAATAACTCAGCAAACTGTCAATTTGTGATACAATAATCTGCTTGCTGAACTTATCAATATTGGAAAGATGTTCTTCCTGAATATTTTGAATAATGTTATTGATGATCGTTTCTTCTTTCTCTGAAAGCCATAAAGCTTCATTTACGGAATATCCAAAAAAATCATATTGTTTTATTGTTTTTGCAAGGGAAGTATTCCATAGGAAATCGGGGTGAATAAGTAATATCCAGCCCGAACGCTTTGTCGTAGCTTTGGGATCTGGTTCAATTCTGAAAACCTGATTGGGCGAAGCAAAAAAGGCCACACCATCCTCAAAGTCATATTCTTGTTGGCCGTACCTCAGTTTGGCATTCATTCCCCTTTTTATAGAAATTTGGTAGAAATCAAATACCCAATTGGTTTCACTTATATCAGCAGGACGTTGAATTTTAGCATAATCCACAACGCTGATCAGCGGGTGTGCGGGTAGTTGCAAACCCCTTAAGCGATGAAATTCGCTGATCGTTTTTATGCTTCGTGTCTGCCGCTGTTCCATTATATAAAGTTATGGCTCAAGTATCTTTTAGCGAAGCGCATGCTATTCGGTTTTTTTATAAGTGAGTTGAAAGTCGTGCTCCCAACTATTACCATCTACGGACTTCTCCCAATATCCCGAGATGATGTTTTGATCTTGGTTGACCTCGCCTGTAAAGCGTTGCCTAAATTGGGGGCCATTGCGCCATAACTTCCATATGCTGTTTTCAAAACTCATTTCATATACCCGGGAAGATCGTTGATCATCCATGTAAAATACGGTGTAGTTCTGTGCATCTTTATCATGACCAATAAACCATATCGCCCACGGCGTTTCCTTATTTTTTGTGCCCTGCCGCAAAATTAAAAATTCACCGTCTTCAAACCATTCAAAGGATGCGCTTGCCTTGATAATTGCATTGGCATCCGGTAAGAAAGATGCATTTGATATTTCCATTTCCCAAGTGCCTATAAATAGCTTTAACGCTTGTAATGCCGGATTGATATTGTTTTTCATTGGATGATAAGTTGATCGATATACAAAGATCGGAACAAATATAGTGTCAAGTGAGGTGCAAAGGCGACATTTTAAGGGGTTTTACGTCTAGTTTTTAGGGTGCTTGGGTCAGGTGCTCCCAATTGGCAAAGGCAAATTTTTCTTTGTCCGCCTCACTCAGTGCCGTTGCTTCCAAAAAATTTCGCGCATCCCGTCCCGGCCGGTATTGATAAGGATAGTCGGCAGAAAAAAGGATGCGGTCTGTACCGATGATCTCTACGGAACGTTGCAGGTAAGCCTGACTGAACATCCCGCTGGCTGTTACATGGAGGTTTTGACGTACATAATCAATAAATGGCCTGTCAAGTTTGGCTGCTCTGTTAAGCGAAGCCAATCTTTCCGTATAGAATAAGATCACTTCACCCCAATGCCCAAGAATAATTTGCAATTTGGGGAAACGGTCAAAAGCGCCGGCTAAAATCAAGCGGACAAATTGTATGCCCGCCTCATAATGCCAGCCCAAACCAAAGGTTGAAAACGCAAGGTCGGTAAGTTCGTCAAAACCTGAATAATAAATGTCCCTGACCGCTTTTTGAGGTATTTGCGGATGGATGAATAATGGAACGCCAAGTGCTTCTGCACATTCAAATACTTCCCAAAAGTCTTTGTGGTCGAAATTTTTCTCCCTGGTTCGCCCGCATAACATGGCGCCTTTCAATCCGAGATCTTTTACAGAACGTTCCAGTTCTTTTGCCGCATCTTTCGGCGCGAACATGGGCAACGCTGCCAAGCCCTGAAATCTGTCGGGAGTTTTTTTTATAATTTCCGATACGTAGTCGTTGGTTTGAATAGACAGGCTAATACTTTCACTTCCTAAATTATGAAGGCTTGGGCTTGTCAATGAAAGTACCTGCACATCTATACCTGTTTCATCCATCAATTGCAACCGTGAGCTCCCAATGTCTTCCAAACGGTTTTCAATTTCACCAAAGTGAAGCTTATTGGTCGGGTCGTCTTTGTCGGCATTTTTTTGCCATGCATGTCTGACTTCTTTTGTCAAAAAGTGTTCTTCTATAGCGATTAGTTTCATTTTAGCTGTTGCTTTTGGGTTAATGCAAAGTTCAACACAATTTCAAAAACAGGTGTAGCCAATTGTCTGATAATTGTAGCCAAAAAGAATGGAATTTGAAATAGTTTCAATGCCAAATGAAGCCGTTTGTATTTAATGTTACAATTAGCTTTATTGATTCAATTGTTCTAAAATAATTAGTCTAAAGGCATGTTTTTACCACTATTGATTTGGGTGGAATAAAGTTTATGGTAATAAAAATAGGAAGTACCTAAAATTGCTAAAAATATCAATGGAAAGAACGACTGAAAATCCATTCCATCTACAGCAAAGTGGCTGATACTTGCAAATAAGAAATTAAAGGTAAATCCGGCATAAGCAAATTCTTTAAAACGTTTGGGAACTTGTGGAATAATCAAAGCCAATACTCCAAGTATTTTAAAAGCTACTAATGCAGGCCCGAAATAGGGTGGATAGCCCAAATGACTGACACCTTGCTTTGCTGCTTCGGTTTGAAAAGTTAAGCCCGTTAATAAACCCTCAAACAAGAAGATGATAATTGTTGTTGTCCAAAAAAATATTTTATCCTTTTTCATTATTCTATTTTTGAATTGTTGATAATAATGTTTGCAACTCGTCTAATGTCATAGTAAAACCTTCTTTGAAGCCCATTTGTAACTGCATTTCCAAGTCGGCTAGTGTTTTATTACGATGCTCATATTTGTTGTTCCGTTTTGTTCGCTGAAATTCAAGTTCCATTCTGAACTGGGAAACTCTGCATTAATATTCTCATTTTTATCTGCAAAAGAAGATATCCATTTAATGTTCGTTTTAGGGTCAATGGAAGTATATTGCTCAATAGACCAATGTTTTTGCCCTTCCGGGCTTACCATCGCATAAAATCTACGTCCACCCACATTAAAATCCATAGCCTTTGTTTTGGACTTCCAGGGTTTAGGTGCGCACCATTGGTCAAGAACTTCTTGTTTCGTAAATGCTTCCCAAACAAGTGGAAGCCCGGCTGTAAACTCTTTGTTTACCAGTACCGAGTTAGTTGATTTGTCAACCGTAAAGTCAAATGATAAATTACTCATTTTTTTTGTTTTTTTATTGTTGTTAATAATGCCTCTACCTGATTAAAATGGTCTTTCTCGAATCTTCCTAAATTGTTTCTTTACTCCTGTGACGGAATTTGTGATGCATCCATATAGGCAATTTCCCACTGGTGCCCGTCAAGGTCTGCAAAACTGTGCTGGTACATCCAACCATGGTCTTGCGGCTCAAAATAAATCGCAGCCCCTAGCGCCTTTGCCTGACCAACAATCTTCTGAACTTCTTCCCGCGAACCGGCATCCAGGGTAATTAGCACTTCAGTGGCAGTTGTTGCATCGCTGACCGTTTTTTTTGTGAAAGTTGTAAAATAAGTCTCCGTCAAAAGCATTGCGAAGATGTTTTCACTGATGACCATACAACCCGCCTTATCGTCGGTAAATTGAGGGTTGAACTTGAAGCCAAGGTTGGTGAAGAAAGAAATTGAGCGGTCGAGATCCTTAACCGGTAGATTGATAAATACTTTAGTTGCCATGTTGTTGAATTAAAAATTGTTAATTAATAATTCAAAGGTCAGGAAGACTTTTCTCTATAACATTTACATATGTTGAGAAAATGAAAAAATTACTTATTGGCAAAAAAGATTCTGCTGAGTTGCGTTGGTGTAATGCCTAAAAAGGAGGCAATATGATGCTTTTTTAGGCGGGTTACTAACGTAGGATAATTTCTCAAAAACTCCTGGTATCTAGTTTTTGCAGTTTCTGCTCTAAACGCTATCTCTAAAGGCTCTTTTTCAATGATCCAATGTTGTTCCATATACCTGATATAGAACATGGCCACATCGGCATGATCTCTCAGGAGCTTTTTAAAGCTTAAGAAATCATACTCCAGAACAGTCGTAGTCTCGATTGCGGTTATGGTAAACATACTTGGTGTGTCGGTCAACATTGCGGTTACCGATGCGGCAAGGCGACCTTCGGGGAAAAAATATTTGATGATGCTCTCTCCTTTTTCAGACGTATAATACTGTGAAAAAAGTCCTTCAATCACAAAAGCAACTCTTCGGGGACGCTGCCCCACATTTATAAAATTCTCTCCTTTTCTGTAAATTTTCTGACGAAGCAGGGCAGTCCAAGCACTTTGCGCCTCGTTTGACAGGTCGTGATAAGTCCGTATTTTACGAAAGAAAAGGTCAGTATTCACAATCTATGTCATGTTATTTGTCATGAAGCAATATGCTCAGTTTAAAGTTAAGCAACATTTAAACATTTACATTCGTTGAACAACTAAAACTATTGTTCGGCAAGATTATATAAATGCTTCAGCTCTGTTACCTTCTTGCTTTTAAGTCAGAATATAGTACGGGGGATTTGAGTATATCTTATCCATAATTTTTTCTTTAAGCTATATTATTAACTGCGCGTTGTTTGCCATCAGCTAAATAAGGAGTCTTAATTCACGAATTGTCCGTTCAGTAAAAAAGCTGCCCGTTTAGTAAAAAAATAATATTGTCAGTTTTGCCACCAATAGTTTCGTAAAATATTTTTCATGCTAAAAAATACATAGAATAAGAGAAAGAAAAACTCATTACTAATCGTTGCGCGATTCAGTGCATTTCTTAACGCAGATTATGGACGGCCATTTAACGAAAAAGTTCTTTTGTAATTTAATGAGAACACTCAAATTATAAACCGTACCGACATAATTGTAGATGAGATCGGCTACTCTTACAGTATAGCTGACTTATCACTTTACTCTACCTTGATCGAAGGAAGAATAACAATATTTTCTTTCCCAACCAGGAATGTATCGTTCATTTAAATTCTCTTAACTACAATTTCAACCGATAATATCAGGCATACAAATCTACCTTATAAACATTCGATACGTCATCCTAATATTTGGTGAAATTGATACGTCTATAGTGGTAAATAAACATCGCATGAATAGATATTTCTTATTGCTTGGCCTAATGGTATTCATGTTTGTCTCAAATACTGCGTGTAAAAAAAGTAGTGATACAAAACAAAATAATGTAACTAGCTTAAATACCCTTTTCCCAGATCTACAAAGTTCTCCTCAAACGTTTTCTGTAAATGCAGGACGCAATTCTACTTTTCGAGCAAATGGAGGAACAGTCCTAAATTTTTATCCAAATTCTTTCAAAGATGCCTCAGAAAATATTATTACCACAGGAAATGTATCGATACAACTTACAGAAGTATATACGCCGCTTGATGATATGATACAGAACAGAACAATCACTATGACAAATGGTGTTATGCTGCAGAGTGCAGGGGAAGTTAATATTGTTGCTACTCAAAATGGGCAGGAGGTATTGGCTAATAAATATGGCATAAGCTTTAAGCAAAGCACTGCATCATCGCAACCCACGTGCTTATATTATTATAGCGCTTCTGATACAGGTTCTGGTATAACCTGGAACATTTCTGATACAACTAAAAGTGGTACGGTTGTAAATGGTACAACAACTATTACCAATACGACCTTAGGGTATGAAATAGTATATACTTTTGATAGTTGCACCAATTTTAATTGGATAAACTGTAAAAAGATTCATTACAGCGATTCAAATAAAATGTTGACTGTTACGTTGCCGGATTCATCATATAAAGCAGCAAACACATCCATATTTATAGTATTTCCTGATCTCAATGCAGTTATCACTAATATGGGAAGACAATGGGTAACGTCAACAATTTCGCCATTGATAATAAATTTAACCAGCGATGGAAAGCCAGATATTATTCCTGATGGCGTAAATTATAAAGTACTGGTGATGAGTAACAAGAATGGTTCATTTTATTATTACGAATCTACAGGAATAGTTTCCGGAAACTTGAATGTATCTCCATTATTTGAACCTAGAACTGAAAGTGGGCTAATAACTTTATTAAGCAATTTATAACCTTATGAGGTATCAGCTAAAGCAAAACGTTAAAATAATTCTGAGACATTGAGTAGATGTCACGAATCTCGATCTTGTGTATTAGAACATTTTTGCAGAGCATCAGTTCCAAATGAATAGTCAGACAATAAGTTGCTGAGCTAGTCCGATGAGCAGCCCATCGGCTGAACGAAGGTAACAAAGCCGATAAGAATTTTGATACTGAACCATTTCACCAACCAACTGAGCACCGTGTTTTTCTTTAAGCCTTATTACCATCTCATCAATGTCTTCAACTGCAAACATTGCGCGCAGGTAGCCAAGTGCATTTACCGGAGCTGCGCGATGATCTGAAACAACTGCCGGTCTGATAAATTGAGATAACTCCAGTCGACTGTGGCCATCGGGAGTGACTAACATAGCAATTTCCACGCTTTGATCGCTCAGGCCAGTAACACGACCTGCCCATTCACCTTCTACCATCGTCCTGCCTTCAAGCTTCAGACCTATCTCCTGGAAAAATGAAATGGCCTTGTCGAGAGATTCAACAACGATTCCCACATTGTCCATCCTTAATAATTTGTTCTGTGCCATAAATATTTATTTTTATTAAAGTTAGAATTTTATTGACCACGTAAAGATGACAACCATTTCAGGATTTGACACTGTGTAAAAACGACAACTTTGTGGGTGAATCCCGACAAAGGATTTGAGTGAAGTGTCGCTGTTTTGTCCGGTTCGCCTACTACCGGCAATACAGTTTTATTTTTATCTTTATCTCATCAAGAACAAAGTAAAAAGTAAATACTAAAACTAATCAATGAGAAAGGTGATCTACGGCATTAATCTGAGTGCGGATGGCTGCTGCGACCATACCAAATTTGGTGGTGGTGAAGAGACTCTCGAGTATTTTACTGACCTCATGCGGGATGTTGACCTGATCGTTTACGGACGTAAAACCTATGAGTTGATGGTTCCTTATTGGCCTGATGTAGCAAAAGAACAGTCCGGGACAAAAGCAGAGAATGAATTTGCCCGAATATTTACCGCCATCGACAAAGTTGTTTTCTCCCGATCATTGAAAAGCGCCGAAGGAAATATGAGCATTGTCAATGCAAATCTCCCAGATGAACTCATCAAACTGAAACAACAACCCGGCAAAAATATATCGATAGGAGGCGTAAGCCTACCTGCACAAATAATAGCGCTTGGCTTGGTTGATGAGTTTTATTTTCTTGTCCATCCCATCATTGTTGGGGAAGGAAGGCGGTTGCTTGAAGATACCAGCCTACAAGAAAAACTAAACCTAAAACTAGCCAGCACGAAGACCCTCAAATCAGGATGTATAGCACTTCATTATTTGAAGCAGTGACGGGAATCTGCGACCAGAGTGTGAGATGTATAATGTGAAACCTATTCTTTTAGACGACAGAGAACAACCATACTATCCTTTAAAAGGACCGCCAGGTACTCCCCAACCCCATTCAGGCATGGGCATATCGGGCGGTTCTATAATGCTGTCCAGATTTGAATTAATGACCGCTATACGTGTTCCCCATTCCAGGTAAGCAAGAAATGCTGAGCGAAATTCGGGATCATCAGGTAGTTTAAGCTCATCTGCAGTTTGCAACAGGAGTTCCATCCACCGTTGACGATGCTGTTGTGTAAGGTGTTTCGAAAGATGATGACGTATCATTTCGAAATGGCTGCCTTCTTGCTCGCTATATAACCTAGGGCCACCCAACACTTCGGCCACAAAATGCGCGACGTGCAGCCTGTGTTGTGGCGACATGTGCCTGAATACAGGTTCTAATATATCATCAGATAGTACCTTATCATAAAACTTATCGAACAATTCTACAAATACAGGCATTTCGCCAGCCCATTCATAAAGCGACGGAATAGGTTTATTATCGTTCATAAATTATGCTTTTATAACTACAATTTTTGTTTAGTGGTTGTAGGTCAGATAGAAAGGGTGCTCAACGGAATAAAGATAAAAAAGCTGGAGCCCTTTCCCGGGGTGCTCTCAAAATCTATACGACCACCTTGCCGTTCCATAAATTCTTTACATAAGGGTAAACCTAACCCTACTCCCTTTTCATTATCCGTTCCAAATGTCGATCCCGATGTCATTGAAAAGAGCGTGTCTTTTTTACCCTGATCAACGCCAATTCCATTATCGGTTACGGTTATCCTGCATTCATTGGTTAATACCCACGCATCTACATTGATCGATCCTCCTTGCGGGGTAAACTTAATAGCGTTATTAATAACATTGCGTATCACCAATTGCAGCATATTAGCATCAGCAACTACAGTAATACCGGCATCTATCCGGCAATTAAGTTCGATACTTTTTTTTGTAGCCAGTGTCTTTTCGATCTCTATAGTTTTGTTGAGTATAGCAAGCAAATTCGCCTCGACCAGATCAACTGTAGTGCCTTCCATTTGTGACCGAGACCAATAAAGCAGGTTGGAAAGCATCTCTATAGTCTGATCGGTAATATTAAGCAGCTCTCTTTCGACAACCAGTCGTTCAGGGCCATCCATTTTAATTTCATTCAGTAAATGCAGATAGCCTTGTATATTATTAAAAGGGGTCCGCATATCATGAGAAATGATGGACAATAGTTTATTTTTTTCGGCATTGCTTTGCTCCAGCTGATCTTTTTGCCGTAATATCTGTTCATTTCGCAGCTCAATAGTAGCTGCTTTATCTTCAGCCGCCGATCTTTCCTTGTCGTAGCTTCTTCTGATGAAAATGATAATAATAGCGATAGTAATAACAGGTATGGGAAAGGCTGTAATACGGTCAATAAACTGACCTCTGCCAAGATCGAAAGGATGCTTTACCAAAGCAGGATAATAGTATTCAACGAGGTGCAGCGCAAAAAAAGCCACTATATAGATGATAACCCATAAAAGGTGCTGCCGGTAAGACGAAATAGCTAATACCAACAATAAGTATGAAGGCCATATCAGGTCTGTAGAGCCATTGATACCCGAATTGGAAAAATAATTTACAGAAAAAACAAGTATCCCGGTTAATGCAAATACGGTATTACTATGCGGTTTACCCCGAAACCTGGAACTATAATACTGAAAATAAAAAAAGGTCGCTATCAGCGCTGCGGAAATGCTAGCTACATAAAGCCCTTCAAAAAAATTATAAGGCGCATAAACTGCTGCAAGCACTACCAAGCCGATGCTAATGGAATGAAATATGCGTGTCTCTAAAGGGAAAACCGCAGAATTGCCGATTAAGTTGACCCACTGATTGCTTATATTTTTGATAAATTTAGACACCGGCATAATTAATTGATCACAGCTTTAATTGAAAGGGCCACTCTATTATTCTTGATCATTTTAAATTGAAAATATTGAAAACTTCATAAAAAATGAGTTATTGGTAGAAATTCTAAATCTGACTCTCCGTACTGTGATACCAATAGTCTGCAAAAGTATTCATTTTAGCAGGCTATTTACTTATTAAGTAACTTCTGCTCACTCACACATGCAGCAGCACCCAAACTTTTGGCTTTGAACTATAAACAACCACAGGTTGTTAAAAACAACAGTAAGTAGTGTAGTTGCAACTAATAGGTTCGACCTTTAGAGTGATTCAGGGAATGAACCAAAATAACTTTGCAGTGTCGAAAAAAAAGACATTACGTATGGATACAAAAATGATCGGCAGCAAAATTGCCAAAGCACGAAAGGAGAAAAATATGTCTCAGGCGCATCTTGCCAAACTTCTATTCATTAGCCCACAGGCTGTAGGAAAATGGGAACGCGGAGAATCAATTCCTGACATTGTTACTATGAACCGACTTGCAGAAATTCTGGAAGTTGACCTTAATTACTTTTCAGAAAACTTCCAATCTCCGAATAATGAAACGCCTTTCAAGACCATTGATAACAATGGCGACATTGAGCAAACGGCACAAGAGGTCGCTAACCCTTTTACCTCGTCGGGCGAGCGACAATTGTTGACAAATTTCAGTGGCGGCAATCTGTTAAAAAGTGACTTCGTAGGCGTTATCGCGCATAACAGGAAGTTTTACGGGAGTGCATTGCGGGGCTCCGATTTTACAGACGCGGATCTGACCGGTAGTTCGTTTACAGGTAGCGATGTACGTGAAACCAATTTTGATGGGACTAACCTGACAGACTGTACCCTATCTGCCAATGACCTTACGGATGCGAGCTTTAATAAGACCATTCTTGTACGCACCATATTCAGTACGTCAGGACTGGCCGGCGCAAAATTCGTCGATGCAGAACTGACAGACGTAAAGATAACAAAGACCGATCTTAGAAAAACGGTATTTGAAAACTGTGTCTTCAAAGGCGTGGATTTTAAGTATTCCGATATGCGGAATGTATCGCTTGACGGACAGACCTTTATTGGCGTCAAATTTGACAAGGCAGCCCTGGACGAGGCTACGTTCAATGGCGCGACACTCAGGAATGTATCTTTCCGCCCAACATATGCCCTGACCAACAAATATTACCGGGCTATCCAAACCATCTGTTTTGATGGCGCAATGATGGATAAACTGACTTATGCCGAACTCAAAGGTATGGGAGCCGATCTGTCGAAGGTTACATTTATATAAAGAACCATATATATCCATACAACTAAATTTATGTAAAAGGAATGCAAAGTCCGCTAATAGCCAAAGGTTCTATTTTATCATCTTTAGCTTTGGGTGAAAAAATTTTAGCTGTTTGTCCTGTTTTTAATAGCTCAATTGTTATTAGGGTGTAATTCAACTACTCATAACAAAAACGTAAAAACATGAAACAAAGAATTAATGTTCAGCAAGACGGACAGCAAGCCATGGGTGCATTATATGGCCTCGGTAAGTACCTGGCGAAATCATCATTAGAACAGTCCTTATTAAACCTTATTTATTTCAGGGTATCACAGATCAACAGCTGCGCCTTTTGCCTGGATATGCACGCTAAAGACTTGCGTGCCAGTGGAGAGAGCGAACAGCGGCTATATGTACTGGACGCATGGCGGGAAGCACCATTTTATACAGGTAAAGAGCGGGCAGCACTTGCCTGGGCAGAGTCACTTACAAAATTGACAACGAGCATTGTGCCGGATGATATTTACACTGAAGCAAGAAAATATTTTTCTGAAACAGAATTGATCGATCTTACACTAGCGGTTATTACCATTAATGGCTACAATCGCATCAACATAGCTTTCGGTGCTGCTGTGGGTACTTATGAGGTTGGCCAATTTAACTAATATAATAATTGAATCACAATCTCTGGTCACGTGCCGGGGATTGTGATTTTTAGTGATAAGTAAGCGCATCTTGAAATGAGGTATTAAGATATCGTTTCTTTTACTTTTTTGACAGTATAAAACTATTTTACAAAAACCCGACCGTTTTGTGTGGCTAAACCGTCAAAGGATAAAACCAAACAAAATGGAAAATCTAAAAGACAAAGTAGCCGTAGTATTCGCAGCATCGGGAGAAATTGCAGGCGCTGTTGCCCGTTCATTCGCTCAACACGGAGCAAAGGTGTATGTCACCGCCCGGAACCTGGATGCTGTAAAAGCATTGGCCAAAGAAATCAAAGCCAATGGCGGACACGCTGAAGCCGCTAAAGTAGATGCGCTAAATGAGACAGAAATAGACAACTTCCTGAAAAAAGTTGTTGACGACAATGGCAAATTGGATGTAATATTCAATGGCATCGCGGTTGAATATAGTGAGATGGGAGGCCGCCCACCCACAACCGTGGCTACTTTTGAGCAATTTATGGCCCCGATGGAAAAGATCTGCGGATCACAATTCCTTACATCGAAGGTAGCAGCCAAATATATGATACAGACCCAGTCTGAGGGAACTATCTTGCTTCTAACGGCTGCATTATCAAGGTCCAAACTTGCTAACCTGGCAGGCATCACTGCTGCCAGTGCAGCTGTAGAGGGAATGACCCGCGCGATGGCAGCTGAATGGGGTGGCGACGGAATAAAGGTGATCTGTATTTGCCCGGGCGCTTTGATGGAGACGAAGAGGATATCCGGATGGATCGAATCTGCCGCAAAACAGTATGGAATACCTTTGGAAGAATTGGTTGCACAGTACAAAGCCTTCGATATATTAAAAACAAGCCCGACGCTGAAGCAAGTAGGTGAAACGGCTGCTTTCCTTGCCTCTGAAATTGGGGTAGCATTCAATAGTCATATTGTTGATGTGGATTGCGGCAAGTTGAACATATTATAGTAAATTAGAGGTTACAGCCTTCTGACAGAAGGTTGTAACCTTATTTTTTATTTGTCAATAAATTGAATGGAAAAAGAAGAAATTCTCAGAGCGGCCATATCAGGCGATATCAATGCATTCCAAACGCTGTTTGCCGAATTTCAAAACCAGTTAAAATCTTACCTGTATCGCCTACTTACCGATCGTAATGATGTAGACGACCTGACGCATGATACTTTTATCAAAGCATTTACTAAGATATCAACGTTTAATGGGGATTCTTCTTTAAAAACCTGGGTATTCCAAATAGCTACCAACCTTGCCTACGATCATTTACGGAAATTAAAAAGATGGCAGGCTGATGCCCAGGATAGAGGTGCAGATTTAGCTATAGGTTCGGAAGAGGTAAGACGGGTCTTTTGGATAGCCCATGATACATCGAATGCCGGGGCTTACGAGATGAGAGAGCATATTGACTTCTGTTTCACGTGTATCTCAAAGACCTTAATTATAGAAAATCAAGTTGCGCTGATCTTAAAGGATATTTACGACTTTCAAATTAAGGAGATCTGTCACATCCTGGGGAAAACCGAAGGTGTGATAAAACACTTATTGAATGATGCCCGAAAGATTATGACGGATATTTTTGAAAACAGGTGCGCGTTGATCAACAAGAATGGTGTGTGCCACCAGTGCAGCCATATAAATGAGATCTTCAACCCCAAACAAAATCAGCAGGAAGAGCTGATGAAACTGGAACTGGTAAAAGCATCAAAAAAATATAACAGGGACGAGCTTTTTACATTGCGAACATTATTGGTAAAGTCCATCGATCCACTACATGCCTCGGGTACTGACTTGCATGAATCTATAATGAATTGTGTGAGAACGGGAATTGGTGAAAGGAGTGATCTCTTTGACCTGAGCCAGGATAAAGTATAATAAGATTTGCTCCCCTATCGACATTCATAAACCAAATTGCTCAAGTAACTATTTGACAAAAGTATTTTTTTTGTCGAATATTTCATACCTTTGTGTCCGTTATGGCAAAAGTAGTAACTACAACTGGTGATGACCCGGTACAGGAAGAGATACTGCGGGCAGCGCTGCAACTATATCAGAAGTTTGGCACGAGGGGTATAACCATGGATGATCTGGCTACAGCTACAGGCCGTAGCCGTAGCTCCCTTTACTATTACTACAAAAGCCATGATGAGATATTCCAGGCAGTGCTGGATACCATTGTAAAGAATATAGCCGTGGAAATACGCCAGGCTGTTGCAGGCGCCAAAACCGTCAATGATAAGATCTACACCTTCTGTATAGCCAAGCTCAAAGCATCTGAGAACTGGAAGGAGGTATTGCATGCCATGTGGTCGTCTATAAATGTTGAAGAGCAATCGAAGAAGACCAAGGATATAAACGCACTGCATAAAAAAATAATGCACCAGGAAGGTATCATAGTGAAAGAAATATTGGCAAGCGCTATCAGTAAAAAAGAAATACGCCCTATAACTGTGACAGAACAAGATATGCTGACATTCATCATATCCAGTGGCATCCGTGGTATCAGGGATGAGATCAATTATCATAACGACCCGCACAATATTAAAGAAGCTATGCATATGGTAACTGATATGATCACCAGCTGGCTGAAGGGCTAATTTTTTTGCATTATTTTCGACATTTTTTTAAATAACGTCAAATAGTATTAATGAAAAAGATCAGTCAATTGAATGTATTCCGGGCGTTCCGCAGTATGAACTATACTCTTTATTTTGTTGGCAGATCAGTTTCGCAGTTTGGCACGTGGATGCAGCGCACCGCGGTAATATGGGTGGTATATTCTGTTACACATTCGGCTCTTTTAATTGGTGCTACAATCTTTGCCGAGCAATTTCCTTCTTTTCTCTTTTCCATTATAGGCGGTGTAGCAGCTGACAGATATGACCGGTACAAGATCATAAAAATAACACAGATCACTTCTATGATACAATCGATATTGCTGGCGGTGCTAATGCTCACTGGTCATACGGTTATCTGGGCTATCCTGTTGCTTAGCATTATCCTGGGTATCATCAACGCGTTTGATGTGCCCGCACGGCAGGCGATAATACACGATGTAGTCGCAGACAAAGCTGATCTTTCCAATGCTTTATCGCTTACCACCGCTACCGCTAGCCTTGCGCAGTTGCTGGGGCCGGCGCTATCAGGCATTGTATTGAGCGCATTTGGCGCGGCAGTTTGCTTCTTCATTAATGCCGCCAGTTTTGGCGGTGTGCTTGCTTCCGTTTTACTGATGAAACTACCTAAATATGTACGCAAAAAATCTGAGAAGAAGGTTATTACCGAATTTATAGAAGGATTTGCATACGTGAGAAAAACGAAAAGCATTGGCGTTGTGATATTGATGTTATGTATCGCAAGCCTGCTGGTAGCCCCATATAATACTGTGCTGCCTGTATTTGCTAAAGTTATTTTTAAAGGAGATGCTGCTACCTTCGGGTATATCAACAGTTTTGTAGGCGCAGGTGCTGTTATCGCTACTATCTTCCTGGCCACGCGTAAGCCGGGTGCACAGTTAAAAAAGATACTATTTGCATCTACGATCGTTATGTCTGTAGGTCTCATCATTTTTTCCCAGGCAAGAAATTTCCCACTGGCCATGTTTGCCGCCATGCTGGCCGGTTTCGGATCAATAGCGCAATTTGCTACCTGCAATATTATTGTTCAGTCGGAGTCTGCACCGCAAATGCGTGGTCGAGCAATTGGTGTGCTGCTCATGTCCATATTCGGAATGATGCCTATCGGGAGTGTAATTGTAGGTGCTGTGTCGCAACGCATAGGAGCACCTGTAACAGTACTGGCAGAGGGTATAATCGGGTTAATTATTGCAATTGTATTTGTGCGTTTTTTACTTACACGTGGTAAGCCCGCTATTCCTAATGATGCCCTGATCAATGAGGCTGAAGAGATAATTGCGGAGCAACACGCATAGCCAAGGTTTGCTTATCCCACTCCCCTACCCGTACAGGTTTATTGCCGTTATACTCAAAGAAAAAATGCACCTAAAGCCAATGCATAATACCATTATTTGGTCAGCCATTTTGTAAGATAACGTCATTGCTTCTATAATTATTATGTGCAAAAAAATATAGTTTGGTAACGGCGTTTTGATGCATTGTGCCTTGTATTTTTGGCATTGCACATCTCTAAAAATCGATCAGTATGACACCGGAAAACAAACTCAGCGAAGCAAAAAAAACAAACAAATATGTACTCGATTTTCAGGAGATAGACAGAACAAACCTTATGGTTGTGGGTGGTAAGGGCGCCAATCTGGGAGAATTATCGAGAATTGAAGGGATACAGGTACCAGAGGGCTTTTGTATTACCACTAAAGCGTATAAGAAAATAACTAAAAATGATCAGGAGCTTACCAGTCTGCTGGAAAAGGTAGCGCATTATAAAGCAGGAGACCTGAAAAATATCAGCAAGACCAGCGCAAAGATCCGAACGAAAATTGAAAGGGTATCTATACCCAAGGAGATAGTAGAGGAAATCGCTGATCATCTGACGAAATTTGGCGAGAATGATGCCTTTGCTGTTCGGTCGAGTGCAACTGCAGAGGATCTGCCCACAGCCTCTTTTGCGGGACAGCAGGATACGTATCTGAACATTATAGGGAAAGAGGCAATCCTAAATCATATCAACAAGTGCTGGGCGTCACTATTTACTGAGCGGGCGATAACTTATCGTCTTCAAAATGGTTTTGACAACCGTAAAATCTATTTATCTGTAGTTATTCAAAAAATGGTTTTCCCGCAAGTGGCAGGGATCTTGTTTACTGCCGATCCTGTCACTTCTAACAGGAAGATACTCTCCATTGATGCCAGCTTCGGGCTTGGTGAGGCCATGGTCTCCGGCTTAGTGAATGCTGATATTTATAAAGTGTGTGATGGTGAAATTATAGATAAAAGGATATCTACTAAGAAGCTGGCTATTTATGCGTTAGAGGAAGGTGGTACAAAGGAGCAGGAGATAGAGTCAGGTATGCAGAACATGCAAGCACTGATGGATGAGCAGATCTTGCAGCTTGAACATATAGGCAGAAATGTCGAAGAACATTTTGGTTGCCCCCAGGATATTGAATGGTGTCTGGCTGATGATATATTTTACATCGTACAGAGCCGACCAATTACTACTTTATTCCCTATCCCGGAAACGAATGATCAGGAAAACCATGTTTATATATCCGTTGGCCATCAACAAATGATGACCGATGCCTTTAAACCACTTGGGTTGTCTTTATGGCAATTAACGGCGGCGCGACCCATGTATAAAGCCGCGGGAAGATTGTTTGTTGATGTTACACAGCAACTGTCTTCAACTGATGGCAGAGCGGCCTTATTAAATATTATGGGACAACATGATCCGCTTATAAAAGACGCACTTATAGCTATAATAGAGCGGGATTATATAAAGTTGTTGCCTGATGATAAAAAAGAGCAAAATCCTACTGCGAGCAATAAAGGCAGATCATCCGCGGATTTTCAGGCACTGGTAGAAAATGATCCGGTAGTTGTTTCTGAGTTGATCAGAAATAGCGAAATATCAATAGTAGAATTAAAACAAAATATCCAAACGAGATCGGGAACTGATCTGTTTGATTTTATCCTGAAGGATTTTCAGCAATTAAGAAAGAACCTGATTGATTCAGAAAATATGAACGTGATCATGACCGGTATAAACGCATCACATTGGCTCAATGAAAAAATGAACGAATGGCTGGGCGAGAAAAATGTGGCAGATATACTATCTCAATCTGCACCAAACAACGTTACTTCGGAGATGGGCCTTGCTCTATTGGATGTAGCAGATGTGATCCGCCCCTACCCGGCAGTTATTCAGTATTTGCAGCAGGTAACAGATAACAGTTTTTTAGGCGAACTTGTTAAGCTTGATGGTGGGAAAGAAGCCCAGGAAGCTATCTATGCTTTTCTTAGCAAATATGGAATGCGATGTGCCGGAGAAATTGACATCACTAAAGCCCGCTGGAGCGAAAAACCATCCATACTCATCCCAATCATACTTAGCAATGTCAAAAGCTTTGAGCCAGGTGCCGGTAAGCGAAAATTTGAGCAAGGGCAACAAGAAGCTTTAAAAAAAGAACATGAGGTTTTAAATAAGTTAAAACAATTACCGGACGGCGAGCAAAAAGCGAGTGAAACGAAACGAATGATCAGCCTGCTTCGGAATTTTATCGGATATCGTGAATATCCAAAATACCGTATGATCAGCCGCTACTTCATTTATAAACAGGCTCTGCTGAAAGAAGTGGAGCAACTTTTACAAACCAACATTATCCATGAAAAAGAAGATGTTTACTATCTCACGTTTGAAGAGCTTCGCGAAGTAGTACGCACACAAAAAGCAGACTACGAGGTCATCAGCAAACGAAAAGGCGAATACAAACAGTATAAAAAGTTAACGCCTCCACGTGTCATCACGTCTGATGGAGAGATCGTTACAGGTAAGTATAAACGGGAAAACTTTCCGGCTGAGGCTATTGCAGGGCTGGCAGTATCTTCAGGAATTATTGAAGGAAGGGCTCGCGTTATCCTGAACATGGAAGATGCTGATCTGGAAGAAGGAGATATATTAGTTACTACCTTTACAGACCCGAGCTGGACACCGCTGTTTGTATCTATAAAAGGCCTGGTGACAGAAGTGGGTGGGCTGATGACACATGGGGCTGTTATAGCACGTGAATATGGTTTCCCGGCAGTTGTAGGGGTAGACAATGCTACAAAGCTGATAAAAGACGGACAGAGCATACGGGTGAATGGAACGGACGGGTATATAGAGATACTATAAACTAATAAGCTTTTTTGCTTGTGGGCACGTTATTATTGATCGTATTATAGACCGTATAGTGGTTTATTTTAGATAAAAGGGCACCGACTGCTTAATAAAATCAAACTGATATGTCTACAATCGTTCAGATCAAACGGGTTTATGACAAACCATTATTAACAGATAAATACCGGGTGCTTGTTGATAAGCTCTGGCCGCGCGGCCTGACAAAGGAGGAAGCCGAAATAAATGATTGGGCTAAGTTACTGGCACCTTCCACTGACCTGAGAAAATGGTTTAACCATGATCCGGCATTATGGGTGCCATTTCAAAAAAGCTACCTCGCAGAATTAAAAAAGAACACAGCAGTTGATCCGTTTATTGAAAAGAATGCAGACAAAAAACTGATAACACTGCTTTATGCAGCAAAAGATACGGAACACAATCACGCTATTGTACTACGGAAATATCTACAACAACGATTCAATAAGTCCTGATACCATTATATACAGTCAATTTGATCCCTTGTAAATGTACCAAAGAACTGATGAACAAAATTGTGAAACAAATTGCCTGAATTGTTAGCGTATCTACTCACTTGGAATAGAATGATGTTCATGCACAATGGTCCATTGTCCATTAATTTTCTTCAGGCCGGTAGTTAACCGAAAGTCCAGATCTATATAGTCCGTAGTGCCACTTTTATCTGCACACTTCATAGTTGCAAAACAGAAAACTACGTTTTCATCTGCAACGACCTGTAATTCCTGAATATCGAATACGCCGGGTTTTGTATAAGCAAAAAAGGTATCCCATGTTTTTCGGTACGCGTTTATACCAATAGATTGAAATGGTTTCGGCACATCATACATTACAATGTCTTTAGCGTGATTTGCAAGTATGGCTTCTACATCTCTATTACGAACAGCAGCGGCCCAATTTTCAATGATCTGTCTTATCAGGATGGCTTCAGTGTTTTCGGACATAAAGCATTAGCTTTTATAATACCCAAACTTACACCCTCTTGCCTACATATTCGGGTTGTATAATGACAATAAAGAGGCTTTTCACGACATTTAACGCAAACTACAACTGGATACCCTTATTCTTAATATTTCATATCTTAGAGGAGGCCTTTACATAAACACATCAATAAATGAAAGAGATCATCAGCAAGTTCAAATTCAAGGATAATGGCGTTGTGATCAATGCACCTGCCGCAATAGAAGCAGAGCTTGTTGAACTAGGGTTTGCAGCAAGTTTTGACAAGAAGACGAAAAGCACGAACACGTTGGTGTTCATTAATGACAATGCCGAATATCTTCAATTTCTTAAAAAGGGTTTAAAGAATGTGGAATCCGACAGTGTGCTTTGGTTCGCTTATCCCAAGGGAACATCAAAAGTGAAGACGGATATCAACAGGGATACAATAAGGATAACCGGTGAGGAATATGGCATCACAACAGTTACCGCTATCTCCATTGATGATACATGGAGCGCTCTAAGGTTCAGACCAATTGATAAAGTAGGTAAATGATCTTTACATTTCGTTAAAGGATACCTAAAGCATCCCTCAATGTGAACTATACCCCTCTTACAACCGTATATAGTTATAAATTTGACAAATGGGTATAATACGTAAAGGTATCTGCGCGGTATTACTGCAACTTTCAGGCATAGCTGCTTATGCACAGCATACAGGGCCGGAACAGAGCAAAACTTTTAAAGAGATGAATGAACACAGTAAAACAGCAACAAAACATATAGATACAGCAACATTTGGCGCGGGGTGCTACTGGTGCACGGAAGCGCAATTTCAACAGTTGGCAGGTGTAGACAAAGTAGAATCGGGATTTAGTGGCGGGCATGTAGATAACCCAAGTTACAAGGAGGTATGCACAGGCACTACCGGTCATGCAGAAGTGTGCAATATCTACTATGATGCGTCAAAAATAAGCTTTGATGAGTTACTGGCAGCCTTCTGGACATGCCACGACCCAACGACGCTGAACAAGCAAGGCAACGATGTGGGTACACAGTACCGCTCAGTAATATTTTATCACAATGAGGAGCAGAAGAAAAAAGCTGAAGGATATAAAAAGAAGCTAAATGATGAAAAGGCTTTTGAGCACCCAGTGGTAACGGAAGTAGCGCCATTTACTAAGTTTTATAAGGCTGAAGACTATCATCAGAATTATTATAATGAGAATGGCGACGCCCCATATTGCCATTTTGTAATAGGGCCTAAGGTCGATAAGTTTAAAAAAATCTTTAAAGACAAGCTAAAAACAAATAAATAATTGTTATTCCAAAAAATAGTTGTATGTTTGTGGCTTAATCTAATTTTTTAATTTTTTTACAATGCAAGAAGGTACAGTAAAATTTTTCAATGAAACTAAAGGATTTGGTTTCATCACACCGTCAAACGGTGGTCAAGACATCTTCGTTCACGTTTCAGGCCTTAGGGATGAAATTCGTGAAAACGATAAGGTGACTTTCGAAGTTCAAAATGGTAAAAAAGGTTTAAACGCAGTTGACGTTAAGGTTATCTAATTTCAACGTAGTACTTTAAAAATCATTACAGGGTGCACTTACAGTGCACCCTTTTTTATTGCATAAAAATTACATTTAATATTGTTCCTATAAATGGCATAGTTTTTATTTGATAGAGTGAAAGCACAAAAGCTTATCACTATGGCAAAGACAGTAACTAAGAAAGCACCTGCAAAGAAAGCAGCGCCCCAAAAGCAGGCCACCCCGGCAAAGAAATCTGCCCCTAAGAAAAGTGAATCGAAAAATTCAGGATTGAGGGAGTTCTTTGAAGATGAGTTAAAGGACATTTATTGGGCAGAGAAACATCTGACGAAGGTATTGCCTAAAATGCAGAAGGCAGCAACAGCGCAGCAACTGAAAGACGCATTAGGCGACCATCTGAAGACCACAGAAACACACGTAACGCGACTCGAACAAGTATTTGAGATGCTTGGCAAGAAGGCGCAGGCTAAAAAATGTGATGCTATGGCCGGCATTACTGAAGAAGGACAGGGCATAATAGACGAGACAGAAAAAGGTACAGCTACACGCGATGTGGGTATAATACTCGCAGGTCAGAAAGTAGAACACTACGAAATAGCCACCTATGGCGGCCTTGCACAGTTGGCAAAGACACTTGGGCTAAATGACGTAGCAGATATACTAGAAACAACACTTGGTGAAGAGAAAGAAGCAGACGAATTGCTGACGGAAATTGCCGAGAACAATATCAATTACGAATCGATGGAAGAAGATGATAAGTAGTATTAA